>Ga0209066_10008159_pt1 | contig 10213 bp, 8 predicted proteins | sample All_14_2_FD_187198 | JGI IMG/M metagenome (GOLD analysis project Ga0209066, IMG submission 187198) | Freshwater microbial communities in response to fracking from Pennsylvania, USA - Allegheny Zone_MetaG_DW_15 (SPAdes) (version 2) ... | reverse complement strand
GCCCCCGCCGCCGCCACCTGCACAACCGGTAACGGCGAGCGCCGCGCAAAGGGAGAACAAGAGCGGGATCGCCGCTGCGGCGCGAAACCAGCCAGACATGATGTCCCGCCCCCTACACTCAACCTGAAAACCCTAGCCGTCGTTCGGGCCGGCGTCACGCCACATGGGAAATTGGTCGCAGGCCGCATTTTGGACCTGCAAGGACCCAGACATGCCGAAAATCGTCGTGGGCGCCGCTACAGCACCCCGTTGTACCCGCGATACCAGTCGACGAACTTCCTGACGCCTTCCTCGACGGTGACGCGCGGCTTGTAGCCGACCACGTTCTGCAGCTCGCTGACGTCGGCCACGGTGTCGGGCACGTCGCCGGGCTGCAGCGGCAGCATCTCCATGATCGCCTTGCGGCCGAGACACTCTTCCAGCACCTCGATGTAGCGCAGCAGCTCGACCTGCTCTTCGGCGCCGATGTTGAAGATCCGGTAGGGGCCGGCGCCGCTGGTCGCCGGGTCGGGCTTCTTGCCGTCCCAGTCGGGGTTGGCGCCCGGCGGGTTGTCCAGCGCGCGGATCACCCCTTCGACGATGTCGTCGACATAGGTGAAGCTGCGGCTGTGCTTGCCGTGGTTGAAGACCTGGATCGGCTCACCGGCCAGAATCTTCTTGGTGAACATGAACAGCGCCATGTCCGGCCGGCCCCAGGGGCCATAGACCGTGAAGAAGCGCAGGCCGGTGCAGGGCAGGTCGAACAGGTTGGCGTAGCTGTGCGCCATCTGCTCGTTGGCCTTCTTGGTCGCCGCATAGAGCGTCAGCGGATGTTCGGTGCTCTGGTGCTCGGAGAAGGGCATGGCGGTGTTGGCGCCGTAGACCGAGCTGGTCGAGGCGAACACCAGATGCTCGACCCCGTTGTGGCGGCAGCCCTCAAGGACGTGCAGGAAGCCGGTGACGTTGCTCTGCACATAGATATGCGGGTTCTCGGCGGCGTAGCGCACGCCGGCCTGGGCGGCCAGGTTGATCACCCGGTTGGGCCGGTGCTCGGCGAAGGCGCCCTCCATCGCCGCGCGGTCGGCCAGGTCGATGGTCAGCTGGACGTAGTTCGGGTGATCGATATGCCGCGCCAGCCGGGCCCGCTTCAGGGCCGGGTCGTAGTAGTTGTTCAGGCAGTCGACGCCGATCACGCTGTCGCCCCGCTCAAGCAGGCGCAACGTCGTCGCCGAGCCGATGAAACCGGCGGACCCGGTGACCATAACCTTCATGGGACTACTCTTCGTCTGGGTCAGAGGCGGCCGTCGACCGCCTCGCGCGGCAGGGCGGACTTGACGTCGTATAGCACGGACGTGGCCTTGCCGAACGCGCGAACGCCGTCGGCGCCCAGGTCGGTGAACTGGTGGTGGGCCACGGCGAGGATGACCAGGTCGTAGTCGCCGGCTTTCGGGGCTGCGGTCAGTTCGACCCCGTACTCGTGGCGAGCCTCGGCCGCGTCGACCCACGGATCGTGGATGTCGACGGTCATCGAGTGTTCCTTCAGCTCGGCGACGATATCGACCACGCGCGTGTTGCGCAGGTCGGGGCAATTCTCCTTGAACGCCAGGCCAAGCACCAGCACGCGGGCGCCCACCGGATTGATCTTCTTGCGCACCATCAGGCGTAGGGCCCGGTCGGCGACATAGGCGCCCATGCCGTCGTTGATCCGCCGTCCGGCCAGGATGACCTCCGGGTGGTAGCCAAGCTCCTGGGCCTTGTGGGTCAGGTAGTAGGGATCGACGCCGATGCAGTGGCCGCCGACCAGGCCCGGCCGGAACGGCAGGAAGTTCCACTTGGTGCCGGCCGCCTGCAGCACTTCCAGGGTGTCGATGCCCAGCCGGTTGAAGATCATAGCGAACTCGTTGATCAACGCGATGTTGAGGTCGCGCTGGGTGTTCTCGATGACCTTGGCCGCCTCTGCGACGGCGATGGAGCTGGCCAGGTGGGTGCCGGCCGGGACAATGGCCGAATAGAGGGCGTCGACCAGCTTCGCGGCCTCGGGCGTCGAGCCTGCGGTGACCTTGGTGATGGTCGAAAGACGATGCTCGCGATCGCCCGGGTTTGCCCGTTCGGGGCTGTAACCGCAGAAGAAGTCGCGATTGTAGGTCAGGCCGGAGATCCGCTCGAGGATCGGGACGCAGACCTCCTCAGTGCAGCCGGGATAAACGGTGCTCTCATAGATCACGACAGCGCCGGGGGTCAGGTGGGCGGCGATGGCCCGGCTGGCGGCGGAGATGGCGCCCAGATCGGGGCGACGCGCCTGGTCGATCGGCGTGGGGACGGTGACCACGAAGATGTTGCGACCTTTGAGGTCGGCCGGCTCGGCGCTGAAGCGCAACCTGGGCGAACCCGCCAACTCATCGGCGTCGAGCTCCAGAGTCCGGTCATGGCCCCGGCGCAACTCGTCGATCCGGCCGGTATCCAGGTCGTAGCCGACGGTGTCGAAGTGCTTGCCGAAGGCGGCGGCCAGGGGGAGGCCGACATAGCCAAGGCCAAGGACGCAGATGCGAGCGTCTTCCAGCGAAATCATCGACCGGTTCCATAGAAGCAGGGCGGAGGGCGTCCGCCTGTAGGCAATCACCGATCACGCGCGGACTGGCAAGAGCGAGCGTGGAGCCCTGTCGCCATTACCCACTCAAGAGGCTCCGGCTCGATGGCAGGGGGGGCGAACTGCTGATGACCAAGATTTCAACCCCGTCAACGAGGGTGGCCGTTTTGACGACATCGGCGATTGGGGCGCCGTGCCTCCGCGCGCCCGGAATCTTTCCTACGAGTGACAAGCGCCCTGTCGCACGATTGGCGCCGCTACATATCCATACGGGATCGACAAACTTGCCCCGGCGCCCTAGCCAGACAGCCTGTCGCCGCGAGCGCCGTCATGGCGTTTCCGCAACCAGGCCGCCGCATGAAAGTCCTTCAGATCCTGTTCTCCGGTCTGGGCGGCCACGGCAGCGTGGCGTTCTCCCTCCAGGCCGCGGCTGCGGCCGGCGGCGGCCGGGACTGGTGGGACACGATGATCTTTCTGGGCGTCGAACCGCTATTGCCCGAGTACGAATCCCTCTGCGCGAGCCGGGCCGTTCCCCATCGCTATGTTCGCGCCCGAGCCGGCGCGCCCTGGCGATCGTGGCCCGCCCTGCTGGTCGCCCTGCGTGGCATGGCTCCGGACGCCATCATCCTGCACAGCGTCAAGGCCATCCTGCCCTGCTGGCTGTACGCCCGGGCGCGCGGCATACCGCTGATCGCGGTGGAGCATCAGGCCAACGCTCTGAAGACCCGCTCAGAGTGGCTGGCCAGCCGGCTTCTGATGCGCACGGCTGACGCGGTGGTGGTGCTGACCCCCGAGTACCGGGACACGCTCCGTTCGCGGCTCGGCAAGGCCTGGCGCGACGACAAGGTCCACATCATCCCCAACGGCATCGACACCGACGCCTTCGCCCCCGTGGCGGAGCGCCGAGCCAGCACAGGTGTGACCATCGGCATGGCTTCACGCTTCGCCGGCAACAAGCGCCACGAGCTGCTGGTCGAGGCCTTGGCGCTGCTGCGCGGCGACGCCGGCGACTGGCGGCTCACCCTGGCCGGAGACGGCGAGACCCGCGAGGCGATCGCGGCCCAGGTCAGGGCGGCCGGGCTCGACGGCGCCGTCACGCTCCCAGGCTACCTCGGCGCGGCGGCCCTGCGCGAGTGGTTCGGGACGCTCGACCTCTACGTCCACGCCACGGACGGCGAGACCCTGAGCACGTCGATCCTGCAGGCCATGGCGATGGAGCTGCCCATCATCGGCTCGGATGTCGCCGGCGTGACCGAACTGCTGGCCGAGGGCGGAGGCTGCGGAACCGTGGCGGAGACCCAGACGGCTGAGGCCTTCGCCTCGGCCTTCCGCCGAGTTGTCGACGATCCGAACGCGGCCCGCGCCATGGCGCGCCGCGCCCGCGGCCTGGCTGTGTCGACCTACAGCCAAGCCGCCATGTTCGCCGCCTACCGCCAACTCCTGGATCAGGCATGTTCAAAGTAATTCACCTGATCCCCTACGACGGAATCGGCGGCGTCGAGGCCGCCGCCCGGACAATGGCGGACATCGACGAACCGGACCTGACCTTCCAGCTCCGCTACATCTTTCCGGAGGTTAGTTCGCGCGCGGGTCGGGGCGCGACGTTCAACATGGCCCGGATTATCGGCGCGGCCACAGCCCTGCTCGCCGAGAAGCCGGACGTGCTGATCGTATCCCTCTGGAGGTCCGCGCTCGTCGGAATCCTGGTCAAGCTGCTTCGCCCGCGCACGACGCTGGTGCTGTTTGTGCACAACTCGCTCGACGCCCATGCCGCTGACCGGCTGGCGACGCGGACGGCGCTGAGACTCTGTGATGCGGTCTGGACCGACAGCGATGCCTCCGTGGCGCAGCGGTTCCCGCGGCGGCCCACCAAACCGATTACGACCATCTCCTACCTGTCCCAGCGGCTGGAGCCGTTACCCGGGCCACAGGACGGTCCGCCGGCGCCGGTGTTCGCCTTCTGGGGTCGGCTGTCGCCCCAGAAGAACATCGGCCGCGCCATCGCCCTGTTCGCCAGGATCCACGCGGCCCGTCCGGACGCCCGCTTTCACATCATTGGTCCCGACGGCGGCGAGGCGGCTCAGTTGCGCGCCCAGGTCCAGACCCTGGGCCTGGACGCCGCGATCACCTTCGAAGACGGCATGCCGTTCGAGGCTGTGCGCAGACGGCTGGCGGAGACTGGCGCTCGCTTCTGCCTGCAGACCAGCCGCTACGAGGGGATGGCGATGTCGGTGACCGAGGCGATGCAGTTGGGACTGGTCCCGGTGGTCACCCCGGTCGGCGAGATCGCCCGTTACACCCATGACTGCGAAGCCGCCATCTGGCTGCCGGTCGAAGCCAACGAAGCCGGCGACCGGGCCGCCGCAGAGCGCGTGCTGGCCCTACTGGCCGATCCCGCCCGGCATGAGGCGATGCGGGCCGTCGGGATTGCGACCTGGGTCGGGCGGCGCCTCTACCGCGACTCGATGATGGACGCGGCGCGCGCTGTTCGCCGGGACTGACCCGACATGACCATGACGACTCCATTGATCCTGCCGACCGGGGCGGAAGGCTGTTGCCCTGGGTATGCGGAACGGGTGAAAGTGCAGCCGGGTGCCGAGCGTACGGATTCAATGAGTAAACAGAGCGATCACATGCCGGACACCGCCGGAGACAACGCGCCATTGATCCACGTTGTGGGCGCCCGGCCCAACTTCATGAAATTGGCGCCCGTGTACCTGGCGCTCGACGGGCGCCGTCCGCAGAAGATCGTCCATACAGGCCAGCACTACGACCGACGCATGTCGGGCGACTTCTTCGAGCTTCTCGGATTGCCTGATCCACATCACAACCTGGCCATTGGCTCCGGTTCGCACGCCGCGCAGACCGCCGCGATCATGGTCGGGCTGGAGAAGGTCTTTCTCGAGGAACACCCGCGCGCAGTCATTGTCTATGGAGACGTCAACTCGACTCTCGCCGCCTCCCTGGTTGCATCCAAGCTTCTGATCCCCTGCGTCCACGTCGAGGCCGGCCTGCGCTCGGGCGACCGGACCATGCCGGAGGAGCTGAACCGCTTGGTCACGGACCAGCTGTCGGACGCCCTTCTGATCCATTCCGAGGAGGCGACCGGCAACCTGGTCCGGGAAGGCGTCGCCGAGGAGAAAATCCACTTCGTCGGCAATGTGATGATCGACACCCTGCAGAGGATGCTGGCGGTGGCCGAGGCGCGGTTCCCGGACAGTGGCGTACGGGTCCCCGACCGCTTCGCGCTCGTGACCATGCACCGGCCTTCGAACGTCGACGACCCCGAGAGTCTTGCTCGCATCGCGCGCTACCTCGACCAGCTTGCCGACCGCCTACCGGTGCTGTTCCCTGTCCATCCACGCACACGGGCGGCGCTGGAGGCCCTGGATTTCCGCCCGCGCTCGACCGGCTTCCACTACATGGAGCCACTCGACTACCTGACCTTCATAGTCCTGCAGAAGCGCGCCACGGTGGTGATCACCGACTCCGGCGGCGTCCAGGAAGAGACAAGCTACCTCGGCACACCCTGCCTGACCCTTCGCCAGAACACTGAGCGCCCGGTGACGGTGGCCATCGGCACCAACACGCTGGTCGGCGAGAATCCGGACGATCTGACTCCGCTGATCGATGACATCCTGAATGGCCGGTACAAGACCGGCGCCGTTCCGCCGCTGTGGGACGGACAGGCAGCCGAGCGGATCGCGGACGTCATCGAGAGACTGTTCCCATGACGAGGCCGCTCGGTCTCTATCTCGCCAACCTGGACCTGGAAGCGCAGCACGCTCTCGGCGTCGCCAAGAAGATCCGATCGCAGATGGCGGCGCTGGAGGCGGCACTCGGCCCTGTGCAACTCGCCTATCCAAGCGGCGGCCGCGTGCTGCTGGATGGCGAGATCATCCTGGATATCGGCGAGAGCCTGTCGGCCCGGCGACGGACATCCCTGTACGGCTACTACGAGCGCATCGGCCGCGACGGCGCGCCTTGGGACTACGTCTACCTGCGTTACGGCCGCACCTCCGCTTTCGTCCTGCGCATGCTGGCCCGGCTAAAGCGCGCCAACCCGCGATTGAGGGTTTTCATAGAGTTGCCGAGCTTTCCCTACAGCACCGAGGCCGTGGGCTTCCGCGACCGCATGTTCACACTGACTGATCGCTTCTTCCGCAATTTCCTGCGGCACAACACCGACCGGATTGTCACTTTCTCGCACAAAGAAATCATCCTCGGGGTGCCGACGATCCAGACAGACAACGGCGTTGACGTCGTCGCACTGGAGGTGACCCCGCAGCCACCGACTGTGAACGCGATCCGCCTGCTGGGCCTCGCCAACCTGTCATTCTGGCACGGCTACGATCGGGTCATCGCCGGGCTCGCGGCCTACCGCGCCGCGGGCGGCTCCCGGCCGGTGGTCTTCGATGTCGTCGGAACCGGCCGCGAGCTGGCCCGCCTGCAGCACGACGCATCGCGCCTCGGGCTCGAAGATGTCGTCCGCTTCCACGGATCCCGCGTGGGCGCCGAATTGGACTCCATCGTCGCCGGCTGCCACATCGGCGTTTCGAGCATCGGCATGCACCGGCTGGTCGTCGATACGTCAAACCTGAAGTCGCGCGAGTTTTGTGCGCGCGGGCTGCCGTTCGTTATCGCCTATCCCGACCGCGACTTTCCGCCGGCGTTCCCTTGGGCGTTTCACGCGCCCGAGGACGACAGCCCTCTCGACATAGGGGCCCTGCTCGATTTCCACGCTGGTCTTGCCCCCGGCTTCCAGTCCGGAATGCGCGCCTATGCCGAAGAGAACCTCACATGGACCGCCAAGATGGCGCCCGTCGTCGCTGAAATCCGCACCCTTACCAGGGCCTGAAACGCAGTGACCCTTTCGATCGTCGTCACCACCTACAACCGCTCGGCGGTGTTGAAGCGGCTTCTTGCCGCCCTGGATTCCGGGGCGCAGCGCGACTTCCAAGCGAAGACGCGAACTGAGGGGCGCGGAGATATTGGGCTGTCGCCGCCCCGGGAGCGGTCCGCCGCCTCCGCCCCCGCACGCCATCTCAACATCCACCGGGCCTTAAGCTCCGCGGGGAGCCGCTAACCGCATGGCGCGTCTTGTCTACACTGCGGTCTTCGGCGGCTACGATCGGGTGTTCCCCCCGGTGGTTCCCGAACCCGGTATTGACCATGTGCTGGTCACCGACGACCCCACCATGCAGGCGCCGGGCTGGCGCACCCTGGTGATCGACTCGACGGTCTACGGCTCGTCCAAGGCAGCCAACCTTCATTACAGGGCGCTGATCCACCGGATGCTGCCCGGCTACGACGTGTCGCTCTATGTTGACGGCAACGTCCGGCTGATCGGACGCACCTCGGAGGTGTTCGACGGATTTGAGGCGTCAGGCGCTACGCTTGGCGTGTTTCGCCACCCCTTGCGAGACAACATCGCTGACGAGGTCGAGGCCTGTATCTCCGCCGGGAAGGGGGACGCAGCCATGCTGCGGGCCGAGCACCAAGCCTATCTGGCGGAAGGCTTCACCGACGACCAAGGTCTCATCGAGACTACGATCATACTCAAGAATCACCGGTCGCCGGACCTGGACCCGGCCATGGCGCTGTGGTGGGATATGTTCTCACGCTTCGGCACGCGCGATCAGATCAGCCTGCCGGTGGTCAAGGCCCGGACGGGCGTCAATTGCGTGTACCATCCATTCAGTTTCCGCGATCCGAACCCTTGGTTCGGGCACTATCCCCACCGCGGCGCGAAGGGCGTTAATCCGCACTACGCCGACCTCGTCGCCCGCAGCTACGATAGCGCTCCGCACAGGATGCTAATGCACGCTTGGAGGAGTTGGTGGACCGTGCGCCGTGCGTTGACCAAGATGATGAAAGACTGAGGCTATGAAGATCTCCATCGCCATGGCCACCTTCAATGGCGCGGCTTTCCTGCCGACGCAGCTTGCCAGCTTTGCAACTCAGACCCGGCTGCCCGACGAGCTTGTGGTGACTGATGACCGCTCCACAGACGCGACGCCGGAGATCATTCGCGCCTTTGCGGCTTCAGCGCCCTTTCCGGTGCGGCTCGAGGTCAATCCAGAGAATCTGGGCTTCGCCCTGAATTTCAGCCGCGCCCTGTCGCTTACAACCGGGGACCTCGTCTTTCTCAGCGATCAGGATGATCTCTGGATGGACCACAAGATCGCTACCATGGTCGACTTGGCTGATCGCTTGCCGGGCAAAGTCTGCTTTCTCAATGACGCCTCGTTCGCCGACGGCGACCTCGTGCCCCTTGGGACAACCAAAATGGAGCAGATCAGAAAGCTCGGGCTACCAGACACTGCGTTTGTTATGGGTTGCTGCGTAGCGGTCAGGCGCGCGTACCTGGATTTCATTCTGCCCGTGCCTCCATCTATTCTGGGCCACGACGTCTGGATCGTCACGACTTCTGACGCACTCGGACTCTCTGAAAGGCTGCCGCTGCCCCTTCAGGCCTATCGAAGGCATCGGGGGAACCTCTCCAATCTCCGATTCAACTGGACGAGGAGCGAGAGCTTGAAAACCACCCTCAAACAGGTTGCGATTCGACTTTCCGACCTGTTGTCCGACGTTCGCCTGCGCAGGGAACTCGCGTTCTATCAGAGCCTCAACAGCAGGTTGACCATGAACCTGGCCCCAACGGCCGGCGGGTTCAACGTCGACGGCGGGACGAAAGAGAAGATCCGTCGCCGGGAGGACGTCCTGACGCGCAGGTCGGCGCTCCGCAGGATGGGTCCGGGCCAGCGAGTGAGAGAGCTCACAGCCCTCTATCGGGAAGGCGAGTATGACTTCCGGAATGGGGTGTTGGTGGCCATCAAGGACCTATTTCTCACTGAACCGGCAGTCCGGCGAGAAGCCCAGAAAGAAAGATGATTGCAGCAATGGACATCCGCGCGCTTGCGAAAATTCTAATCCTGCGGTCGGAAGGCCGGAACGAGAGCTTGCGGGACATGCTCGGCGTTCCAATGACCGATCCGGGCATAGACCCGGTCGTGGACGCGGTCGCGCGATGGATTCTGCTGGCGCAGGAGCGATCCTCGTCCAGGGACGGCGGGGTCGCCGCGCACTACAGCTTGAAGACGGGCTGGAGCAGCAGCTACCCCGAAACCACCGGATACATCGTCCCCACCCTGCTCGACGTCGCTCGCCGGCGCGACGATGAGGTGATGCGGAGAGGCGCCGAGCGGATGCTGGACTGGCTGGTCTCGATCCAGTTCGCCGATGGCAGCTTTCAGGGGGGGAATATTGATGCGCAGCCCTGCCTCCCCACCGTGTTCAACACCGGGCAGATCCTGTTTGGTCTTGTCGCCGGCGTCACGGAATTTGGGGAACGGTACGCTGCGCCAATGAGTGCGGCGGCTTCCTGGCTGGTGGCCAACCAGGATGAGGACGGGGCCTGGCGGAAGTTTCGAAGCCCCTTCACCTCGCCCGGTCCGAAGGCGTACGAAACGCATGTCGCGTGGGCGTTGCTTGAGGCAGACAAGATCACTCCGGGGCAAGGGTACGGCGAAGCCGCCATCCGGAACATTCATTGGGCTATCTCACGACAACAGGAGAACGGCTGGTTCGACGATTGCTGCCTTGGTGACCCGAAAGCCCCGCTGACCCACACGATCGGATATGCCC
>Ga0209066_10008158_pt1 | contig 10214 bp, 5 predicted proteins | sample All_14_2_FD_187198 | JGI IMG/M metagenome (GOLD analysis project Ga0209066, IMG submission 187198) | Freshwater microbial communities in response to fracking from Pennsylvania, USA - Allegheny Zone_MetaG_DW_15 (SPAdes) (version 2) ... | reverse complement strand
GCTTTTTGCCGCGCGTGTCTTCCCGCACATCCAGCCGCCAATAAACAGGTGCATGCCCCGTTGCGCTTTCGACGAAAACACTCGAGGTGCCTGTCTTCAGAACGTGTTTAGATCCTTTTTGTGCCATGCGCCCCTCTTAAACCCTGACTAAGGCACAATGATAATCTGTCCGGCACGGATTCTCCCGTCCGGGTCAATCCGAGTGCGGTTCGCATCGCGGATCCTCTTCCAATGTGTCGCGTCCCCGTAGAATTTTTCTGCCACGCGGAACAAGGTGTCTCCAGGCTGAACAACATATGTTTTTTGTTCGCCGCTGGCTTTGGTGCTTTTTTCTTTTTTCTCGTCTTTTCCAAACAGGGACAAAGCGGATAGCGTCGACTTGTCCAGTTTGCCCGACGTTTCCGACTGTTCGGACTTGCCTGTCGTGTCGGAGTTTGCTGAATTTGTCAGTTTCTCAGGCTCACCTGCCAGTTTCGTCTGAACCTTTCTTAGCACCGCCTCTGTCGACGGCACCTCAACCAGCGGTTTCCGGCCCGTTGTCTTAATCCCGCTTTCGGATATTGCCAACGCCTCTTCCCGCAAGGCGCGTAGCGACTTCGCATCGGTTCTGGCAACCGGCGTCTCTTGCTCCACCGTTTTGACAGCGCCACCGGCGCGATGCGTCAGTGTCTCTGACGGTGCCGGTGCGGTCTCTTGGATGCGCATTTTCTGGAGGATATCACGCAGCCGTACGTTGTCAGCCCTCAAGGCTGCCAGTTCCTTATCTGCGGCCCCTTTGCTTTCCACAAAGACCGATTTTTCTCCTTCCAGCGTTGTGATGATACGGTTGAGGCGATCATTCTCCTTTAACAGGTGTGCTTGAGAAAGCCCTTGGATCGAATCGCCCACCTTTCGCAAGATTTGCGGTGCGAGCAACTGTTCTGCGATTCTGATCCTGTCTTGCGCCAGTTTGCTTTTCTCCGCCTCTGGCCGAAGATACAGATACTGTTTGTAATGATAGATGGCGCCGATGTAATCCTCGGCATGGTCGTGAAGCAGCGTTGCGAGCTGGAAGTGAGCCGAGAACGACTTCGGTTCTTCAATCAACACACGGTTGTAGAGGCGGATCGCCTCTTTAAGATCCCCCGACTGTTCAGCCTCAAAAGCCTTACGGTAAAGGGCAGATCCGCGTTCGGCATTCTCATCTGCGGCGATGCCAGACTTTTCGCAGCCTGTCCCGAAAGCCAGAATAAGGCTTACCGACAAAATTAAGTATCCGTTTCGCAACATCAGGACTGCCCTTCCGAAAAGAAATCCGTTTCCGTTCATTTTTGAATTGGTTTACGCGCATCGCTCGCATATCATCTTCCTAATTGCGAAGACCAGGACGGCTTCCCCGCGCACTGTCAAAAATGAACGGCTCTTATTTTACTTATCTCCTGACGAATGACCACTGAAAACGCTAAAAATCTTTGGCTCTCTGCTCGTAGCAGCCTAGGCGATTCGGGCTGTCTGAGTGTGATTATGCCAGCGTACGGTCTGGAATCAGTGATCGAACACAATGTCGAAGTTGTTTGTGCCTTGTTACAAGGCCATATACCGTTCGAGGTCCTGCCGGTCGATGACGGTAGCCGGGACGGCACGGCGGACGCTCTTCGCCGGGCTGCCGCCGCGGACCCCTCACACGTGCGTCCGGTTTTCGTGAAGGTCAACGCGGGGAAAGGGAACGCGTTAAAGCAAGGGTTCGCTTCCTCCCGCGGTTCGCATGTCCTGCTGCTCGATGGCGACCTTGACCTTTCTCCCGCAAGCATTACCACCTTTTTTGACATCATGGCCGAAAAGCGGGCAGACATTGTCATCGGCTCCAAACGTCATCGTGATTCGGTGATCGATTATCCGTGGCACCGCCGTCTCGCCAGCAGCGTCTACTACGCGTTGGTTCGGCTACTGGTCGGACTGCCGGTCACGGACACTCAGACCGGCATGAAGCTTTTTACTCGCGAGGCGCTGGGATGGGCGCTCGAGCGCATGCTGGTCAAAGCCTTCGCTTTTGACCTTGAGGTCCTTTCCATCGCCCACGCCAAAGGGTATACCGTGGCCGAAGCCCCGATTGAAATGCATTTTGGCCAGAAAGTCGGCTGCCTTTCCTGGAAGAACGTCAAACAAGTGATGCATGACACGCTCGCCATTTTTTACCGCCTGCGCATTCTGCGCTATTATCGCAGCGTCGAGGTGGCGCCTGTTCCGGAAAAACCATTTTTCGTCTCGGTCGTTATCGCCTGTCCAGCGCCCAGCCCCTATCTTACCGAATGCCTCGGCGCCCTTGCGAACCAGACCTACTCCCATTTTGAAGTGATCGTTCTGCCGGATGCTCCAGCCGACCTAGGCAACTACCCGTTCGAACTGCATGTGAGGCCAACCGGCAAAACCCGCCCCGCAGAGAAGCGCAACGAGGGTATCCGAGTCGCAAAGGGCGAGATTGTTGCCTTTCTGGACGACGATGCCTATCCGGTCGCTAACTGGCTGGAGCACGCCGTTAAGTATTTCGCGTTACCCGATGTAGGCGGTGTCGGCGGACCGGGAGTTACCCCGCCGGGTGACCCCTTTATGGGCCAGGCGGGTGGGTGTGTCTATGCCAACCTCTTTGTCTCGGGGAACTTCCGTTATCGTTATATCGGGGACCGCGTGCGACCGAGTGTTGATGATTTCCCGAGTTGTAACCTTTTCGCACGAACCGATATTCTTAAGGCGATTAAGGGATACCGCACCGATTTCTGGCCAGGCGAGGATACCATCCTGTGTGCCGATATCGTGTTCGGCCAAAAAAAGCGCATCGTCTATGACCCGTGGGTACAGGTCTTCCACCACCGCCGGCCGCTTTTTGGGCCGCATTTGCGCCAAATCGGACGTTACGCCTTGCACCGAGGCCACTTCGCAAAGCGCTTCCCCGCCACGTCGCTGCGGTTGAGCTACCTCATCCCCTCTTTATTTGTCCTGAGTCTTGCGGTTGGAGCTGTGTTCGCCTATTTCCACCCACTCCTCCGTATTGCCTATTTTTCAGGACTTGCCCTTTACGCACTCTTGACCTTGCTTTCTTCCATCTCGCACAGTCCCGCGCTCTGGCTAATGACCTGGCTCGGTGTTATGGCCACCCATATCGTCTACGGTGTGCGATTTATGTTGGGGATCCTCACCCGACGGATGCCGTGTGAAGTTGCCGCGTTCGACCACCCCGCAGAAAAGTAAAGCGTTCACCCATGCACACAAAAATTACTGTTTTAGCAGGTCTCGTCGCCTTCTTCTCTCCGCTCACCGTGCGAGTTACAGTTGCCCAATCACCCATCACCCTTGAAACCGTTGCTGCGGCGATCAGACAGGCTGATAAAAAACATCCCTTCCTTTTTGCTGACAATCCCGTCTTCGCTGATATTCGTCGTCAGTCCGTCACGAATGAGCTCGCCAGACATGCGTGTAGCCGGATTCTCTTTGAGGCTGATCAGATGCTCGCTTTCGAGCCTAGCACCCGTGAAATGGAAGGCCGCCGCCTACTGGCTGTTTCGCGGCGCACACTGCATCGAGTTTCCGTTCTCGCGATGGCCTATCGGCTTACCGGTACCCCCGGCTATCTTGAACGTTGTGCCACCGAAATGCGCGCTGCGGCGAGCTTCACCGATTGGAACCCATCGCACTTTCTCGACGTGGCCGAGATGACCCTCGCGCTTGCGGTCGGCTACGATTGGCTTTATAACGATCTCGATGAGGCCACACGCAAAACAGTCGCCGATGCCATTCTTGACAAAGGCCTTCGAACATCGCTGAAGCACACAGGCTGGGTCAAAGCCAGCAACAACTGGGGTCAGGTCTGCCATGCGGGTATGCTTGCGGGCGCGCTCGCATTGATGGATCAGCACGAGGCTCTCGCAAGCGAGATCGCCTATCGCGCGATCATCCACCTGCCTCGCTCAATGAAGGCCTTCGCGCCAAAAGGCTCATACCCCGAAGGCCCGGGTTACTGGTCGTATGGCACGGACTTCAATGTGCTTGCGATCAGCTTACTCGAACGCCTATTCAAATCAGACTACGGGCTAACTGCGATGCCGGGGTTCAAGGAAACGTCAGAGTATCTGGACCTCGTTACAGGCCCATCCGGTATGACGTTCAATTATGCCGACGGGGGCATGAGCCGCGATACCGACTGCGCCACCTGGTGGTTTGCCAAGCGGTTCAACCGGCCTGATCTTCTCGCATATTACGAGAAAAACGCGTTTATTAAACATTGCGCCGACCGCACACCTGTAAAGCCGACAAGTGGCGCTAACCGTCTTTTCGTCTTCACCCTCTTCTGGCTCCAACCCGTGGCCGATGGACTTGCCCCCAAAGCGCCACTCAACTGGTCGTCTGGCGGTGAGGTTCCAATCACGGTCCAGCGCACCTCGTGGGACAATGACAGAGCCCTTTTCGTGGGACTCAAGGCGGGATCTCCTTCGGCGCCACACGGCCACATGGATGCGGGCTCATTTGTGCTGGATGCGGATGGCAATCGTTGGGCATATGATATCGGAGCTGAAAAATACAATCGCATCGAGTCGCGCAAAATGAATTTATGGAACGCGAGCCAAGGTTCTGACCGGTGGAAGATATTCCGCCTAAGCAGCCTCAGTCATAACACGTTGACGATCGGCGGACAACTTCAGCGTGTCACAGGCAAGGCTTGCGTGGTCTCTTTCCACGAAGGGTATCGGATGACCGACACGATCAAGGGGCTGAACCCCGGAACGCGTGTTCGTTGGGCGATGGTGACCAAGGCGACTCCCGATGGCCAGCGCGTCGGCAAGCTCGTTCTCCGCGAGGCAGGCAAGCAGCTTCAGCTCGCCTCGCTACACGAGCCTGCTGCTGTCTGGCAGACTTACGAGGCCGCAAAACCGCAGAACGAATGGGATTCACCAAACAAAGGAATGGTGCTGGTCGGCTTTGAGACGGTAGCGCCTGCTTCCGGCGAAGTGACGCTTTCCGTCCTTTTCACTCCCGGCAGTGTGGCACGCTGAAACGAGTGGACGCGAACGTGGTTTGTTCGGCTGCCTAACAAAGCCGTGGCGCACGAGGATAAGGGATTACGTCGCGAATGTTGTGCATGCCGGTGCAGAACTGCACCAAGCGTTCGAAGCCGAGGCCAAAGCCGGCATGCGGCACGCTGCCGTAGCGCCTCAGGTCTAAGTAGGCCGTATAATCGTCTGGATTCAACCCGCTCTTACGCATGGCCGCCGACAATACATCTAACCGTTCTTCGCGCTGGCTGCCACCGATGATCTCCCCGACCTCCGGCAAGAGCACATCCATTGCGGCCACCGTTTTCCCGTCGTCGTTACGACGCATGTAGAAGGCCTTGATTGCTTCAGGGTAATCCGTCACCACGACCGGTCCCTTGAATACCTCCTCCGCGAGATACCGTTCATGCTCGGACTGCATGTCGATGCCCCAGTATGGAGCGAACTCGAACGCTCGACCCGAACTTTCCAGTAAGCGGATCGCTTCCGTATACGTTACACGCCCGAACGGCGCCTCTGCCAGACGTTCCAACCGAGAAAGCACGCCGGGCAGAACCCGTTGGTCAAAGAAGCGCAGGTCGGTCTCGCAGTGTTTCAGCACCGCCTGAAAAAGGTGCCGTAGGAAAGCCTCGGCCAGTTCCGCATCGTCGCTGAGGTCCGCGAAGGCCATCTCAGGCTCGATCATCCAAAACTCGGAGAGGTGTCGCCGTGTGTTGGAGTTCTCGGCGCGGAAGGTCGGGCCGAAAGTGTAGATGTCGCCCATTGCACACGCGTAGGTCTCGCCTTCGAGTTGTCCGCTCACCGTCAGCGCCGCCTTCCGCCCGAAGAAGTCTTGGTCGTAATCCACGCGACCGTCCGGCTTTCGTGGTGGCGCATGAGGGTCAAGCGTCGTCACTTGGAACATGGCTCCTGCGCCCTCACAGTCGCTTGCCGTGATGATCGGCGTATGCACGTAGAGAAACCCGCGGCCGTGAAAGAAGCGGTGCGTTTCGTGAGCGAGGATATGCCGCACACGCGCCACCGCACCGAAACTGTTGGTCCGTGCCCGCAGGTGCGGCAATTCGCGCAAGCGTTCAAAGTTAATTTTTTGTTTGCCCAACGGATATTCGACGGGCGGAGAGAATCCCAATACCCGGATCATTTCGGCCTTCACTTCGACGGACTGTCCGCCACCTTCGGAGGACTCCAGCAGACCTTCGACGACCACTGAGGCGCCGGGGTGCAGTTTCAGAATCTCGCCTTCATAGTTCTCCAAGGCCGCAGGCGCAATGACCTGGAGATTTGCGAGGCACGAGCCGTCATTGATTTCGACAAAAGAAAAACCGCCCTTAGAATCGCGACGGGTTCGCACCCATCCTGCCACGGTTACCCGAATGCCGCGCTCAAGGGTCGCCAGCACTTTCCCGATTCGCATGCGCTTCATTTACGCCCTCTCTCCTCTGTCAGCTCGATCACACGCACGTCAGCGCCGTCAAGTTCGAGCGCCGCACGCTTGTCTTCCCAAAGTATTTCACTCCCCGTCACCCATTCGCGGCAAGCCCCCCCCGGCGTAAGTGCCGTCAGTGACAGGCACACGCTCTGCCGCGTATCCGCCAGGTTGTAAACCGTCAAGAAACAGGGCCCTGGCAACGTTCCAAATCTTTCAACGACCACCTTATCGTTATCCGAGGCTGCACCAGTTAAAGGTTCCCACCCCGCTTCGGCCACCTTCTTGCACAAGGGGATGTACTTTTTGAAGAGAGGCCGGTCACGGTTATACAGTTCCGGCCTGTTGAAATAGTGCCCCGTCGATGCATCCGCGCTGAAATAGCCCGGAAACATGCCGTAGGCCAACGCGCGTTTCATAAACTTTTCTGAAGCGTCGTAAGGGAGCTTCGCGAAGTCGGTGTTCATCAAGAAACAATACGGTTTGCCCTTGCACAAGGCGCGCCGGTAAAGCAACTCTTCGTCAGACATGGGATGCCACGTGCCGCCAGGGTTCCAGTCGGTCTCTGTTCCCATCACATCCAGCAGAGGCGCCAGCCAGCACCAACTGATGGGCGTGCTGTTGGCCATCATGTACCTTCCGCGGCCATGCATCTCCCGCTCAAGCGCCCGGACGTACTCGAACCCGATCATCCCTTTATAGAGGCCCACCTTGCGCGACCCCAACGCGTAACAGAGAGGGCGCTCCGCCCCTTTAAAGTGCTCACGGCGGAAGTCAAGTTCATCGGTCACATACGCCTCGGCAGAATCAATGTATTCACCGTCACAGGTTGCTGTGCGTGCTTTCCCATACTGTTTTTCGAGGTACTCCGCATTCCATTTTAGCTTGAAATCAGTTATTTCACCTACAACACCTGGCGCGCAGTTCATGCTCCAGACAACGCCGTTGCACCAAGGCGTATCCAATACGCGCCCCGGCATCCTGCCCTTCTCATCCTCGAAGGCGCTGCTGACCCACGCTTGTGCGGCTCTGTTGCCCGCTGCTGCAAGACGTCTCGCTTCCTCTATGCCTTGGGCCAGTGTGCGTGGCGCGCCACCTTTGAGAGCCATCCACCACGTCATCGGCTCTGTATATCGGAAAGTCAGGATGTCATGTGCGTCATCCCAGGCAGTCTCGTTGTCGCCTTCTTTGAAACGGAATCCGAAATCTTCCCAACGTTCCACCTTGCTGATCGCGGCGAAGGGCATCCAGACTCCCTGATTTTTTATGCGAGAGGTAAAAGCTTCGGGGTAGAGCTCATAATAGCGCGACAACGCACCTCGGAATCCTGCGGCAGCAACGAAGTCGAACACGCAAAAGCGGAATGACGCCGTCGGTTTTTCAGCTGCGAGGCCGATATCGAACGCAAGGAACAGCTCGCGCGTCAGCGGCTGGCATCCCACACGATAAAGGAGGGGCGTCGCAGGGTCGATGCCGAGTGCGCGTCCCTGACCTGCTGCAGTGACTGCGCCGAACGGGTAACGCGACACCCTCCCATTGGCGCCAACCGCATGGCGCGTTGTGTTCATCACTTCGCTTTTGGTGTCAGCCAACAGAATCGACCGGCGCGGATGGTGCAACCATGTGAGGTCTTGCTTTTCCATCGGCACAGTATAGACCAACGTCAGTGCACGGTCGTTGCCTGTCCGGTCCTCGAGCGTCACATCAAAGACGGTCGCACCTGTTCCACGCCTCGCTTGCGTCGTCAGCTTCACCCCCATGGCCTCGCTTCCGATAGCGATGAAACTTGAATTCTGCGCCACATCACGAAGCAGAAAACCCGCTTCAGGTGGTCTGACCTGTTCGGCCATGACGCCGTCGAACCGCATCAAACCGTCTGCGTGCAGTATGCCGAAACGCGGTTCCTTGAATAGCGCCCGTCCCGCGCGGTTACGGAAAAGGAGGTAGTAGCTGATGCGGCGGATCGGCCTGTCAGGCGCAACGATCACCTCACGCCGGTGCCAGCCTATGTCGGCGTCTGTCTCGAATGGGCTGACCTGTCCCCACACCGGCGTTCCGTCCATGTATTGCAAGTCGAGGTAAAGCGAGAAATCGTTACCCGGTGTTCCATCCTGTCCCTCTGCTTTGCCCCACGCCGAGGCCATCACAGAAGAGGGCTCTTTCTGGTTCAGCTCAATCGACCATGACACGCCACGCTGCGACGCGGCATTTGTAAGGTTGTCACAAACAAAGGCGTCGCCGTCACGCACAAAACCCGCGCTGTACGGCCGGGCTGCTTCGGGTGCCAGAAGAGCAAGCGGCGGCAAACGCTCTGTCGGAGTTACCTGTTTCACCACCGTTCCGTCCACCGAGGCCAGAACGAGACGCACAGTCAGAGCAGTAAGGATTCCAGTCGCGACTCGACGCATGCTTACCCCCTTTTCCCTGTTGAGGTCACTATTTCAGGAGGCCACACAGCTTGGGAATCGCCAATGAGAACCAGGGCACATACGTGATCAGCATCAACGCAAAGATCATGGCAAGAAAGAACGGCAGCGCTTTTCGCGTCACGTTGGCGATGGTCGTCTTGCCCACTCCGCATCCGATGAAAAGACAGGTTCCGACCGGCGGCGTACAGAGCCCGATGCAGAGGTTAGCGATGATGATGATGCCGAAGTGAATGTCTGACAGTCCCAGCAGCCTCACAACCGGCAGCAGGATCGGCGTGAAGATCAGCAGCGCGGGCGTCATGTCCATAAACATGCCGACCACGAGCAGCATCGCGTTGATCGTCAGCAGGATGACATAACGGTTCTCCGAAAGCCCCATCAGCGCTTTCGACACGGTCTGCGGAATGTTGGCCATGGTCATGATCCACGACATGGAGCTCGAAGCGCCAATCAGCAGCATCACCACGGCCGTTGTCAAGCCGGTTTGCAGACAGATGCCCGGCAAATCTCTCCATGGGATTTCACGGTAGAACACGACCGACAGCAGGAACGAGTAGGCCACCGAGATTGCGGCCGCCTCCGTTGCGGTGAAAACTCCTTTGAGAATGCCACCGATGATGAGAATCACCAGCAACAGGCTCGGCACCGCCCGCCAACAGACGAGCAGCGGGTTAACACGCTCCACGGCAACCGAACGATCCACCTTGCCGTAACCGTGGCGGATCGACAAGACCCCCGACGTGATCATGATGCAGAGCCCGACAAGTATGCCAGGCAGAATGCCCGCCATGAACATCGCTGCGATTGACACCGATCCGGCCGCCACCGAATAGACGATCATGGCGTTGGAGGGCGGAATCAGCAGCCCGGTTGTCGCGGCTGTCGCGGTCACCGCCACGTTGAAGTCGCGGTCATATCCTTTGCGGTTCATTTCCGGAATCATGAACCCGCCGATCGACGATACCGCAGCAGCCGCCGAGCCGGAAATCGAGCCGAACAGCATACAGGTCAGCGTGTTAACGTAACCGAGCCCGCCTGGGAACCTCCCGACAAACAGAGCCGCGAAATCGATGAGCCGCCGCGCCAAGCCGCCGCGCCCCATGAGGTAGCCGGAAAACACAAAGAAAGGGATGGCCAGAAGAGGAAAGCTGTCGACTCCGTTCGCCATGCGCTGTGCCACAGTGTAACCCGGATCGCCGCCGTTCGCCAGAATCGCCAGCAGCGAGGACACCGCAATCGCGACGGCGACCGGCGCGTTCATCAACAGCAGCACAAAGAAAGTTATAGCAAGCACCAAAATAATGCCGACCATGACCTTACCCTTCCGACTTGGTT
>Ga0209066_10008156_pt1 | contig 10216 bp, 6 predicted proteins | sample All_14_2_FD_187198 | JGI IMG/M metagenome (GOLD analysis project Ga0209066, IMG submission 187198) | Freshwater microbial communities in response to fracking from Pennsylvania, USA - Allegheny Zone_MetaG_DW_15 (SPAdes) (version 2) ... | reverse complement strand
GCTGGGGTGCATGCTTGCGGCCAGACCCGTCAAGCCGACTCCGGGACAGCAGGGAGCGCAGCAAGCCCCCAAGCCGCCGGCTCCTCCGGCGCAGCCCAAGGTGGCGGCTCAAGCGCCGTCGCCGGCATCCGCGCCGGCTCCGGTGGCGACTCCCGCGCCCGCTGCGGCTCAAGCGCCCGTGGCCGAGCCAGCGCCGGTGCCGGGGCCCGTGGCCGAGCCAGCGCCGGCTCCGGCGTCTGCGCCCGTGCCGGAGACGGCCGCGGAGTGACGTGTTAGCCGGGTTCCTTTCCGCAAACGCCGTCCCGCTCCGGGGCGGCGTTTTTTTTAAGCGCGGGAGGTGTTGGAAATGAGCGTCTCAGACTTCGCGCAGCGCTGCATTCTTCATGTCGACATGGACGCCTTTTTCGCGGCGGTCGAGCAGCGGGACCGGCCCGAGCTGCGCGGCAAGCCCGTGATCGTCGGCGCCCCGCCGGATCAGCGCGGCGTGGTATCGACCTGTTCGTACGAGGCCCGCGTGTTCGGCGTGCACTCCGCCATGCCGTCGCGCGAGGCCTTCCGGCGCTGCCCGCAGGGCATCTTTCTGGCGCCCCGCATGGAGCGCTACGAGCAGTCGTCGCACCAGGTGTTCGAGATCCTCGGGCGCTTCTCGCCGCTGATCGAGCCGCTTTCGATCGACGAGGCCTTCATCGATGTGAGCGGCGCGCGCACGCTGTTCGGCAGCGGGCCCGAGATCGCGCAAAAAATCCGCGCCGCTATCCGGACCGAGGTCGGGCTCGCCGCGTCGATCGGTGTGGCGCACAACAAGTTTCTCGCCAAGCTCGCCTGCGAGCAGGCCAAGCCGGACGGGCTTTTTGTGGTGCCGGGCCGGGCCGACGAGGTCGTGCGCTTCCTCGCGGCCCTGAAGGTGGGCGCGCTGTGGGGCGTGGGCAAGGTGACCCGCGAGGCGCTGGAGCGCGCGGGCTGCCGGACCGTCGGCGACATCCAGCGCGCCGACCCCGCTTACCTGAAGCGCCTGCTGGGAGAGAGTCTGGCCGACCATCTGCGCGCGCTGTCCTTCGGCGAAGACGCGCGCGACGTGGAGACGGTATTTGAAGAGAAGAGCCTGTCGCGCGAATACACGTTTCTGGAGGACTGCAAGAGCCGCGAGGCGGTGCGCGAGGTGCTCAAGGGCCTGGTCGACGAGGTGGGGCGGCGCGTGCGGGCGCACGGGCACTTTGCCACGGTCGGGCGCCTGAAGCTGCGGTGGTCGGACTTCCGCACGATCACGCGGCAGGCGCCGTTCGAGGCGGCGGTCTGCGACGACTTCTCGCTGCGCGCCCTGGCGCTGGGCCTGTTCGATGCGGAGCGGCTGGTGCAGCCGGTGCGGCTGGTCGGCTTCGGGGTGAGCGGCTTCTGCGCGGGGCGCAGCGAGCAGTTGTCTCTCTTCGACACCGCCCCGGAGACGCGCGCGAAGCGCGAACGGCTTTGCCGCGCCGTCGACGCGCTGCGCGAAAAACTGGGGGAAGGTGCGGTTGTCCGCTGCGATGCGCCGCCCGAATAACGCGAGTCTCCGCTTGGCATTTCCTGCGCGTTGATGCACAATCATACCGTTAAGAGGCATGCGCTTGAGCGAAACGGCTCGGCGCGGGGGAACGGGGATTTTTCGTGAAACTGAAGCGTCAGCTTTTTCTTTTCGTCACGCTCGCCGCGCTGCAGGGCTGGATGACACCGCCCGCATGCGCCGCTTGGCATGCCGAAGACGCAGTGTGCCGCAAGGAGCTGAAAGTCGAAGGCGAGGGCGGCGCGCCGGTCACCGCCACCACCACCGTGTTTCTCGACGACGGCGCCGCCGGCTTCGTCCTGACCGACGCCCAAGGCGCGCCCCGCCCGTGCGGTCTTCTCAACCGCGCGGGCAGCCTGTGCTGCTTCCACTTCGACGCCAAAGCCGGAGAAACCCTCTACCTCTACCCGTCCGCGGGCGCGGCGCTGCCCCAGCCCGGGCTCGACCACCTCTCGGGCCTCCGGCACCTGGTGTGCGGCTACGACGGGCAAGCCGTGACTAGCTCAGCGATGTTCACGGAACTGTGGAAAAAAGGCACGTTTCAGGGCGGCCGGTTCATTGACCAGGTCTACTGTTCCTTCAACCCGTTCGGCGACAACGCGAAGGCCCTGCATCAGTTTGACGGGTTCATCAGAATCGTCAAGGCGGGGCTGACCACGTTCTGCCTGGCTTCCACCGACGCCTCGTTTCTCTTCATCGACGGCCGCGAGGTCGTCGCCTGGCCCGGCCGGCACGGGGTCAAAGAGGGGCTGGAAGGAAAGATCCGCGGCAACGTGACGCTGGAGCCGGGCCTCCACCGCTTCACCTTCCAGCACGCGAACAGCGGCAGCGACTCGTATGCCATCGCGGCCATGGTGTTGCCGGGCGAGCAGCGCCACTTCGTCATCGCGCCCGAGTCGTTCACGCGCGCCGCCTACGCGTTCGTCGGGCCGCTCACGCGCAAGGACGGCCAGCGGCAGGCCGACTTCATCTGGGACAACCACTACATGGTGAACATCGAAGGCCACGCGCTGCACCAGGTCCTGTTCGAGGCCGCCCCGCTGAAGGACGCGCCCGCGGCGGCCTACGCATGGGATTTCGGCGACGGCACGCAGGGAGCCGGGATCAAGGCGGAGCACCTCTTCTTCGCGCGCGGCGACACGCCCGTCACGCTGACGGTCACGGACGGCAGCGGCCAGAAGACGGTCTGCCGCCAGACCGTCCGCGTGACGCCGCGGTACGGGCAGAGCGAAAACGACGACGCCCGCGCCCTGGCCCTGCTCGATCAGGCGGTCCGGCAGGAGCGGGAGTCCGGCATCCAGCCCCAGGGCTACGCGCTGATCACGCACGGCTACTTCTTCTTTCTCAAAGAGGCGGAGGCCGCGGCTTTCGCGGAGCGCGTCCTCGCCGCCGTAAGCCGCATCCCCGAGGCCGACCGCGGCCCCCTGCTGACGCGGCTGGCGCTGGGGGTCCAGCAGGTCGACGAGCAGTACGAACTTTCTGAGCGCTGCTTCCGCGCCATTCTGGAAAACGTCAAGGACCCCGCGACCCGCGCCTCGGCCGCGCTGCATTGCGGCGGGATGCTGAACCTCTGCCTCAACCGGCCGCAGAGCGCGCGCGAACTCCTCGCCACGATCCGCCGGCAGGACCTGATCGACTGGGAACAGCGCCTTTTGGATATCTATCTGGCCGACACGGCGATGGTGCTGGACGATGTCGCCGCCGCCCGAAAGCTGTACGCGGCGATCCCCAGGCCGAACGCACTGATCACGGGTAGCGGGATAGACCGGAGCGTGCTTTTCGACTACAATAGCCGCACCTTCAGGCTGCAGAACCTGCTCAGCCAGCAGCTGTTCCGGGAAAGCCTCACCGAGCTGGACATGCTCGAGTGGGAGGTCCCCGAAGAGCGGCTGTCGCCGCAGACGAACCTTCTGAAGGTGCAGGCGCTGGCGGGCAACCGGCAGCCGCGGAAAGCGGTCGTCTGCCTGCAGCGGGCGCTGCTCGCCAAGGTCGACGAGTCGTACACGCCCCGGCTGCGGCTGGAACTGGCCCGCCAGTACCTGAGCCTGAACCAGCTTGTCCAGGCGAAGCATCAGCTCGCGCTGATCCGCAAGGAGAGCCCCTGGACGCAGGAAGAGATCGACGCGCGAAAGCTGTCGGCCGAGATCGGACGCAGAATCGAGGAGTTTGCACCATGAAAAAAAGCAGTCTGTTCCTGTTCATCCTGGCTGCCGCACTGTGCGGCACGTTCGCACACGCGGCGGGAGAGGACGATTTTCTCAGGCCGGTCGGCCTGCCTCCGGCCGCCAAGCCGCAGATGCGCCAAGGCGGCGAAGCGCTCCCCCCCCTGCCGCTCCCGGCCACGCCCCTGAGGCGGTCGGAGAAGAAGCGGCCCCCGAGCCCCTCGACGATGATCGCGAAGGTGATCTGGGGCTCTTACCTCGACTACACGTGGGAGAACGGGCAGGTCACCCGGGTCTACGACTGGAACATGGTGCCCGCGGACTGCCACGCGTTGCTGCGGGCCTCCTACAAGCACCTGAACACGGACTACAAGGTGGAGACCGCGAGCCTGGCCGACTTTGACGCCACGCCGGCCGAGATCCCGGTCCTCTACTTCTCCGGCGGGCGGTCACTCAACTTCACCGAAAAAGAGCGGGAGGTGTTGCGCAAGTACCTGCTGGCGGGCGGCATGACCTGGTTCGACTCCGTCGTCGGCTCCCCCTATTTCTACAAGTCCGCGCTCAGCGAACTGCGGCTGACGCTGCCCGAGGCCCAGATCCGCCGCCTGCCCGAGGACCATCCGATTTTTCATATGGTGACCGACACCGTGAAGGTGAGCACCAAGACGAAGAGCGAGGTGCAGCCCGTGCTGGACGGCGTTTACATCGGCTCCCGGGTGGCCGCGGTCGTCTCGCCCTACGGGCTGGGTGCGGGCTGGGACAACGCGGCGCCCGATCTGGTGAAGCAGGCGGACTACTACGACCACCCCTCTGCCGTGCGCTTGGGGCTGAACCTGCTGGCCTACTCCCTGGGCTATTTCCGCGTGGGGCAGTCCCACGCCAAAGCGCAGGTCTACGGGCAGGAGGATGCGCAAGCCAACAGCGACTCCGTGGTCTTCGCGCAGGTCAGGACCAGCGGCGTCTGGAACACCGAGCCCGGCGGGGCGAACAACCTGCTCAGGTTCATGAAGAACAACCTGAGCGTGAAGGCGAACTACCTGGTCCGGACCGTCCGGCTGGACGCCGACCCGCTGGCGGGCTTCAGCTTCCTCTACCTTTCGGGGATCAGCGACTTCACCTTGGACGACGCCGAACTGTCGGCCTTGCGCAAATACCTGCAGGGCGGCGGCTTCCTGCTGGTCGACAACGCGCTGGGGCTCGACGAGTTCGGGAAGGCGGTCTACCGCGAGATGCGGCGGCTCTTCCCGGAGACCGCGTTCGAAAAGATCCCGCTGGAACATCCGGTCTACCAGCAGGGCCCGTTCAAGGTCGGCGAGGTCCGCTTCACGCTGGCCGCGCGCGCCAAGTACCCCGCTTTGAAGACCCCCGCGCTCGAGGGCCTCAAAGTGGCCGGCGACTTCAAGGTGCTGTACAGCCCCTTCGACCTGGCCGCAGGCTGGCAGGGCGACGACCACCCGCTCTCCTACGGCTACGAAACCGGCGACGCGCTGCGCCTCGGCGCCAACCTGGTGACCTATTGCCTCACCCACTGAATGCCACATCAGGCCGGATTAACCGCTGCAGAGTCGAACGTTGGGCGTCCTATCTCAGCTTGCCCAAGACCGCCATCGCCAGCGTTCGGGCCAGATCTTTTTCGCGCCATGGCAGCGTGACGTAGAAGATGTCGAAATGGCGGTACAGCTCGACCTCGTTGCGCTCGAGTGTCTTGAGCCCCAGGACGATCACCGGAAGCCGCTTGGTCTTGCTTTCCTCGCGCAGGTGCAGCACCATCTCGCGCACGTCCATGTCGCCGATCCGCGCATCCAACACGAAGACGCCGGGCTGCTTGGACAGGCACACCTCCAGCGCCTCTTTCGCGGAGGCCGCCAGCAGCAGACCGTACCCCTGCTCCATGATGCGGTCCCTCAGAAACACGGACGTGTCGGGGTCTTGCGAGTACGCCACAACCAAAGGTTTCGGCGCCAGCGGCAGACTGACGTACACGGCCGTCCCGCAGGCGGTGCCGGGCACGGGGCTCGCGAATTCCATGCTGCCGCCGTGCAGCTCCACGATCTCCCGCGAGATCGCAAGCCCCAGCCCTGTACCGCTGACGTGGTCGCCCACCCGGAAATAACGCTGCGACACCCTGGGCAGCACCTCGGGCGGAATGCCCATCCCGGTGTCGCTCACCGTCAGCAGGGCCTGCTTGGGCCGCTCCGGGTGCTGCACGAGCGAGACCGTGATCGCCCCGTTCGCGGGCGTGAACTTGACGGCGTTGCCCACGATGTTCAGCACGACGCGCTCGATCTTCTGCGCGTCGCACCAGCAGAAAAGCTCGCGCTCCGAGAACGCGAAAGACATCGCGATCCGCTTCGCGTCGGCCTGCACCTGCAGCGTCTCCGCCCCCTCGCGGACCACGGGCCCCAGCGGCACGATCTTCTTGGTGAGCACCAGCGTCTTGTTCTCCACCTGGCGCAGATCGAGAATGTCGTTCACCGTCGCCAGCAAGCGGTGGCAGTCAGACTGCAAGCGCTCCAGGTAGTGCAGGGCTTTCTCGGGCATGGGGCCGACCACGCCGCGCAGCATGTTGCTGACCGCGTAAATCATCGAGGTGAGCGGCGTGCGCAGCTCGTGCGAGACGTTAGAGACGAACTCCATGCGCGCGCGGTCATGCGCCTGCAGCCGCTCCACCGCATCTTCGAGCGCGCTCTGCTCCTGCTGGCGTACGGTGATGTCGCGCACGAAAAAGCAGAGCTGCCCCTGCGCGTCCAGATCGAGCTTGTTGACCGCGATCTCGGCCGCAAACGAGGTGCCGTCGGAGCGCTTGCACCGGGCCTCGACCAAGGTGTACTTCTTGCTGATCAGGTTCTTGTTGATGGTTTCGAGCAGCGACTCCGTCGCACCGGAAATCAGGCTCAGCACCTCCCGCCCGGCCAGCGTTTGCGGAGCCATCAGAAAGAACTCGGCGGCGCGCTCGTTGCACTCGAGGATCTCGCCGGCGCGCGTCGTGATGAGCACCGCATCGTAAACGCTTTCCAGCAGCTTGTAAAAGGGGGTGTCGCGCTGCAGGTACTGCGTGCGCCACGTGCGGCTCCGGCTCTTCAGCGGCGGCCTCACGGCACTCTGGATACGGTTGTCGGACGTTGACGGGTCGATGTCGATCCGCATGGTCTTGTCCGGTCGTTTACCTTCAGCCAGCATACGCACCCCGCATCCCGCATAGTCAAAAGGCGTCCCGTTTCCGGGACGCCTTCGGTTTATTCGTGTGACTTGTTTTTCGCCTCGTTCACACGCAACTTGCGCCCGAGAATGTCCTTGTCGTGGAGCGCCCGGATCGCCGCCTCTGCCTCAGGCCGGTTCGGCATCTCGACAAAACCGAACCCTTTGGATTTCCGGTTGAACCGGTTCGAAATGATGCGCGCCGACTTGACGGCGCCGTACTTCTCGAATTCCTTGCGCATCTGCGCTTCGCTCATGTCGTAACTCAGGTTGCCGACATAAATCTCCACGCAATCGCCATCTCCGCCCGTCGCGTAGCAGCTCGAATCGCCGCAACTGCCGAACTTGCCGGCGACATATCCGACCAACAGGCCAGCCGCCATGCCCACAGCCGTGCCACACAGCACGGGGGACGTCAGAAACACAGTGTCCAAAAGAACCTCCTTGACTCACTTGATTGATGATCACACGACTCTGCCGGAGAGATCGCACTGCAACCTTAAGCCACGCAACCGGTAGGTGCTAAGGCCTGCGGGGGCGCCCCGCTCACGCATCGGCGCCCATCCCGCATCAGCGCGTTTCCAGGAAGCCCTCCAGCTTGCGCAGTCGTGTGGGGTGACGCAACTTGCGCAACGCCTTGGCCTCGATCTGGCGGATGCGCTCACGCGTCACGTTGAACTGCTTACCGACCTCTTCCAACGTGCGGGAGTATCCGTCGGTCAGACCGAAGCGGTAATCCAACACCTGGCGCTCACGGTCGGTCAGGGTTGTCAGCACCTCCTGCAGGCGCTCCTTCAGCATGCTGTAAGCCGTCATCTCTGAAGGGTTCTCTGCAGACTTGTCCTCGATGAAGTCGCCGAAGTGCGCGTCATCCCCGTCGCCCACCGGGCTCTGCAGCGAAATCGGCTGCTGAGCCATGCGGTACACGGCGCGCACGCGCTCGACGGGAATGTCCATCTCCTCGGCGGCTTCCTCCGGCGTTGGTTCGCGCCCCAGCTCCTGCACAAGTTTCTTCTGAACACGGAGCAACTTGTTGATCGTCTCGATCATGTGAACCGGGATACGAATGGTACGGGCCTGGTCAGCGATCGCGCGGGTCGCCGCCTGCCGGATCCACCACGTGGCATACGTGCTGAACTTGTAGCCACGCCGATACTCGAACTTTTCCACGGCCTTCATCAGTCCCGTGTTCCCCTCTTGAATCAGGTCGAGGAACGAAAGGCCGCGGTTCATGTACTTTTTGACGATGCTGATCACCAGGCGCAGATTGGCCTCGACCATCTCGGTGCGGGCTTTCTGGCCTGAGCGCAGCACATCGCGCAGCTCCTCGAACTTGCCGAGGAACTCGCCGGGATCCATGCCGAACTCCTGCTCGATCGCCGCGATACGTATCGCGATCTCTTGCAGGGCCTGGTCACGCTTCTTGGTCGGCCGCTGTTTGTTCAGCTTGGCCTGCTCGTTCAGCAGGTGCTTGTACGGACGGTAGATCTTCTCGTCCGCCTCGGTACAGAGGCTTTCCAAAATCTTCTGTTTGAAATTCAAACTCTGGAACACGCCGATCAGCTCGTGGCGCGCCTTTTCCAAAACTTTGGCCGTGCGCTTGCGCTTGACCGGATCCTTGCCGCACGTGACCACCGCCTCGTACGCCTTCAGGATCCTGGACTGCACGTTCTGCAGGTTTTTTTTGATCTTGCCCGCGCCTTCCATGTAGGCGTCGCGGCTGTCCGCAAACTTGTCGGTCACCACGCGGTCAAACCGCTCCGTGCCGGTCTCCAGGCGGTCGATCAGCTCGAGGTAAAGCCGCGGCGTAAAGGCGAACTGGTTGAACATCTCGCGCTCTTTGCTCTCGGCCAGTTCAATGCGCTTGCAGATCTCGACCTCCTGCTCGCGCGTGAGCAGCGGCACCTGCCCCATCTGGTGCAAATACATCCGGATCGGGTCGTCGAAGAAGTCCATCCGGCTGCCGCGCCCGCGCTGCTCCTCCTGCTCGTGCTCGCTGCGGAAACGGTCGACCTCGGAGGCGTCAATAATCTCGATGTCCATCCCGCGCAGGATCGCCAGGTACGACTCGATGTCCGTGTCTTTGATCACCGCGTTCGGCAGGGTCTCGTTGATGTCGTCGTACGTGAGATACCCGCCCTGGCTCTCGGCACGCTTGATCAGCGTTTTGATGCGCTCGCTGCGCTCCTCGCGCTTGGCCTTCGCCTCGACACGGTCCGCATCCAGGGCCAGCTCAGACTCGTAACCGACCGTAAACTCCGCCCCTTCGGCCACATCGAAATCCAGCCCTCCCTCACTCAGCTCGATCGCTTCCGCATACGGGTCGTTCTCGTCGATCTCCGAATCCAGGTCGTCGAGTTCGTCGCCCTCGTGCAAAACACCGTCAATCACCACATCGGCAGCCACGAGATGCACCAACTCCTCGGCATCGAAATCCAGCTCCTCTTTTGAGGGTTCCGCCGCATCGTCTGCCACCAGCTCCCCAGAAACCAGCCCCGCCCCCGTCTTCTTGGAGGGTTTCTCGGGCACACCCTTCTTTTTGGCCGCCGGCTTCACCGACAGGGCTGCCTCCGGCTTGGCGGGCAGTTTCTCCGCCGGCTTGGCGGACGGCTTCGCGGCCGGCTTGTGTGCGGATGGCTTAACCGTTGTCTTAGCCGGCTTCTTGACCGAAGGGGCGGCAGCCTTCTTCACGTCTTTCTTGATCACCGTTTTGCTGGGCGGTGCGCTTTTTTTAGCTTTTGACTTAGTTGCTGCCATCGGAACCTTATCCCTCGTAACGAACCCGGAAAAAGATGCAGCCACCGTTCATGGATAGACGGCACCTATTATAAGCAAGAAAATGGAGTTTGAATTTACATAATACACCGGGGGATGTCAAGCGGACACGACGCGGCATCTAATTTCAGTTACACGGTCCCGCTTTGCGCTTGCCTGCGTCCGCGTCCTCTCGCTATGCTTACGCCATGTCTCGCTTCTCCCTGTTCGCGACCTCTGTACCGGTCGATTTCCTGCGCGATGAGTCCCGTAAAAGCGGCACGGCCAAGGCGATCGCCTTTCCCAAAACCGTTGAAGAGCTCGCCGCCGCCATGCGCGAGGCGTCAGAGCGCGGGCTCACCGTGACCGTGCAGGGCTCGCGCACCGGGATCTCGGCCGGCGCCGTGCCCGACGGCGGCGCGATCATCAGCCTGACGAAGATGGACCGCGTCCTGGGCTTCCGCACCGACGAGAGCGGCCAGGCGCTCCTCAGCGTCCAGCCCGGCCTTACCCTCGCCGCGCTCCGCCGCCACCTCTGCTCTCCGCCCTCCGCCCTCCGCCC
>Ga0209066_10008153_pt1 | contig 10219 bp, 7 predicted proteins | sample All_14_2_FD_187198 | JGI IMG/M metagenome (GOLD analysis project Ga0209066, IMG submission 187198) | Freshwater microbial communities in response to fracking from Pennsylvania, USA - Allegheny Zone_MetaG_DW_15 (SPAdes) (version 2) ... | reverse complement strand
GACACGGCACACAAGGGTCGAGAATATCCACCAACAGCGGCGCCAAGGCCATCTTGCTATGCGGCAAACTGGCAAAGCTCTGCGCCAGCACGCCCTGCGCCATCAACAGGTGATCGGTTGGCGTCACCCGCCGAAACGCGCACAGACGGCCGTCCTGCGCACTCGCCTGCAACGCGTACACCCCGCGCGCAGCGGGTGCCAGCGCGGTGCCGTCCGGCAAACGTTGCAACTCGGGCAGACGCTGCTCGACACAGGCTTCGGCATCAATCAGACGCGCCACCGCACGCCACAGCGGGCCCGCACCATGGCGCTGCCGCAAGCCCTGCAAGACGGGATGCGCGTGATGACGGATCGCCGTTGTGTTGTCCTGCGGCGTGGGCTGAAACATGCTGTCCGGTGTGCTCAGGGGCCAGACCGACACCGCTTCGCCCGGCGCAAACGCCTGCTCAATCGCCTGCAGCAGCGGCGCCATGCCCTGACCCGAAGCCAGCCAGCGATCAAACTCGAAGAGGTTCGCGGGCATCCGGCCCAACGCACCGAACAAGGCCACCGGAACCTGCTCGCGAGCGGGCAAAGGCTGCGCTGGCCGGTTCAGACATCGCGGCCAGCTCAGACAGAACTTGATCAGATGATCACGCAACAATTCGCGCGCGAGTTGATCGGCGAAATCCGCCGCCAAAGGCAACCCAAGCGCCATCCGCGCAGCACCCTCCTGCGCACTGCGGCAAAGATTGAACACCCGTGGCAACAGGCTGACGACATCGGCGACCGATCTCCCGATCAGCATCTGCGTCAAGGGCAGCGGCGTTCCCGCATCCAGCCCGACCGCAAAGCCTTGCGCCAGCGGCTGCAATGTCAACTTGACCACCTGTTGCATGTTCGCAAGCTCCCAGCGAAATCGGCATCGTCCAACCCGAGCCAGCCCCGGAATTATCCCGCGCGACCGCGCAACGCGACCTGCGCGGGTCATATGCACCCGCCCTGCCACGCGCTACACTACGCGCCCGCCGCGGCCAGCCCGCGTCGAGTGCCGCATCAAAGCGCCCGTAGCTCAGCCGGATAGAGTAGTGGCTTCCGAAGGCGCTACTCAGCTAGATTGAAAGGTGTAGAAGGTGTCACGGTGGCTTTACTCGAAAGTGCAAGGTCATCAGGAAAAAGTCGTTACAAAACGCGCCCGTAGCTCAGCCGGATAGAGTAGTGGCTTCCGAAGCCATTGGTCGGGGGTTCGAATCCCTCCGGGCGCGCCATTTTCCCTGTGACAAATCTGCGACAGATCTGGGACAAGTCTGCTGCCACGGCAGATGGGAGGCGAGTAAAGGCCTTCAGTCGTGTCGGTATTGCGCCGTCTGAGTCCGCCCAAAACGCCCATCGAAACGCAGATCTAGCGCGTTACACCTATGGCTGCACGCTGACCCTCCTCCGTGCCAGCAACGTCGTGTAGAGATGTTCTGGAAAGGGATCGTCTACGTGGAACTGATGGCATCTGTGTCCTGTTCGACGTGCTCTACCAACTCTTCTATGCGACAGCCGAAGTAGCTGCAGAGGCGATCGAGCGCATCCGTTTGAATGTTCGCGCCGTGATGATTGGCCATTTTTGACAAGGTCATACGGTTCAGCGCGGTCGCATCCGCAATCTCTTGCAGCGTCACACGGCGACGCTCCCGGAACTCGAGATCGGCGATACGCTCCTTGAGTTTGTACCTTAACATTAGCTGAATGGCGATTATCAGAATGATCGTTTGATGTTGCGTTTAATCGGTTGCCGTGTATCTTTGTCATCACGTGATTGTTTAAGTAATCACGTGATGACAATGGACATCACAGGAGCCGTGCCGTGACCGCAACCTACCTCACCACCGACCAATTGGCTAGCCGTATCCACTACGACAGCCGAACCATCCGCAGCCGCCTGAAGGACAGCGTCCTTCTGGAGGGCGTGCACTACATTCGGCCGTTCGGGGGCCGCAAGCTGCTGTTCGTGTGGGAAGCCATCGAGCGAGACATCGCCAATGTATCGATGGGACGCGGACCGCTGATTCCGATGGCCAACGGCGGTCACGCCCATGGCTAAGGTTAGGGTCCGACCAGAAACCCGCACGCTGTATTTGGACTTCCAATACCAGACCGTGCGATGCCGAGAACAAACGGCGCTGGCCGATACGCCAGGTAACCGCCGCGCGCTGGAAGCCGTAGGCAAGCGTATTGATCGCGACATCGCGAAAGGCTTGTTTGACTACCGTGCCTACTTCCCCGACAGCCCGCGCGCCGCACAGTTCGATGATCCTGCCGATCCAACCGATGCCGCAGCAAGTCCGACCCCGACCTTAGCCGAGTTCGCGGATGTTTGGTATCGGGAGTCGATTCCTCGCTGGCGGGATCGCTATCGCCGCGCGATTCGCGAGACGCTCGATCGCATCATCCTTCCAGAGCTGGGAGACAAGCGGCTGGGCGCGATTCAGCGCGCGGATTTGCTCGCATTTCAAGCACACATCGCGCTCCGCAGCGGGCGCGGTAGGCAGACCATCTCAACGCGACGCATCAACAAGATCATGACCCTCGTCAAGGCGGTGCTGAACGAGAGCGCGGATCGCTTTGGTCTGACGTCGCCGGCACGCGGCTTGAAGACGCTCAAGCAACGGCGACCGGATGTCCTGCCGTTCAGCCTGGAAGAGGCGCAACTTCTGATCGCGCGCGTCCGCACCGACTACAAGCACTACCTGACCATTCGTCTGTTGACCGGACTGCGCACCGGCGAAGCCGACGGATTGCAGTGGCAGGATGTCGACCTCAAGAACGCGAGCTTTCGAATTGAGCGCACGCACTCCCGCGATGGTGATGGAGACACCAAGACCCAAGGGTCCAAGCGCACGATTCCGATGGTGCCGCAGGTGCTGGCCGCCTTCGAAGCACAAGCTCGCTATCGACGCCCCGACTGCCCGTGGGTTTTCCACACAAGCAACGGCCATCCGATTGACGCCGTGAACTTCACCAACCGCATCTGGTATCCGCTGCTGCGAAATCTCGACTTGAGACCGCGACCGCCCTACCAGATGCGCCACACCGCCGCGACGCTGATGCTCGCGTCCGGCGAAAACCCTGAGTGGATTGCCTCCGTTCTGGGCCATTCGACCACCGAAATGCTGTTCCGTGTCTACTCGCGCTACGTCCCCAATCTCACGCGCAACGACGGACAAGCGTTCGCCGGCCTGGTGCACAGTCGCATCACTACGTCAGAACCTGTCTCGGGCGGCACCCAACTGGCTACACCGGTCGATTCCCTGCTGCAGGCTTTGCGGGCATTGAAGCCCACGGAGATCGCCGAACTGCTCGCCAAAACCACCGCCAAGACCTACTCGGAGGGAACACTCGATGTTGATTGAACGACCACCCACAGCGGGCGTAAAGGAATACGGCGTTGCAGTCGAAATCGTCAAACCGCTCTCCGACGGGCTAGGGCACTACTGCAGGCTCTACAGCCACGTTGGACTGCTACATGCCAGCGCGTGGATACACCTTCCTCCATCACAGTCGGGGTGCTTGATCCGCGGGCGGGCGACCCTGCTGCCCCTGGATGACTTCCATTTCGATCATCTGCTCGTGAACTTCATACCCAACCCCGATCAGCCCGTGACCACGCTGTTCTCGGACTGGTGGTGCCCCATCGAGGGTGTTGAAGAACAGACAGCGGCCCTGATTGAGCAGATTGAATCCATCCCGCTGCGTCGCTTGGTAGGCGATGCGCTGTTGCACCCGCGCACCGTTCACGCCTTCTGGTCGAGCCCCGCCTCGAAAGCCCATCACCATGCCTATCCGGGTGGCCTCGCGCTGCACTCGCTCGAAGTCGCCACCATGGCCGCGAGCGCGGACCGCCTCACCGCGTATGACCGCGATCTCGCGATTGCCTTTGCCCTGCTGCATGACTACGGCAAGGTGTGGTGTTACGCCAGCCCGCAACCAATCGACGCGCGCGACCATGAACGCATCGGCTTGCAGAAGCTTCGCCCACTTCTTGCCATCCTGAACGTCGAGACACCCGACATCGCCGTCGCGTTGGAAGAACTGCTGGGAGGCAAGCGCGCACCGCGTTCCAGCCGTTATCCACTGGCTATTGGAAGGGTGGTCAGAGCGTACGATCAGATGAGCTGCGAGATGGCGATGCGACCGACGATAAGCCAACCAACTGAGACCGTCGAAGACGACATCCCATGGTAGGAAAAGCGAAGCAGGGCGTCGCCCAGTTGGACGACTGGATTGCACGTTGAGAGAGGTGCCGCCTCGTCGGTGGGATCACGACGGTGCAGCATCTGGGCGGTTGTTCTAAGCCGGGGCGGTTCACGCTCGATCCTGGACTCACCCGTCTCCGCAGGTGAGACGGTGACTGGATACTGTGCAACGGACTCAATTTAGGAATGTACCGATGACCATCCTCACTCCACGCTTCACTTCTGCCGTCGACTACGCGCGGGAGGCTCACACGCAGCATGCTCGCAAGGGCACGTCGATTCCCTACCTGAGTCACCTGTTGGGTGTTGCAAGCCTCGTCCTTGAGTATGGCGGCACGGAAGACCAAGCCATTGCCGCGCTTCTTCACGACGTCCTGGAAGATTGCGGCGATGAGCATGAGGTGCCTATTCGCGATCAGTTTGGCGATGCCGTCATTGCCATTGTGCTCGACTGCACCGATGGAACCGCAGGCGAAAAAAGTTCAGCAACGACGCAGCAAGCCAAGTACACCGACTGGCAGCGCCGCAAGCATGCCTATCTTGCCCATCTTGCCGAGACACCCGTGTCCTCACTGCTGGTCTCTGCGTGCGACAAGCTCCACAACGCACGCGCCATTCTTACCGACCTACAAGGTGACGCTGGCATCGGCGTTTTCGACCGCTTCACGGCGCGTCGCGACGGAACCCTGCAATACTACGAAAGCCTGTCGCGCGTCTTTCTGAAACGCCTCGCACTGCATCATCCCCGGTTACACGAGCTGGCCAGAGAATTGGATCGCACGGTGAACGAGATGCACATGCTCGCGGGCGTTCCCTCACGCCATCCACTCGACTGATTCACCTCAGGCGCCGCATGGTGTCGCATGCGCGAGCGCCGACGATTCTGAATCCTCCCTCTGGGACACCGATGACAAGCATCGCAGTTCGGTCTTCGCCGCGGGGTTCTATCCCGATATCTTGGACACTTGCGAGAAGGCATATCGTGGCCATCAAGCCTGCCTATATCGTAGCGAAGGACGTTCAGTGCGCAGTTCAAGCGTGGTGCAGTTCATTCTTCTTTGCGTGGGAATGGTCGTTTGGTTAGGCTGTGTTGCTTTGGGTCCAATTGTGGTGCGATCTCGTGTAGTTGGCGTTGTCAATATTCACCAGTATCTTAATTTTTCTCTGAATGAGCGAAGGGGTCTAATATGTTCTTAGCAAGCGGAGCCGATGTGAAGAAGGAAATTGTTCACATGGTTTCTCAGCGAGAGCCACTAGATGTCGCTATCGCATTTTGGGGGGACGGGGCCGTCGAAGAGTTGCGTTTGAATGAAATGATTGATGGGTCGCGCATTCTGGTAAACGCAACATCCGGGGCTTGCAATCCGCGCGAGCTCGCTCGACTCCTAAGATTGGCACCAGCCGTTGATGTTCGTCATTGCGATCGTCTTCACGCAAAAGTTGTCTGCGGTCGTGAAATGGCTATAGTCGGATCTGCCAATGCCTCGCGTATGGGACTTGGATTCGCTAGTATGGAGAAAGAGGAGTGGATTGAGGCTGCGGTAGGTGTAAACGACCGAATAACGCTCTCGGAAATCTCCGGCTGGTACGAGGAGCTATGGAAGAGTTCCCGCGCACTCTCTCAAAGGTTGATGCGCGAAGTTGAAGATCTCTGGGCCAAGAGGACCGCGGCGGAGCGGCTTACGGCCACGGGCAAGGCCAATGGATATCGCATCCCCCCTGGGGGCGTATATGTCGCGCTATTCTCGACCGAAGCCGAACCGGAGCTCATCGAGACGGCCGAGAAGGTTCTGGGTGCGAATGGGCTCGCCGGGGCATCTGCCTTTCAGGGTTGGCCTCGAATTCCGAAGGATGCAACCATCATCAGCCTTGAAGCAGATCCTACGCTCTCGAAGATTGGCCTTGAGGGTGTATGGCGATCGCTTCCTGAGCCTGGCATCGATATACCGTTCGGGAAATCCAGGCGACGCGTTTATGCCGTTGTTCCGGAGGTCGGCTTTGATTTTTCGAGCTTCGGTTTGACCCGGGCTGCTCTAATCTCGGATGCAAAGAGCCTTGGGCTTGCCATGCGAAATCGTCGGACGGAAGCCAAAGAGTTGTTCGAGAAGATGGCGGCCGAGTTCAACGACCCGGCTGACTGGTGTCTGAGTCTTGCGGACTTTGTCTCCGTCGCTGATCGTTTCCTGCGCCGCTACTGAGAGGCGCCTCGGCCTGAAGACATCGACAAGCGAATTCATTTTGGAACGGGAATTCTGATGAACAATTTTGGCGCCGGAGTTCCACTCTGGCAAGACCGCCTGTTGACCCTCGCGCTCGCCTGGCGTGAGCAGCACCCCGGGTTCACCTTCAATCTCCGTAAGACCGAGATGCCTGGGAACACCCGTCTCCGAGATGGCTATTGGTTCACCGGCACGGAGCAGTACCTGTTCTTCGCGCCGTATCGGCCAGGGGACAGGGACAACAAGACCAAGACGATCGGTTTCGTGATCCAGTTCGATGGCCAGCAGCGCCCCAAGCGCTGCTACTTCGAGGTGGTTTTCGGCAACCTTGAGGACCCGAGTCTGCTGGCTGTGCATCAGCAGCTTCGCGACCGCTTCGAGATGCAGCAGGTGGGCAGCAAGCAGGCCTACCGCCATGACTACCCGCTCGAAGATATCGAAGCGGCCTTCGAGCGCTTTCTCGCCCACGAGCTGCCGCGGGTCCGACAGATCATCGACGCCGCAGGTCTCGCCGATCGTTTTCTCGTGAGCGAGTCGAAGTTCGAAGAGATGCTGACACGCACCCTCGCTATCCGGGAGTCGCGAAAGGCCTGGCCGCCGGACCGCAGCCTCTGCCTGCTCGGCACCTGGAAAGGACTGGATGAGGGTCTTGTCGCGGAGCTGCATGCCAAGATTGCGCGCAACGGCGCCTGGTCCAGCGACTGGAGCTTCAAGCTCAAACCGGAGGCATGCGATCTTCTGCCTCGGCCGTTCCACGTGTACCTCAACATCGGTGGCAATCGCATCCGGTACCGATTGCGGGTGCAGGACTACCACATGGCGACGGACAGCGCGGGCCTGGCCAGTCCATGGCCCGAAATAACGGATGCGGATCGCCTGGATGCGAGGGTCGAGATCAACGGCAAGCAGCAACCGCTGCGCACCCGCTTCAAGGTCACGGCGGTAGAGCGTCTGCCTCACGATCTGAGCACCGCGAACTTCCAGCCTGCGCTCGACACGCAGGAAACCGCGCTCTTGAATCAGGCTGTCTTTGGCTATGCCTATCTCCGCTCCGAGAACCCCGTGATGGACAGCTGGGAAAACACGCAGTCAACGCAGGCAGGACCTGTGAACCAGATCTTCTACGGGCCTCCGGGCACGGGGAAGACCTTCCATCTGCAGGGGCTGTTCTCCAAGTACACCGACCCCAACGGTGAGATCGACAGCGGTAGCTGGAAGCAGACGCTGCTTGTCGCGGTGGGCTGGCGATCTGTCATCGCGGCGGCACTTCATGCCTTGGGTGACACGGCGCGGGCTCCGGACATTCGCGACCATGTGCTTGTGGCACTGAAGGCGCAGCTCAACGGGCGTTCGCCGAAGCACATGCTGCAGACGATCTGGGGCTTCCTGCAGGAGCACACGCCCCGCGAATGCCAGCATGTGCAGAGCGCGACGCGCCGTGAGCCCTTCATCTTCAGCAAGTCGGAAGACGGCCACTGGTCGCTGCTGGAAAACTGGCAGCACCTCGATCCGGAGTCCGCCGAGCTGGTAAAACAGCTCGATCAGGGCCCCACGGCCGACGCTGAACCTGCCAGACGCTATCGCGTGGTCACCTTTCACCCTTCGTTCGGCTACGAGGATTTCATCCGCGGCATCCGACCTGTGGTGGATCCGGACAACGGCGAATCGCGCTTCGCCATGGTCGACGGCGTGTTAAAGCAGATCTGCGACGAGGCGCGAGCCAACCCTGGCAAGCGCTACGCGCTGTTCATCGACGAGATCAACCGCGCCAACATCGCCAAGGTGTTCGGCGAGCTGATCACCCTGATCGAGATCGACAAGCGGGCGGCCTACGATGAGGCCGGCCGCCTTATCAGGGGCATGGAGGTTCAGCTGCCCGGCTCGGTCGACGAAGGCGACCTGCGTGGGTTCGGCGTGCCGGTGAACCTCGACATCTACGGCACCATGAACACGGCGGATCGCTCCATCGCCCTGCTCGATATCGCACTGAGGCGGCGCTTCGAGTTCATCGAGCGTGCGCCGGACTACACCGCGATCAACGAGACCATCGAAGGCGTACACCTCGGGGCATTGCTGAGGCGCATCAACGACCGACTGGAGTACCTGCTGGATCGCGATCACCGCATCGGCCACGCCTACTTCATCCACCTGGAGTCACAGGACGATCTGCGGAACTGCTTCGAGCAGAAGATCCTGCCGCTGCTGCAGGAGTACTTCTTCGATGACGCGAGCCGGGTGGCAATGGTGCTTTCCACGCCGGTGGGCGACGGCTTCCTCAAAGCAGACACGCAAAGTCCGGAGTCGCTGTTCCCAGCAACCGCGGAGCGAGGCCGCCTGCAAGTGCGCACGCGCTACACCGTCACGCCGAAAACCGGCTGGACCCCCGCGATGTTCCGCGGCATCTACGAGAGCAGCAGCACCATGTCTGTGGATGCCGAATCCGACCAGAACGAAGTTGAGCCGGATTCACTCGATGACTGAGGCTCGGTCCCCGCTGCGCCTCGAACCGTTTAGGCACTAAGCGCCATGGAGGTTTTGCAGGTGTTGGAGCACGGCAGTGTGCGCATCGGGACGCAGGCCGATGCGCAACGGCTGTCCGAGGCCGAAGTGCTGCAGTTGGAGCAGGTAGCCGCCGACTACCCGGGCCTGTGCCGCTTCGAGCGCAGCCAGGTGACGTTCGCCCAGTTCGCTGGCTTGATCTGCTTGGGCGAGCGCGTGCTGGAAGTCCTGCCCAAGGTGGGCTCGGAGCCTACAAGCACCGAGGCCTGCCGGGGCATCCTGGTGCGACTGTTGGGCATCAGCGGCGCCCTGCCCACGCCACTCGCCGACGCTGCGAGCCAGTCGCTGCGCCGAATGCCCCTACTCGATCTGTTCATCAGCGCCTACTTCGACGAGCTGGCGCGGCTGGCGCGCGGCGGTCTGATGCAGCGCTATGTCGGAGATGAGCAGGACCTGCGCGTGCTGCGGGGTCAGCTGGATGTACGGCGACAGGTCGGCCGGTTGGCCAACCGCGGGGATCAGCTCGCCTGCCGGTTCGATGAACTCAGCCAGGACCACGCCTGCAACCGCTTCCTGAAGAAGGCCCTGCGCAGCCTGCGCCATTTGCTGCGCGCGCAGGTGCTGACGCGCCGCTGGATCGACCTGATGCAGGTCTTCGACGCCGTCGACGACAGCAGCCTCAGCCTGCAGAACTGGCGCGATCCGCCCCGCGACCGCAGCACCCGCCGCTATGAGCCGGCGCTGCAGTGGGCTGGCTGGATCCTGCGCCTGCTGTCGCCCAGCCTACGCGGCGGCGACAGCCCAGCGCCCGCACTGCTCTTCGATATGAACCGCCTGTTCGAACAGGCCGTGGGCGTGCAGCTGCGGCAGGCCCTAGCGCCCGGCGGCGTGCAAGTCCACAGCCAGGACGGCGGGAGACATCTCGCGCGGTTAGCCCAGGGCGAGACACTGCGGCCGGCCTATGCACTGCGCCCGGACCTGGTGCTGCGCCGCGGCGGTACCGTCGTCGCGATCGGCGACACCAAGTGGAAGCGGCTCTCGCTCAACGCGGGTGGAATCCCTCTGCCGTCTCGCGCCGATGTCTATCAGATGCTAGCCTACGCCGGCGCCTACGGCTGCAGTGAGCTGGCACTTATCTACCCGACGGTCGACGGGTTCTACCCCGATATTACGGACACTTACGAGAAGGCCGATCGAGGCCATAAGGAGTGTTTATGTCGAAGCGAAGGAAGTTCAGTGCGGAGTTCAAGCACGGTGCCGTTGAGCAGACCAAGCAGT
>Ga0209066_10008152_pt1 | contig 10221 bp, 7 predicted proteins | sample All_14_2_FD_187198 | JGI IMG/M metagenome (GOLD analysis project Ga0209066, IMG submission 187198) | Freshwater microbial communities in response to fracking from Pennsylvania, USA - Allegheny Zone_MetaG_DW_15 (SPAdes) (version 2) ... | reverse complement strand
ACCAGCGTGGTGGTCAGCCGCGGCGAGGCGCTGGTGATCGACCCCGGCCCGAGCCACCGCCACGGCCTGCGCGTGCGCGAATCGCTCGCCTGCCGTTTCAAGGCGCAGGTGCGCTGGGTGGTGAACACCCACGCGCACGCCGAAAACGTGATGGCCAACTCGGCCTTTGCCGACCTGCTGGAAACCGGTCAGCTGGAGATCCTGGCCAGCGCCGCCACGCGCAGGGCCATGCAGCAGCGCTGCCCGGATTGCCTGGCCAGTCTCACCACCCGCGCGGGTGCAAAGGCGATGGCGGGCACGCACATCGTGCTGCCCAGCCGCACGCTGGCGGTGGGCGAGCGGCTGCGCGTGGGCCTGCTGAGCTTGCGGGTGCAGGCCATCGAGCCCGGCCACACCGAGGGCGACCTGGTGCTCTGGAACGCCCGCCACCGCGTGCTGTGGGCCGGCGGTCTGGTGTACGACGGGCGTGTGCCCGAACTCGCGCAGGGCAGCCTGGACGGCTGGCTCGCGGCGCTGCCGCGGCTGCTGGCGTTGCGGCCGCAGCAGGTGATCGGCACGGTATGGTCCCGCGCTCCCGCAGCTGAAGCGCCACCGCCTGCGCTGGGAGCAACAGAACGCTATCTGAAGGGGCTGCGAGCCCGCGTGTTGCTGGCGATGGACCAGGGCCACCAGCCGCAGGAAACCACCTGGGGCGATCTACCCGCCTACCGCGACTGGGCCGGTTACAGCGAGCGCCACGGCTTCAACCTGCAGCGCGCCTGGCGCGAGCTGGAGCCGGTGTGGATGGAGCAGGGCGCGGCGCCAGCGAAGTAACCGTGTTGGCGGGGTTACAAAGTCCCCGGAGGGAGCAGGTCCTTCTTGCGGTAGATCGTGTTGCGCGAAACGCCCAGCGCCTTGGCCGCGGCCGACACGTTGCCTTTGTGCAGCCGCAGCATCTGCGCCATGGCGCTCAGCGCCACGTCTTCCAGGCGTGTGCCTTCAGGCACCGTGGGTTCGGGCATCGGGGCGGTGCTGGGCGCATCGGGCAGCGGCTGGGCCGGGCTGATCGATCCCATCAGGCGCGACGGGATCGGGTTGGGCAGGCCGTGTTCCAGCTCTTCCAGGAAATCGTCGGGCAGGTGGCTCAGTTCGATCACGCCCTGGCAGCCCACCATGACCACGGCGGTGCGCATCAGGTTGTGCAGCTGGCGGAAGTTGCCCGGCCAGTGGTAGCGCTTGAAGATGTTCATGACCTCGGGCGAGATGCCGATCTGCTCGCCGTTCTCGCACAGGGCCTTGAGGATCTTTCGCACGACGAGTTCGAAGTCGGAGCGTTCACGCAGCGCCGGCAGGCGCACCACCAGGCCGTTGAGCCGGTAGTAGAGGTCTTCGCGGAAGTCGCCGCGCGCGATCATGTCCTTGATGTTCTTGTGCGTGGCGCAGACCACGGCCACGTCCACGTCCACTTCCTTGCCCGCGCCCAGCGGGCTGACCCGGCGCTCCTGCAGCACGCGCAACAGCCGCGCCTGCAGGTGTTTGGGCATGTCACCGATTTCGTCAAGGAACAGCGTGCCGCCATGGGCCTGCAGGATCTTGCCGATGGCGCCCTTCTTGCGCGCACCGGTGAAGGCGCCTTCTTCGTAGCCGAACAGCTCGGACTCGATCAGGGTCTCGGGAATCGACGCGCAGTTGACCGACACGAAGGGCTGGCCGGATCGGTCCGAGTCACCATGGATGGCCTGCGCCAGCAGGTCCTTGCCGGTGCCGGTTTCGCCCAGGATCATGACCGGGATGTCCTTGCCCGACACCATGCGCAACTTGTGGATGACCGACGACACCTGGGGGTCACCGGTGTCCAGGTATTGCAGCGATGAGAGCTGCGGGCGTTTGACGGGTGGCTTGGCCGGCGCGTGCGCTGCCGCGCCCTGACCCGTTTCCGCGGTGAAGGCCTGCGGTCCCTGGGGGGTATCTGGCCGGGTCGCCGACCAGGGATGGGCCGTCTTGACCTTGACGCGGCACCACACCGAAACACCGTTGTGCAGCACCAGCTGCTTGGGGTTGGGCATGGCGCCGCTGAACAGCTCGAACAGCGCCGAGATCGGGATGCCGAACAGCGAAGAAAAGGTGTGGGCCTTGAGCGCCGCGAAGGGCAGGCCGATCTGGAACTGCCCGCTGCGGTTGGCCGAGATGAAGCGCCCCTCGGGCGAAAACACCGCGATGCCTTCGACCAGCGTGCCCAGGAATTCGGAGCGGGTGTGGAAGTGGATGCGGATCGCCTTCGGGAAGATGTCGGCGAACATGTGGTTCTCGATCATCTGCGCCGACATGCGCACCAGCGCCAGCGTGTGCTGGTGGAAGCTGCGGTGGTCACCCGTGACGTCGAGCGCGCCGATGACCTGGCCGTAGGGGTCGAAGATGGGCGCGGCGGAGCAGGTGAGGAACTTGTTGGCGTTCAGGTAGTGCTGGTTGCCGTGCACCGTGAGCGCTTCTTCTTCGGTCAGTGCGGTGCCGATGGCGTTGGTGCCCTTGGTCTGCTCGGACCAGTCCATGCCGGGCGTGAGCGCCACGCGCGAAGCTTTTTCCAGAAAATCGGTGTCGCCCAGCGAGTGCAGCACCATGCCGCGTGCCGAGGTCAGCAGCACCATGCTGTGGGTGTTGACGATCTGGTCGTACAGCGTCTCCATCACGGGGGCGGCATGCTGGAAGAGAAAGCGGTTTTCGTCCAGCGCGTCGTTCAAAACGCCACGCGAGGGGCTGGAGAAGTCGGGTTCGGCCTGCGCCGTGATGCCATAGGCTTGCGAACGCTGGTGGGACTGGCCGATCAGGTCGGGGTTCGGGGAGGCGCCAGCTGGCCCAGCCCCGACGCGTCCTTCGTCGGGGCGCGTGTGGATGCCTGCACTCATGTCGTCTCCAGGGTCGGGCGGAAATCCCCCCCAATAGTCCATGGCCCAGGGCGCATCGCACGGGGTCAGGAGGGGTGTTGTCTCGTCTGTGTCTTGTTGGTCTTGGTGCATGTGATTCTCTTCATATCTGTCCCATGAATCAACACTGGGTATTCCCGGTATGAAACATGTTGTACCGACTGCCTCTTTGTGAGACATAGCAAGTAGCCCGCCACCGGGTGCAGCCACCTGGGACCCGCTGGCGGGTGCTTTTGAATGCCAGTCTGTGACAGCGCGCCGGTCCGATGAGGCGCAAATGATTCAAATTGGAACAACTGTGCCCGGCGCGTTCGCGCTGGATGGCCGCCTGTCCAAGGATTTCAAGGCACCCGGTGTCGGTGGCCCGCATATTGCTGATTGGGGGTGGAAGCCCTTTGACAACAGGAGACATCCCCCATGAAAGCCTCACTCTTCAAGAAACCTTCTCGCACCACGCTGCGTGTCCTGGCCCTGGCGGCCAGTGGTCTGGTGGCCGCCGCCGTCATGGCCCACGGCGACGTGGTGCCGCAAAGTGTGGACACCACCACGCTGCCGCAGCTCGGCGCCAAGTGGCTGGACGCCAACCCCTACAACGAACAGAGCCCCGCCCGCAAGGAAGCCTTGCGCATCGGCACCTCGGCCTACAACCAGAACTGCGCGCGTTGCCATGGTCTGGAAGCCATTTCCGGTGGCATCTCGCCCGACCTGCGCAAGATCGACAGCGACTGCACGGGCCTGGCCGACGCGGCCAAGAAGGCCGCCTGCTTCAAGGAGATGGACGACTACTTCCTCTCCACCGTGCGGCGCGGCCGCGTGCGCGATGGCCGTGTCTACATGCCCCCGTTCGAGGGCACACTGACGCAGGAAGCGGTGTGGGCGATCCGCACCTACATCGAGACCCGTCGCGAGCCCTGATCCGGCCCAGCCGCCACACCCATAACCACAAGAGAGACCACACACCATGCCGTCCGTTTCGAAAAGCTTTCAGGAACACCCGCCTGTGTCCCACGGCCTGACCCGCCGGCAGACCCTGGCCGTGCTGATGCCACTGGTCGCCGGGCACTACTCGGTGTACGCGCAGACCGAGCTGACCGATCTGGCCCGCATCCGTGCCAACGGCATGTTGAAGGTGGCGGTTTACAAGGACAACGCGCCGTTCTCCGATGGCGCGGCGGCCGAGATGAAGGGGTTGGATGTGGCACTGGCCGAAGCGCTGGCGCGCCAGATGAGCCTGAAGCTCTCGCTGCTGCCCTTCGATGCCGGCGAGAACATGGGTGACGACCTGCGCAACATGGTCTGGAAGGGCCACTACCTGGGCTATGGCCCGGCCGACGTGATGCTGCATGTGCCGGCCGACAAGTACCTCGCACAGAAGAACCCGCAGGTGATGATCATGGCGCCGTACATGCGGGAGTCGGTGGTGCTGGTGCACGACACGCGCAAGCTGGCCGACGCCGCGGCGCCCGAAGACCTCAAGGGCGTGCAGCTCGCAGCCGAGCGCGGCGCGGGTGCGGCCAGCGTGCTCATGGGCTACGGCGGTGGCCTGTTGCGCAACCAGGTGTCGATCTTCAACACCGGCACCGAAGCGGTCCAGGCCGCGGTGGACGGCAAAGCGGCGGCGGCCCTCGTGACGCGGGCGCAGGCCGAGTCGGTGCTGTCGCGCAACCCGGGCAGCGCCACCCATTTCCGCATCACCAAGCTCAACTTCAACAACGGCATCGCCGACACCGGCTGGCCCGTGGGCATGGCGATCAAGTCGGGCCACAAAGAGCTGGGGCTGGCGCTGGAGGCGGCACTCAAGTCGCTGCGTGAGAACGGTGAGCTGCTGAAGATCTTCCAGCAACACGGGTTGACGCTCACCGCGCCGTAGCGGTGACGCCATCGCGCCGCCTGCGGCGCGATGGCGTCACCGCCTTGCGATCTTTCTGTACACCGTGGCCCGGCTGATGCCGAGCACGCGCGCGGCTTCCATCACGTTGCCGCGCGCTTCTTCCACGGCGCGGCGGATGAGCGCGGTTTCCACGTCTTTCAGCGGCACGCTGGTGCTGAGCGGTCGCTGCGATGCGGCCGTGCTGGCGCGCCCGTCGTTCAGGCGCGCAAGCACCTGCAGGCGCAGGCCCGACCACAGGGGCAGCTCGACCGCACCGCGTTGCGCGCGGGCGGCATCGAACAGGCTGTCGGGTGGCACGGCGATCACGTCGCTGCAATGTGGCCAGGGCGCGCCGGCGGGCAGGGTCAGCATGTCGGCCGCTGCGCGGTTGGCGCCGGTGATGCGGCCATCGGCATCCAGGCACACCAGACCGTCGCTCTCTTCGCCGGGCGTGCGCCCGGGCCAGTTCAGGCGCAGCAGCAGGTGGTGCGGCTGCGCCAGTGTGAGCGCGTTTTCAATGCTCAGCGCCGACTGTGTCACCAGGTGTTTGAGGGCCGGGCGTTCGGGCACGTTGATGCCGGTCAGGTCGAGCATGCCGACGCAACGGCCGTCGGGGCCAAACAGCGGGGCGCCGGCGCAGCTGTAGGCGCTGGTGTCGTCAAAGAAGTGTTCGCCGCGGTGCAGCCACACGGGCTGCTGCTCGACCAGCGTGGCGCCGATGGCGGTGGTGCCCACGGCCTGCTCCGACAGGTCCACGCCCACGCGGGCGATCAGGTGCGCAAGGCGGTTATGGTGATCGATCGGGCCGTTGACATCGATCACCACGCCCTGGGCATCGGTGAGGATGGCGAAGTAGCGGGTGTCGGCCATGGCGCGCGCAAGCTGCTGGATCACCGGCGCCGCCGCACGCAACAGCGGCTGGTTGGCCTCGATCACGCGGCGCATGGCCACGCTCGACACCGGGTCGAAAGCCAGGCGCTGGTCGGGCTGCAGGCCTTGTGCCAGACAGCGCCGCCAGGAACGTTCGATCCAGGGTTCCAGCCGGGCCGCGGCAGCCATGCCGTCGCTCTGGAACACCGCCTGGCGCGCGTGCTCGATGAGGGTCAGCCGGTCGGACGTGGGGCTGGCTGCCTGGGGGGGCTGGCGGATGCTCATGGGAGTGTCTCGTTTTTGTTCAGTTTTCTGTCTGCCATGCCACAGACAGCATCAAGTATGCCAACGGCCGCGGTGTTTCATTTTGAGAATTTCCGTGGGTGCGGCGGAGCGAATGAGGGATAACCCTCACCACAAAGTGGAACAGCCCACCAACAATGGCTAGGCAAATCTTTTCATAAGCATGGCGCAGCACAAGTGGCGCCGCACCCCCACAGGAGAACCTCATGCAGAAAGTCCTGCACATCAACCCGGACAAATGCACCGGCTGCCTGCAGTGCGAAATGGCCTGCTCGTTCGAGAACTACGGCACCTACGCCACCTCGAAGTCGCGCATCAAGGTCTTCGATTTCCACCACACCGGCAAGAAAGTCCCCTACACCTGCACGCAGTGCGACGAGGCCTGGTGCCTGCACGCCTGCCCGGTGGAGGCGATCACCGTGGACAAGATGACCGGCGCCAAGGTGGTCAACGAGACCACCTGCGTGGGCTGCAAGGTCTGCACCATCGCCTGCCCCTTCGGCACCATCAACTACGTGCAGGAAACCGGCAAGGTCCAGAAGTGCGACCTGTGTGGTGGCGAACCGGCCTGCGCCGAAGCCTGCCCGACCGCGGCGATCACGTTCGTCGACGCCAACTGGACCGGCATCGACAAGATGAAACAGTGGGCCGACAAGCTGGGCAACCAGCCGTCTGCCGCCTGACCCCCCAACCCATTCAAGGAGCACAACATGTCTTGGGCTGGAAAAATCCTCCGCGTCAACCTGACCGCGGGCACCGTCAAATCCGAACCGCTGAACATGGAGTGGGCACGTTCCTACCTCGGTTCGCGCGGCCTCGGCAGCAAATACCTCATCAGCGAGATCGACCCCAAGGTCGACCCGCTGTCGCCGGACAACAAGATCATCTGGGCCACCGGCCCGCTGACCGGCACCATGGCCTCCACCGGCGGGCGCTACACCGTCATCACCAAGGGCCCGCTGACCGGCGCCATCGCCTGCTCGAACTCGGGTGGCTACTGGGGCGCCGAGCTCAAGATGGCCGGCTGGGACATGATCATCTTTGAAGGCAAGTCGGACAAGCCGGTCTACCTCTACATCAACGACGACGACGCCGAACTGCGCGACGCATCGCACCTCTGGGGCCAGAGCGTGTGGAAGACCGAAGAGATGCTCAAGACCGGTCTGCAGGACCCGCTGCTTCGCGTGTCGAGCATCGGCAAGTCGGGCGAAAACGGCGTGCTGTACGCCGCCGTGGTCAACGACCTGCACCGTGCGGCTGGCCGCTCGGGCGTGGGCGCCGTCATGGGCAGCAAGAACCTCAAGGCCATCGCCGTGCGCGGCACCAAGGGCGTGGGCAACATCCGCGATCCGAAGGCCTTCATGAAGGTCACCTTCGAGAAGAAGAAGATCCTGGCCGAAAACGCCGTGACGGGCCAGGGCCTGCCGGCCTATGGCACGCAGGTGCTGATGAACGTGATCAACGAGATGGGCGCGCTGCCCACGCGCAACCACCGCGACGTGCAGTTCGAAGGTGCCAAAGACATTTCGGCCGAAGCCATGGCCACGCCGCGCGAGAGCGATGGCAAGAAGCACCTGGTGACCAACCAGGCCTGCTTCGGCTGCACCATCGCCTGCGGGCGCATCAGCAAGATGGACGAAGGCCACTTCACCGTGGCCAACAAGCCGCAGTACTGGGGCGCCAACGGCGGCCTGGAATACGAAGCAGCCTGGGCGCTGGGCGCGGCCAACGGCGTGAACGATCTTGAAGCGCTGCAGTACGCGAACATGCTGTGCAACGAAGAAGGCTTCGACCCGATCAGCTTCGGTGCCACCGTGGGTGCTGTGATGGAGCTCTACGAAATGGGCGTGCTCACCGCGGAGCAGCTCGGCATCGACGCCAAGTTCGGCTCGGCACAGGCGCTGGCCCACTTCGCCGAGATCACCGCCAAGGGCGAAGGCTTCGGCAAAGAGATCGGCCAAGGTTCGAAACGCCTGACCGAAAAGTACGGCCACCCCGACCTGTCCATGAGCGTGAAAGGCCAGGAATTCCCGGCCTACGACGGTCGTGCGATCCAGGGCATCGGCCTCGCCTACGCCACGTCCAACCGCGGCGCCTGCCACCTGCGCGGCTACACCATCGCGTCGGAAGTGCTGGGCATTCCGGTCAAGACCGATCCGGTCGAGAGCGAAGGCAAGCCGGAGCTGGTGAAGGCGTTCCAGGACGCCACCGCCGCATTCGACTCGTCGGGCCTGTGTGTGTTCACCACCTTCGCCTGGGGCGTGGCCGATCTGGCGCCTCAGCTGCAGGCTGCGTGCAACGAAGAGTTCACCACCGAAGAGCTGGAAAAGATCGGTGAGCGCATCTGGAACATGGAGCGCGAATTCAACAACGCCGCCGGCTTCACCGCCAAGGACGACAACCTGCCCAAGCGCCTGCTGACCGAAGCGGCCAAGACCGGTGCCTCCAAGGGCATGGTCAGCAAGCTGCCCGAGATGCTGCCCAAGTACTACGCCGCGCGTGGCTGGGACCCCGAAGGCCGCCCGACCGCCGAGACCAAGGCACGCTTGAGCCTCTGATCTTTCGCATCGGGGACATCAAAGAAGCGGTCCCCTGCGACCGCTTCTTTCTTTTGGAGAACACTTTCATGACCCACCACGTCATCCTCGGCGCCGGCCCGGCCGGTGTCATCGCGGCCGAGACCATCCGCAAGCACGCGCCCCACGACCGCATCACCGTCATCGGTGATGAAAACGAAGCGCCGTATTCGCGCATGGCGATCCCCTACCTGCTGATCGGCAAGGTCGGCGAAGAAGGTACGCACCTGCGCCACACAGCCGGCCACTTCGAGGCACTGAACATCAAGGTCTTGCGCGGCGTTCGTGCCAAGCAGCTGGACTCGGCCAATCGCAGCATCGGGTTGAGCGACGGCAACACGCTGCACTTCGACAAGCTGCTCATCGCCACCGGCTCATCGCCCGCGACGCCGCCGATTCCAGGCATTGACGGCCCGGGCGTGCACAGCTGCTGGACGCTGGCCGACGCGCGTGCCATCGCCAACCTGGCCAAGCCCGGCGCCAAGGTGCTGCAGATGGGCGCCGGCTTCATCGGCTGCATCATCATGGAATCGCTGCAGCAACGCGGCGTGGAGTTGTCCGTTGTCGAGATGGGCGACCGCATGGTGCCCCGCATGATGGGCCCCACCGCGGGCGGCATGATCAAGGACTGGTGCCAGAAAAAGGGCGTGAAGGTCTTCACCGGCGCGCGGGTCGAAGCGATCGAGCGCGGTGACGGTGCCGAGCCCGGCCTGCTGGGCAAGATTGCGCAGGTGGTGGGCATCGGGTCGTCGAACGCATCCAACGGCAAGATGCAGGTGCGCCTGTCCACCGGTGACCGCCTGGAGGCCGATCTGGTCATCAGCGCCACCGGCGTCAAGCCCAACATCGGCTTCCTGGAGAACAGCGGCGTGCGCTGCCTGGTGGGCGTGCTGACCGACGAACACCTGCAGACCAACGTGCCCGGTATTTACGCCGCGGGCGACTGCGCCGAGGCTTTCGACAAAGTGAGCGGCAAGACCATCGTCAGCGCCATCCAGCCCAACGCCGCCGAGCAGGCCCGTGTGGCCGCGCTCAACATGGTGGGCCAGTCTGCCGAACTCAAAGGTGTGACACAGATCAACGTGCTCGACACGCTGGGCATGATCTCCACCAGCTTCGGCAACTGGGAAGGTCTGCCGGGTGGCGAACACGTGGAGCTGACCGATGAGAAGTCGGGCCGCCACCTGAGCCTGCAGTTCAAGGACGACCTCATGGTCGGTTGCAACAGCGTGGGCTGGACCGACCACGTGGGCGTCATGCGGGGTTTGGTGGAAGGGCAGGTGCGACTGGGCGAATGGAAGGACACGCTGATGGCCGATCCGACCAAGCTGATGGACGCCTACCTCGCCAGCGCGCAGGGGCAGGGACAGTGGAGCGGTGCTGCCGACGACCGCCGCCGCTGAATCCATTCCGCCGCTCCGTCAGGGGCGATACCCGGCGCTGCTGACGCGGCGCAGCCCGGAATGGGAAAATCACATTCATGAAAATCACGTTCAAGCTCTTCGCCACCCTGACAGACTACCTGCCCGCCGAGGCGCGGCGCAGCAACCTCGTCGAGCTGGACGTGAGTCCGGCCGCGCCCATCAGCCAGATCATCGAGCCCTTTGGCCTGCCGCCGAAGCTGGTGCATCTGGTGCTGGTCAACGGCAAATACGTGGAGCCTGAAAAGCGCATGACCGCGACGCTGGCCGAAGGCGACGTG
>Ga0209066_10008151_pt1 | contig 10221 bp, 6 predicted proteins | sample All_14_2_FD_187198 | JGI IMG/M metagenome (GOLD analysis project Ga0209066, IMG submission 187198) | Freshwater microbial communities in response to fracking from Pennsylvania, USA - Allegheny Zone_MetaG_DW_15 (SPAdes) (version 2) ... | reverse complement strand
ATACTGGACGACGACCTTGCGGATCGCGCCGAGGTCGCCCTGCTTGACCATGTCCTTGGCCAGCTTGACCATGGGGTAGGCCGTGTAGTTGTGCATCAGGCCGAAAACCTTGCCGGACTTCTTGACGGCGGCGGACAGCTCTTCGGCCTCTTCGACCGTCAGGGTCATGGGCTTTTCGCACATCACGTTGAAGCCGGCCTCCAGACAGGCCTTGGCGATCGGGAAGTGCGTGTGGTTGGGCGTGCAGACGGCGATGAAATCGACGCGCTCCGCGGCCGGCAGGGCCAGCTCGGCGGCGATCATTTCCTGATAGGTGCTGTAGACGCGCTTGGGGTCCAGCCCGAGGATCTTGCCCTGCTGCAGGCTCTTCTCGGGGACCACGTCGAACGCGCCGGCCGTGAGAGCGATGCCGCCATCCATTCGGGCGGCCTTGCGGTGAACTTCGCCGATGAACGCCCCGATTCCGCCGCCGACCTGACCCATTTTAAGTATGCGCATGAAATTGCTCCTTCTGTTTGTGTGAAAAACAATTGCGATTTTTGAAAATAGTAGCGGGTCGTTTGGGTAAAAGGAAGTGCAAAAGCACGAAAGTTTTGCGGATTGACTAATACCCACCTATGCGACACACTTAAACCATCAGGAATCAGCTGTGTGTGGTTTTGGTTAAGGTGATCGTTTCATGAGGAAAATTGAGCTTTCGGGTGAGTGGAGCCTGCGCAAAGCGGGTTCGAAAAAAGCCATTCCGGCGCAGGTGCCGGGATGCGTGCATGCAGACCTTTTATCCGCGTTCGAGATCGAGAACCCGTTCTTCCGCAAAAATCTGGAGGACATGGCGTGGGTTGCCGCGAGCGAGTGGCTGTATGAGAAGGTGTTTGTCTCGGAGGACTTCTCGGCGTTCGACCGCGTGGTGTTGCGCTTCGAGGGCTTGGACGCCTGCGCGACGATCGCCCTGAATGATACGGCGCTGGGGCGCACGTCGAACCTGTTCGAGTCGTATGAGTTCGAGGTCAAGGCGCTGCTGAAGCCGGGCAAGAACAAACTCGCGGTGACGTTCCTTCCCGCCGGGAGCGCCGCGGCGCGCGCCGCGGTTGGCGCCGTCCGCCGTCCGTCTTCCGCCGTCTCGCAGGGGGGGGCGTTTCCGGTGTCGCCCACGGTCGGGCTCTGGCGCTCGGTTTCGGTTCTGGCTTTCGCCAAGGTGCGCGTGAAGGACGTGCTGACCCGGCAGGATTTCTCGGCCGCCGGGATCGTCGGGCTCGAAGTGGCGGTGACGACCGAGCGGTACGATCCGGAGTTGCATCTGGAAATTCTGGTGCGGGTCTGCTACAAGGGCAACATTCTGCATGAGGCGCGCGACATTCTCGACAAGGACGAGACCGTTCTGCGCCTCGCCATAAAGAACCCGCAGCTCTGGTGGCCCGCGGGTTTGGGCGAGCAGCCGCTGTACGAGGTGACGGTCGATATCCTTGCCGGGCGCGCCTGTCACGAGCACATTTCCCGGCGCATCGGTCTGCGGCATTTCTCGGTGGAGCAGGCGTCGCCGGACGGCCTTCCGCTGCGGAGCGTCCTGATCAACGGGCACCCGATGTACGTGAAGGGGGCGAGCTGGGTGCCCGCCGACCTCTATGTGGCCCGTTTGACCCGTGTGGAGTATGCGCGTTTGGTGAAAGCCGCCGCAGTGGCGAACATGAACTGCCTGCGTGTCTGGGGCGGCGGCATTTATGAGAGCGACGCGTTCTACGACCTGTGCGACGAGTATGGCATTTGCGTGTGGCAGGACCTGATGCTGAGCGCCGCCCAGCCCGGCAAGCCCGAGGCTGAGGACGTGGCGGCGTTCGGGCGTGAGGTCCGGTGCAACGTCCGGCGCTTGCGGCACCACCCGTGTGTCGCGCTCTGGTGCGGCGGTGACGCCGGCGCAGGCGGGATCGCTTCCGCGTACACGCAGGCCGCAGAGGCGCTGGTTGCGGAGCTTGATCCGGACCGCCCTTACGTGCCGCCTTTGGCGCACGTGCCGTTCTCGCTGGGAGGCGACGCGTCCTACGAAACGCTGCCGTCGTATCCCGAGCCGCGCGTCGTGGCCGGCTACGTGAACGAAGACGAGCATAACCTTTCACACCCCGTCTGCGCCTTCCACGTGACACCCGCCGATGGAGCCCGGAGGGTTTACAGCGCGTTTCTGGAGCGGTTCCTGTTGCCCTCGGGGTTTGACAACACGCTTTGGCTCAGCCAGATTCAGCAGGGCTTTGCCGTCAAGCGCCAACTGGAACGGGCCCGGACGGGAACCGACCGACCGTCCGGTTTCATCTACTGGCATTTCAACGACTGCTGGCCCTGCTGCAGCCCTTCCGCCGTGGACTTTGAAGGCCGCTGGAAGGCGTTGCACTACATGGCGCGCCGGTTCTTCGCGCCGCTGTCGCTGTGCGGCCGATATCACGACCAGGGCGGGGTGGTCGACCTCTTCGCCTTTAACGACGCGGTCAAGAAACCTTTCAAGGGCGAGATCCAGTGGCGGGTGACGCAGATGGACGGCGTTGTGGCCGTCGAGGGCGCCAAGAAGGTGACGGTGTCGCCGGCTTCGCGCGAAATGCCGGTCAGCGTCAAAGTCGCGGAGTGCCTGCGCAAACACGGCGCCGCGAACCTGCTGATGTGGATCTACCTTTTGGACGAGCAAGGCAACCAGGTGGCGTGGAACACCGTGTTCTTCTGCGAGCCGCGCGAGCTGGCTTTGCAGCCGTCGCGCATGCGGGCGGAGATCCGCGCGTGGGACGACAACAGTTTCGCGGTGACGCTGACGAGCCACCATCCGGCCCTGTGGGTGTGGCTGTCGCTCGACGGCATGGACGCCCGGTATGACGACAACTTCTTCTCGCTGGAGCCTGACAAGCCCTTCCGGATGCGGATCACGCCGGCGACGCGCCTTAAGCTCGACCAGTTCCGTCAGCTCATCCGCATCGGGTCGCTGCGCGACACGTGGCAGGAGAAGCGGACCCTGATGCAGGTCATGGCCGCGGCGAAAAAATAAGGGACTACCACGTCATCCGCACCGGAACACCTGCGGCGTGCAGCTCGTCTTTGATCTGGCGGAGGGTGAAGTCGCCGGTGTGGATCATGCCGGCCACAATGGCGGCGTCCGCATGGGCCAGGTTGAAGGCGTCGCGCAGGTGCGCGGAGCAGCCCGCGCCGCCCGAGGCGACCACGGGGATGCTCACGGCCTCGGCGATCAGCCGTGTGATGGTGAGTTCGAAGCCCGCGCGCGTGCCGTCCGCGTCCACCGAATTCACGACGATTTCGCCCGCGCCGAGCTGTTCAGCCCGCTTGGCCCACTCGACCGCATCCAAACCGGTCCGTTCGCGGAAGCCGCGCGTGGTGATCTCGTAGCCGCTGGGGCAGCGGGCCGTGTCCGAGGTCGCGACCGGGTCCATGCCCAAGACAATGCATTGGGCGCCGAAGGCGCGTGACCCCTCGGCGATGATCGCCGGGGTTTTGACCGCGAGCGAGTTGACGGAGATTTTTTCGGCGCCCGCCAACAGGACGCGCGACATGTCGTCGAGCGTGGAGATGCCGCCGCCGACCGAGAAGGGGATGCGGATGGCTTTGGCGACATCGCGCACCATCTCGATGTCGATGGGGCGGTGTTCGGCCGAGGCGGTGATGTCGTAGACGACCAGTTCGTCGCAACCTCCGTCTGAATAGCGGACGGCCATCTCGATCGGGTCGCCCAGGTCGATGTTGTTCTGGAATTTCACGCCTTTTGTGACGCGGCGCTTGATGATGTCCAGACAGGGGATAATGCGTTTTGTAAGCATGGGAGGTTTCGGGTTATTCGTTGCCGGCCGGCTTCCAGCGGATGAAGTTGGCCAGCAGGCGCAGCCCGAGGCGGCCCGACTTCTCGGGGTGGAACTGGGTCGCGGCCACATTGCCGCGGCCGACCATGGAGGCGAAGGTCACCCCCGCGTAATCGGTGGAGCCGATCGCGAGGGAGCGGTCGGACGGGGCGGGGTAGTAGCTGTGGACGAAGTAGAACTCGCTGTTGTCCGCAATCCCGTCGAGCAGGGCATGCGGGCGCACGTTCTTCACTTGGTTCCAGCCGATTTGGGGGACCTTGTCCCAGCGATCCGCGGGTTGGAAGCGCGGGACGCGGCCGGGCAGGAGGCCGAGGGTCCGCGTGCCGCCGTCCTCCTCGGAGGCGTCGAACAGGATCTGCGTGCCGAGGCAGATGCCGAGAAAGGGTGTGCCGCGTGCGGCAACCTCGAGGATAGGGGAGATCAGCTTGAGGTCGGAGAGGTTTCGCATGGCGGCGCCTGCGGCGCCGACTCCGGGGAAGACCACGCGGTCTGCGTCGAGGATGGCCTGCGGGTCGGACGTGATCACGGCCTCGCAGCCGAGGGCGCCAAAAGCGAGGCGGACACTGGTGAGGTTTCCGGCTTTGTAGTCGATGATGGCAATCATGGGGAGAACCGGCCTTTGGGTTTAGCGAACATGCCGCCACATTTTCGTTGGGACGTTGTGGAAAGTCAACTGTGAAGCGCGGAAAAACGTCGGGGGCAGGCCGGCTGTGACCGTTTTCCCGACGCATACATTTCACTTGCCTTACCGATAGGGTTTGGGTGAAAATGGCGCCGTTTCAGTACGCACCTTTTGGAATACAGTCAGCCACGAAGGATTCTTATGTCGACCACATGCAGTCTGGATGTCATCTCATCGCTGTGCAAACGCCGCGGTTTCATTTTTCACAGCTCCGAAGTGTATGGCGGGATCAACGGGTTCTGGGACTACGGGCCGCTGGGATGCGAGATGAAGCGCAACATCAAGGAAGACTGGTGGAAGACCACGGTGCGCAACCGCGAGGATGTGGCGGGACTTGACGCCACGATCATCATGCATCCGGCCATCTGGAAAGCCTCCGGCCACCTCGACACCTTCTCGGACCCCATGTGCACCTGCAAAGGCTGCAAGAAGCTGATGCGGGCGGACCAGATCTGGGATATCCTCGCGGACGGCGAGACCGGGCAGAGCCTTGCGGCGCTGCTCGCCGACGGCGCCGACGCGGGCAAGGTCGCGGGCTGGTGCAAGGGCAAGGCCAAAGGGCTCGCGCCGAACCTGGCCGCGGTGCTGGATGCGGACGCGCTGACGGCGGCGTTCGAGAAGATCAAGGCCGACCCCGCGGCGTACGGCAGCCTGCGGGCGCTCTACACGGTGCTGGCGAACGCCAAGGGCGCTGAGCCGGCCGTGGCGCCCTGCCCGTACTGCGGCGGCGAGCTGACCGAGCCGCGCCCCTTCAACCTGATGTTCAAGACCGTGGTCGGGCCGGTGGACGATCCCGCCAACGTCGCCTACCTGCGGCCCGAGACCGCGCAGGCCATTTTCGCGCAGTTTCAGAACGTGCTCTCGACCAGCCGGCAGAGCGTGCCGTTCGGCATCGCGCAGATGGGTAAGTCGTTCCGCAACGAGGTGACGCCCCGCAACTACACTTTCCGCTCGCGCGAGTTCGAGCAGATGGAGCTGGAGTTTTTCATCCGCCCCGACGAGGCGGTCGAGCTGATCTGCGGCAAGGTCACGACGATGGCCGACACCCCGGACCTCTCCGCGCCGCAGGATTCGTGGGGCTGGCAGGTGTGGCACACGTATTGGGTGGAGCAGCGCAAGGCGTGGATCCAGGCGTGCGGCCTGCCCAAGGACTCCTTCGTCGAGTACTGGCAGAAGCCCGAAGAGCTGGCGCACTACGCCCGCGCCTGCGTGGACATCGAGTACAGCTTCCCCTTCGGCGTGCAGGAGCTCGAAGGAATCGCGGCGCGCTCGGACTTCGACCTGACCCAGCACCAGAAGCACAGCGGCAAGAGCATGGAGGTCTTCGACGAGCCGCTCAAGCTGGCCGCCGCGAAGCTGGACGAGGCCGCCAAGGCCGCCTTCACCGAGAAGGTGGCTGCCGAGTGGGCCGCCCGCGGCAAGGACGCCGAGGCCGCACGCGCCTTCGTGGCGAAGCTGTTCGACGGCAAGTATGTCCCGCACGTGATCGAGCCTTCCGCCGGCGTCGACCGCATGATGCTGGCCCTGCTCTGCAACGCCTATGAGGAGCAGAAGCTCACCGACGAGAAGGGCAAGGAGGACGTGCGCGTGGTGATGCACTTCAGCCCGCGCATCGCGCCGGTGAAGGTGGCGGTCTTCCCGCTGGTGAAGAACAAGCCCGAGCTGTACGGCAAAGCGCGCGAGATTTTCGAGCACCTGCGCCGCCGTTACGCCGCGTTCTGGGACGAGGGCGGCGCGATCGGGCGGCGCTACCGCCGCCAAGACGAGATCGGCACGCCGTGGTGCGTGACCGTCGATTTTCAGACGCTGGAAGACGGCACCATGACGGTGCGCGACCGCGACACCATGCGGCAGGAGCGGCTGACGCTGGAGCAGCTGAAGGCCAAGCTGGAGGACGCGCTGATCGTTTAGGGGTTTAGGCTGAAGGCTGTTAGACTGTTAGGCAAAGGCAGGGGGACGCATGACCGACGACCTTCACTTCGCGAAGCCGGACTATGACCGGCAGCACCGGCGGGGCATGCCGGAGGTGATCTACGGCGCCGGCAAGACGTCCGCGCAGATCGCCGCCATCATGCGGGCGCTGAACGCTGCGGGACAGAACGCGTTCGCCACGCGTGTGACGCCTGAGCAGGCGGAGTCCGTGCGCGCCGAGCTGCCGGGTGCCGTCTATCGCCCGGACGCGCGCATCCTGACGTGCGACGTGGCGCCGCTGCCCGTGCGGACCGGCAAGGTCGCGGTGCTGTGCGCCGGGACTTCCGACATCGGGGTGGCCGAAGAGGCGGCGATCACGGCCGAGCGGCTGGGCTCGGCGGTCGAGCGGATTTTCGATGTCGGTGTGGCCGGCCTGCACCGGCTGCTCTCGCGCGTGGAGCGCTTTGCTGACGCGCGCGCCATCGTGGTGGTGGCCGGCATGGAAGGAGCGCTCCCGTCCGTGGTCGGCGGACTCACCGACAAACCGGTGATTGCGGTTCCCACCAGTATCGGGTATGGTGCGAGCTTCCAAGGTTTCGCCGCTCTGCTCGGCATGCTCAACTCCTGTGCGGCGGGCGTGACGGTGGTGAACATCGACAACGGCTTTGGCGCGGGGGTGGCAGCCGCGCTGATCAACCGGCAGTGTGCGTCAACAGCCATGACGGGCGGTCATGTATAGACATGAAAGAAGAAATCGGTGGGCCGTGCTTGCCGCCTTGGCGTTGTCTGTGACGGCGGCGTGGGCGGGCGGAAGCGATGTGGCGCAGCCGGCGACGGCGGCATCCTCGGCAAGTTTCATCCTGCAGCTCGGCGTTCTGGTTTTCGCGGCGAAGGTCGGCGGCGCGCTGTTCGAGCGCGGCCATCTGCCGGTGGTGTTGGGCGAGCTGACGGCCGGCGTGCTGGTCGGCCCGTATCTGCTGGGCGGCGTGGCCTTGCCGTTCTTCCCGAACGGGCTGATGGGCGATGTGGGTAGCCTGCTGGTGGCGGGCGGCTCGTTCTATGGCCTCGTGACGGTCACGTTGGCCGTGCTTTTTTTTCTGATCGGGCTCGACACGGACCTGCGGCAGGTGCGGCGTTATTCGGCGGGCGGAGTGGCGGCTGGCTCGTGCGGGTTCCTGCTCGCTTTCGGCGTGACGCTGCTGGTGCTGGTGCGGGTCTCGGGCGTGTTGGCGGGCACCGCGCTGACGTGGACCTCGCCCCAGGCGCTGCTCATCAGCACGGCGGTGTCGGTCACCTCGGTGGGCGTCTTGGCCCGCATGCTGTCGGCCCGCCAGCGGCTGGAGTCGCCTGCGGGAACGGTGGCGCTCACGGCCGCCATGACCGACAACGTGTTGGGCCTGCTGTTTTTCACCGTGTTCGCGGGCGTGTCCGTGGCGGTGACCCAAGGGGCGGAGAGTTCGGGCCTCCTGATCGCGAGGGTGGCGGTGCGGACCTTGCTGGGGCTGGGCGTGGTGGCGCTGTTCGGCATCCCGATCGCCCGGCACATGAACGCGCTGGCGATGCGCGAGAAGAACTACGCGCGGGCGTTTGTGGTGTCGGCGGCATGCCTGCTGATCGCAGGGGGGGTGATGGGCACCTGCGGGCTGCCGGTGATGTCGGGCGCTTACGTGATGGGCATCGCGTTCTCGTCGATGGACTTCCGGCATGAGATCCGGGAGCGGCTCGATTTTGTCAGCATGGTGCTGGTGCCCGCCTGCTTCGCGACGCTGGGCATGCGCGTGAACCCCAACCTGTTGGCGAACGAGGCGGTGCTGGGCGCTGCGGCGGTGTTTGCCGGCGCGGCGGCCGTGTCGAAGCTGGCGGGGTGTTCGGTGTCTGCGGCGGCGGCGGGGCTCAACGTGTCAGGGTGCCTGCGGGTGGGGGTGGTGACGCTGCCGCGCGGCGAGCTGTCGCTGGCGCTGTTGGCGGCGGTGATGGGGCTGACGGCGCTGCCGGAAGGCCTGTTTTTCGGGGTGATCCTGCTGGTGACGGTTTCCTGCGTGGGCATGCCGTTTCTGACCGACCGCATGTTCGCGTGGGGCGGCAACGGGATGCGCGGGCGGCATGTGATGCCAGACCCGGTCCGGATCGTTTTTCAGTTTCTTTCGCACCAGGCGGCGCTGATGATGGTGAGCCGCGTGGTGGAGATCTTTGAAGACGAGGGCTTCTACGCGCAGCTGCTCAACCGGCACGAGACGTTGTACCGGATCAGCCGGGAAACGCAGGTGATCCATCTGCGCAGCCGCGAGGGCGAGGTGGTGTTCGAATGCTCGGAGCGCGAGCGCCCGCTGGTGAATACGGTGATGCTGGAGCTGTCGTCGGGCGTCGAGCAGAGCTTGCGCGAGCTGCGGAAACCGCTGGACGACGTGCTGCTGCGCAAGAACATGCAGCACGCCGAGCCCGGCGAGACGGGGCTGTCCGGTGTGCTGCGTAACCGGATCGTTCCCGAGACCTGCCTGCCGCGGCTGCTGGCGACCACGAAGCAGGGGGTCCTTTCTGAGTTGATCAGCCTGCTTTACGACAACGGCTTTGTGACGGACCGGGAACGTGCGCTGCAGGCGGTGTTTGAGCGCGAGCAGAGTCTTTCGACCGGGCTCGAGTACGGTGTGGCGCTGCCGCATGCGCGCACGGACGCCGTGTCGCGGCTGGTGTGTGCGGTCGGCCTCAAGAAAGAGGGTTTGGACTTCGGGGCGGTGGACGGGCGGCCCGCCCGCATCGTCGTGCTGGTGCTGGCGCCCGAGCACGCGTCCGCGCCCCAGCTGCAGGTGATCGCGCAGGTGTGCCGGGTGCTGGACGAGAAGGGGCGTGCGGCGCTGCTGGCGTGCGAGACGCCGGAGGACATGTGTGGCGCGCTGGTCGGGGGGACGTCCGTGGCCGTGGTCCGGCGCGGCAAGCTGCCGGTTCTGGGCAACTGTTTGGGGTGGCAGAGCATCGCGCTCGACATGGCTACCGATGACCGCGAGCAGGTGCTGGCGCTTCTGCTGGCGCTGTGCGCGCGCAGCGGGGCGGTCGGGTCGTTGGAAGAGGTCCGCAAGGATGTGCGCGCGGCTGCCGCTCAGCCGCCGGAGCGGATTGGGGAGGCGGTTGCGGTTTTTCCTGTTCAGACGCAGAACGTCGACCGGATGGTGGTCGCGCTGGGGGTCCTTGCGAAAGGGCTTGCGCCTGTGAAGGGCGTATGCCGGGTGTGGGTGATGGTGCTTTATCCCAGCTCTTCCGCCGCGGCGTACGCCGAACTGCGGGGCGCGCTGGCGCAGGCGCTCGGCGGAAAAAGGTTGGACGCGCTGCTGGCCGCGAAAAACAGTCAAGAGGCGTTGGCGGTGCTGACGGCCACCTAGTGGGGATGGATGGGGTTTCCGCCGTCTATTCCCGGAGTCGTGGAGACCAGGGGGGGCCGCCGCACGGCGAAAAGGGGGAAGAGGCTTTGGGATGCGTTTAACGATCGTCATACCGGTTTATCGGGAACACCGGCGTCTCGTGGAGTCGCTGCAAAAGGTGACGGCTTTCGTGCGGTCCGTTTTGGACACGGCCGTGGATGTGGTGTTCGTCGATGACGGTTCGCCGGACAACTGCGCGGGAATCATCCGAACCTACCTCGACGGGTGCGGGATGCCGCAGATGAAGCTGCTGGGCTACGCGAAGAATCAGGGCAAGGGGTATGCGGTCAGGACCGGCGTAGAGGCGGCGGGCGGCGACCTGATCCTGATGTCCGACGCCGATCTTTCGACGCCGCTGGCGGAGTGGGTCAAG
>Ga0209066_10008150_pt1 | contig 10221 bp, 10 predicted proteins | sample All_14_2_FD_187198 | JGI IMG/M metagenome (GOLD analysis project Ga0209066, IMG submission 187198) | Freshwater microbial communities in response to fracking from Pennsylvania, USA - Allegheny Zone_MetaG_DW_15 (SPAdes) (version 2) ... | reverse complement strand
CCGCCGACGTGCGCCTGCCACGAGATGCCGGGCACGAGGAAGCCGATCCCGAGGTTCAGCGCGATGACGACGAGCACCTGCGTCGGGTTGCCGCCGAGTCCGCGCATGAGCACGAAGTAGGCGCCGAAGAGCCCGAAGATCGCCCCGGAGGCGCCGAGCACCGCCGTCATCGGCGCGAGCAGCGCGACCGCGACCGCGCCGCCGTATCCGGCCAGGAGGTAGAGCGCGAGGAACCTCGCCCGCCCGAGCAGGTGCTCGAGCATCGGACCGATGAGCACGAGCGCGTACATGTTCAGCAGGATGTGCAGGATCGAGCTCGGCGAGCTCAGCGAGAACGGCGAGTGCGCGAACATCGAGGTGACCACGCGCCACGGCTCGCTCGCCGTGAGCGGCGCCCAGAACACGAGGGCGGTCGTGAAGCGGTCGCCGAGGAGGAACTGCAGCAGGTAGACGACGACGTTGATCGCGACGATCGTCCACGTGACGAGCGGCAGGGTCCCGCCGGGGCGCAGGATGCGACCGAGCCGGCTGTCCGACCGCTGCGCGCGGCGCACCTGCGGGCTCGCCGCCCGACGCGCGTCGCGGATGCACTCGGGGCACTGCACCCCGACCGCGGCCGGCGTCTGGCACTCCGGGCAGATCGTTCGCCCGCACCGCTGGCAGAGGATGAAGCTCTGGCGGTCCGGGTGCCGGTAGCAGGTGTCGCTCGAGCGCTCGGCGGCGTCCGTCACGTCGGTCAGAGCTCGCGGACCGTCACACCGGTGATGACGACGTCCTCGAGCGGTCGGTCGCTCGCGTCGGTGGCGACGGCCTCGATCGCGTCCACGACGGCCTTCGACTCCTCGTCGACGACCTCGCCGAAGATCGTGTGCTTGCCCTGCAGCCACGGGGTCGGCACGGTCGTGATGAAGAACTGCGAGCCGTTCGTGCCGCGACCCATCCGCTTGCCGGCGTTCGCCATGGCGAGGAGGTAGGGGCGGTCGAAGACGAGCTCCGGGTTGATCTCGTCGTCGAACTCGTAGCCGGGGCCGCCGATGCCGCGGCCGAGCGGGTCGCCGCCCTGGAGCATGAACTGCTTGATGATGCGGTGGAAGATCACGCCGTCGTAGAGCGGCGCGGTCGTCGTCTCGCCCGTGGCGGGGTGCGTCCACTCCTTCGTGCCGGTCGCGAGACCGACGAAGTTCGCGACGGTCTTCGGCGCGTGGTTGCCGTAGAGGTTCAGCGTGATGTCGCCCTTGGTCGTGCTCACGACGGCGACGGCGGTGGGGAGGACCATGGCTCCATCCTCCCATCACCGATGCTGTGCTTCGGCCGGATGCGCGAGCGGTTCCCGCGTGGAAGGATGGAGCCACGTCGGTCCCCGGTCACCCAGCGAGGTCACGGGCACCGCTCCATCGGAGCATCGGAGGTCATCATGTCCCTCTCCCGCAAGCGCCAGCGCGAACTCGACCGCCTCAAGCGCCAGGCCGAGGATCTCTGGGAGGAGCAGCAGGAGGTCCTCGATCGCGCGACCGCGCTCGCCCGTGAGGCGCGACGCCAGGCCGGCAACTACGCCCGCGAGGAGATCCAGCCTCGGGTGCGCACCGCCTACGAGACCGGCGCCGGCTCGGTCCGTGGCGTGGCGCTCTCGGCCCGTGAGCGCTTCGTCGGCGACGTCGTGCCCGCGGTGACCGGCGCCGCGGCGAGCGCGCTCGCCGCGATCGAGGTCGTGCGCGACAAGCAGCTGCGCCAGGCGATCGCGAACGCCGGACGCTTCGGCAACGAGCTCGGCCAGAAGGTCGGCCTCGTCAAGCCCGCGCCGGCGCCGATCGTCGTGGCGAAGTCGTCCCCGCTGCCGTGGATCCTCGTCGGGGTCGGCGTCGTCGCCGCGGCCGCGGTCGGCTACGCGGTGTGGCAGACGCTCCGCGCCGACGACGACCTCTGGGTCGAGGACGAGGTCGGCGAGTCACCGGCCGGCGACCTGGTCGAGTAGTCGGCACCATCCGGCGCGGTCGCGCACCGCGCCGGGTTCGGCCGTTCACCACTTGCGGACACTGTCCACAAGAGGCGTAGACTCGCGACCGGAGCGCTCCCCGCCTCCCTGGCGGGACGCCGATGGACGGCGCAGTCGCGGCGCTCGGAACGGATTGCACGATCATGAGAGCCGTCGTCGTCAACGAAGTCGACCACTACCAGCTCACCGAGACCGCCGACCCCGCGCTCGTCGCGCCGACCGACATCGTCGTGCGCGTGACCGCGACGACGGTCTGCGGCTCCGACCTCCACCTCATCGCCGGTCACCTGCCGACGCCGTGGGGCTTCGAGCTCGGCCACGAGTTCGTCGGGGTGGTCGAGCAGGCCGGCGCCGCGGTCCGCAACCTCGCGGTCGGCGACCGCGTGGTCGCCCCGGCCGCGCCGTGGTGCGGCACGTGCCAGACCTGCCGGGCCGGCCAGATCCAGCGCTGCGAGCGCGGCGGGATCTTCGGCAGCGGGGCCGCGTTCGGCGGCCTCGGCGGCGCCCAGGCCGAGCGGGTGCGGGTGCCGTGGGCCGACGCGTGCGTGTCGGTGATCCCCGACGGGGTGTCCGACGCGCAGGCGCTCACCGTCGGCGACGTGCTCTCGACCGGCTGGACCGGCGTGCGCGAGGCCGTCTCCGCCCCGGGCCAGACGCTCGTCGTCTTCGGCGCCGGCCCGGTCGGCCTCTCGGCGATCCACACGGCGGCCCTCTTCGGCCCGCGCCGCGTGATCGCCGTCGACGCCATCCCGGATCGGCTCGAGCTCGCGCTGCGGCTCGGCGCCGACGTCACGGTCGACGCCCGCGACGGCGATGTCGTCGAGGCCGTCCGCGCCCTCACCGGCGGGCGCGGCGCCGAGGCCGTCGTCGACGCCGCCGGCGTCCCGGCGACGATCGGCGCCTGGGCCGGGGTCGCGGCGATCGGCGGCCGAGTCGCGATGCTCGGCATCCCCGCTGGGCCGGTGGAGCTCCCCCTCGGCGCACTGCAGATGCAGAACGTGTCGATCTGGACCGGGCTCGGCGACCTCGGGCACATGGACATGCTCCTCGGGATGATCGCCGCCGGTCGGCTCGACCCCGCGCCGATGTTCACCGAGACGGTCGCGTTCGACGCGATCGAGACCGCGATCGCGGACGTCGCGGCACGCAAGCCCGGGCTCGTGAAGCCGCTCGTCACGGTCGGCTGAGGCGGCGCGGGTCGGCCATAGACTCGTGCGATGGCCGACCCGCAGTCCGCAGGCGCTCGGGCCGCGCTCGAGTGGGGGACGCTCGACCGCTCGGGGATCGTCGAGGCGGTCATGCGGCTCGCGCACCGCGGCGGCGTCGGCGCGATCACGATCCGGGCCGTCGCCGAGGAGCTCGGCGCATCGCGGATGGCGCTCTACCGGCACGTGCGCGACAAGCAGGAGCTGCTCGACCTCGTCGCCGACGAGATCTCGTGGCGCAGCGCCGACCTCGACCTGCCAGACGCCCTGCCGTGGGCCGACCGGCTCGCGACCCTCGCCGAGCGTCTGCGGGCGCAGTTCGCCGAGCACCCGGCGTTCATCGACCTCATGGTCGAGCGCTCCGCCCACGGTCGAGGCGGGATCCGGATGGCCGAGCACATCACGCGCGCCGTGGCCGCGAGCGGACTCGGCGACGACGCGGTCGCCCGCTACGCGCTCATCTTCGCCGACGTGGTCCTCGGGCGCATCCAGCGCGAGCACGGCGGCGACCCGACGCGGCCGAGCAGGAACGCCCGACTGCTCGACGCCGCGGCGCACGTGACCGACGGGAGCGCCGACGCGGTCCGCCGATACGCGGACGCGATCCGGCACGTCGACGCGGACGCGGTCTTCTCGACCGAGGTCGCGATGGTGATCGCGGCGATCAGGGCCGAGCTCGACGCGTCGTGAGCCGGCCGCCGCTCAGCGCGCCGTCGACTCCCGCTCGACGACGGCGACCGGCTGGAGGACCGGCGGCGGCGGCGACGCCCCGTCGATCATCGCGGTGACCATCGCCGCGGCGGCGAGGCCGAGCGCGATCGGATCCTGGGCAATGGTCGAGATGGTCGGGCGCACCCACGACGTCCACTCGATCCCGTCGAAGCCGCACACCATGAGCTGCGACGGCACGTCGATCCGCTGGTCGCGGGCCTCGAAGAGGGCGCCCATGGCGGCGTTGTCCGAGCAGCAGAAGAGCGCGTCGATGTCGGGGTGGCGCTCGAGCAGTCGGCGCAACCCGCTGCGACCGCCCTCGAACGAGTAGTCCCCGACGATCCTGAGCACGCGCTCGTCCGGGATCCCGCGCTCGGCGAGCCGGCGACGGAACCCGAGCGAGCGCTCCCGGCTGGAGTGCAGTCGCGCCCGCCCCTCGACGATCGCGAAGACCCGGCCGCCGCGATCGACGAGCAGGTCGGCGGCGAGGCGTCCGCCGGCCTCGTTGTCGCTCGTCACGCGGCCCGCGAGCGGCGTGTCGACCGGCTCGTCGAGCGTGACCACGGGCACCGTGCCCGCCGCGATCGCCCGGGCGGCGCGGTCGGGATCGCACGTGACGAGGATCGCCCCGTCGACGGCGAGCTCGGTGCCCTCGAGCAGCGCCGCCTCTCGCTCGGCGTCGAAGCCGGTCGTGACGAGGACGACGGACCGGCCGGTCGCCCGCACGGCGCCCTCGACGCCGACGACGAGCGCCGACCAGAACGGATCGCCCGCGTCCGGCAGGATGAGCGCGATCGTGTTCGTCTTGCCCGTCCGCAGCGACCTCGCGACCTCGTTGCGCCGGTAGCCGAGCCGCTTCGCGGTGTCGACGACCCGCTGCGTCGTCACGGCGCTGGGTCTGCGTGCGCCCGTGAGCGCATTGCTCGCAGTGGCGAGGCTGACGCCGGCGGCCTCGGCGACGTCCCGAAGGGTCACCTGGGGACGACCCGCGTCCTGGGACTCGTCGACCATGCGACTGGCGCTCCCTCCCCCGGAGCCGTCCGCGTCTGCGGCGGCCTGTTCGACTCCGATCGAGATTACAGGCTTGTAAAACGTTTTGGATTCAGCACGCGCGACGGCCACACCGGCGCGATGCTGGAGTCCCCTGACCACCGGAAGGCCGCCAATGTCCGATCTCCTCAAGCCCGACCCGCGCATCAGCTTCCCCGCGCTGCCGCCGGGCGTGCCCCGCCTCGACCCGGGCGCCGCCCCGGCGAACCCGCTCGCGCTCCTGCAGGAGTGGGTCTCCTTCGTGCTCGCGATCGACGCGCGCGAGCCGATGTACGTGACGCTCGCGACCGCATCCGCCGCCGGCGTGCCGTCGAGCCGCACCGTCCAGTTGCTCGAGGTCGAGGACGAGGCGCTGCGCTTCACGACGAACCGCGGCAGCCGCAAGGGCGTCGAGATGGACGAGACCGGCCGCGCCGCCGTGTCGATCTACTGGCGCGAGACCGCCCAGTCGGTCAACGTCACGGGAACGGTCGAGTGGGCGGACGCCGCCGAGAGCGATCGGCGGTTCCAGGAGGACCCGCGCGCGGTCCAGGCGTCGCGGGTCGTCTCGTTCCACGGCCGCCCGCTCGAGGACGAGGCCGCGCAGCTCGTCGAGCTCGCCGCGGTCCGGGACGCCGACGGCCCCATCGCCCGCCCGGACTACTGGCAGTGGCTGCGCATCGTGCCGGACGCCGTGACGTTCTGGGAGGGCCACCCCGACGCGATGAACCGCCGCCTGCACTACGCGCGGACGGCATCCGGATGGACGCACGCGCCGATCCAGGCGTGAGCGAGTCGCGGCCAGCATTCCGTTACACCCGCGAAATAAATCGATTTACTCGCCGAAACATCCGCCGCCTAGCCTCACACCGACGACGATGGCGCCGCTCGGCAGCCGTCGAGCCGTCTCGCGCTCCACGTCACCGCTCCAGGAACCACCTCCACCACGGCTCCACCGCTCCACGGCACCGCATCCCGCGCGTCCGCGCGTCCACTGCTGCGATCGAGAGGATCCTCCATGCACACCGCACGAACCATCCGCACCACCGCCGTCGCCGCCGTCGCGACCGGCGCCCTCGTCCTGACGGGCTGCGCCGCCGCCCAGGACGACGCGCCCGCGACGAGCGACGTCATCAGCGCCGAGCGCTGCGCCCAGAACGCGGCGGCCGGCCCCGTGCTCTTCCTCACCTCGTTCGCCTACGCGGCGTCCGCCGGGATCCTCGACGTCGTGGCCGCCGACGAGCTCGGCTACTTCGACGACATGTGCATCGACCTCGTCATCAAGCCGGGCATCACGAACATCCAGGTCGTCAGCGCCGGCACGGCGCAGCTCGCGGGCGTCGGCGGCCCGATCGACGTGCTCACCGGCATCGACCAGGGCGCCGGCATCACCGGCATCGCCACCTACGGCAACACCTCCGCGATCGAGCTCATCACGATGGCCGACAGCGGGATCAACTCGCTCGAGGACTTCGTCGGCCGCACCGTCGGCTACAAGGGCGCGATCGCCCCGCAGTTCCAGGCCATGTTCCTCGACAACGGCGTCGACCCGGCGTCGATCAACTGGGTGTCCGTCGGCTACGACCCGACGATCCTGCCGGACGGCCAGGTCGAGGGGCTCGGCGCCTACAAGTCGAACGAGCCGAACAACCTCCGCTCGCAGGGCTACGACGTCGTCGAGTGGGACCCGTCGGAGTACGGGATCGAGTCGTCGTTCAACACCCAGATCGCGAACACCGCCTTCGCCGAGGCGAACCCCACGGTGATCGAGGACTTCCTCCGCGCGAGCTTCAAGGCCTTCGCCTGGCTCACCGAGGACGAGGCCAACCTCGACCAGGGGCTCGAGTGGGCCGCCGCGCGCTCGACCGCCGGCTACGACGTCGCGCTCAGCAAGCAGCGCTTCCAGACCGAGGCGGCCCTCATCGCGCAGTCGCAGCCGGAGGGCACCCCGCTCGGCTGGCAGACGACCGAGCAGTGGCAGACCGAGGCGGACACGCTCGAGCGCTTCGGCCTCGTCGCGAACCCGATCGACGTGTCGACGACGTTCAGCAACGCGTACGTCGAGGCGATCTACAACGGCACCGACCTCGTCTGGGGCGACGCCGAGTGAAAGCCTGGCTCCAGACCGCCTTCGGCGGGGCCGAGGTTCGGGGACTCACTGAGGTCCCCGAGCCTCGGCTCGCCGAGCGCGACGTGCTCGTGCGCGTCCACGCGTTCGCCCTGAACCGGCTCGACCTCCTCCAGCGCGTCGAGGTCGTCGTCCCCGGGTTCGCCGTCCCGCACGTCGCGGGCATGGACTTCGCCGGCGTCGTCGACGCGGCGGGTGGCCAGGAGGGCGAGGCGCTCGTCGGGCGCACCGTGCTCGTCGACCCGGTCGTCTCCTGCGGCGACTGCGAGTACTGCGCGGCCGACACGCCCACGTACTGCGCCGAGTTCGGGACGATCGGCTCGACGCGATGGGGCGGGTTCGGCGAGTTCGTCGCGGTCCCCGCGCGCAACTGCCACGTGCTCGACCTCGACGACGGCGACGTCGACGGGCTGATCGCCGCGGCCTCGCTCCCCGTCGCCGGCGTCACCGCGTGGCGCGGTCTCGTCAGCGCCGGCGGCGTCGACGCCGACACCACCGTCGTCATCCCCGGAGCCGGCAGCGGCCTCGGGGCGGCGGGCATCCAGATCGCGAAGGCGAAGGGCGCCCGCGTGCTCGCGCTCGTCGGCGACCCCGCCAAGCGCGAGGCGGCGATCAGGCTCGGCGCCGACGAGGTCATCGACCGATCGGCCGGCGACTGGGTCGAGTCGGTGCTGCGCCTCACCGACGGCCGCGGCGCCGACCTCGTCTGGGATCACGTCGGCGGCCGGTTCCTGCCGCAGGCGCTCCTGGCGACCAGGCGCGGCGGCCGGGTCGTGCTCTCCGGCACGACCGACGGGCTCGAGACCGCGCTGCACCTGCCCGACCTCTACCAGCCGGGCCGGCAGATCATCGGCCACGGCTCGTACGGCCGGCAGGACATGGCCGACGTCATCGAGGCGTACCGGACCGGGGTCATCGCCCCCGTCATCGACAGCGTGTTCGACTTCGACGCCCTGCCAGCGGCGGAGGCCAAGCTCGAGTCCGGGCGGTTCTTCGGCAAGATCGTCGTGCGCGGGCTCCCGCTCGGGGCGTCGGCGTGAGCGCCGCGGCGGCCCCGGCCGCGATCGGGATCCGGGGCGTCGACAAGGTCTTCGGCACCCCCCGCGGCGAGGTCCGCGCGCTCTCCGGCATCGACCTCGACGTGCGCCCCGGCGAGTTCGTCACGCTCTTCGGGCCGTCCGGATGCGGCAAGTCGACGCTCCTGCGCATCATCGCCGGGCTCGAGGAGCAGACCGCCGGCGAGGTGCTCGTGCACGGGACGGCGCCGTCGGTCGCCTCCGCGCGGAAGAACATCGCGTGGATCCCCCAGTCGTCTGCCCTCCTGCCGTGGCTGAGCATCGCGCGCAACGCCTCGCTCTCGACGGTCGTCAACCGGCGGGCCGACACGCGCGGACGCACCGACCGCACCCCGGAGGACGCCGACGCGCTGCTCGCCGAGCTCGGGCTCGGCGGCTTCTCCGGCGCGAGGCCGAACGAGCTATCCGGCGGCATGCGCCAGCGCACGTCGATCGCGCGCGGCTTCGTCCAGGGCGCCCCGCTCATGCTCATGGACGAGCCCTTCTCGGCGCTCGACGAGCTCACGAAGGACACGCTGCGACTGCGACTGCTCGACCTCTGGGATCGGCACCGCAAGACGATCGTCTTCGTCACGCACTCGGCCTTCGAGGCCGTGCTGCTCTCGGACCGGGTCGTCGTCATGACGCCGAGGCCGGGCCGCATCCACGGGGTCGTCGACATCGACCTGCCTCGGCCTCGCACGCGCGAGCTCACCGAGTCGCGCGCCTTCAGCGACCTCGTCGCCGAGGTCAAGCACACGCTGCAGCGAGGTTGGGAGGACGAGGAATGAGCACCACCACCGCCAGGACCGCCGCGCTCACGATCGGCGCGCCCGTCGTGCTCATCGGGGCGCTCCTCGTCGGCTGGCAGTTCGTCGCCCTCAACTACAAGAGCATCCTGCCGCCGATCGAGCGGATCATCGCCGAGTTCGTCGAGCGCCCGGAGTTCTACATCACGAACCTCGGGATCACGCTCTCGACCGCGCTCGCCGGCTTCGCCTTCGGGGCGATCGTGGCGATCGTGCTCGCGGTGCTCGTCGTGCACTTCCGCTTCCTGCGGGCGGCCGTCATGCCGGTCGCGCTGCTGCTCAACGTCACGCCGATCGTCGCGATCGCGCCGGCGCTCGTCGTCGCGTTCGGGTTCAACGCCATCCCGCACATCATCGTCGCGGCGATCTCGGCGTTCTTCCCGATGCTCATCAACGCGATCTCGGGCCTGCAGGCGATCGACCCGCAGGCCGAGGAGGTCTTCCGGGCGATGTCGGCGAGCCGGCTCGAGATCTTCTTCCGGTTGCGACTGCCGTCGAGCCTGCCGTTCCTCTTCGCCGGCGCCCGCCTCTCCATCGCCGCGGCGATGATCGGCGCGGTCGTCGCGGAGTTCTTCGGCACCGACGAGGGCCTCGGCGCCGTCATCGTCATGGCGACGACGTTCCTCAACCTCTCGCAGATGTGGGCCGCGATCCTCGTCTCGGCGTTGACCTCGCTCGCGCTGCTCGGGATCGTCGGCCTCGTGGAGCGCGCGGTCATCCGGTGGTGACCGGGGCAGGGGGCGGTGCGCGCCCATGGGCGAGCTTCGTCACCCTCTGCCTCGGCTTCTTCCTCGCCTCGCTCGACGGCACGATCGTCGCGGTCGCCACGCCGGCGCTCGTCGACGATCTCGGGATCACCGTCGCGCAGGCGATCTGGGTCACCTCGGCATACCTCACCGCCTACGCCTCGCCCATGCTCCTGACCGGCCGGCTCGGCGACCGCTTCGGCCGCCGACGCCTCTACGCCATCGGCATCGCCGTCTTCGCCGCTGGCTCGCTGCTCTCGGGCGTCGCCGACGCCCTGCTGCCGCTCGTCGCCGGTCGGATCGTCGCCGGCATCGGTGCCGCGCTCTTCACGCCGCAGGCCCTCGCGATCCTCACGGCGACGATGCCGAAGGCGCGGCTCGGGCTCGCGCTCGGCATCTGGAGCACCGTCGCCGCGGTGGCGACCGTGGTCGGTCCGATCGTCGGCGGGGTCCTCGTCGCCGGTCCCGGCTGGCGGTGGGTGTTCCTCGTGAACCTCCCGATCGCGGCGGTGCTGCTCGTCGCCGCCGCGCTCACGCTGCCGCGC
>Ga0209066_10008149_pt1 | contig 10221 bp, 10 predicted proteins | sample All_14_2_FD_187198 | JGI IMG/M metagenome (GOLD analysis project Ga0209066, IMG submission 187198) | Freshwater microbial communities in response to fracking from Pennsylvania, USA - Allegheny Zone_MetaG_DW_15 (SPAdes) (version 2) ... | reverse complement strand
GACTCCTTCATGAGAACCATCATGTTAGGTAGTAAAGATGCGTACCAATCAAGGCAGGCGTCCCAACCAAGGGAAAACACTGACCCCCAATCGTGGCCGAAGTAGCGGTTTGTCAGGCCCCAAAAAACTTGACTAGGGATAGATCCCACCCACCCCCGTCCTTAAGGATGGTGCCCCAAACCCGCGTGCGATCTCCAATGCTGACATACCGTATTGGAGGCTTCATGAACACCACCGCGCAAGGCACCCCTCTTCAGCAGGCCGCCCAACTGCGCCGCGCCCGCGCTGCCGTGGCGCGCCGTCCCCAGACCCCGCTGCTGCTCGAAGACATCGATGTGGCCAGCCCGCGCGCCGACGAGGTGCTGGTGCGCATTGTGGCCACGGGCGTGTGCCACACCGACATCGTCTGCCGGGACGGCTTTCCCGTGCCGATGCCCATCGTGCTGGGCCATGAAGGCGCTGGCGTGGTCGAGGCCGTCGGGTCCGGCGTCACGTCGGTCGCCCCCGGCGACCATGTGCTGCTGTCCTTCAATTCCTGCGGCGTCTGCGGCAACTGCAACCTGCATCAGCCTGCCTACTGCCATCAGTTCCTCGGCCTGAACTTCGGCGGCATGCGCCTCGAAGACGGCAGCTCGGCACTCAGCAAGGATGGCGAAAAGATCAGCGGCAACTTCTTCGGCCAATCGTCGTTCGCTTCGCTGGCCATCGCCCATGAAGTGAACACGGTCAAGGTGGACAAGGCACTGCCGCTGGCCACGCTGGCCCCGCTGGGCTGCGGCATCCAGACCGGCGCTGGCGCCGTGCTGAACTCGCTGAAGGTGCGCGCAGGCAGCGCGCTGGTGGTGTTTGGCGGGGGTGCCGTGGGCCTGAGCGCCGTGATGGCTGCCCGGGTGGCCGACGCCAAGACCATCGTGCTCGTCGAGCCCAAGGCCGCCCGCCGCGCATTGGCGCTGGAGATCGGTGCCACGCACGTCATCGACCCGACCACCGAGAACGTGGCCGAAGCGATCCAGAAGCTCGGCGGCGCGCACTACGCCATCGACACCACCGGCATCCCCGCCGTGATCGGCACCGCCATCGAGGTGCTGCTGCCCAACGGCCAACTCGGCCTGATTGGTGTGCCGCCGCCGGATGCGCCGCTGCCGGGCACGATGATGACGCCCTACATCAAGGGCCTGGGCATCAAGAACATCGTCGAGGGCGACAGCGAGCCCAAGGTGTTCATCCCGCAGCTGATCGAGCTGTTCAAGTCCGGCCGCCTACCCTTCGATCGCATGATCCAGCAGTTCCCGTTCGAGCAGATCAATGAGGCCATGGCCGCCTCGGAGAACGGCTCGGTCATCAAGCCTGTGCTGGTCTTTTGAAGTTCCTGGAGCGCACCATGTTTGAATACCTGAAGTACTACCTCTCCCCGCTGACGCAGGTGCTGGCCGCCGTGGGCTTCCTGCTCGGTGGCGACTACGTGTGGATCGCGCTGGCCTGGTTCCCGCTGTTTGCGGTGATTGACGGGCTCATGAAGCCCGACTTCACCACGCGCCGCATGCGCAACCGCACGGCCGCCTACATCCCGGTGTGGCTGTCCACCCTGATGGGCCCCATCCTGTACGTGGCGCTGGCCTGGTCCCTCAGCCATCACGAGCTGACCACCCTACAGATCATCGGCGCCACCCTCGGCACGGCCTGGCTGTCAGTGCTGCCGTTGGTGCCGGCGGCTCATGAGCTGTACCACGCTCGCGGCAAGATCGGCAAGACGGTGGGCCGCTATGCACAGGTCTGCTACCTCGACTCGACCCGGATGGAAGCCCATGTGGTGGGCCACCACATCGATGTCGGCACGCCCGAAGACAGCGACACCGCCGCCCGTGGCGAGACGCTCTACACCTTCGCGCCCAAGGCCGTGATCAAGACCACCATCCAGTCGCAGAAGTTCATCGGCGACGCACTCGTCAAAAAGGGCTACGGCCGCTGGTCGATTCGCCATGCGCTGTGGCGCGCCCTGCTCGCCCTGGGCTTGTTCCTGGGCCTGCTGTATTCGCTGGGCGGCACCCAGGCGGTGATCGTGTCGCTGTGCGCGATGACCATCGCCCGCTTCTGGATCGAAACCTTCAACTACTTCCAACACTATGGCCAGGTGCGCCTGCCGGGCACGCCGATCGAGAAGCGCCACGTGTGGAACCACTTCGCGCCGCTGGGCCGCCTGCTGGCCTTCGAGATCACCAACCATGCTGACCACCACCTGAACTCGTACCAGTCGTTCTACACGCTGGTGCCGCACAAGGAGTCGGTGCGCATGCCCAGCGTGTTCGTGTGCTTCTTCGCTGCCCTGGTGCCGCCAATCTGGTTCAGCATGATCATCAAGCCCGCCTTGCGCGAATGGGATCTGAAGTGGGCCAACGCCGAAGAGCGTGCCCTGGCCGCCGAGCAGAACCGCCGCGCGGGCTGGGAAGACTGGTTCAACGAGCCGGTCCCCCGCACCGGCAACACGGCCACCGCCGCCGGCTGATCGCTGTCCCTCCCCCAGGGCACGCGCACCGCACGGTCGCGTGCCCTTTCTTCGTCTTCGGATCCTCTCCATGCTCAAGTTCTTCGGTTCACTGTTCAAGAGCAAACCCAAGCAGATCGTCGAGATCCTGCCGCAAGGCATCAGCATCGAGCTGAACGCCGGCCAGACCATCCTGGAAGCCGCGCTGGAACAAGGCATTGCCTACCCCCACAACTGCACCGTGGGCACCTGTGGCTCATGCAAGACGAAGCTGCGCCAGGGCCAGGTCAAGGCCATCTCCGACTTTGGCTACACGCTGTCGAAGCAAGAGCTCGATGCCGGCTACATCCTGGCCTGCCAGGCCGTGCCGTGCGAAAGCCCCATTCAGGTGGAGATCCCCTCGCCCGGCGCCGAACTGCCGCCGCCCGAAGCCTTCCAGGCCACCATCGTGGCCACGGAGCCGCTCACGCCCGACATCGTCAAGGTGACGGTCAAACCCGATCGCCCGGTGCCCTACGTGGCCGGCCAATACGCCAGCTTCACCGCCCCGGGCCTGCCACGCGCACGCCACTACTCGTTTGCCGATGCCCCCCAGCGCACCGGCCGCGAGGCGCTGACCTTCTTCATCCGCAAGGTGCCCGGCGGCAAGTTCACCGACGCGCTCTTCAGCGGCCAGCTCACTGGTCAGACCATTCCCATGAACGCGCCCCATGGCGAGTTCCACCTGCGCGGCGGCAACGCGCCGATGGTGTGCATCGTGGGCGGCAGTGGCCTGGCCCCGCTGCTGAGCGTGCTGGAAGACGCCCGCAAGAACCGCATCCGCCGACCCTGCGTGCTGCTGTTCGGCGCGCGCACCGAGGCTGATCTGTACATGCTGGACGCCATCCGTAACGTGGCACAGGGCTGGCTGGAACCGTTTGAATTTGTGCCGGTGCTGTCCCACGAGCCTGAAGGCAGCGCCTGGCAAGGTGCTCGCGGGCTGGTCACCGACCACATCGCGGCGGCCTGCAAGCGCTTCGAAGGCCGGACGCCTGAAGGCTACCTCTGCGGCCCACCCGGCATGATCGACGCGGCCATTGCGAAGCTCACCGAGCTGGGTACGCCGATCGACAGCATCTTCTACGACAAGTTCACCGACGGCCGCGACGAAGTCCAGGCCGCCTGAAGCCCTGCCGGGCAACACCCGGCCGGCCTGCGGCCTCTTGGGTACGGCGTCTGTCACGCTGGTTGAAACGGACAGGTGCCCTGGTGCCAGCGGCCATTGTTCCGCCGGGGGGGCTGCGTACGATGAGGCGACTGACCCCAACGATGCAGGAGACCTCCCGTGGTACTGACTGACGACCAACGCGCGCTGCAAGACACCGCGCGGCGCTTCTCGCGCGAACAACTGCTGCCGCACTACCAGCAGCGCGAAAAGAGCGGCATCCTCGACCGCGAACTGATGCGCGAAATGGGGCGCCTGGGCCTGATGGGCGTCGAGATCCCCGAGCGCTTCGGCGGCCTGGGCCTCGATGCGGTCACCACCGGCATCATTGCCGAAGAGGTGGCCTACGGCGACTTCAACATCAGCCTGCTACCGGTGGGCATGTCGCTCAACGCGGCCATCCTGATGCGCAATGCGCAGCCTGAATTGGTGGACGAATGGGTGCCCCGCATGGTGCAGGGCGAGGCGCTGATCGCCATCTGCCTGACCGAACCGCGCGGTGGCTCCGACGCGGCCAACCTGCAACTGCGCGCCCGCCGCGAGGGCAACGAATACGTGCTGAACGGCGAAAAGACCTCGATCACCTTCGCCGACCGCGCCGATGGCTACGTCGTCTTCGCCCGCACCGGCACACCAGAAAGCGGTGCCAAGGGCGTGACCGCCTTCTTCGTGCCGGCCGATCGCCCCGGCATCCAGCGCACCTGCTTCAACGACGTGGGCAGCGCCATCGCCGGCCGTGGCTCGGTGTTCTTCGACGACGTGCGCATCCCCGCCAACCACCGTCTGGGCGACGAAGGCAAGGGCTTCACGCAGGTGATGCAGGGCTTCGACTACAGCCGCGCGCTGATCGGCCTGCAATGCGTGGGCGCAGCCCAGGCCTCGCTGGACGAAGCCTTTGCCTACAGCAAGGAACGCGAGGCCTTCAACCGCCCCATCGCGCAGTTCCAGGGCGTGACCTTCCCACTGGTGGAAGGCGAATCGCAGATCGCTGCCATCCGCCAGCTGTGCTTCCATGCACTAGCCTTGCGTGATGCCGACCAACCCCACACGGCCGAAGCCGCCATGTGCAAGTGGATGGGCCCGAAGACGGCCTTCGACGTGATCCACCAATGCCTGCTCACCTTCGGCCACTACGGCTGGAGCAAGGACCTGCCGCACCAGCAGCGCCTGCGCGACGTGATGGGCCTGGAGATCGGTGACGGCACCGCCGCCGTCATGAAGCTGATCATCGCCCGCGAAAAGATCGGCCGCGCCGCCGTCCAATACCTCTGACCCCCCAACAACATCCCGGAGCCCACCCCATGCCTTACCGTTCCGTCTTCGCGCCCGAGTTGTTCAAGGGCCAGGTCATCATCATCACCGGCGGCGGCAGCGGCATCGGCCGCTGCACCGCGCATGAACTCGCCTCGCTGGGCGCCAGCGTGTCGATCTGGGGCCGCACCGAAGAGAAGCTGCTGAACGTGCAGCGCGAGATCGAGGAAGACTGCGGCGCCACCGTGAGTACCCAGGTCTGCGACATCCGCGACGAAGCCCAGGTGATTGCCGGCCTGGAAGCCGTGCTGGCACAACATGGCCGCATCGACGGCCTGGTGAACAACGCTGGCGGCCAGTACCGCACGCCGATGGAGACCATCTCCACCAAAGGCTTCGAAGCCGTGGTGCGCAACAACCTCACCGGCGGCTTCATCATGATGCGCGAGGCCTACCTGCGCTGGATGAAGGACCACGGCGGCGCCATCGTCAACATCATTGCCGACATCTGGCACGGCTGGCCCGACTTCGCCCACTCGGGCGCAGCCCGCGGCGGCATGCTCACGCTGAGCGAAACCGCGGCCTGCGAATGGGCCGCCTCGGGCGTGCGCGTCAACACCGTGGCGCCGGGCGGCATCGCCTCCAGCGGCTTTGATCGCTACAACGCCGAAGGCCAGGCCAAGATCCTCGAATTCCCCCCGGGCGTGCCGCTGCAGCGCTACGGCACCGAATCGGAGATCTCCGCCGCCATCGTCTACCTGCTCTCGCCCGCGGCGGCCTACATCACCGGCTCGTGCATCCGCGTAGATGGCGGCACGCCCAACGCCCGCAACACCTGGAAGCTGCAGCCGTCTGACCGCAGCAAGCCATTCCAGGGCTTCCACCGCGCCGAGCTGCCCAAGCTGCTACAACGCAAGCCGGGCGAAGCGCAATGAGCCAGGGCGCCGCATCGGGCCCGGTGCCCTTGAAGGAACGTTACTTCGAGGACTACACCGCGGGCGAGGTGATCGAGTTCGGCGACCGCCTGGTCACACAGGACGAGATCATCGAGTTCGCCCGGCGCTACGACCCGCAGCCCTTTCACACCGACCCAGTCGCCGCGCAACAATCGGCCTTCGGCACGCTGGTGGCCAGCGGCTGGATGACGGCATCGATCGGCATGGCATTGTCGGTCGAGCACTTCGTCTCGCCGCTGTCGTCGATGGGCTCCCCGGGCGTGGACAAGCTGGAATGGCTGCAGCCCGTGAAGCCGAATGATCGACTGCGCATGCGCATCACCGTGCTGGAGACCAAACGCTCGCGCAGCAAGCCCGATCGCGGCGTGATGCGCCTGCGCCAGGAACTGATCAACCAGGCCGACCAGACCGTGATGCGGCAGGAAGGCCTGATCATGCAACGCTGCCGCGACGCGGCACCCCAGGCCTGAGGAGACCCGATGAGCACCCAACACTTCCCTGAAGACAACCCCGTGATCCGGCTGGACATCGAAGGCGGCATCGCCACCTTCACCTTCACCCAGGCCGCCCGCGGCAACCCGATCGACGGCGTGTGCTGCCGCGCCTTTCGCGAAGCAGCGCTGACGCTGTGGAACACCCCCGGCCTGCGAGCCATCCACCTGCGCGCCGAAGGCCCCAACTTCAGCTTCGGCGGCGACATCAAAGCCTTCTACCCGCTGCGCGACAAGCTCAGTGGCCCCATCCGCGAATGGACGGCTGATCTGCACACCGGCCTGCAGCGCTTCTGGCAGCTGCCGGTACCGGTGGTGGCCGAGGTCCAGGGCTTTGCCATGGGGGGCGCGGTAGGCGTGCTGGCGGGGGCTGACTTTGTGGTCGCCGCCAAGTCAGCCAAGCTGGGCTCGGCTTTCGCTCAACTGGGTTTCAGCTGCGACTCGGGCTCCAGCGTCACGCTCACGGCCCGCATGGGCGCCGCCCGGGCCAAGCGCTTCATGATGCGCGCCGAGGTGCTGACCAGCGAACAAGCCCAAGCAGCGGGCCTGGTGGACGATGTGATCGACGATACCGCCCTGGCCGCCGAAGCCCGCGCCCTGGTGGAGAAGCTCGCTGCCGGCCCCACGCTGGCCCTGGGCGAGATCAAGCGCCTGTTCCTGCGCACCGGCTCGCAGACGCTGGAAAGCCAGCTGGAAGACGAAGCCCTCACGCTGGCCCGCATTGCCGGCAGCGAAGATGCCCAGGAAGGCATCGCTGCGATGGCTGAGCGCCGCAAGCCGCAGTTCAAGGCGCGTTGACGCGCTGCTTCTGAAACTCAGAAACGAAGGGGCGCTGCATGGCAGCGCCCCTTCTCATTTGTGTTGCCGACCGTCTGCTCAGTAGGCAACGCCGTACAGCAGGTACAGGCCCACCAGTGCCAATCCGCCGTGCCCGAGGGCCAGTACCAACCGGCCTCGTCTCACGGCCAGCAGGCGAAACAACGTCACCCCGCCCAACAGCGCCGCCACCAAGACGGCCAGCGCCCAAGTGGCTTGCGGAGCCACCGGCGCATCCGCCAGCAAAACCGCCTTGCCCAACACGCCACAGGCCGCCAGCCCCAACAGGCCATGGCCGGCACCGAACCAGCGCGGGTACCGCACCTTCAAGACACCCAGCACCACGAACAGCACGCCGCCACAGGCGCCGGCAGCGAAAAGTAGAAAAGCCAACTGCAGAAGGGTCATCGTCGACTCCCGTGATCAGCGCCGCCAGGCTTGGCGAGCAATGAAGAACACCGCCACCAGCGACAGCACCACAAACACCAGCGCCGGCACCAGGCCGATCAGCGCGGCCGCATTGGTGGCACCGAAGCGGTTGTCGCCCAGCGTCAGCGCCCGGTTGGGCGCAAACAGCGCAGCCCAGTAAAACACCGTGTTGGCCCAGCCGGTGCCCACGATCCACAGGCCCACGCGGCGTGCGCCGGCTTCAGGGAAATTCAGCACCGGCAGCAGCAACGCCACCACCATCACCAGCAAGGCATTCAAGATGCCGCCCACATGGGTGCGTGCCCAAGCGGACGAGTTGGCCGGCATGTCGACCGGCAGGATCAGGCCAGGCCATACCTCCAGCCCGCCCAGCAGCGACACCAGCAGGCCCACGCCCGCCATCATCGCCACCAGCAGGATCCAGGCACCGTGGCCCACCATGCGTCGTTGTTGTTGTTGCAAGTTCATGCGTCTCCTCGTCATTTGAATCAAGTTTTGGGTTGGGTTGATTCCGCCGCCACCTCGGCGTCGAAGTCCCCTCGGCCCAGGCGGGCCAGCGTGGGGTAGTGGTGCAGAAAATCGGCGCGGATCTGTGCTTCGGGCACGTCGGTGAACTCACCGCGCATGCGCACGTATTCCATGTGGCGACGCCCCTGCGGGTCATAGGCTTGATAGAGCGAATCGCTACGGCCATCGAATTCAAGCGCAGCGATGCCCAACTTCGCGCACAGGCTCGCATTGAAGGCTGGCGTCGCCTTGACCCAGCGCCCTTCCAGCAACACGCTGGTGTAGCCATGCCAAACGTAGTCGTTGGTGCCGATGGCCGCGCGCAGCCGCTCGGTGGAGAGGTGGTTGCGCACATCGGCGTAGCCCACCACGGCCGGCAGGCCTGACGCCCGGTACACCGCAGCCAGCAAGGCGGCTTTGGTGACGCACCAGCCATGGCCATCGGCCAGCACGCGACTGGCTTTCAAGCCCTCGTGACTGACATCGAGCTTGTAGGGGTCGTAGCGAAAGCCGTCACGCACGGCCAGGTAGAGGGCGACCGCCTGCTCGACCGGGTCGGCGGCGCTGCCGCGATGCTCGCGCGCGAACGCGACAACGGCGGGATGGTCTGCGTCGATCAGCGCCGTCGGGCGCAAGGCATCTTCAATCTGCATGGCACAATTCATCCAGGATGGGTGCAGGCTTACCGCACCAGGTAGAGAGATCACTTCTGCGCGACAAGCCAAGTGAGTGATTGTCAGGACCGACCGAGACAGTCGTTACTTGTCCACATTCGCCACGGTCTTCCTGGGGAGACCCCCATGCAGATCAGACCCTCAAATCCGAAATCATCAGAACGTGAGCTAGTGAACGAATTCAACCTTACACCATGTTCAGACCAAACGCCATGAATCACAAGCTGCAATCACTGCGACTCTCCCATGTTCTGGCTGCAGGCTTCGGTCTGGTGCTGGCGCTCCTGCTCGTGATCTCGGGCACGAGCCTGTGGTCGATCGATCAAGTGACATCCGAGATGCGCACCACCGCCAAGACCCAGGCCACACGCCTCGAACTGCTGCGCTCCATGCGCGATGCCAGCAGCCAGGTGTACTCGGCCCTGCTTGGCACGGTAGTGGCCGGGCCCGACGACATCGACTACGAAGTAGAACGCCTCAGCGAAGCTCGCAAGCAGCACGACCTGCTTTACAAGCAGTTTCGGGAGCTTGCCAAGCAGGACGGACTGACGAAGGACATGGAGAAGGTCTTCACAGCGATCGACACGTCCACCCGCAACGTCTACAGCATGTCTGAATCCCTGGTGGAGCGCGTCAAGAGCGATCCGGAAGGCACCAACCGCCGTGGCATGGCGTCGATGATCACCAACACCATCGGCGGCCACTCGTTCAACTGGCTCGAAGCCATCAAATCATTGACCGCTCAACAATTGGCCAAAGGCGATGCCGCCAACAAGGCGGCAGAGGAGCAGGTGGCCCGAGCACGCATACAGACCATGGCGATTGCCGCTGTGGCCGTTTTGATCGGTATTGCAACGGCCGCGCTGATCTCTCGCGGCGTGGGCAAGTCGATTCAAGGTGCGGTTTCTTTTGCGCAGCGTGTCGCCGGCGGCGACTTGAACGTACGGCCGCCCCAGGTCAGCGGCGCCGAAGCGCATCAGCTCTTCCACGCCCTGGGCGAAATGCAGACATCGCTGCGACGGCTGGTGCACGACATCCGCCAATGCGCCATGAACATCGAAACCGCCAGCACCGAGGTGGCGAGCGGAAATCAGGACCTGTCGCGCCGCACCGAAGAGACCTCTTCACGCCTGCAGGAAACCGCCACGCTGATGCACGAGCTCACCTCCAACGTGGAACACAACACAGAGTCGGCGGCCTCGGCCAATGCGCTGGCATCGACCGCCTCCCAGACGGCCACCAAGGGTGGCGCGGTGATGCAGCAGGTGGTGACCAACATGTCGGAGATCGCCACGTCGAGCCAGAAGATCAGCGACATCATCGGCGTGATCGATGGCATCGCCTTCCAGACCAACATCCTGGCGCTCAACGCCGCCGTGGAGGCCGCGAATGCCGGTGAGCAAGGCCGCGG
>Ga0209066_10008146_pt1 | contig 10223 bp, 6 predicted proteins | sample All_14_2_FD_187198 | JGI IMG/M metagenome (GOLD analysis project Ga0209066, IMG submission 187198) | Freshwater microbial communities in response to fracking from Pennsylvania, USA - Allegheny Zone_MetaG_DW_15 (SPAdes) (version 2) ... | reverse complement strand
TGACGATCACGCGATCGTGCAGAGGACGCAGTTTCATGGCTTCTCCTGTCTGTAAAGACATGTGATGGGTATGAGGGGGTACTGAAGTGCATCATGCGAAATCCGCATGCCACCGCCGTTAGCACTCGTTGACGGTGAGTGCTAATGATTATAGGGACGGTCTGGGAAGTTTCAAGAGGCCCTCATGCCTGGGCGGTCACACTGTTGTCGTGATTCGTCTAAATTGACGCCCGCCCGCTGGCATGGACACGATCAGGGCGATGGGCTGGCAGGCCGGGGAAACAAGGTCGCCGCCCGCAGCTGCTGCAGGCTGCTGGGCTCACTCAGAAAGCGCATGCGCTCGCCTGTCGCCAAGGCCGTGTCGCCGCAGGCCAGCCGCCCGATCTGCGTGCGCCGCTGGTGTCCGCGCAGGCCTTGCGAGGTGCGGCGCTGCCCCATGGCGGCGCTGATCAGCGCGCACAGGCGTGGGTTGCGCAGCACCTCGGCCCAGGCCAGCGGCTGACTCGGCAGGCGCGCGTAGGCCCAGGCATGGCGCAACACGGGGGGCGACCAGGACTCTTCCGGGATCAACAGCAGGCCAACCGCGCGCACCCGCTCACCCAGGTCGGTACGGCTGGTCCACACGGTAAAGGGCACGGCCAGCAGCAGGGGCACGCCGACCGGGCTCAGCCAGATCAGGGCCGGCGGGTGCACCAGCGCCAGCACGGTGGCGACCAGCAGCACCAGCACGCCAGCCGGGGCAAAACGCTGCGCGGCCTCGCGCCAGGTGATGCGGGTGGCCTCGCGCGGGGGCGATGTCCACTCCAGCTTCCAGCCGGTCAGCGCACCGAATACAAACAGGGTGTGTGCGGCCATGCGCAAGGGCGCCTGCAGCGCAGAGAGCCCCGCTTCCATGCAGGCGCTTTGCAGCAGCCTGTTCACGCCGCCATAAAAACGCTGCTCTGCCTTGAGGACCACGGCCAGCACTCCCAGCACGCGCGGCAAGGCCAGCATGGTGATGGTGCCGGCCCACAGGCCCAGCACGCCGATGGTGAGGTCGCCCGCCGGCGTGAAAAACACATTGCCGCCCAGCAGCCACAACAAGGCGCCCAGGCCCACGTACACCAGCCACAGGGGCGCAGACAGGTAGGCCATGGCACCGGTGAGCAACATGCCCCGGTGCACCGCATGCAGGCCGGGCTCGGCGATCAGGCGGGCGTTTTGCAGATTGCCCTGGCACCAGCGGCGGTCGCGCTGCAGTTCAGCCAGGATGTGAGGCGGCTGTTGTTCGTAGCTGCCAGCCAGATCGGGCACCAGCCACACGTGGTAACCGGCACGGCGCATCAAGGCGGCTTCGACAAAGTCGTGCGAGAGGATGTCGCCGCTCAACGCGCCCTGCCCTGGCAATGGCGCCAGCGCACAGTGCTGCATGAAGGGCGCGACGCGGATGATGGCGTTGTGGCCCCAGTAATGGGCCTCGCCCAGTTGCCAGTACTGCATGCCGGCGGTGAACAGGCGCCCGGCCACACGCGAGGCAAATTGCTGTGCGCGCGCATGCAGGGTGGCGTGACCGCAAGCTTGCGGCGCCGTCTGCAAAATGCCGGCGCTGGGGTGGGCCTCCATCAGGCGCACCAGGGTGACCAGGCAGTCGCCGCTCATCACGCTGTCTGCATCGAGCACCACCATGTAGCGGTAGTCGCGGCCCCAACGGCGGCAGAAGTCGGCCACGTTACCGGCCTTGCGCCGGGTGCGGCGTTGGCGCCAGCGGTAGAAGATGCGGTCGCTGCCCAGGGTGCTGCGCAGTTCGGACCAGGCGGCCAGTTCGGCGGCGCGCAAGGCGGGGTCGCTGCTGTCAGACAGGATGTAGACGTCGAACAGGCGGGCCGCGCCAGTGGTGGCCAGTGACTCGCAGGTGGCGCGCAAGCCGGCGAACACGGTGCCCACGTCCTCATTGCAGATGGGCATGATGAGGGCGGTGCGGGCCGATGCGCTCAGAGGGCGACGGCTGGCAGAGTCTTTGGACAACACATGCGGGTCGCCACGCAACAGCACCACGAAGCCCATCACGGCGGTCAGGCAGCCGGCCGACACCCAGGCGAACAGCAGCGCGAACAAACCGATCTGTAGCCATTGCAGCATGGGGTGTTCGTAGGTGGGCTGGGCATGGGCCAACACCGCTGTGGCCAGGGTCGTGGTGAGGGCGATCATCACCAGCAGGACACGGCGCCGCGCACGCGCAGCGAGGGCCCAGGCCGCTGGCTCGGCATCGTTGCAAGCATCCTGATCTGCCTGGCTGGCTGGCCGCGCACCACGTCGCCACATGGCATCGATCAGGCTGCGCCAGAAGCCGCGCCAGGGCTGCGCGACCATGGCGCCACGCGAGATGGGTGGCATGCTGGGCCCGAAGGCGCCTGTGAAACGGGTGGGGCTCATTGGGGCGGTATGACGTGGGTCCATGTCTCGCTCACTGTGTCTGGGCCGTGCTGAAGAAAGGCACGCAATTCGATGGGCTGCGCGGGCAATCGGCGCTTCACACGCAAGGCCATGCGCCAGGTGCCATTGGCCTCATTGCGGTAGACGTTGCGCGCCACGATCTCGCCGGCCGCGTTGGCGGTGACCACGGCTCGCACCGGTGCCTGGGCTGGCAAGGCGTCCACGGCAGGGCCGGTGAAGTCGACGATGTACTGCTGCTCGTCGGGCGCCAACTCGTCAAAGCCCCGACCCACGCGCGACTGCGTGACCCAGGCGCCAGGCGGGCGCTGAGACTGCGCGCCTTGCCAGCGCATCTGGTAGGACAAGGCCAGGGGCTGGCCAGGGTGCGGCAGTTGGTCGGGCACCCAATAGGCCACGATGTTGTCGTTGGTTTCATCGGGCGTGTGCAGTTGCATGAGCTCGACCCGGCCAGGGCCCCAATCACCCTTGGGTGTGATCCAGGCACTGGGTCGCCGTTCGTAGCGCGCTTCGGTGTCTTCGTAGTTGCTGAACTGGCGGTCGCGCTGCATCAGGCCAAAGCCGCGCAGCGACGGCATGGCAAACGAGGTGGTCAGGGTCTGCGCAGGGTTGGTCAGCGGGCGCCACAACCATTCGCCATCGCCGGTGGCCACCATCAGGCCATCGGAGTCGTGCACCTCGGGGCGGAAGTCGCTGCGGTGCGGCTGGTTCTCGCCAAACAGGTACATGCTGGTCAGCGGGGCCACGCCCAGCGTGGTGATGCCAGGGCCGTCTGCGGTGCCCAATTGAGCACGCAGGTACAGGCGGGCCTGCACCTCGGTCACCGTGTCCTGCCCGGGCTTGACTTCAAAGCGATAAGCCCCGGTGGCGCGCTTTGATTCGAGCAGGGCGTAGATCACCAGCGAGGTGGCCCGGGGCTGCGGGCGTTCGATCCAGAAGGTGGTGAAGCGCGGAAACTCTTCGCCCTGCCCGCCCACGGTGTCGATGGCCAGGCCGCGCGCCGACAGGCCGTAGCGCTGGGTGGCACCGATGGCGCGGAAGTAGCTCGCGCCCAGGAAGACGACGACCTCGTCCTTGTAGGCCGCGTTGTGCAGCGGGTAGTGCACCCGAAAGCCCGCATAGCCCAGGTCGCCCCAGTTCTGCGGCGAGAGCTTGTTCTGGCCGTAGTCGAAGTCTTCGCGGTCAAAGGCCAGGTGGCGGACACGGCCGCGCGCATCGACCTCGTTGATCTGCACCGGCTCGGTCTGGAACTTGCCCAGGTGGAAGAACATCAGCTCGAAGGGCAGCTTGTCCTGGCGCCAAAGGGCACGTTCGGGCTTGAAACGGATGTCGCGGTACTGGTCGTAAGTCAGCGACTTGAGTTCGGCAGGCAAAGCCGGTGTGCGCGCCTCGTAGGGCCTGGCAGCCAGTTGCTGCGCCTGGCTGGCCAGTTCGTTGAAGTCGAAGGCCTGCGCTGGGGCAGGCCCCAGCAACCACAGCATGCCGGCGATCAAACCGTTCAAGACGTGGCCCAGGCCTTGGGGGCGGCCTGGCGGCAGGTGAAGCGGCAGGCGAAGGGTCAGGCGGTATCCAGTGCGGCGCATCCTCCTGACAAGGCAATGCGCATGCCACCGCCAAAAAGCGCCCTTGAATCAAGGGCTTGAGGTCACAGCAAAGCGCCCAGGCCGGCTACAGGCCTCAAAAGGCACCCACAGGTCGCTCAAAGCGTCGGGCTGCGGCGACAAGTCCAGCCCTCGTCAGGCGCCAATGGCCTGGTTTGCGGGGCAAAAGCCTTGTCGCTAATCAGCGACGGGCGCATCGCCCCTGAACACACCCGGCGTGAGGCCGTGCCTTTGCAGCAGGCGGTAGAACTCGGTGCGGTTGCGTCCGGCCAGGCGCGCGGCATCGGCCACGCTGCCATCGGTGAGCTTGAGCAGGCCGACCAGGTAGTCGCGCTCGAAGCGTGCGCGCGCGTCGGTCAGGCTCAGCACCTCGACGCTGGGCACGCGCAGGGCCCGTTGCACCAGCGCCAGCGGGATGAGCGGCGCGGTAGACAGCGCGCTGACCTGCTCGACCACGTTGTGCAGTTGCCGCACATTGCCAGGCCAGGACGCGGTGGCCAGGGCCTTGATGGCCTCGGGGGCAAAGCCGTTGACGCGCTTGTTGTACTTGCGCGCCAGCTTGGCCAGGAAGTGGTGGGCCAGCAGCGGGATGTCCTCACGCCGCTCGGCCAGGGTCGGCAAGGTCAGGGAGACCACGTTCAGGCGGTAGTACAGGTCTTCGCGAAACAGGCCTTCGGCCATGGCGGCATCCAGGTCGCGGTGGGTGGCCGACATGATGCGCACATCCACCGGCGTGGCCACGCTGGCCCCAACGGGGCGCACCAGGCGCTCCTGCAGCACGCGCAGCAGCTTGACCTGCAGGGGCACGGGCATGTCGCCGATCTCATCCAGGAACAAGGTGCCGCCATGCGCCGCCTGAAACAGCCCCGGGTGGTTGGCCACAGCCCCCGTGAAGGCGCCCTTGATGTGGCCGAACAGTTCGGACTCCAGCAGGTTTTCAGGGATGGCGCCGCAGTTCACCGCCACGAAGGGGCGCTCGGCACGCGGACTGGCCCGGTGGATGGCCTGGGCGAGCAGCTCCTTGCCACTGCCGCTTTCGCCCCGTATCAGCACGCTGGCATCCGAGGCCGCCACCAGCCTGGCCTCGGCCAACAACTCGGCCATCACGTTGGACCGGCTCACGATGGCTTCGCGCCAGGCCTGGCTGTCACCGCTGCCCTGCGGTTCTTCGCTGGCCCCCAGGGCCAGGGCCTGTGCGATGGTCTCCAGCAGGGCCTTGCCGTCAAAGGGCTTGGTGAGATAGGTGTAAACACCGCGCGAGGTGGCCTCGACCGCGTCGGGGATGGTGCCGTGCGCGGTCAGCAGGATCACGGGCAGCGAGGGGTGCTTGTCGCGGATGGCGTCAAACAGGGCCAGGCCGTCCTTGCCGGGCAGTTGCACATCGCTGAGCACCAGTTGAGGCCGTGCCATGGCCAGGTGGGCCAGTGCCGCTTCGGCCGATTCCACCGCCGTGACGCGGTAGCCCGAGGCGCTCAAGCGCATGGACAGCAGGCGCAGCAGATCGGGGTCGTCGTCGACGAGCAGGATGCTGGCGTTCATGGTCGCTGCGCGGGCTTGGCCGCCGAGGCCTGCGGAACGGGCACAGGCACCGGCACGGGCCGGCTGTTGAGACTGCGCTCGATGGACTTGAGCGCTTCCAGCTTGTCATTGAGCTGGTCCAGCTTGCGTTGGTACTCGCGCTGGGCCTCGCGCAGTTGCTGGTTCGCGCGCTCAGTCTGTTCGTCGGCCCGCTTTTGTTCGCCATACCGTGTGGCCAGCAGGCGCGCCAGCCCATGCCAGGCCTGGGCGTTGCCGTTGGCCAGGACCTGGTCCAGCAAGCCCTGCGCCCTGGCCAGGTCGCCATTGCTGCGTGTGAGCCCCAGGGCCAGCGCCAGGTCCATGGTGTCGGCCACCGAGGCGCTGCCGTCACCCAGGCGGCTGACCTCGCGCGCGAGCTCGGCCGGGCTCATGGCCAGCAACACGGCCTGGTAGGCCAGCAGGTGCCGGGCAGCCAGGTCAACGGGCTCTCGTGTGGGCACATACACGGTCTGGGGCTCAGGTGGCGCAGCCGGTGGATGCGGCAAGGGGGCGGGCGGCAAGGGCGCGCAGGCCGCCAGGGCCGCACACAAGCTGGCCACCAGCGGCCATGCCAGGCGGCGGGCGGGCCAGGCGAGAGACATAGGCCGCTTGGCCCGCAATTCAGTACACGACATGCGCCAGCTCGATTCGAAAATGGGCCCCAGGCCCTTCAGGTAAAAGATCCACACGGCCCCCATGGGCCTCGACATACTCTCGCACGATGGACAGGCCGATGCCCGTCCCTCGCACCGCGCCTTCGGGCTGGCGCTCGCCCCGGTAGAAGGGCTCGAACACACGGGCGCCGTCGCCTTCGGCCACGCCCGGGCCCTGGTCCACGATGTCGATGACGGCCAGGCCAGGTGGCTGGGTCACCACAAAGCGGATGGTGCCGCCAGGCGGGCTGAAGCGGATGGCGTTGGACAGCAGGTTGCCCAGCGCCACGCCCAGCTTGTCGGGGTCCACCTCGATCGGCAAGGGTTCGCCCTGCACCACCACATGCAAGTCTTTGGCCTGCCATTGCAGGCGTTGCGCCGCCACCAGCCCACGGACCAGCTCGGTGAGGTCCGTCTTGCGCCGGCTCAGGCGGCGGGCGTCGAATGCCGCCGCGTTGAATCGCAGCAGGTCCTCGATCTGCCCCTGCAGGGTCACCGCGTTGTGGCCCAGGATATGGGCAATCTCGCGCTGGTCGGCCGTCAGTTCGCCGGCCACGCCGTCTTCCAGCAGGGCCACACCTTCGCGCAGAGCGGCCAGCGGGGTCTTCAGCTCGTGCGACACATGCCGCAGAAAACGCGCCTTGTCATCGTCCAGCTCCTTGAGCCGCAGGCGCAGCCATTCCAGGTGCTGGCCCAGCGAGCGCAGGTCGCTCGGGCCCTGGATGTCCACGGCCTGGTCCAGGCGGTTCTCGCCCAGGCCCACGATGGCACGCTCCAGTTGCTTCAAAGGACGCGTCAGCCACAGGGCAAAGGCCAGGGCCAGCACCACGGCCAGGCCGATCGCGCCGAGCACCTGGCGGCCCAGCATGACACGCCCGGCTTCCAGTTGCGTCTGCAAATGGCGGTTGCGTGCCTCGCTGCCCATGCGCACCTGTTCGGCAATGGCGGCATTGCTGAGGTCGAGTTCGCGGAACTGCGTGGTCAGGGCCTGCTCGCGCTGCCTGACAGAGGCCTTGTCACCCTGGAGTTGCCCGGTGATCAGGACCAGGTGCTGGCGCCACTGACCGACCAGGGCGGCAGGCAGTTGCTGCGCCAGCAATTCATCCAGCACATGGGTGGCCTGCGTGGCCGCTTCATTGAAACGCTGCAGCAGCATGGGGTCGTCCAGCACCATGTACTGCCGCGCGGCGCGCTCCATGGCCACACTGCGCTCGGCCAGTTGCTGCGCGGCCGCAGTGAGCTGTACCGCGCGCTCGGCTGCGCCACGGCTTTGCACCATCAGGCGTTCAAGCGTGAACAGGCCGCCCAGAGAGGCCAGGGCCAACAGGCCCGCGATCAACAGAAACGCCACCAGCAACAACTGCCGGAACGACGCACGATGGATGGTGAACATGCCGATGAGGCCCAGGGTCTACGCCCCTGCACTGTAGCGCCTGCGCCGCCAGCGCTTGTATGCGCCCGTATCAGCTCAAGAGCGGCTCAGGTGCCACTCACGGCGTGGCGGCGATCTTGCTCACATATCGCCGGCCCTGCTCGTCCTGGGCGATGAGCCACAGCGCGTAGGCCACGGCATCCGAGGGGATGGTGGCAAACACCGGCAAGGTCGCCTGGTTGGCGGCCAGCGGCAAGACCGTCACCGACCGGGTCACAGGCGCCGTGGTGGTGGACGTGATCACGCCACGCACTTCGATCATGCGCAACTGCGGGTTGGCAGCGGCCCAGGTGCTCCAGGCCACGGTCAGGCCCGAGGTCAGGTTGGTCGCCGTCAGCGGCGTGCTGGCCGACAGGCCATCGGGCAAGGGGTAGACCGCCATCGACGAGGTCAAGGGCAGGTCGGTGGTCAGGATCGTGGTGTTGGTTTCACTGCCCGCGCTCAGGGTGGCCGTCTGGATCAGGTACCTGGCGCCAGGCCTGGCATCTTGCTGGCCTATCCAGCCCACCATGGTGGAACGCAAGACCTGGTCGGCAATCAGGTCGCCCGTCTCCAGGCCAGTGGTGTAGCTGGTGCCCGGGTCGCCCGTCAGGCACATGGTGCTGATGCTGCAGTAATAAAACGGCACGCTGTAGCCATTGGGCAGCTGCAGCGTGGCAATCATGAAGTCAGGCGACTGGATGACCACCTGCATGCCCAGCCCCGGGTTGGGTGACACCGAGGTGTCCAGCACGCCACTGGCATCCCATTGCGACCAGGTGATCGGGTACACATACCAGGGCGTCTGGCGGTCATTGCCCCTGAAGGTCCAGCCCGTGGTGGAGCTGTAGGTGACCACGTTGTGGAAGATGTCGACCACACCACCGCTTGCGTCGCGCACCAGCGAGGCCACCTTGATCTTGGCGCAGCCCCGGGTGGGCATGGGGTCGTCCAGGCAACCCAGTATCTGCCAGCGGCTCAGCTGGTAGCCACTGGCGCCATAGGCCGACAGGGCACCGGCCATGGTCATCAGGTCGCGGCCATCGTAGAACGTGTACGAGGTGGCAAAGATGCCCAGCAGCGCGATGTCCAGGTCGGTTGCCCGCTGTGCCAGCGCCAGGTTGATGGTGGCCGACAAGGTGTCCAGCCCGGCCACACTGGGCATCACGGTGGATGTGCCGGTGGTGACCTTGAGGGTGGACGTCACCGCGCCCGCGGCCACGGCTGGTGTGGTGCCGGCCAGGTTGGACTTGGCGGTGGTCAGGTTGACCGTGACCTCCGAATTGCCCGCCAGGATCAGGCGGTTCGACAGTTGCAGCAACTCGTTGCCGCTGATGTCCGTGCCGAACTGAACGCGCACGCCTTCCAGCACGGCATCCAGCCCGGTCTTGTTGGCCGCGAAGGTGCTGTCCTTGAAAAAGTCCACCCGGGCTATATCGGTCAGGCGTGCATCGGTCAGGTTGGCGCGGATGGCGGTCTTCACAAAAGTCGATGCCGCCGTCAATGCCAGGCTGTTGCCCAGCAAGGCCCAGGTGCTGTAGCGCGTGCTCGCGTTCTGAAAGTGCGGGCGCGGATTGCCGCCCAGCAGCAGGGCCGTGACCGCATTGGTCAGGGGCGTGACGTGCACCAGTGTCTTGGCATTGCTCCCCGTCGTGATCGCCTGCGCCACGGAGTACAGCACGACGGGCGAGCCATACATGTCCACGCCATTGGCCTGAATCAGCAGCGGCATGGTGGGCGAGGTCGATGACAGCGTCATCTCGTAACTGCCGTCGGCCAGGCTGGACACGGTGGCGCCTTGCGACACCCCACGCCCGTCCACCACCGACACCGTCGCACCGATCAGTGGCGCACCCGTGGCCACGACGCCCGTCAGCACGATGGATGCCCCGGCCGCGCTGCCGCCGCCACCGCCCGAGCCGCTCGAACTGCTGCTGCCCCCTCCGCCGCCACCGCAGGCCACCAGCGCGCACGACACCACAATCCCCATAAAGGACATGGCCAGCTCGCGCCCACGGGTCAACAGTGCTTTCATCGGACAACCTCAAGAATGGAACGCCGCACCCATGGATGCGGTCCTGATCATTCTCGTGACTGCCCCCTGCCGGTAAGGGCTGAAAAGACGCGTTTAGCGCATGTTTATGCGCCTCAAGTTCGCGCCTTGAAACGCCGAATCAACGTGCGGCCAGCACCCGGCTCATTTCCTGCTGAGACTGCGCCATGCCGCTGGCCGGCACCGCCTCACCCTCGCGTGCGCGGACCTCGTCCAGCCGGGCGGCCAGCCGCTCTGGCGCATCGGCGCCGCTGCCAATGAGCACCCCCTGCGTCAGCGTGACGTGCGCCGCCGCGAACACCCCGGCCCCGGCACACACAGTGGTGCGGGTGGGGGCCTGTTCGCTGGCCAGCAGCAGCAAGGCGGGCGTGACGCTCTCGGGCGTCAGCATGGCCAGCACATCGGGCGGCATGAGGTCTTCGGTCATGCGCGTGGCCGCCGTGGGCGCCAGGCAGTTGACGCGCACATTGTTTTTCTCGCCCTCGATCGACAAGGTCTGCATCAGGCCGACCAGGGCC
>Ga0209066_10008145_pt1 | contig 10223 bp, 9 predicted proteins | sample All_14_2_FD_187198 | JGI IMG/M metagenome (GOLD analysis project Ga0209066, IMG submission 187198) | Freshwater microbial communities in response to fracking from Pennsylvania, USA - Allegheny Zone_MetaG_DW_15 (SPAdes) (version 2) ... | reverse complement strand
CGACGACCACGACGCCACCACCCACGACGACGACGACCACGACGCCGCCACCCACGACGACGACGACCACGACGCCGCCACCCACAACGACGACAACGCTGCCGCCCACGACGACGACGACGCCACCGCCCACGACCACTCTCGCACCATGATCTATTATGATGAAACGTTGTCAGCTTTAATCAAAGCTCAGAACTATGCGCTGCTTGATGATGGAGTGAATGTGCGGGTTAAAGGCAAGATGCCGCAGGTGACGCCTGCAAACGACTACCTCATCGCCTGGGGGGATAATCCTAAAGGCATCAACCATGCCGTGATGGAAACTGGTTTCTTTCAAAACGCACTGCATCTGGACAAGACCGGCCTCTACGAACGCGCCTCTTTTAATTATCCAGACGGGAGACGGGAGGTCGAGGCATTCAAGGCACCTCGTCCATGGAAGGACATTGCCCACCTGATTCATGCGAAATATGGCCAGCCCAATTCCACGCAGTCCTGGGAGGGAGTGGTGCTGGCGTGCCAGCACCCAAATGACAGGAGCGTTCTGAAAGCCGGCGGCACAAAAGACTATTACGCCTTCATCGAAGAAGCGTGCAGGTTTTATGGGCGTCAGTTGTACTTGAAGAAGCATCCGGTCATGGTGCAAAACAAGGAATGCAACGGCCTGCTGGAGGGGCTGGCACTGAAGCATGGCTGTGAGCTGGGTCACATAGGTTCGTCCATCCTGGGCAGGGCTGAGGCTGTATTGGTGTACAACTCTACTTTTGTCGTGGACGCCCTCATGCATGGCAGACATGTGATGCAATATGCACCGGGTTATTTCTGGCAGGCTGGCGTGGTGCAGTATCTGCACAAAAAACTAGATGCGTCCAGGCGCGAGGCAGACCCGGTTTTCGTGAACCAGTTTATTGATTTCCTTCTATGGAAGTACTGTTTCCATGCGGGGCTGGAACTCGAAAAAGTCCGGCAGATTCTGTCGGCCTTCCATCTGAGCCGTGATCTGTTTCCCCTGCCACAGCACCTGTCCTATGCACACACTCTGACCTGCACCGGCGACGCCTCCATTCACCACACCTCCCCATGAAAGACCTGACCATTGGCATGCTGACCTATGACGATTTTGACGGAGTGTATTTCACCGTTCAGAGCCTCAGACTGCACCACCCGGAAGCGATGGAACAGGTGGAGTTCCTCATACTGGACAACCACAGTGAAAGCGCGCACGGGAAGGCGGTCAAGGACCTGGCGGCATGGGTGCGCCAGCCGCTGCGTTACATGCCGGTCACAGGGCGCACGGGCACGGCCCTGCGGGACATGATCTTTGAGCATGCCCGGACTCCGCATGTCCTGTGCCTGGACTCACACGTGATGCTCCCCCCCGGCGCGCTGGCAAAACTCATCGCCTTCATGAACTCCGGCCATGACGGGGGCAACCTGCTGCAGGGCCCGCTGATGATGGACAACCTGGAGAAGGTGCAGACGCACATGGAGCCTGTCTGGCGCGCGGGCATGTGGGGCATCTGGGCGCATGACAAACGGGGCGATGACCCGGAAGCCCCGCCCTTTGAAATACCAGCTCATGGCATGGGCCTCTTTGCCTGCCGCAAGGAGTCCTGGCCGGGGTTTAACAAAGGCTTCCGGGGGTTTGGCGGAGAGGAATGCTACATCCATGAAAAATTCCGCCAGGCCGGGCGCAAAACACTCTGCCTGCCCTTCCTCCGCTGGCTGCACCGGTTCCCCAGGCCCGCAGGCATTCCCTATCCCAACTGCTGGGAGGACCGCATTCACAACTACCTGCTGGGTCATGCTGAACTGGGGCTGGACCCCGGGCCCGTGATCAGACACTTCCGCAGCCATCTGGGCAATGAGCTGGTCGATTCCCTCGCCCTTCCCACCACCTGAAAGCCTGAGACCACCGCCATGATACCGAGAGTGCTGCATCAGATATGGGTCGGAGAGCATGCCATGCCAGCAGACATGGCCGGGCTCTGCCAGAAGATGCGCGCAGCGCACCCTGGCTGGGAGTACAAGCTGTGGACCAATGAGAACTACCCGCCGGACGTGCCCGCCCATCTTCAGCCGATCATCGACCGATCCCGCGAGGTGAGCCGCAGCGGCAGAAACATGGGAGCCACAGAGGCGGACCTGCTGAGATTCCACCTTCTGCACACCATGGGGGGCGTGTACCTTGACTGCGACTTCACACTCACGGGCACGCTGGAGGCGCTGGACCTGGGCAAAGACCTGATCTTGTGCGTTCCCCATCCTGAAGCGCATTGGGTTGGCACCGCAGCCATGGCCTCCGCCCCGGGCCAGGCTCTGTTTGCCAGCGCCGTGGCGGAGGCGAAGCCCGCCCACCATCTCTACTATGGCCCCGTCTATCTTTCCGACGTGCTCAAGAAACTCAAGGGGCTGCCGCAGGGAGAAGCCACAGGCATTGAGCATTTACGAAGCCGTCTGAACGACAGGGAAAGCATCCTCGCCCATCATTATTTTTTTGGAAAAAACGCCCTCATCGCGTCCCACATCGGACTTGGAACCTGGCTGCCTAAAAATCATGGTCTTTCACTCAAATAAAGCGATTTTCTTCCACGTTCCCAAGACGGCGGGATACGCCATGGAGCAATACTTTGCCCCGGGCTGCATGGACTACAAAGTGTTCGACCCGGTCTGTCTGTTTGGCTTGAAAAACGGCGCGATGGCGCAACACTACCCCTACTCGGAGATGATCAAGATTGTCCCCCCGGACATCATGAAAAATTACTTCAAGTTCGCATTCGTCCGCAACCCATGGGATCGTCTGGTGAGCGCCTATTCCTACCTGAAAACGAAGCACGATGAGCTCCACGGCGGTTTTGAAGGCTGGCTGGGCCATGTGTGCTCCCGGGTGCGCAGCCGGGACTACCAGCCCGGAGCGCACCATGCGCCGCAGACGGACTATCTGCTGCATGAAGGCGCTGCGGTGCTGGACTTTGTGGGGAGGTATGAAAACCTTCAGCAGGACTTTGCAACTGTCTGCATCCGGCTGCAGGCGCCCGTGGGCCGCCTGCCTGTGCAAAACAAATCATCGCTGAGGACGGGACATTACAGGGGCTATTACAGCCCGGCCATGGCGGAACTGGTGGCCGGCACGTATGCCGAAGAGATTGCCCTGCTGGGTTATTCCTTTGAAGAAGTTCCGCAGCCTCAGACGCCGGAAGGAATGACATCCGCCCGAACCACCTCATGAATGCACTATTTCCCAAACGCGTCTTCTGGCTTTACGGACTCTCCGGAGCCGGCAAGACGACTCTCGCCGATCAGGTCGCGAAACGCCTTCAAGCGAGGGGACACGCACCGCTGGTTCTGGACGGGGACGCCCTGCGTTCCGGCCTGTGCCGGGATCTGGGCTTCGCGCCGGAAGACCGCCTGGAAAATGTGCGCCGCACGGCCGAGCTGGCGCGGCTGCTTTCAGCGCAGGGGCACCTCGTCATCTGCGCCCTGATGACTCCGCATGAAAGCATGCGGCGGCTGGCCCGCAGCATCGTTGGAAACGAGTCGTTCCATGAGGTCTATCTCCGCTGCGACTACACCACCTGTGCGCGGCGGGACCCGAAAGGCCTCTATGCGGGGGCGGAGGCCGGGGAGTTGAAACACCTTCCGGGAAAGGACATGGCGTTTGAAGAGCCGCTGCGGCCGGACCTGGTGCTGGAGACTGACCGCAGATCTGTCGAAGAATGCGCGGACACTCTGCTGGCCGTGATCCGCCGGGAAACCTAAGCAGGGCGGACAGGCCTGCCTGCATGCCTTGTTCAGTTGGTGAAAGTGCCATTCATGCCAGAAAGTGCCATTCATGCCATGCACCTTGTGTCACGGGCGGGATGGCGGCAGGGGCGGTCTGGGCGGGCCTCATTTGGCGAATTTCACCACCAGCGCAGGGAGCGCCTCGGTGAGGACCTTCACGCCTTCCGGCGTCACCAGCGGGGCGGTGACGAAGAGTTCCTTGAGCTTGCGCAGCCCTTTCAGGCGGGCCAGACCGGCGTCCGTCACGCTGGTTTTCCCCAGATCCAGGCTTTGGAGCTGCGGCATCTGTGCGATCACCTCCAGATCCGCATCCGTGATGCTTCTGCAATCGGAGAGCAGGAGGATTTCAAAGGACTTCAGCGGCACCAGAAAACGGAGGTTTTTCCCGTCGAGCTTGCGCAGGTAGCTGAGGTTGAGCTTTCGCAGGGACTTGCACTGGCCGAGGTGCTCCAGACCTGCGCCGGTGAAGTCGCCGCTGTTGGCGCCGATGTTCAGCACCTCCAGCTTTTCACAGCCGCCGAGGTGCTTGAGCCCGGCATCGGTGATGCTCCCCGCCCCCCACAGGTAAAGCGTGTCCAGGTTCTTCAGGCCCGCAAAGGCCGCCACGCCGTCATCCGTCAGTCCTTTCCCGAGGTTCCAGGTGAAGCTGCGGATGCCCCTGCCCGCCGTGATCTTCTGCAGGTCCGCCGTCGTGAGGGTGGCATGGCTGAAGGAGACTTCATCCCCATCGCTGCCAGTCTTGTATTTGCCGCCGAGGGACGTCACCAGCGCGGCTAGATCCGTGGCTGCCGCCGCGCTGCTCCCGGGGGCCCCGGCAGTGCTGGCGGCCTCGGCCGCAGCAGGAAGCGCCTCGATCTCCGCCCGCACCTTGCTCAGTTCGGTGAGGGTCTCCAGCTTGGGGCTGCCGTTGGTGGACTTTACCATGCTGTCGATGCGGGAGATGCCGGCCCTCTGCACGGGCTCCAGCGCCCTGGCACGCGCCTGATCATACTGCGCAAAGAGCAGCGTGGCGCTGGCCTGCGGCGTGGCCACGGGCTCGCCCGCCAGCTTGGCCTTGAGCTGCTCGGCCAGCGCATCGGCGCCGGCCGTGTCCCCGCTGGAGATGAGCCTGGCGATGAGCGGCGTGGTGGCCTGCTCCAGAGTCTCGTTGAGCTTCGCCACCGCCGCCGCAGATGCCTTGCGGTAGTCCTCCGCGATCTTCGCCGGGGTGTCTGCCAGCGCGGCGGAAAAGGAGAGAAGCAGGAGGACAAACGGGAGCAGGTGTTTCATGAGCGTGCGGGGGGGCAACGGTGAATGGCATCAAGGTGAATCGAGCAAGGCATGCCAGGCATGCTGGATGTTTGACCGGCCTCTAGTCAGCCTTGAGGTATTTCATGCCAGAGAGTCTCTTCATGGTGGCCTCCCTGCCATTCACAAAGATGATCTCGCTGCTCTCCTCCACCGACGTGGCATTTTTCATGAACACAGAGATGACCTTGGGATTGGAGGTGATGCTCCAGGCTCCTGTGACGGGGTTGCTGGCTTCGATCACAAACGTTCCATCGTCCTTGAGCCGCAGCGTTCCATGCCGCGCATTGTATTTGTCCGACAGGTAGTATCCCCACACCCTGGGTATTTTCTGCTTGTCGAGGTAGGACGCCGGGCCGGCGTTTTTCGCGGGTCCGCCCTCGGTCTCCGCCCCCACCTTCCCCGGCTCCGTGCTGCCGTCTGCACCGGCCGCAGGTTTCCCCGCCTCGATCTCCGCGCGCACCTTCCCCAGCTCCGTCACCACCTCCAGCCTGGGGGTGCTGGCACCGGGCTTGAGCATGCCTTCGATGCGGGCGATGCTGGCCTTCTGCGCCGGCTCCAGCGCCTTGGCACGCGCCTGATCATACTGCGCAAAGAGCAGCACGGCGCTGGCCTGCGGCGTGGTCACCGGCTCCCCGGCCAGCTTGGCCTTGAGCTGTGTGGTCAGCATTTCAGCACCTGCGGTGTCCCCGCCGGCCACCAGTTTGGCGATGAGCGGCGTGGTGGCCTGCTCCAGAGTCTCGTTGAGCTTCGCCACCGCCGCCGCAGCGGCTTTGCGGTAGTCCTCAGCGATCTTTGCCGGGGTGTCCGCCAGGGTGGAGGAAAAGGAGAGCAGCAGGAGGACAAACGGGAGCAGGTGTTTCATGAACGCGTGGGAGGTGATGAACGGTGGATGGATCGCGTGGGGAAATCGAAGGTGGTGCGCGGCCTAGGCCTTGGGGGCCTTCACCCGCAGGTAGCGCATGCCCCACACATGATCAGGGGAGGCGGCCTCGGGCCGGTCCAGGGTGCCGGTGCTGCCTTTGATTTCCATCTTCCACTCCCCGAAGCCTTCCACGGTGAGGGTCAGCCTGTCCCCCTTGGAGTTCGCCTTCCAGAGGCCGGTGTGCGGTATCTTGGGATTGGCCTTGTCGTTGATGCTGACGGTGCCGTCCGGATGAAAATGCAGCTCCCCATGGGCGGGGCCGACGGAGCCGTCCGGCCGCTCGGTGGCGTGGTAGGTCCACTGCTCGGGCATGGAGGAGAGGGCGGCGGCCGCCCCCTTCCCTGCCTCCGCCTGCGCACGCGCCGTGCCCGGCTCCGTTTTGGCCTTGAGGTAGCGCGTGCCGACGGGGCGCACCAGCTCGGCCTCAGCGCCATGGATCCGCATCTCGCAGTTTTCCACGCCTTTGTCGGAGTCTAAAACCACTTTGAGCACGTTCGCTTCACGGGTGGCCGACCATTTCCCGGGCGTGGAGTTGTCAGCGTTGCCCAGGACCAGCGTGCCGTCTGGCTTCAGGTCGAAGAAGCCGTTGTTTTCCAGCCTGTCTGGCTTCACGTGATACGACCAGTGCATGGGAAACTGGCTGGCGGGCACCGCTGTGCCGGCAGCACCTCCGGCATTGATCTCCGCGCGCACCTTGCCCAGCTCCGTCACCACCTCCAGATTGCCGCCCTCCCTGCCATTGAGCATGGCCTCGATGCGCGCCACGGCGGCTTTCTGCGCGGAGTCCAGGGCCTTCACGCGCGCGGCGTCATAGAGCCTGAAGATGTTCGCCGCACTGGCCTGCGGATTCAGCACCGGCTCTCCGGCCAGCTTCGCCTTGAGCTGCTGCTGCAGTTCCTCAGCGCCTGCCGTGTCTCCGGCTTTCACCAGGGTGGCGATCAGCGGCACGGTGGCCTTTTCCAGCGTCTCGTTCACCTTCACCAGCGCCGCCGCCGAGGCCTTGCGGTAGTCTTCGGCGATCTTCGCCGGGGTGTCCGCCAGAGCGGCGGAAAAGGAGACCAGCAGGAGGGTGGCGAAGAGCAGGCGTTTCATGGGAGCGGGAGAGAATGAAAGGTGGATGATTGAAATGGGGGCTGCTTGTCAAACAGGCGGAACAAAGCGAACCGAGGCTCTCTTCTCATTCTTTGGCGGTCAGAAAACGATCTCCCACGGCGCGCTTCATAACGGCGTTTTTGCCCGTGATGACCATGTCGAATTCCTCGCTCTCGCCGGGAGGGATCAGGGTGATTTTCAAGACGTTGGTCTTCGTCCTTTCCCAGCGCCCGGAATTGCCTGCAGGCTTTTTGGGATTGCCCACCATGAAAGGCGTCCCATCGGCTTTCAGAGTATTGAGGGAAAGCGTTCCGTCCGCACTCAGCAGGAGCTCCCCGACCAGCCGCGACTTGTCGACTCCGGTGTAGTAATTCCAGGCCATGGGAACGTCCGGTGGCGCCGGGGCGGCCTTCCCCGCCTCCACCTCCGCCCGCACCTTGCTCAGCTCCGTGACCACTTCCAGCTTCTCGCCCTCGCGGCTGGAGAGCATGGCCTCGATGCGCGCCACGGCTGCCTTCTGCGCGGAATCCAGCGCCTTCACGCGCGCGGCGTCGTAGAGCTTGAACAAATTCGCCGCGCTGGCCTGCGGCTTCAGCAGCGGCTCTCCGGCCAGCTTGGTCCTGAGCTGCGCCCGCAGTTCATCCGCCCCGGCGGTGTCTCCCGCCTTCACCAAGTCGGCGATCAGCGGCACGGTGGCTTTTTCCAGCGTCTCGTTCACCTTCACCAGCGCCGCCGCAGCCGCCTTGCGGTAATCCTCGGCGATTTTTGCCGGCGTGTCCGCCAGCCCGGAGGAAAAGGAGGCCAGCAGGAGAGTGGCTAGGAGAAGGTGTTTCATGGGCGCGTGAATCGATCAAACTGTGTGATGGAAAAAAGGGGGCTGTGGTGACTACTTCCTCACGCGCATGTAGCGGCGGCCCACGTCGGGGCGGTCCAGCGTGGCGGTGTCGTCTCCTTGGAGCGTCATGGTCCAGACTGACTTGTCAGCGAAGGTGATGGTGACGGGGCCTCCTGCCTTGGCCTGCTCCCACCTGCCCGGCTCATTGCTGCTCATGAGAAACTGGCCGTCCACCCTGAGTTCGATGCTGGCCAGAGAAGTCTGATCCGTCGGTTTCATGTGGTAGGTCCATTTCTGCGGCAGGTCGGCCTGCGCCGTGGCCGTCTTGGGCGCGGAGTCTGGCACCTCCGTCAGGGAGATCTCTGCAAACCAGGCCGTGCCGCTGACGGTGGCGCCGAAATAGCCAAGGCGGCATTCAAACACCAGCTCGGTTTCGTCCTGCGTTTTGAATTCCTCGCTGACTTCCGTCCAGGTGTCGGTGAACACATGGCTGGTTTTATAGCCATATTTTCCTGTGATGCACAGGCAGCCCCCGCCGTTCACTTTCGCACCGGGTTGTGCTGCGTCGTTGCCCTTCGCGTCCTTGATGTCCTGCGTTTTGATGAAGCCCGCCATCCGGTAGCGGGTGCCCGGCCTGACCTTCACCGTCTGTTTGATGTGCGTGTCTGTCAGCACGGGGTTGGTCACTCGCAGCGTGGGCTTGTCATGAAACAGGACCTTTTTGTCGACCACCATCCTGACCTCTGCCGTGCGCTCATGCGTGGTCATCTCCCACTTGCTCGTGCCTTTTTGAAAGGAGCCGTTGGCGATCAAATTTTCGCCACCGCCGGGCTCTTTGCCCGTGGCTTCAGCCACCGTCGGTGCGGCGGCGTCCGCCAGCGCATCGCGCAGCTGCTTCACCTGCAGGGCGGCGGTCACGTCCTGCGCCTGGGTCAGCTCCTTTTGCACCAGTTCCAGCCCCTTGTCGTAGCGCCGCTTGGCATCCGCCAGGCTGGTTTTCTGGGCGGACTCCAGCCGGCTGAGCTCCAGCTTGTAGGCGGAGTAGGTGTGCTTGAGCGCGGCAGGCGGCGCCTCCTCCACGGCGGTGAGCACCTGCCCTTCGCCGAGGCGTTCCAGATCCGCCTTGATGCGCACCAGGGTGTCCAGATCCGCGCGCTGTGCGGCAGCGGCGCTCTCGCGCTCCAGCGTGGGTTTCACCCGCTCATTGAGGGCTTTGACACCCGCTTCGTAGGGGATGGTGGTGTTGTTTAAGACAAAGATCTCGTAGCCCGTTTTGAGCAGGTCCAGCCGCTGATGCACCTCCGGCGCAAAGGAGGCATCTGCCGCTGGCAGAGCACCAGCCAGGATCAAGGCTGCGGCAGCCACCGTCCGGGGGAATGTTTTACGAAAGAATGCCATGGCGCCGAGATTTTGTGAGCATGCCGCCAAAGTCAAATAAAAGCCGACTCTCAATTCAACCGGCGCGGTACGGTGATGGCTGCGGCTGAAGACTCACGCTGAGGGAGCTTTCACCCGCATGTAGCGGCGGCTCACGCCGGGGCAGTCCATCGTGGCTGTGGCGCCTTTGACCTCCATCTGCCACACGCCTTCATCGCCTTTGAGGTAATCCATTTTGATGGTGATCTTGTCGCCTTTTTTGTTCGACTTCCACTGGCCTGGCTTCGGCGTCTTGTCCTTGCCGCGGTCCAGCATCAGGACCGTGCCATCGGGCTTGAAATGCATCTCCCCATAGACCACGCCCACGGAGCCGTCCGGCCTCTCCGTGACATGGTAGGTCCACACTTCGGGCAACGCGGTGGCGGCGCCCGTGACCCTGCTGAGCTCGATCTCCTCCCGCACCTGCGCCAGCTCCGTGACGACTTCGAGCTTCCGGCCTTCGCTGCCGCCCAGCATGGCATCAATGCGGGAGATGGCGGCCTTTTGCACGGGCTCCAGAGCTTTCAGACGTGCGGTGTCGTAGCTGAGAAAGAGGACGGCGGCGGCCGCCTGCGGCTTGAGCACAGGCTCCCCGGCCAGCTTGCTTTTCAGCTGCTCGCGCAGGGCCTCGGCACCTGCGCCATCGCCGGATTTCACGAGATCGGCGATGAGGGGCACGGTGGCTTTTTCGAGCGTTTCATTCACCCGCTCCAGCGCCTTGGCGGCCTGCTTCTGGTAGTCTGACGCGATCCTGGCCGCGGTGTCTGCCAGGGCGCTGGTGGCCAGCAGGAGGACCGCAACGGCGGCGGGGAGGTGGAGGTGCTTCATGGGGAGATGGACTGTGGGAATGGTGGGTGGACGCTTCCAAAGAGTGTGGCAGAGGGC
>Ga0209066_10008141_pt1 | contig 10225 bp, 6 predicted proteins | sample All_14_2_FD_187198 | JGI IMG/M metagenome (GOLD analysis project Ga0209066, IMG submission 187198) | Freshwater microbial communities in response to fracking from Pennsylvania, USA - Allegheny Zone_MetaG_DW_15 (SPAdes) (version 2) ... | reverse complement strand
TTTCGACGGCGCTCAGGTCCACTTCGATGAACTCGGGCAGCTGCATGGCCAGGCATTCGATCTCGATGTCGGTCATCACGTGGTTGACCAGGCACTTGTCGTTCTTGACGGCCGGCGAGTTCTCGGCGCCCACGAAGTGCAGCGGCACCTTCTTGTGCAGGCGGGTCTTCTCGTCCACGCGCTGGAAGTCCACGTGCAGGACCAGGGGCTTGAACGGGTGGTACTGCACATCGCGCAGCAGGACCTTCTCGACCTTGCCGCCCAGTTCCATGTCGAGGATGGAGGCGTGGAAGGCTTCCTTCTTCAGGGCGTGCCACAGGGCGTTGTGATCGAGTTCGATCGTGGCGGGGGTGGCGGTGCCGCCGAAGACGATACCGGGCGTGCGGCCGGTGTTGCGCAGACGGCGGCTCGCACCCGTACCCTGCTTGGCGCGCTCAAAAGCGACGAATTGCATGACTGACTCCTGTTGAGGGGTTCCGCGACCAGAACGCCTCGGGTTGAAAAAGGCGGCCCGCTTTCAGTGCGCAGGGCCACCCGCTTTTTGCTGCCTCAGAACAGATTGTCCTGATCGGCGAACAAACTCATGACCGACTCGCCCGAGGCGATGCGCGCGATGGTCTCGGCCATCAGCGACGCCACGGAGAGCTGGCGGATCTTGCCGCAGGCCTGGGCGGACTGCGACAGGGGAATGGTGTTGGTGACCACCACCTCGTCCAGGGCCGAACCCTTGGCGATGCGGTCGATGGCGGGGCCGGAGAAGATGGCGTGCGTGCAGTACGCATACACGTGCTTGGCGCCGCGCTCCTTGAGCACCTCGGCGGCTTTCACCAGCGTGCCGGCGGTGTCGATCATGTCGTCCATGATGACGCAGTTGCGGCCTTCGATGTCGCCAATCACGTGCATCACTTCCGACACGTTGGCGCGCGGGCGGCGCTTGTCGATGATGGCCATGTCGCAGCCCAGCTGCTTGGCCAGCGCGCGGGCACGCACCACGCCGCCGACGTCAGGCGAGACCACCAGCAGGTCGTCGTAGTTCTTGGCGCGCAGGTCGCCCAGCAGCACCGGCGAAGCGTAGATGTTGTCGACCGGGATGTCGAAGAAACCCTGGATCTGGTCGGCGTGCAGGTCCATGGTCAGCACGCGGTTGACGCCCACGGTCTGAAGCATGTTGGCCACCACTTTGGCAGAGATGGGCACCCGGCTGGAACGGGGGCGGCGGTCCTGGCGGGCGTAGCCGAAGTAGGGGATGACGGCGGAAATGCGCTCGGCCGACGCTCGCTTGAGGGCGTCAACCATGATGAGCAGTTCCATCAGGTTGTCGTTGGTCGGCGCGCAGGTCGACTGGATCACGAACACGTGGCGGGCACGCACGTTCTGGGTGATCTCGACCGTCACTTCGCCGTCGGAGAAGCGGCCGACATTGGCCGAACCCAGGTGGGTGTTCAGGTGCTGGGCGATCTCGGCCGCCAGCACCGGGTTGGCGTTGCCGGTGAAGATCATGAAATCCGGCGCTTGTGCGTTGGGCGAGTTGACGGCTTGCATGTTGTTTCCCGGCTTCGGCAACGAAAAAGAGGCCGCTCAACGCAGTGTCTCGCGGCCTTCTTTCGATGGGTTTGGATCAAACGGTTTGGCAGGGGAGGAAGGACTCGAACCCTCGCATGCCGGAATCAAAATCCGGTGCCTTTACCAACTTGGCGACTCCCCTACGCAGGTGACGGTCCCGAGGCTTTCGCCCCAGATCTGCCACCGAAAACTTGTCGCTGGATGTCCATTCGCTGATCCGGCTGACGGACATCCGACATTCTAATCGGAACACCAGTCGATCAATGGATGAACATCCATGTTGCCGCATTCATGCACGGTCCAGCCCGCGGGGGCCGGTGCCAGCGCCTGGCATGACGGCAGCTGCGCAAACACCGCCGTGCCCGAGCCGGTCATCCGGCCCTTGAGTCCCTGGTCGGCAAGCCACTGGATGCAGTGACCGACTTCAGGGCACAGGACCTGCGCCACGGGCTGCAGATCGTTGTGCCCAAGGTCCTGCAGCTTCTGCAGGTCAAGGATCAACGAACCGTTGGTGTCGTTTGCAGCAAAGCCTTGGAGTATAGCAGTTTTTGTGTCGCGTTTGAGATCTGGCGCGCCAAAAATGCGTTGGGTCGAAGCGCCGGCCGGTGGCTTGACCACCACAAACCTTGCCGGCGGCAGCGAAACCGGTGTGATCTGCTCGCCCACGCCCTCGACCCAGGCGCTGTGGCCACCGATGAAGAAGGGCACGTCCGCGCCGAGTCGCAGGCCGATGGCGGCCAGTTCACCGCGCCGCAGATTCAGGTCCCAGAGGCGGTTGAGCGCCAGCAGGCAGGTGGCGGCATCGGAAGACCCGCCCCCCATGCCGGCCTCCGCCGGCAGGCGTTTGCGCAGCCGGATGTGCGCGCCGCGGGTGCAGCCGGTGGCCTGCTGCAGGGCACGGGCGGCACGCAGGCAGAGGTCTTCGGCCGGCAGCGGGCCACCTTCGGCGTCCTCTCGGCTGAGCCGTCCTTGCGGCCGGCTTTCGAAGTCGATGCGGTCGCACCAGTCGATCAGCATGAACACCGACTGCAGCAGGTGGTAGCCGTCGGGCCGCCGCCCGGTGATGTGCAGGAACAGGTTGAGCTTGGCGGGAGCGGGCAGGTCCAGCCAGCGGCTGGCGTCGCCCGCAAGGGGGCTGGATTTCATGGCTGGAAGACGATGCGCAGTTGGGCCTGCGGCAGGGGCTGTTCGCGGCGGGCGCTCAGGCGGCCGTCGGCCTGGCGCGACAGGTCCGCCACCCAGCCGCCGGCGGCCGCATCCTGGCCGCGCAGCCAGGAAAACAGCGCCGCCACCGGCAGGGCGGTGCCGGTGAGTTCGGCGGTGAGCTCGTCCAGGCTGGCACGCTGCAGGCGCTGCTGGCCTTGCAGCAGTTCGGCGCCTTGCGGCGACCAGCGCACGCTGGCCAGGGTCTGGCCCAGTGGCGATGTCAGTTGCAGTTCTCCGGCCTGCGGGGAGCCCAGCAATTCAAAGCCGGCCGAGTAGCTGCGGGGCGGGTCGCTCTCGACCTGCAGGGCCAGGCGTCCACTCCAGCGCTCCTGGCCGGCCACTGGAGGGGGCAGCGGGGTGGCGCAGGCGCCCAGGAGCAGGGCCAGAACCATGGTCAGGCCGGCGCGTCGACGCCGGCTCATGGCTGGATGTTCAGGCGCTTGAGCACCTCGCGCAAGGTCTCGTTGTCGCTGGCCAGCAGCAGGCCCTCGCGCCAGATTTTCAGGGCCTGTTCCCGCTGGCCGCTGACCCAGAGGACTTCGCCCAGGTGGGCGGCGATCTCGGCATCGGGCCGCTGGCCGTAGGCCGCGCGCAGGATGTCCAGCGCCCGCGCGGTGTTGCCCAGGCGGAACTCGACCCAGCCCAGGCTGTCCTGGATGTAGGCGTCGCCGGGCGCCAGTTCCACGGCCTTCTCGATCAGCTGCTTGGCCTCGGGCAGGCGCTGGCCACGGTCGGCCAGCGAGTAGCCCAGCGCGTTGTAGGCGTGGTGGTGGTCGGGCTTGGCGGCAATGAGGCGGCGCAGCAGGCGCTCCATCTCGTCGGGCCGGCCGACCTTCTCGGCCATCATGGCCTGGTCGTAGAGCAGTTCGCTGTCCTGCGGGAAGCGTTCCGCCGCTTCGGCATAGACCTCGAAGGCTTGCTGCCACTGCTTGAAGTCGCGCAGCAGCTGGGCCTCGGCGGCGTATTTCAGCCGCGCGTCTTCCGGCCGTCGCTCGGGCTGGGCGCGCAACAGGGCACGCGCCTGCGCCATCTGGCCCTGGCGCGCCAGCAACGAGGCGCGCCGCATCTGTGCCGCCATGATGTCATCGGCGTTCTCGATCCGGTCCAGCCAGGCGTTGGCGGCAACGAAGTCCTGCTGTTTCTCGGCGATCTGGGCCATCAGCAGGTAGGCCTGGGTCAGTCCCCGCGCGGCGCGCTCATTGCCACTCTGGCGTGCCAGCGCCATGTAGCGCTCGATCGAGCTGGTGGCTTCGGGCAGGCGGTTCTCCTGAGCCTGCAGCGTGGCCAGCAGCAGCCAGGGCTCGGGCAGCTCGGGCTGGCTGCGGGTCAGGGTCTCGAGCTGGGTGCGCGCCTCGGCCTGCCGCTGCAGATCCAGCAGCACGCGCGCATACGGCAGCGTGACCAGATCAGGGGTGCTGGCTGATGGCGTCTGCAGGTGCTGCTGCACCAGACTTTCGGCTTCGGGCAGGCCTCGCTCCATCAGTTCCAGCGCCAGCAGGGCGGGGTAGGGGGAGCGCGGGTCGGCGGCGTGGCCACTGCGGGCTGCGTCCAGCGCGGCGGGCAGTTTGTCCAGTGCGATATCCATGCGCCCGAGCGTCGTCCACGCGGCGGCGGCAAGGACCGGCTGGCGCAGGGACGGGGCGAGCGCCTCGCGCACCACGGCGGCGGCGCGTGCCTTGTCTTCCACGCGGCCGTAGATCTGCGGAATGGCGTGGATGGCGTCGGCACGCTCGGTCACCGGCGTGCGTTCGATCAGGGTCCTGAGCACCGGACCGGTTTCGCCCACGCGGTTGAGCGCCAGCAGGATCTGCAGGACGAAGCGGTCGGGCTCGGGGCTGTCGGTCAGGTCGGCCGACCAGGCTCGGGCCGCGCTGAGTGCCGCCTCGCCGGAGCGGGCCTGCAGTGCGATCTCGACCGAGCGGCGGTACAGCTGGGCGCTGCGCTGCTTGCGGGCCGCGTCCAGGATCAGGGAGTAGCCTGCGCCCGGGTCGCCGCCGACGTTGTTGATTTCCCCCAGCAGCAGCTGATAGAACAGGGGCGCATCCAGGGCCGAGTTGTTCACGGCGTCGGCCGGCGCCGTGGCGGCGGGCGTTGCCTGGGGCGGCGTCTGGGGCAGCGCCACCGCACCGCTCAGGGCCAGTGTCAGCGGCAGCAGGTGCCGCCCGATCTGGCGGACGGCCCGTTTCCCGGGCGAGGGCCGCTGGCGGAGTCCGTGCAGGGTATTGGAAGGTAGGGACATAGTCTTTCAACTATATCCCCCCCTAAGAACCGTACGTGCGCCTTTCGACGCATACGGCTCACGCACGACCACTGGCTATGTGGGGTCATTGGGCTGCATGACCCTTGCCCACATCGCCAGATTAAAGTCCCCGTGCTGGGACCGGCTTGGTTACCTCCAAACCCAGGGCGTGGATACGCCGGTGACACCATGAGTGCAGGAGCACACGGTTGTTCAGGCTGTTTGAACCACCGTATCGAACTTCGTCGATGTGATGATCCTCATGCCTACCGTCTTCGTACTCCATTTCGGTGCCGCACAACACGCATTTGCCTGATTGTGAGAGCCACAGTTCCAGCCGTTGGGTGCTCCAGATGCTTTGCTTCATCCGTTGTACCCTCAGGCCTTCCCCATATTGCTCCCATGATGGATCGAAGGGGTTGAAGTCCCCCTTGACCTTGACGTGGCGCACGATGGACGTGTCCGCCAGTTGGTACAGCCTGAGCTGCACCTCCTCCTGCCATCGGTTGATGGCCATGGCTTCAAACTCCCAACGGGTGTTGGGGTGGCTCCAGTAGTGCAGAAACACTTTGCCCCTGCTCCACCGGGGGTGCCGTCTCATTCCCCATCGCCACAACCTCCAGGTGATCTGGTGGTCGAGCTTGGAGAACGTCGCCTTGGCCACTACACCTTGGTGATACATCGCCCAACCTTTGAGGATCGGGTTCAGTTTCTGGATCAGGTCCACTTTGGGGCGGGACAGGTGGCTCGCGATGACTTCCTTGACCTTGTCGTAGAACGTTTTCACGTTTTTCTGACTCGGCTTGATGAGCAGTTTCCCGGCGTATTTCCGGAAGTTCCATCCTAGGAAGTCGAACCCGTCTTCAATATGCACGATGCGCGTCTTGCCTGTGTGCAGTTGCAGTCCCCGCTCGCGCAGGAACGCTTCCACCCATGGCTTGACCACGGTTTCCAGCAGCTCCTTGGAGTCGCCCGTCACCACAAAGTCATCGGCATACCGGACCAGGTTGACCTTGGCCCTCTTGGTGCCAGCGATGCCCATTCGGTTCGCGAGGAATCGTTTGAGGTCGGCTTCAAGACCGTCGAGGGCCAGGTTGGCCAGTAGCGGCGAGATGATGCCCCCCTGCGGGGTGCCTTCTTCCGTTTGCTGGAACTGGCTCTTATCCACCACTCCGCATCGCAGCCACTGCGCCAGGGCCCGCTTGTTCATTCGAACTTTGGCGAGCAACCAGTCGTGGTTGATGTTGTCGAAAAATCCCACGATGTCTGCGTCCAACACCCATTGGGCCGAGGCCTGTTTAGATAAGGACACAAACAGTTGCGAGCGCGCGTCGTGTGTGCTTCGACCTTTCCGGAACCCATACGAGTTTGGATCGGCGTGGCACTCCGCCGCAGGTTCCATTGCGAGCAGAAACAGGGCCTGCATCGCTCGGTCTTTCATGGTCGGTATCCCCAGTGGGCGTTTGCGACCGTCGCTCTTGGGTATCCAGACGCGCCGCAACGGCTTGGCCCGGTAGCCCTGCAGGGTCAATCGACTCACTGCTTCCCATTTCTTACTTGGCGTATCCCAGAGTTCGCGATCGACGCCACTCGTTCGCTTCCCTTGGTTCTCGGTGACTTTCCTGACCGCCAATGCCTTGGCCTGCCAGGATCGGATGAGACTGCGTTGGAGTCGTTTGACCCTTCTGTAGTCCTTTTCCATTTCCGCCTGCGCGATTTTCGCTTGCGCTTTCCCTACGAATGCTTGAACAGCTTTCCAATCGATGGAGTGCCATTCGCTGTACTCGTCGCGGAGCGCAGCATCGAAGATCTCTTTGACGATCTCTTGGATGTTTTCCATACCTTCTCCGGTTCGGTGAAGACCCGTCAAAGGCACCTTTCCCCCGAAGGGTGTGAGTGCCCTTCGGGGTCGGTTTGAAAGACGCTTACGGCTCGCGCCGTCGCACCTGTTGCAAGTCAGCAGGCTTTCACCTCGGGGTATGACCCCTATCCGATCCATTACAGAACGGCATTGGCTTTTTGCAACTTCCTCTGCCCACTGCGCCGTGGCCCTTGCTTGCGCTTGGGTTGCCAACCTCTTCCGAGGCTGGCGACGCATTGGGTTTACCTCGTTTCCCAAGGTGCCCCGTCGGTCGGCAGACCGACAGATGGGGTTAGGGACTCACTATCCGCCGAGCGCTCATCGGGGAACGAGCTTCAGTCAATGACCCGAAGCTCCCGAGCGCCGTGCCTTTTGGCCACAGCTCCCAGCTGTCCCGGGGGACTGCTGGAGACAAGCGTTAGCTGTTTCATGATTACGGCGGTTCGGACGTGAGTTCACGTATGTTTCCCATGCCCTTTTCCTCATCGTCTCCTCCCGGTCTTGCTTGGGGAGTCGGACACGCTCGCGCGTGACCTGTGTACTGGCGTACGGGACGTTTATCCGTGGCTTCTCACCCACCGGTTACCCAGTGAGCTCGCACAGATGAGGACACGTCGTTCCAGACGTGGTTCGGTTGAGAACAAGACACCTTGAGTGGTGTCGATCTGTTTTCGGCCAAGACACCGATCACATCGAGTTGCAGACTGTTACGTTATTTCGATGCGTAGAAGCAACAAAAGTAGCCCCGGAGGGGCGTGTTTGTTTGCTCATGGGCAGCATGTTGAGCTTCCCATGGGTCCGAGTCCGTGAGGACAGGACTCCTTGAACGAGCGTTTAGCGCGAGGCTCCGCCCAGGCTTTCACCTATGAGATTCATAGGGAGAAGCTGTCTTGGTAAAGGCTGAGTAGTTCAGCTACAGAAGCGACTTCGAGTCGCACCATTGGGTCATGATAATGGAACGACGTCCGGACCCAGTCTGATGCCTGCGGTGTTGCGACGTTCCGTCTCCTCCCTTCTTTTTTTGGGGCCCGCATGCCCGAGTTGCCCGAAGTTGAAGTCACGCGCCTGAGTTTTGCCGACCGGATCGCCGGCGCCCGCATCGAAGCGGTCCGGCTTGGAAAGCCCCTTCGCTGGCCCCTGGGTTGCGCGCCGGAAACGCTGGTTGGCCGGGTGGTGCGGTCGGTGGAGCGGCGTGGCAAGTACCTGCTGCTCCAGCTGGACGCCGGCTGCTTGCTGCTGCACCTGGGCATGTCGGGCAGCCTGCGCTTTGACGGTCACCTGCCACCCCCCGGCCCACACGACCACTTCGAGCTGGTCACCGGGCTGGGGCAACTCCGTCTGCACGACCCGCGCCGCTTCGGTGCGGTGGTGTTCGCCGAGGGACTGCACGATCCTCGCGCCGTCAAGCTGCTGGGTGGGCTGGGTGTGGAGCCCCTGGGGCCGGGATTTGATCCGCTGGCGTTTCACCAGGCGCTCAGGCAGCGCCGCGCCAGCATCAAGCAGGTGCTGCTGGCCGGTGACATCGTGGTCGGAGTGGGCAACATCTACGCTTCCGAGGCGCTGTTTCGAGCCGGCATCCGGCCGACTTTGCGTGCCGACCGCATCAGCCGGCCGCGTGCGCAGCGCTTGCACGCGGCCATCGTCGATGTGCTGCGCAAGGCCCTGGCACTGGGCGGCAGCACGCTGCGCGACTTCTCCAGTGCCCAGGGCGACAGCGGCTACTTCCAACTCGACGCCATGGTGTACGACCGCGCCGGCCTGCCGTGCCGGGTTTGCGGCACGCCGGTCCGGTTGATCCGGCAGGGGCAACGCTCCACGTTCTTCTGCCCGAACTGCCAGAAGGCCTGAATTCGCGGCAGGCGGCCAAAGGCCGATGCTATATTGACCAGATTGCATTTCCCCAGGTCCATGAGCTTCAATCAGGATTTCGACGAGCACGGCGTGTGGCGCCGCCAGTTTGCCCAGCGGCTCAAGGCGTTGGCCGACTGGCTGTCCGACCAGGAACTGATGGAGGCCGGGGTGCGCGAGCGGCTGGAGCAGCTGCAGGCCCAGGTCCGCAACGACAAGATCATGGTGGCCTTCGTGGCCGAGTTCTCGCGCGGCAAGTCCGAACTCATCAACGCGATGTTCTTCGCCGGCTACGGCCGGCGCATCATGCCCGCCAGCGCCGGCCGTACCACCATGTGCCCGACCGAGCTGGGCTACGACGCCGACGTCCCGCCCTGCCTGCGCCTGCTGCCGATCGAGACCCGCTTGCAGCCGCAGTCGCTGCAGGACTGGCGCAACGCGCCCAACAAATGGGAACGGGTGGACCTGGACGTCAACGATCCGCAGCAGCTGGCGCGCGCCATCCAGAAGGTGTCCGAGGTGCGGCGCGTCAGCCGGGACGAAGCGGCCGCGCTGGGCTTCTGGAACGACGAGACGCCCGATGACAACCCGCTGGTCGGAGCGGACGGTCTGATCGAGGTGCCCAAGTGGCGCCACGCGCTCATCAACATGGCGCATCCGCTGCTCAAGCAGGGGCTGGTCATCCTTGATACGCCGGGTCTGAACGCCATTGGCGCCGAGCCGGAGCTGACCGTCAGCCTGCTGCCGCAGGCGCAGGCGGTGGTGTTCATCCTGGCGGCCGATGCCGGCGTCACCAAGTCGGACCTGACCATCTGGCGCCAGCACCTGGCCGGTCTGGGCGACAGCCAGGAGGCGCGGCTGGTGGTGCTCAACAAGATCGACACCCTTTGGGACGCGCTGAGTTCGCCCGAGCAGGTGCAGCTGCAGATCGCCTCGCAGCGCACCGACTCGGCCGACATCCTGGGGCTCTCGCCGCGGCAGGTGCTGGCGGTGTCAGCCCAGAAGGGCCTGCTGGCCAAGGTCAACCGGGATGCCCAGCTGCTGCAGGCCAGCAACCTGCCCGAACTCGAGGCCGCGCTCGGCCAGGGGCTGCTGGGGCGCCGTCGCAAGATCCTGGCGGCCTCGGTGGCGGCCGGCATGCTGGCCCTGCGCCAGGAGACTGCCAGCCTGGTGCACAGCCGCTCGCGCGACCTGGTCGAACAGATTCAGGAACTCGAAGGCCTGCGCGGCAAGAATGCCGGCGTGATCAAGCAGATGCGCTTGCGCATCGAGCAGGAGCAGGCTGACTTCGACGCCAGTGGCGCCAAGATCCAGGCGGTCCGCTCGGTGCATCTGCGCCTGCTCAAGGACCTGTTCGCGCTGCTGAGCTCGACCCACCTGAAGACCGAGATTTCCGAGCTGTCGCGCGTGCTGCGCCAGCCCGGCATCAAGCTGGGCGTCAAGCGGGCCTACGGACACACCTTCGACCGCCTGCGCGCCGACCTGGCCCGGGCCGACAAGCTGGTGGG
>Ga0209066_10008140_pt1 | contig 10225 bp, 8 predicted proteins | sample All_14_2_FD_187198 | JGI IMG/M metagenome (GOLD analysis project Ga0209066, IMG submission 187198) | Freshwater microbial communities in response to fracking from Pennsylvania, USA - Allegheny Zone_MetaG_DW_15 (SPAdes) (version 2) ... | reverse complement strand
GGTGGCAGGAGTTGACGGTCTCGATCTGCCGCACTTCCGCGCCCTTGCCCTGCAGCCGCCGCGCATCGTTGTCGGTGCGCTGGTCGCCCGTGATCACGGCGCACGACACCTTGCCGCGCAGCCCTTCCAGCGTCCGCTCCAGCAGGTAGGTCTTGCCCGTTCCCGGCGAGGAGATCAGATTGACCGCCACAACGCCGTGCGCCTTGAGCCAGGCGCGGTTCCGCTCGGCCTGCTCGTCGTTCCGCGACAGGATCTTCTGCTGGATCTCCACCGTCCGCGTTTCGGACGTGACCGGCGCGACGTGCTCATGGGTGTGCTCGTGGGGAAACTCCTGAGGATGCGCATGGGGGTGCGCATGCTCTTGCCCGTGAGTGTGCGCATGCGAATGCACAACCCCGTTATGAGAATGGATGTTGGGATCAACTCCGCAACCGCAATCTTTGCACATGATGACCTACCTTTCGTCGATTTCAAGTTCAACCGTTTTGATAGTGAGCTCGCGGCCCGCCGAAAGCTCGACCTCTCTCGAGCCGCACGCCGCGCAGCCGATGAGCGCAGCATCGGTCTGCGCCTCCTGCCCGCAGGCCCGACACGTCACGCGCGCCGCGACCGGCTCGACGACCAGCTCGGCGCCGTCCGCCACCGTGCCCTCCGCCACCAGAGGAAACAGGGAGCGCAGCGACTCGGCATCCACGCCGGACAGCGCCCCGACCGCGATCACGACCCGCACCACGCGCGACGCGTGCTCTTTCGTGGCGGCCGTCTCGACCTGTTCGACCAGCGCCTGTGCGATGGAAAGTTCGTGCATGGCAGAGTGTCTCCTGGTTTCGGGGTTCAGCAGATTCGCGGCAACAGCTCGCCGCGCGGCACGTCGACCAGGCGCCGTCCGCCCGTCACCGTTTCCATCACCACGCGCCCGTTGTCGCGGGTCACGGCGCCCAGGCACACCGCCCCCGCGCCCTCGGACAGCGTGCGCCAGCGCTTCAGGATCTCCGGCGCCGCCTCGCGGTCGCAGAACAGCAGTAGCCGCCCCTCGGACGCCGCGTGCCAGCGGGTCGATTCCCAGCATCTCCGCCACGGCGCGCGTGGCCGGCGCCAGCGGCAGGTCGCGCTCTTTGAGCAGGATGCCGATCTCGCGCCCTTCCACAATCTCGTTCAGCACCGCCGCCACGCCGCCGCGGGTCGGGTCGCGCATGAAGCGGACCGCAGCGCCGAACTCGCGCACCGCCGCCACCAGCCGGTGCACCGACCCCGTGTCGCTCACGGGCCCGTTGATGAAATCCATGTTCTGCCGCGCCGACATCACCGCCATGCCGTGGTCGGCCAGCGTGCCGTTGATCAGCACGCAGTCGCCCTCGCAGATCCGCTCCTGCCCCAATGCGAAACAGGGCAAGGCCAGACCGATCCCCGCCGTGTTGACGTACAGCCCGTCCCCCTGCCCGCGCGCCACGACCTTGGTGTCGCCGGTCGCCACCGTCACGCCGCACGCGTCGGCCGCCGCGCGCACAGAGTCCAAGATCCGCCCCAGCACGCTGAAGGGCAGCCCCTCCTCGATGATCAGCGCCAGCGAGAGCCACTTCGGCTCGCCGCCGCAGACCGAGAGGTCGTTCACCGTTCCGTGAACCGCCAGATGCCCGATGTTGCCGCCCGGGAACTCCAGCGGCTGCACCACGAAGCTGTCGGCGGTGAAAATCAGCCGCTCGCCCGGCGACGGCAGCGTCGCGCCGTCGGGCAGGCCGCGCAAAGGGCCGCTGCCGAAGCGCGTCACGATCTCGTTTTCGATCAGCTCGCGCGTGAGGCGTCCGCCGCCGCCGTGCGCCAATTGGACAACCGTGTCAGCGCTCACTTGCCGCCTCCTTGCCGCTCGTCGCGCAGCGTGTACTTGAAATAGGCCGCGCACGTGCCCTCCGCGCTCACCATGCAAGGCCCGACCGGACGGTCCGGGGTGCAGACCTTGGCGAACAGGGGGCACGCCGTGGGGCGCAGCTTGCCCTTGATGACATCGCCGCACCGGCAGCCCGCGTGCTGCCGGCCGACCCGCACCGGCGTCCCGAACTTCCTCTCCGCGTCATAGGCGGCGAACGCCGGCCGCAGCCCGAGGCCGCTGGCGGGGATCACGCCGATGCCGCGCCAGACCGCGTCCGCCGGCTCCAGATACTGGGCGATCCGCGCCTGCGCCTTGGGGTTGCCGCCCGGCCGGACCACGCGGGCATATTGATTATCGACGCGCGCCTCGTTCTTGAGCACCTGCCCGAGGATGCCGTGTACGCCGTACAAGATGTCGAGCGGCTCGAAGCCGGCCACGACGCACGGCACGTGGTAGTCGGCGGCGAACGGCTCATACGCCTGCGACCCGATGACCGCGCTCACGTGCGCCGGGCAGAGGTACGCGTCGATCTTGATCTCCTTGTCCGCCAGCAGCGCATGCAGCGCAGGCGGCACGAGCTTGAAGGCGGTCAGGAGCGACACGTTGCGCACGCCCGCGTGCAGGGCCTCGTCCACAATGCTCACCACCGGCACGATCGTGGTCTCGAAACCGATCGCCAGAAAAACGACCTCGCGGTCCGGATGGCTCTGCGCGATTTCGACGGCGGCGCTGGGCGAGTAGCAGACCCGGACGTCGCCGCCGGCCGAACGGCACCGGGTCAGGTCGGATTCCGAGCCAGGCACGCGGATCATGTCCCCGAAGGTCGCCAGGATCGCGCCCTGCCCGGCCAGCGCGATAGCCGCGTCGATGTAGCCCGGATCGGTCACGCAGACCGGACACCCCGGCCCGCTGATCAGCTCCACGTTCTCGGGCAGCAGCTCGCGGATGCCATAGCGTCCGATCGCCATGGTGTGACTGCCGCACACTTCCATGATGTGGACGCGCCGTCCTTGGGCGGCCAGGGCGCGGCCCTGCTCAGCGATCAGCCGCACGAACTGCACGGCCACGTCGGGGTCTCTAAAGGCATCAATGTAGTTCATTGCGCCACCTTGTCTTCCGCCGCGCTCTGGACGATCTCGGCGAAGAGCGCCAGCGTGGCGTCGGCCTCTTCCTGATCCAGCGTCTCGATGGCGAAGCCCGCATGGACGATCACGTAGACGCCGAGGCGCGCGCCGGAGACCAGCGAAAGGTCGACGATGTGGCGGCTGCCTTCCAGCTCGGCCACGCCCTTGCCGTCGGCGCGGATCTCAACAATTTTCATCGGCACCGCTAAACACATGTCGGACTCCTTACGTTCGTCTGTTTCCCGCCACCACGGCCTGCCCCAAAGCGATACATCCGTCGTTCGGCGGGATGCGCCGATGCAGCAACACGCGTACGCCCTGCGCCTCCAAGCGTTGCGCCACGAGATCCGTGAGGATGCGGTTCATGAACACCCCCCCGCTCAAGGCCACGGGACAAGCGTTTCCGCTCGATAAGCCATACTCTATCATTGCCAGCGCGGCATCGGCTACGGAGGAGTGTTCCCCATAGGCCCAATCGCACGCGCGGCCGGCGGTCAGGCGCTCGTCCGCCAGCAACGCGAACGATTCGGCCCAGTCGATGACCAGCATGCCGTCCTTTTCCGACTGCGAGAAAGGAAGATGCGGCACATCACGACGCGACGAGCGCCGCGCTGCCGCTTCCAGCCGGATCGCGGACTGGCCCTCGTAGGTGACGGTCTCCGGCGCGAGTCCCAACAAGGCGGAAAAGGCGTCGAACACCCGGCCCGCCGCGTGGGTCAGCGGCGCGTTCAACTGCCGGAGGCACTGCTGTCGCCAGACCGCACCCTCTTCGGGCGTGACCCCCAAGCGCCGCAGCCGCCCGTCGGTCAGTTCGACCCCGGCAGCCACCCACCGCGCGACCACCTGCCGCGCAGGCCGCCGCACCGCCGCGTCGCCTCCGGGCAGCGGCACCGGCGCGAAGGTGGCGAGCCGCCGGTAGCCGGCGGGATCGACCGCGAACAGCTCGGCCCCCCACACGGCCCCGTCCGTACCCAAGCCCGTGCCGTCCATCACCAGCGCCAGACCGGCCTCCTCGCCGTGCTCCGCGAAGGCCGCCGCCGCGTGGGCGTAGTGGTGCTGCACCTCCACGACCGGCACGCCGCGCTCAGCCGCGATGCGGCGGCCCAGCACGGTCGCGTGCATGTCGGGATGCAGGTCCACCGCGACCGCTTCGGCGCGGCGCTCCAGAAACTGCGGCAGGGCGCGCGCCACGCGCTCCAGACCGTCCAGCGCCTCAGGCGTCTCCAAATCGCCCACGTGCGGCGAGACCACCACGCGGTCCTCGAAGCCGACCGCCACGGTGTTCTTGAGTTCCGCGCCCATCGCCAGCACGCAGCGCCGGAGCGGGCGCGCCAAGAGGATCGCGTTCGGCGCATAGCCGCGCGCCCGCCGCCAGAGCTGTGGTGCGCCGTGCTGGATAACCGCAAGGGAGTCGTCGGCGCGCAGGTTGATCTCGCGGTCGTGGCAAAGCAGCAGGTCCGCGATGCCGCCCAAGCGGTCCACAGCCTCCGCGTTCGTCAGGCAGATCGGCTCCCCGCCGCGGTTGCCGCTGGTCATCACCAGCAGTTCGAACGCCGGCACGGGATCGCCCGCCAGCGGCGTGAGCAAAAACAGATGCAGCGGCGAAGTCGGCAGCATTACGCCCAGCGTCGGCGCGTCGGGCGTGAGCAGGTCCAGCGGCAGGCGCGCGCCGCTCACGGCCTCGGGCAGCACGTCGAGGATCACGATCGGCGCTTCCGGCGAGATGAGCAGCGCCTCGGCCGCAGACGGCACCGCGCAATACCGGCGCACGGTCGCCATATCGGCCGCCATCACCGCGAAGGGCTTGTGGGGCCTGCGTTTGCGCTCGCGCAGCTTCCGCAGCGCCTCGCGGTCAAACGCGTTCGCGGCCAGCAGGAATCCGCCGATGCCGCGCACGCCCACGGCCCCGCCCTGCGCCAGCGTCTGCCGCGCGACGCGCAGCGGGTCGCCCTCCACCGCCACACCCTGCATGTCCAGCAGCGACAGGCGCGGGCCGCAGCGCGGGCACGCTGTGCTCTCCGCATGGAAGCGCCGGTCACGGGGATTCTCGTACTCGGCGCGGCAGGCGGGACACAGGGGGAAGGCCGACAGCGTGGTGCGGTCGCGGTCATACGGCATGGATTCCACCACGGTGTAGCGCGGCCCGCAGCGCGTGCAGGTGGTGAAGGGGTAGCCGTAGCGCCGGTTGCACGGGTCCTGGATTTCGGCGCGGCAGTCCGTACAGATCGCCAGGTCGGCGGGGATCACGACCGTCGGACGGCCCGACAGGACGCTCGGCAGGATCTTGAAGTCGGACGCGCCGGCGCCTTCGGGCAGCGCGTCCGACTCGATCTCGCTGACCGTGTCCAGCCGGGCGTTCGGCGGCAGCGCGCCCGGCAGGCGCCGCATAAAGGCGTCAATGGCCCTCGCCTCGCCTTCCAGCCGCAGGCGCACCACACCGGTGCGGTTCTGCACCCAGCCGCAGAGGCCGGCCTTCTCGGCCAGCAGGTAGACGGTCGGGCGCAGGCCCACGCCCTGCACCACGCCCGCCAGATCAAACACCCGGATGACTTTGTCGTCTTTCATTGTGCCTTCGCCGCAGCCGCATTCGAGTTAGGGTTGAGGCTCGCTCGCTTTGCGCGTGCGGGTTGACCTGCGGGACAGGGCAGCACGCTTGGCGGGCCGTTTCGCACGCTTGGCCGCGTCCCGCTTGCCCAGGCGCCACTCGCGGGGCGACTGACCCGTGCGCTTGTGGAACACCTTGGCAAAGTAGTTCGGGTCGGTGAACCCCGACTGCCGGGCCACCTCGGCGATAGAAAGCGTCAGGTCCCGCAGCCGTTCTGTGGCACGTTCGAATCGCCTTTCGGCGAGAAACTCCGAGAAGGTGAGCCCGGTCTGGCGGCGGAAGACGAGCGAGAAGTGATTGGGGGTGATGTGCGCCGCCCGAGCGATGTCCGCGACCGTCACCTGCAACTGCGGATTGGACGACACGACCGACTGGACGACATCCACCAGGGTCGCCTGCGTGGAGCCGGCGACGCGACGGAAAGCAGGCTCACGAGCCTCCCTCAACGCGCTGCTGAGTTTGACCTCGATCCCTTGGGCCTGCTCGGCGTTCTCGACTGCGGCACCACCGGGCAGTCGGCCATGCAGCGCCTCGGCCAGCGTGGCGGCCGCCGTGTCCACGATTTCGCCCACGATCTTGAGTTTTTCTGCCGTCAGGTCCGGCAGGCTGTCGTAGGCGTGCCGCAGTTTCACCCGGTCGATGCCCAAGTCGAGCGCGATCTTTCGCGTGATCCTCAACCCCTGTCGACGGCCCGGCTGCGTGAAAGCGCATGAACTGATCACCACCATCTCCGACTCGGGCGACAGATTCTGCCCAACCACAGGAGAGGCCACCACACAGGCTCCGCCGTGGCAGCGGCCTTCCGTGATCTGGCCACGCCCGCTGGCGGCCAGCGCGAGCAGCGAGTGGCATGTCACGCACCGGTTGAGTCCTTGAGGCACCTCGTGCAACAGGCGGCAGAACTGCGGCAAATCGCGCTCGTTGTTACACACGGGCATTTGGCCATAGGAATCGCCGCTGCGGGACCACACCACCAGCAGGCCCACGCCGGTAAGCTCCCGCACCAGCGCGTTCAGCTTACACAGAGCGGGTGTGTTGCAGGCTTCGCGCAACAGGTTTTCAATTTGAGTCGAATCCATGTGCGCATGCTATCACGGGGTCATGGAAGCATTCAACCCTGCGCGAGGGTAGGAATTGTACCCAGATTCGTAGAGGTTTACCCGTCTTCGTAGATCACTCATCTACTGCGCGCTCTTCATGAGCGTCTATAATGCGGCCATGGCAAAAATTCTTTCGTGGACGCGAAAGGAGATGCCGCACGGATCTATCACGCGAAGGAGGCCACCTAGATGAACATGACGCGAAGGGCGTTTTTCATGCATCCGGCAAGGCCTGTCGGAGAGGACTTGACAAACGCCGGAGAGTGGCTCCGCCGGGCCGGTCATAAAGGTAAAGTGCCGCTGCCGGGCGGCGGCGTCACGGCGGCGGAGGGCGAACAGAAGAGTGCGCCGGCAGCCCGTGGCATCGGGCTCAGGAACGCAAGGGCAAGCATGAGGAGTAACACGAATGAGTAACACTGAAGTGATGACGAAAATGGGGTTGACGCGCAGGGACTTCATGCGCGCGACATCGGCCATCGGAGCCGCTTTCGGACTCGAGGCCACAGGCGTGATGAGCTTGGTCGGCGACGCCCAGGCGAAAGAGACGGCGGCGGGCGGAGTGCCGGTGCTGTGGCTGCAGGGTCAGGCGTGCAGCGGATGTTCGGTCTCGCTGTTGAACACGATCTTCTACACCACGATTGACGATCTGGCGGTCAACACGCTGGACATCAACTTTCATCCGAACCTGACGGCGGCCGTCGGCACGATGGCGGTGGCGCAGGTCGAGCGCACCTACCGGCAAGGCGGCTATGTGCTCGTGCTCGAAGGGGCGATCCCGACGGGCAGCGGCGGCAAGTTCTGCAACCTCTGGCCGGGCATGACGTTCGACAAAGCCGTGGAGCGCTATGCCGCGCGCGCGGCGTTCATCATGGGCGTCGGCACGTGCGCGTGTTACGGGGGCATCGCGGCGGCCGCACCGAATCCCACCGGCGCCCGCGGGCTGGCGGACTCGTATGGCGGCAAGCGCGTGGTCAAGATTCCGGGCTGCCCGATCCATCCAGACTGGGTGGTCGGCACCGTGGCCTACATCCTGGCCAACGGCACCGCGCCGGCGCTGGACGCCTACGGACGTCCGACCACGTTCTTCGGGCGACGCTTGCATGGCGACCACTGCCCGCTCAAAGACAGGGGCGAGGCGCATCGGCCAGGCCAAGGCGGCTGCACCAAGGAGATGGGCTGCAGAGGCCCCAAAACCTTCTGCGACTGCAACGTCCGCCTCTGGAACGGCGGAGCGTCCGGAGCGAAGGGCGTCAGTTGGTGCTCGGGCGCGGGCGCGGTCTGCGTCGGCTGCACAGAGCCGACCTTCCCCGACGGCATGTCGCCGTTCTATACCAAAATTGAGTAGCCACATAAGGAGCTTGTCATTATGTCAACAACGATCAGTATCAGTCCGATGACGCGTGTCGAGGGACACCTCGATATCGAAGTGACGGTGGACACCGACGGTGCGGTCCAACAGGTCATTGACGCAAAGGCCGCGGGGCAGATGTTCCGCGGATTTGAACGGATTCTCGTGGGAAGGGACCCGCGCGATGCGGTGCAGCTCACGCAGCGCATCTGCGGCGTGTGCCCGGTCTCGCACGGCATGGCCTCCAGCCTGGCGCTGGATGCCGCCTATGCGGTGACGCCTGCGGAGAACGGCCGGATCGTGCGCAACCTCACCCTCGGGGCGAACTTCATCCAGTCGCACATCCTGCACTTCTACCACCTGGCCGCACCGGACTACATCAACACCGACGGCATCCTGGACATGTCGCCGTGGCGTCCGCACCTGTCGTCGCCGGACATGGTCACGGGCAGCGCGGCCGCCGCGCTGGTCGGCAACTATGTCGCCGCGCTGTCCATGCGTCGCAAAGCCCACCAGATGGGCTCGATCTTTGCGGGGCACATGCCGATCGCGATGAACTTCGTGCCCGGCGGTGCGACCAAGCCCGTCACGGCCGCGGACATCACCGCGTTCCGGGCGCTGCTGGCGGAACTGCGCAGCTTCATCTCCAACGTGATGTTGGCCGACGGCGAGGCGCTGTTGAGCCTCTTCAACGACTACACGCAGATCGGAACGGGGTGCGGCAACCTGCTCGCCTACGGCGTGTTCGACCTGACCAGCGCCGGCACGTCCAAGCTGCTGGCGCGCGGGCGTTATACCAACGGTGCCCTCGGGACGGTTGACACCACGCAGATCCGCGAGTACGTGTCGCACGCGTGGTACACGGCGAACAGCGGCAACCGCACACCGGCCGCCGGCGTGACCGAGCCCGCGGCGGACAAGGACGGAGCCTACTCCTGGATCAAGGCGCCGCGCTATGCCGGCGCCGTCCACGAGGTCGGGCCCCTGGCCCGCATGTGGGTCAACGGCGACTACCGCTACGGCATCTCCGCCATGGACCGAATCGTGGCGCGCGCGCTGGAGGCGGAGAAGGTGGCCAACGCCATGGACGGCTGGCTCAGCCAGCTCGTGCCGGGCGGCCCGGTCTACACCCACAAGGCCACGCCCTCGTCGGGAACCGGCGTCGGCCTCACCGAGGCGCCGCGCGGCGCGCTGGGGCACTGGGCGCAGATCGGCAGCTCCCGGCTGACGCAATACCAGATCGTCTCGCCGACGGGGTGGAACGCCTCGCCGATGGACGACAGCGGCCAGCACGGCGCCATCGAGCAGGCTCTGATCGGCACACCGGTCCGGGATCTGAAGAACCCGATCGAACTGCTGCGCGTGGTCCACTCGTTCGACCCGTGCCTGTCCTGTTCCGTTCACTTGGTCAGGCCGGGAAAAAAGGCCGAGATTTGCCGCGTGGACGTGGCGGCCGGAGTCTAAATGCAGCAGAGAACCCAACACGAGGATAACAACCATGAACTGTGATACAAAACAAATGATGACGATCCGGTGCGGGTCGGGCACGCTGCTGTCCAAGGGGATTTCGGCGCTGCTGGCCGCGGTGGCGGGTGTCGCGTGGGCCGCAATGCCTGCGCTCGCGCCCGTGGGCGACGAGGGTAACGCCAGCGATGTGGCGACGGGGTTCGGTGCGGTGGGCTACGCCTACCGGATCGGGGTCAACGAGGTCACGCGGGCCGACTACGCGGCGTTCCTGAATGCCGTCGCAGCCGCCGACACGCGCGGCCTCTACAACCCCAACATGGGCATCACGCGCACAGGCAGTCCGGGCAGCTACGTTTACGCGGCGCAGGACGGGACGCGTTCGGTCGCCTGGGTAAGCTGGTACGACGCCCTGCGTTACGCCAACTGGCTGCACAATGGGCAGCCGAGCGGCGCGGCGGGCGCCGCCGCCACCGAGACCGGCGCGTATGCCTTCAGCGGGCCGACGAGCGTCAGCGCGCGCGATCCGGCCGCGAAGGTGTTCCTGCCGAACGAGGACGAGTGGTACAAAGCCGCCTACTATCAAGGCGAAGCCGAAGCGTGGTACTGGGGGTATCCGACCCGCAGCGACACCCCGCCCCTCGCGTCCGCTCCCTCGGGCAGCGACAACGCGGCCAACTACGGCCGGGTTGTGAATGCCGTGACCGCGGCGGGCGC
>Ga0209066_10008139_pt1 | contig 10226 bp, 10 predicted proteins | sample All_14_2_FD_187198 | JGI IMG/M metagenome (GOLD analysis project Ga0209066, IMG submission 187198) | Freshwater microbial communities in response to fracking from Pennsylvania, USA - Allegheny Zone_MetaG_DW_15 (SPAdes) (version 2) ... | reverse complement strand
CGCTGGCCGCGATCCTCTCCTTCGAGATGGCGCTGCGCTGGTCGCTGGGCCGCGCGGCCGAGGCTGACCGGCTGTTCGCCGCGGTGGACAAGGCGCTCGTCGGGGGCGCACGCACCCGCGACCTGGGCGGGGCGCTGACCACCGTCCAGATGGGCGATGCGGTGCTGGCGGCGCTCTAGCTCTACGCCGCGTCAGGCGGCCGCCGCGCGGCGCGCCACCAGAAGAACGCCGCGCCCAGGGCGATGACGACGGAGGCGAGCGGCAGGCCTGGGGCGCCCATCGCGCCCAGCACCGCCCCGCCGGCCGCCGCGCCGAACGCCTGGCCCATCGAGGCCGAGGAGCCGTTGAGCGCCAGGGCCAGGGGTGCGGAGGCCGGGGCGGCCGCGATCAGCCGCGACTGCACCACGGGCATCACCGAGAACAGCGAGGTCGCGCCCACGAAGAGGGTCAGGGCGACGACGACGTAGGTGGGCCAGCCCGCCGGCGCGCCGCCCAGGATCTCCATCTCGTGCATGGCCGCCGCCAGCCCGAGCCCGAGGAACGACAGGGTGACGCTGGTCCGCCCCAGGTCCCGGTCGGCCGAGCGGCCGCCGAGCGTCAGCCCCAGGATGCTGCCCAGCCCGACCATGATCTGGAACGCCGCCACGCCGGCGCCCACCACGCCGGCCTGCACGCGCAGGACGGTGGCGATGTAGGTGGTGATGACCATGTTGGCGCTGAAGGCCAGGAAGGTGGCGGCGAACATCGGCGCGGTGCGCGAGAAGGTGACGCCGGCGCCGAGGCTGGGCGGCGGCGGCCGCACCCGGGGCAGGAAGAGGGCGATCCCGACGAAGGCCAGGGCCGCGAGGCCGGCGGCCAGGGCGAAGGCGGCGCGCCAGCCGAAGGCCGAGCCCACCACGCTGCCCATGGGAATGCCCATCAGGAAGGCGACCGTCATGCCGCCGCCGACGATGGCGAGGGCCGAGCCGCGCCGCTCGGGCGGGGCCAGCGCCGAGGCCGCGCTGGACGCCGCGGGCCCGGCGAGCGCCGCCGTGCCGCCGATGATGGCGCGGAACGCCATCAGGTGGGCGAAGTCGCGCGTGACCATGCAGATCAGGTTGAGCGCCAAGGCCAGACCCAGCGCCGCCAGCAGCACGGTCTTGCGCTCGAAGCGGCCGACCAGGAAGGCCAGCGGCGGCCCGGCGAAGGCCGAGGTCAGCACATAGGCGGTCTGAAGCTGGCCGGCGACGCCGGTGGAGACGCCCAGGTCGGCGGCCAGCATCTCCAGCAGGCCCGAGAAGATCAGCGCGCCCGACCCGAAGGCGAAGGTCGACAGCGCCAGTACAAAGATACGCGGATTCATCCCGCGACGACGCCCGACATGCGATGCGCTTCCCCCATGGTTATCGCGGTTCAGCTTGGACCGCGAAAAAGCGCATGACCAGTCGCTTCAGGCGCCTTTCGGCCGGCGCAGCAGCAGCATGGCGGCCACGGCGGTCAGCCCCAGGGCTGCGAAGACGCCTAGCGCCATCCCCAGTGAGCGCTCCAGCAGCAGGGCGAAGACGAAGGGCGCGGCGGCCTGGGCGAGCCTGGCGGGCACGTTGATGGCGCCCAGGCGCGCGCCGTAATTCCCGGTTCCGAACAGGGCCAGCGGCAGGGCGCCGCGCACGATGGTGTAGAGCCCGTTGCCGGCCCCGTAGAGCACGGTGAACACCGCCGCCGCGCCGGGTCCGAAGGCCAGCAGCACGGCCGCGCCCAGGGGGAAGAACAGGACCGCGATCCGCCCGGAGACCAGCGGATGGATGCGCCGCACCAGGGCGAATTCGGCCAGCCGGGCGGCGACCTGCGCCGGGCCCACGAGGGCCGCGGCCGCGACGGCGGCGGCCGGGCTCGCGCCCGCGGCCTTCAGGATCGGCGGCAGGTGGGCCGACATGGCCGAGCCGATCGAGGCCATCACCGCGAAGGCCAGCGCGATCAGCGCCAGGTTCAGCCCCGCGCGCGGGTCGGGCGGCGCCGGCGCTTCGGCCGCGGCCTCGGCGGCGTGCCTGTGGAAGGCTGCGCCCCTGGGCAGGCTCAGGTGCAGCGGCAGGGCCAGCGCCAGGTTCAGGCCGGCCCAGACGAAGCAGGCGCCGCGCCAGCCCACGCCCGCCTCCAGCCAGGCCGTCAGCGGCCAGCCGATGGTGCTGGCGAAGCCGGCGATGAGCGTGACCCCGGTGATCGAGCGGCGCGCGTCCTGCCCGAACCAGCCGACGAGGCCGGCGAAGGCGGTGTCGTAGAGGCCGAGCGCCATGCCCAGGCCGATGACGCCCCAGGCCAGCACCAGGTGCCAGGCGGCCTGCGACAGGCCGAGTCCCGCCAGGCCTGCGGCGAAGACGAGGCTGGCGATCGCCAGGGGCGCGCGGCCGCCGTCGCGGTCCACCCACCGGCCGATCGCCGGGCCCAACACCGCCTGCAGCAGCATGGCCCCAGAGAAGGCGGCGAAGACCAGCGAGACGGGCGCGCCCACCGCGCGGGCCATGGGCTCGGCCAGCCCCGCCGGCAGGTAGCTGGAACAGGCGTAGCCGATCGTCTGGGTCGTTCCCAGGGTCAGAACCGCGCGCGGCGCGCCGATGCCTGCCGATCCCGGTGATTCCACGCGCCCGCCCTCCGAGGCGGCAGGATGCGCCGTGGCTCGCGGCCGTCCAAGCGCAAAGGCCTTAGAGGTCGAGCACCCAGGTCTCGCCGATCAGCTCGGGCCCGAACTGCGTATGCGGGGTGCTGTCCACCAGGCGGAACCCGTGGGCGGCGTAGATGCGGCGGGCCGAGGTGAGCACGCTCTGAGTCCAGAGGGAGAGCTGACGATAGCCCGCGGCGCGGGCGAAGGCCACGCACTCGCCCACCAGCCGGTCCCCCAGCCCCAGGCCGCGCGCGGCGGGCTCGAGATAGAGCAAGCGCAGCTTGGCCACGCCCGCGCCGCCGTCGGCCACGAAGACCGAGCCCAGGATCTCCCCGCCGCGATCGACCACGAAGGCGCGGGCGCGGTTTGCATCGAAGGCCTCGATGAACTCCGCCACGACCCTGGCCATCAGCGCCTCGAGCGGCAGGCCCCAGCCGTACTCCCGCGCGTAGAGCACCGCCTGGCGGTGGACGGTGAAGGCGAGGTCGCCCTCCCGAGGCTGCCGCACGACGATCTCGGGCGCGCCCGTCGGGGCCGCAAGCAGCGACTGCACCTCGTCCATCGCCCGGGTGAGCCGCGCCCGGGCGCGCGCCGCCAGGGGCGCGAGCAGGGTCCCGACCGCCGCGTTCGACCGCCCCTGCAGTTCGCCGAAGATCGTCCGCCCCTGCGGAGTCAGGCGCAGGAGGTGGCTGCGGCCGTCGTCGGGGTCGGCGTCGCGGAGGATCAGGCCGTCCGCCTCGAAGCGCTTGAGAATGCGGCTGAGGTAGCCCGCGTCCAGCCCGGCGCGCTCGGCCACTTCACGGGGCGCGAGCGGTTCGCCATGGCCGATCTCATAGAGCGCGCGGCCCTCGGCCAGGGTGTAGGGGCTGCCGAGGTGGCCCTCGTCCAGGGCGCCGATCAGCCGGGTGTAGAAGCGGTTGAAGCCGCGCACGGCGGCGATCGGGTCGAGCGTCTCGGTGGTCATCGGCGCGCCTCCTGCAACGGAATGAGGCGGCAGGTAATTGACGGAGTCAAGTATATCGATCAGCCAGCGGCGGGCGCGGCCTCGCTCATCGCCGGGCCGATCTCGTCGTGCAGGACCAGGTCGGCGAGTTCGTCCATGTCGGTCGGCTCGCGGTTGACGATCGCCAGACGCGCGCCGTTGCGCTTGGCCGTGATCGGAATGCCGGCCGCCGGATAGACCACGAGGGACGAGCCCAGCACCAGGCAGAGGTCGCAGCGCCTGGCCTCGAACTCGGCGCGCATCATCTCGCGCTCGGGCATGGGCTGGCCGAAGGAGATGACCGCGGTCTTCACCAGCCCGCCGCACTCGCGGCAGACGGGGATCTCGCCGGTTCCCAGGAAGCTCTGCTTGAGCACCTCGAGCTCGTGGCGGGTCTCGCACTCCAGGCACCTGGCGAAACTCGCGTTGCCGTGCACCTCGATCACCTTGTCCGCCGGCACCCCGGAATCCTGGTGCAGGTTGTCGACGTTCTGAGTGATCACCGCGCCGACCTTGCCCTGGGCCACAAGCCGGGCCACCGCGTAGTGCCCGGCGTTCGGCGCGCGGCCCGTCCAGCCGGCGGTCCCGGAGAAGGTGCGGGTCCAGGCCTCGCGGCGCTTCTCCTCGCTGCGCACGAACTCGTCGAAATAGATGGGCTTCATCCTGCTCCACACCCCGCCGGGGCTGCGGAAGTCGGGGATGCCGGATTCGGTGGAGATGCCCGCGCCGGTGAAGACCACGATGCGGGAGGACTCTTCGATCATCCGGCGCAGGCTCGCGCGATCGGAATTCATGGCTTCGATTGTGGCGCAGGGCTTCGCGGGCGCCAACCGGGCCGCTAGGGTCGGCCCATGCAAGCCCTTCTCCTGCGCCCCGCCTATGACCGCATCGCCGACCGCCTGGCCAAAGTCGCGCCAGACCTGGAGGTGGCGATCATGGAGCCGGACGGGGCGCTCAGCCTGAACGGCGCGCCCCTCGATCCGGCCGATCTGAAGGCCGAGATCTGGTGGCTGACCCTGGAGGCTTTCAGCGGCAAGGGCCGCGGCTACCTGCCGGCGCTGGTCGCCTCGCCGCACGCCAGGTGGGTGCAGACCGTGTTCGCCGGGCTGGAGAATCCGGCCTTCAAGCCCCTGGCGCGACCGGGGCTCAAGCTCACCAATTCCTCGGCCCAGGCGCCGGCCATCGCCGAGTACGTGACCATCCACGCGCTCAGCCTCCTGCATCCGATCGCCGAGCAGGCCGCCCACCAGAAGGCGCACGAGTGGACGCCGGTGAACTTCCGCGAAGTGGGCCAGAGCCGCTGGCTGATCGTCGGCTTCGGCAACATCGGCCGCGAGATCGCCGTGCGCGCCAAGGCCTTCGGCGCGGCGATCGAGGTCGCCAGGCGCAGCCCGGACGCCGAGGGCCTCGCCGATGCGGTCTGCACGATCGCGGCCCTGCCCGAGCGCCTGCCTCACGCCGACGTGGTGGTGCTCGCCTGCGCGCTGAACGAAGAGACCCGGGACCTGGCGAACGCGGACTTCTTCGCGGCCATGAAACCCGGAGCCGTCCTGGTGAACATCGGCCGCGGCGGACTGGTGGACGAGGACGCCCTGAAGGCGGGCCTGGACCGCGACCAGCCGGGGCGCGCCGTGCTCGATGTCTTCAAGACAGAGCCCCTGCCCGCCGACGCCTGGTTCTGGGATCATCCGAAGGTGCGCGTGACGCCGCACGCCTCCAACCGCGGCGACATGACCGGCGCGCGAGGCGAGGCGCTGTTCCTGGAGAACCTGCGCCGCTACCTGACCGGCGAGCCGATGCTCAACCCAGTGCGGCCCGAGGACATCGGGGTCGGCTAAGCCCCGACGACGCTCCGCGCCCGAGCGGTCGCGATCATTTCATCCACCAGGCGGTTGGCGACCTGGCCATAGAGCCGCATCAACGCGAGGTCGCCAGATGGAACCTCGAGGATCGGCGGCGCGCGCCCGTCCTTCGCTTCGCCGCCCTTCGTTTCGCCGTCGTCTGCGCTCGCATCCGAAGCGCGCGCTTCGAGCTCGACGGCGGACACCTCTCCATCGCCGTCGGCGTCCAGCGTGGCGAAGGCGGTGTCCGTGTCGAGCCAAGGTCTGGACGCTGCGCCGATTTCGGCCCTCGAGAGGCCGCCGCTGGCGTCGAGGTCCTGGGACATCAGGGTCGCCGCCATCGTCGCGCGGCTCGCGAGCGACAGCGGCCGGCCGAATGTGGACATGACGGCGCTCAGTTCCTCGGCCGTGATCTTGCCGTCCTGGTCGGCGTCGGCGGCGGCGAACGCCCGGTCGGCCTTTCCGAGGATCTGATCGAGCGGGTCCGTGGACAGGGTTCCGTCGGCCAGGACGTGCGGCTGAAACTCGCCCGCCGGGCCCACGGCGCGGAACTCGTCGAGGCTGAGCGCCCCGTCGCCGTCGCTGTCGCCATCCGAGACGAGCCAGTCCGCCAGGCCCTGGTCGGATTGCCCGGTAAGAAGACCGCCGAGCGTCGCGGGGCTGAAGAGATTGGACGCCTGCAACTCCCGCAATGAGAGTTTCTTGTCGCCGTCGCCATCCAGGGCGGCAAATGCCGCCGGGTCGTTCTTGCCGCCGCCGATCCCGGCGAGCCCCTTCAGTTCGTCGATGCCGACACCGCCGTCGCCGTCCGTGTCGAGCTTGGAGAACGCCCGCTGCTGCGCCGCCTCGACGACGCCGAACATGCGAAATCCATTAGGATATTTTGCGTCGACCGCTGCTCGCGCTTCATTCTGGCGCGAAGCGGCGGCGGCCGCTGAAGATGTAGAATTCAAGCTCGACGAGACAGCGTCCACCACAAGATCCCCCAACACAACCGCGCCTGGCTTCGCAAGGCGCAGGCCAGCGCGGAGGCGCCTAGCTCTCCACCGTCATCTGGGTCTGGACGACCAGAGCCAGGAGCTTGCCGTCCTCCCCCGTGACGCGGGTCTGCCAGACGCTGGAGCGGCGGCCGATGTGCAGGGGCGTGGCCTCGCCGGTGACGGTGGTCCCGACCCTGGCGGCGCCCAGGAAGTTGGTCTTGCTCTCCAGCGTCGTGGTGCGCGCGCCGGGCGGCAGGTTCAGGAAGCCGCCGATCGCGCCCAGGGCGTCGGCGAAGGCCATGAAGGCGCCGCCGTGCAGGATGCCGCCGGCGGTGCACAGGTCCTCGCGCACGGTCAGCCGGCCGACGACGCGGTCCTTGCCGCGCTCGACGATCTCCACGCCCATGAGGTTGGCGAACGGCATGCCGGTGTCTTGAGCCATGAGGCCTCCCTTTCGCGGACTTCGGACCTTACATGGGCCCGGTACACTAGGCCGCCTTGCGTCGCGACTACGTGTGGCGTAACGGGACGCTCCGCTTTTGTAATCTGTCAGGAGACCGCCATGGGCTACCGAGTGGCCGTGGTCGGCGCCACGGGCAACGTGGGCCGCGAAATGCTGAACATCCTCGAGGAAGTGAAATTCCCCGTGGACAGGATTCACGCGATCGCGTCGCGCAAATCCATCGGCGTGGAGGTCTCGTTCGGCGACCAGATCATCAAGTGCGAGGACGTGGAGCAGTTCGACTTCTCGACCGTCGACCTCGTGCTGATGAGCGTGTCCGGCACGTTCTCCAAGCAATGGTCGCCGAAGATCGGCGCCGCGGGCCCGATCGTCATCGACAATTCCTCGGCCTGGCGCATGGACCCCGACGTGCCGCTGATCGTGCCGGAGGTGAACCCGGACGACGTGAGCTACGCCCACAAGAAGAACATCATCGCCAATCCCAACTGCTCGACGGCCCAGCTGGTGGTGGCGCTTAAGCCGCTGCACGACCGGGCGAAGATCAAGCGCGTGGTGGTCTCGACCTACCAGTCGGTGTCCGGCGCGGGCAAGGAAGGCATGGACGAGCTCTGGGACCAGACCAAGGGCGTCTTCGTGCTCGGCGCGCCCGAGCCCAAGAAGTTCCCCAAGCAGATCGCCTTCAACGTCATCCCCTTCATCGGCGCCTTCGGCGACGACGGCTACACCGACGAAGAGGCCAAGATGTGGAACGAGACGCACAAGATGATCGACCCTGAGATCAAGCTCACGGTCACCTGCGTGCGCGTGCCGGTGATGGTCGGCCACTCCGAGGCCGTGAACATCGAGTTCCATGAACCGCTCGACGAGGACGAGGCCCGCGACCTGCTGCGCGAAAGCCCCGGCCTGATCGTCATCGATAAGCGCGACGACAAGGGCTACATGACGCCCAAGGAGGCCCAGGGCGAGTTCCCGGTCTTCGTCAGCCGCATCCGCAAGGACCCGACCGTCGAGCACGGCCTGAACCTGTGGGTGGTGGCCGACAACCTGCGCAAGGGCGCGGCGCTCAACGCCGTGCAGATCGCCGAACTGCTCCACGAACGCGGCCTGCTGAAGACCAAGGCCATCGCATGAGCCAGCCGTCGTCCGCGCCTGGCGGCGAGGCCCGCCTGGCGCTGACGGCGGGAATCGGCTGCTACTTCATCTGGGGCTTCGTGCCGCTAGCCTTCCAGGCTATCGGCAAGCTCGGCGTCGGTCCGTGGGAGACGCTGGCGCACCGCACCTTCTGGAGCATCCCGGCCGCCGGCCTGTTCGTGCTGCTGGCCGGCCAGGGCCGCCAGGTCGCCGCGGTCTTTCGCAATCGCCGGGTGCTGGCCTGGCTGATCCTCTCCTCCCTGCTGATCGCCACCAACTGGATCGTGTTCATCTGGGCGGTGAACTCCGGCCGGCTGCTGGAGACCAGCCTCGGCTACTACATCAATCCACTGGTCAACATGGCCGCCGGCGCGCTGCTGTTCCGCGAGCGGATCGACAAGGTGGGCTACGCCGCCATGGGCCTGGCCGGCGTCGGCGTGGTGATCCAGGCGCTGGCGCTCGGCCACCTGCCGCTGGTCTCGCTGGTGCTGGCCTTCTCCTTCGGCGGCTACGGCGTGGTGCGCAAGCAGGTCGCCGCCGACGCCCAGACGGGCCTCTTCGTGGAATGCTTGCTGATGGGCCTGCTGGGCCTGGCGTTCGTGATCTGGCTGCAGGCCCAGGGCCAGGGCCACTTCGCCCAGAGCCCGGCGACCATGGCCTGGCTGATCGCGTCCGGCCCGATCACCGCTGTGCCGCTGGTGCTGTTCGCCTGGTCCGCGCGGCGCATCCCGCTGTCGGCTATGGGCTTCATGCAGTTCATCGCGCCCACGATCAGCTTCGTGATCGGCATCCTGCAGGGTGAGCTGTTCACGCCGCTGCGTGCGCTGTCGTTCGCCTTCATCTGGGGCGGGGCGATGGTCTTCGCCTATGGGGCTTGGCGGCGTGGTCGCCGGCTCGCTCAGGCTGTCGCGGACGCAGGCGGATGAACCAGCCGTAACTGGCGCGGCGTCGGCGGCCCGCCTAACGTCTCCAGCACATGGGAGGCTGGCCGATGCGAGTTCCGGCGTTGTCGATCCTGGGGGTCTTGGCGCTCTGCGACCTGGCCCAGGCCGCCGAGGCGCCGACAGTCGAGGCGGTGTTCGCCCGGCGCGTCAGGCCGGTCGCCGAGCACGTCTGGCTGATCGACAAGCCCGCGCCCACCGACCCGCCCTTCGAGGGCAACGTCGTCGTGATCGAGCAGGCCGCGGGGCTGGTGGTGGTCGACGCCGGCGGCTCGCCCGCCTCGGGCGCGGCCGTGGCCGCGCGGATCCGGGAGGTCAGCCCGAAGCCGGTGCGCTTCCTCATCTACACCCACTACCATGGCGACCATAACCTGGGGGCCGGCGCGCTCAGCGCCGCCTGGCCCGGCCTGACGATCATCTCGACGGCCAAGACCCGCGAGAACATGACCGGGCCTGCGATGGACTATGTGAAGACCTACGCCGGGTCCTACGGCGACATGGCCGCCTATGCCGGCCGGCAGGCCCAGGACGCGTCCCTGCCGGCCGCCCTGCGCGAGGGCTGGGCGCGGACCGCGCGCGCGGGCCCCGGCATGGTCGCGGGCTACACCGGCCTGAGCGTCCATCCCGCCGCCCTGACCTTCACCGACCGCCTGTCGATCCCCGACGCCGCCGCGCCGGTGGAGGTGATGTTCCTGGGGCGTGGCAATACCGACGGCGACGCCGTGGTCTGGGCGCCGAAGCAGCGCGTGCTGGCGAGCGGCGATCTGGTCGTGGCCCCGATCCCCTATGCGGCCCACACCTATCCCGGCGAGTGGATTGCGACGCTCCGGAAGCTGGAGACCCTGGACTTCGCCGTCCTCGTGCCCGGTCATGGCGAGCCGCTGGCGGATCGCGCCTACGTCGACAAGCTGATCGCGGCCCTTGAGGCGGTCCGCGCCCAGGTCGGCCCCCTCGCCCGGGACGGCGTGCCGCTGGACGAGGTGCGCAAGCAGGTCGACCTCTCCCACCTCCGCGACGGCTTCGCCGGTTCCGACGCCTGGCTGCGCAACCTGATGGACGCGGTCTTCCTCGGCGACCTTGTGTCCAACGCCTACAAGGAAGCCCGCGGCGAGGCGGTGGTTCAGGGCAAGGGGTAGGGCGCGCTAGAGCGCCGAGTAGGCCGCCTCGATCAGCCGGCGCGAGCGCGCATCGCCGATCAGCTCGGCGGACTGGCGGTTCATCACATAGGCGCCGCCGAGCCGCCGCTCCGGGTC
>Ga0209066_10008138_pt1 | contig 10227 bp, 9 predicted proteins | sample All_14_2_FD_187198 | JGI IMG/M metagenome (GOLD analysis project Ga0209066, IMG submission 187198) | Freshwater microbial communities in response to fracking from Pennsylvania, USA - Allegheny Zone_MetaG_DW_15 (SPAdes) (version 2) ... | reverse complement strand
ATGACTGCGGCGGCGATGACGACGACGACGGTGATTGCGAAGAAGGCGATGACTGCGGTGGTGACGACTGATCTGAATTGTGGCGAGCGAGTTTCAGCGTCAACGCCCACCCTTGGGGATCATCGACGACAACCCCAGCCCAAGCGCCGAATGCGGCCGGGGTGATGGATTGGTGAATGGGTGGGCTGAGGCTTTGCAAGGGAACTGCACGACAGGCGCATGGTGACATGCGCCTGTCGTGCGTCCGCAGTCGGCTGGGTCAGCGGATTGCCGCGGGAAGCGAAAAGACCCGTCGCGCATTTGCTTGAGTGACGCGGGCCAATTCGTCCATCTCCATGCCGCGCATTTCCGCGATCTGCGCCGCAATCTGCACAAGGCTCGCCGGTGTGTTGCGCTGACCGCGTGCCCAGCAAGGTGGTTGATCCGGCGCATCGGTTTCCAGCAGCAAGTGATCCAGCGGCATGTCCACCACCAGGCGTCGCAGCCGTTGCGCGCGCTCATACGTGACTGGCCCGCCTATCCCCAGACAGAAGCCGATCCGGAACAGTTGCTGGGCCTGTTCGGCGCTGCCCGAAAAGCTGTGCACGACGCCGCGCAGGCGACCCGCGTAGCGACGCAGTTCCAGCAGGACGGCATCCACCGCCTTTCGTGCGTGCAGGATGACCGGCAGGTCGAACTCGGCCGCCAGGTCGAGTTGTCCGCGCAGGAAGTGGCGTTGCGCGTCTGCATCGAGATCCGGGACGTAGAAATCCAACCCGCATTCGCCGACGGCCAGCGGGCGTTCGCGTTCGATCCAGTCACGCAGCGAGCGCAGATCCTCCGGCTGATGATCGGCCAGATACATCGGGTGCAGTCCATAGGCGGGGAACAGGTCCGAATGACGCTCACAGAGTGTCTTCAGTGTTGCCCAGTTGGCCGCTCGGATCGCAGGCACAATCTGCGCTTCCACACCTGCTGCACGAGCCGCCGCGATCACCTGATCACGATCCGGATCGAACTCCGGCGCGTCGAGATGGCAGTGGCTGTCAATCCACATGAGGCAAGGATGCGCGGTCGTCGGGCCCACGTCGGCGTCGCCACGCGGCCAGGGTCAACGTGCCCAGCGTCAGCACCAGTTCGTCGACGAACGGCAGTGGGTCCGGCACGAGCACGCTGAGCAGCCACAACGCGGCCGTCAACAGGAACAGATGGGGAAAGCGCAGCGTTTGCAAACGCTTGACCAGAAACGTCGGCAGAAGACGAAACATCCAGGCTCCCGGCACAGCCAAATCCAGACGCGAGTATAGGAGGGGCGAGGTGTCCGGATGTGACACGGCCCGGACAAGCCGGGCCGTGAAAGGTGGCATGCCGCGGTGGCGCGGCTTGCCAGCATGGGTGTTGCGATCAGCCCTGCCCGAAACGCGGGCGTGCTGCAGGGTTGCCACTCGGTGCGCGACCACGACTGCCGTGTCCGTGGGTGGCGCCACGCGGCGCAGCGGGGCGCGGCGGACGTGGCTGGGGCGGGCGTTGATTGCCACGCGCAGGCCCTTTCGGTGCGGGGCCGGTCATCTTCAGCGGCAAGGTGGGCACGAAGCCGTCGATCTCGTGGCGCGGAATCTCGCGTTGCAAGAGCTTCTGGATATCCCGCAATTGCCCCGACTCTTCCTGGCTGACCAGCGAGATGGCGAAGCCCGTCGCGCCATTGCGGCCGGTGCGGCCAATGCGGTGGACGTAGTCTTCGGCCACCATGGGCAGGTCGTAGTTGATGACCGCGGGCAGTTGATCGATGTCGATGCCGCGTGCGGCGATGTCGGTGGCGACCAAGGTGACGATACGGCCGCTCTTGAAATCAGCCAGCGCACGGGTGCGCGCGCCTTGACTCTTGTTGCCATGGATCGCCGCCGCCTTGTGACCGGCGCTCTCCAGAATCTTCACCAGTTTGTCGGCGCCGTGTTTGGTGCGACTGAACACCAGCGTCTGGCGACGACTGTCTTCGGCCAGCACATGCAGCAGGAGGTCGCGTTTGCGCGCTGCGTCGACCGGATGCACGCGATGTTCGACGGTGTGTGCCGCGCTGTTCTTGGCCTCGGCCTGGACTTCCACCGGGTTGCGCAGGAACTGTTGCGCCAAAGTCTTGATTTCGTCCGCGAAGGTGGCCGAGAACAGCAAGGTCTGACGTGCGCGGGGCAGCGCCGACAGGACCCGCCGGATGGCAGGCAGGAAGCCCATGTCGAGCATCCGGTCGGCTTCATCGAGCACCAGCAATTCGACGTTCGACAGGTCGAGTGTTCGCTGGCCAAGGTGATCCAGCAGACGTCCGGGCGTTGCGACCAGAATGTCCACGCCGCGACGCAGTGCTTCCACTTGCGGCTGCATGCCGACGCCACCGAAGACGGTCGTCGAGCGCAGGCCCAGATGGCGACCGTACTCGCGGATGCTTTCCTGCACCTGCGCGGCCAATTCGCGCGTTGGAGTCAGTACCAGTCCGCGCACGCGGCGCAGACCAGACCGCTCGCCAGCGTTGGCGGCAAGCCGTTGCAGCATGGGCAGAGCGAACGCGGCGGTCTTGCCGGTGCCGGTCTGTGCGCCGGCCAGCACGTCGCTGCCCTGCAGGGCATGCGGAATGGCTTGGGTCTGGATCGGGGTGGGTTGGGTGTAGCCGAGGTCGGACAGCGCGCGCAGCAACGGGCTGGACAGCCCGAGAGATTCAAAAGACATGGATTTTCCGATTCGTGGTTCGCCGCGCTCCCAAAATCCGCGCGGTGAAAGGTGTGGTGCAGCGGGCCGGAATGGCCGCGTCTGGCGAGAAGTGCGGCGGCGGGACAGCGCGAAGGCGTCCTGGGAGAGCGCAAGGCCGAGCCAGAGCGGGTCGAAGGTTACGCGACTATGGCCTGCAGGTCACGCGCGAATCACTCGGGGCGATCGAATGCCAACGTGGCGGTTCAGGTTCAGACCGTCTCGTGTTCAACGCAGAACACGTCGCGCGCCGAGGAAACGTGCCCTCCAGTAGGCCGAATCCAGGCGATCAAGACGCACGGTGCCGCCGCTGCTCGGGGCATGCACGAAGCGCGACTCGCCCACGTAAATGCCTGCATGCGAGACTTGCCGAGCACTACCGAAGAACACCAGATCGCCGGTTCGCAGTTCGCTTGCTGCAATGCGCTCTCCGGCCGCCTGAAACAGTGCGCTGGTGGTTCGCGGCAACACCAACTCGAGACTGTGCTGGAACACGTAGCCGATTAGTCCGCTGCAGTCGAAGCCGGATTCGGGTGTGTTGCCGCCGTATCGATAGGGCGTCCCCACCAGCGATAGCGCCATGAACATGGCTTCGTTGCCGAGCGTGGAAGGCGCGGAGTGCGCTCGATCCAGCGCACCTGCTGGTGCGGCAGGCGGTGGAGCGATCACGGAGGGTCCGCTCGCACAGGCGGACAGCAGGGCACAGGCCAGCGTGCTTCCGATCCCGCGCCAAAACTCCGGTTTCGCTCGCCACATGGTGCCCTCCGCCTCACTGATTGACCTTGCCGAGGGTGACGCCATCGCTGCACGCCGGTATCCTGCGGCGCTCATTTTGGCCTGTTTGGCCGCTGTATGACTGGAAAACGCCCATGAATATCGATGACAAGAGTGTGGTTCGTCTGCATTACACGGTTTCCGACCAGGCCAGTGGCCGCATCGAAAGCTCGCGTGAAGGCCAGCCGTTGAGCTTCCTCTACGCCAAGAGCGGAATGATCCCGGGACTGCACGAAGCGCTGGCTGGGCGTGCGCAAGGCGAGACCTTCGAGATCACCATCCCGCCGGAGAAAGCCTACGGGCAGTATCGCGAGGGGTTCATCCAGCGCGTGCCGAAAAAGCACTTCAAAGGTCAGGTCCCGGGCGTCGGTCAGGTCGTACTGGTGCCGACCCAGGAAGGCCAGCGTCCGGCAGTCGTGCACAAGATCGGCATGTCGGTGATCGACCTGGACATGAATCACCCGATGGCAGGCAAGACCTTGAATTTCGAGATCGAAATCGTCGAGGTGCGCGAAGCCAGCGCGGAGGAACTGGAACACGGGCACGTCCACGGTGAAGGTGGCGTGCAACACTGAGTCGCCGACGCGTCAAACGCTGCACCTGCAAAGGCCCGCCATGCGGGCCTTTGTCGTAATTGACACATTGCAACGCGGCATCTCGTTGTGGCCTGCGAAGTCCACCTTCGGAGAGCCATCCATGCGGCACCTTTGCTTGCTGTTCTTTCTCGCCCTTCTGTCCGGTCCGCTGTCGGCCCAACAGGTCCAGTGGCGCTCGGGTTCGCTGCTCTATACCCCGGCTTGGGATTTCACTCTCGGTTACATGCCCAATGGCACCGGCTATTACGTCTCGCAGGCCTATATCGCCAGTCCGCCGCAACCCGAGGTCAACCAGATCTTCTACGTCAGCGTGGTGATGAATGGCATCGCCTCACCGGCGGCAGGGCGCTTGATGGCCGTGCACTTCATTCCTCCGGCAGGCACCAGCATCGTCGCCAATGCATCCACACCGGTACGTTGCTTCTACCGGGCCATGGATGGCAGCAGCACCCAATACGAGTTCACCAATACGGTCATCACCGACGTGTCGTTCGGTGCCAGTCTGCGCATCTTCGGCTGTCCACAACCGGCAACCAGCGGAAATCCCTACAGCATCGTGACCTTGCCAAATGGCAATGGCAGCGCCTACTTTCTGGATCGGCGTGATCCGCAGCGACCCGGACAAACGACGTGGCCGATGGGCAGCCAGGCGGGCTACGAGTTTCTGATTCCGCTGGTCAGTACGGTCACGATGGATGGTTTCAGTACGGCGTTTCGGGCCTATGCCCCGATCCAGTCCATCCAGGGCGATGGCGTTGATCCGTGGACCTATCCGTATCTGGCCCTGCAGGTCAGTCCGGTCAGTGCAACGCCCGTTGCCGACGTTCAAGCAGGTCCGCCGACGGTTCCCGCACCGCCGCCGCCAGGTCGGGTCGGCACACAGGTGCGTTGTTACAACGCCGGTCCGAACGTCGCACAGAACGTCAGTTGTGGCTTCAACAATCTACCGGCCGAACTGCACCCGACGATCAGTTGCCAGCCCACCAGTCCACAGGCCAGTCTCGCCGTGGGCTCGGCCATCCTCTGCGGTGTCTCGCTGGATCGCTACGTCGGCTTTCGCACCCTTCACGGTTTTGCAGCGACCAGCAGTGTCGACAGCAATCTCGGCAACAACGCTTACGAGGTCAATCTGTTCGGCGGCTTGACCGTGCAGGTGTTCGGCAGCGGTTTCGAGTAGACATCGCGACGCGCGATGCAGAAAACGAAAAACCCCGCACAAGGCGGGGTTTTTCGTTTGTATCTGGTGCCCAAGAGAGGACTCGAACCTCCACGGGTCGCCCCGCTAGTACCTGAAACTAGTGCGTCTACCAATTCCGCCACCTGGGCAGGTGTCTGTCGTTGTGGCGCCGCCACGAACGAGCCGCGCACTTTACGGATCGACGCATGGGCTGTCAATGGTCGGGGCGAATGGCAAGACATCCTTCAAGGAAGCGCCGGGGCGATTCGCATGCAGCCGTGGCTTAGCGCGTAACATGCCCGAATGCGAAAAAAATCCACTCCGCCGCCAAAGGGCGGCAAGCGTTCCTCTGCGCCAACAGGCGCGCGGTCTCCGCGCAAGCCGGGCAAACCGGCGCCCTGGTTGCCGGACCTGCCCGCTGTTCCCCAGGCGCGTCTCGGGCCAGTGCCCAAATTAACCGATTCGTCGCGCGCCGGACGGTCGGCGTCGCGCGGGCTGATCGATCCCTTGGCCGAACGCGAAGCCTTGCGTTACGCCAACCCGATTGCCAGCCGCGAGGCGATCCTCTCCCACCTGGAAGCACATGGCGAGCCGATGTCGGCCGAAACGCTGGCGCAGGAGCTGAACCTGTCGGCGCCGGATCGATTCGAGGCGCTCAGCAAACGCCTCGGCGCGATGCTTCGCGACGGGCAACTGCTGATGAATCGTCGCGGCGGCTACGCCGTGGCACGCAAACTCGATCTGGTGGCGGGTACGGTGCTCGCCAATGCGGATGGGTTCGGCTTTCTCAAGCCGGATGCCGGTGGTGACGACCTTTTCCTGCCACCCGCGCAGATGCGTCAGGTGATGCACGGCGACCGCGTGCTGGCCAGCATCACCGGTCTGGACCGACGTGGTCGACCCGAGGGGGCCATTGTTGAAGTGCTGGAACGCAAGACCTTGCGTCTGGTCGGTCGGTTTCAGGAAAGCGATGGCATCGCCAGCGTGGCACCGGATGATCGTCGCCTGCAGCATGACGTGCTGATTCCGCCGCATGCGCGCGGTGAGGCGCGTGCCGGGCAGATCGTGGTGTGTGAGGTCACCCAGCCACCTGCGCCGAATCGACTGCCGCTCGGGCGGATTCTGACCGTGCTGGGTGAATCGTTGACGCCGTCGTTGGCGGTGGAGATGGCGATTCACAGTCACAACATTCCGAACGTCTGGCCGCAGACGGTGCTGGAGCAGGCGGCCGACGTGCCCTTGCAGATTGCCGCCGCCGAGCTGAGCGAACGGGTCGATTTGCGCGACATGCCGCTGGTGACCATCGACGGCGAAACGGCGCGCGATTTCGACGATGCCGTGTATTGCGAAACCACGCGCAACGGCTATCGCCTGGTGGTGGCGATTGCGGATGTCTCGCACTATGTCCGACCGGAAACGCCGCTGGACGAGGAGGCACAGAATCGCGCGACCTCGGTGTATTTCCCGGGCTATGTCGTGCCGATGTTGCCGGAGACGCTGTCCAACGGCATCTGTTCGCTGAACCCCAACGTTGACCGCATGTGCTTCGTCTGCGACATGCGCATCACGCATGCCGGTGAAGTCAGCAAATCGACCTTCTACGAAGCGGTGATGCGCTCGCACGCGCGCCTGACCTATACCCAGGTGTGGGCGGCCATCGGCTTGCATGACGAGACGGCGCGTGCGCAGATTGGTCGCTTGTTGCCACACATCGAAACCTTGCATGCGCTCTACCGTGTGCTCGAGCAGCAACGGCATGCGCGTGGTGCGATCGAGTTTGAATCGGGCGAGGTGGAGTTCCGGCTGGGGCCATCGGGTGAGGTCGTGCAGGCGGCGATGCAGGAGCGCAACGATGCGCACAAGCTGATCGAGGAATGCATGATCGCCGCCAACGTGGAGGCAGCGAAGTTCCTGCTCAAGAAAAAGATCCCCGCGCCTTACCGTGTGCACGACAAACCGCCGGAATCCAAGTACGCCGAGCTGCTGGAGTTCCTGCAGCAGTTCGGACTGCGCCTTCCCGCGTGGTCCGAGGTGACGCCTGCCGACTACACGGCGCTGCTGCGCAAGGTACGCAAGCGCGAGGATGCGGCGCTGCTGGAGTCGGTGCTGCTGCGCTCACAGGCGCTGGCGGTTTACCAACCTGAGAACATCGGCCATTTCGGTCTGGCGCTGGAGGCCTACGCGCACTTCACTTCGCCGATCCGTCGCTATCCCGACCTGCTCGTGCATCGGGCGATCAAACATGCACTCAGCGGTGGTCGCGCCACGACCTATCGTTACGCCGCGCACGACATCGCGGCGCTGTCGCTGCAGTGTTCGGAACGCGGACGGCGCGCCGAGGACGCCGAGCGCGAGGTCGATGATCGCTATCGCTGCGCCTTCATGGAGCGGCATGTCGGCAGCGCCTTCGACGGCGTGATTTCCGGCGTCACCTCGTTCGGTTTGTTCGTCGAGCTCAACGAGACGCGCATCACCGGGCTGGTGCATGTGACCCAGTTGCCGAACGACTACTACCATTTCGATCCGGGCCGACGGCTGTTGCGTGGTGAGCGCCGTGGCGTGGCCTTCCAGTTGGGCGATCCGGTGCGAATTCAGGTGCTGCGCGCCTCGCTCGATGAACGCAAGATCGACTTCCGCCTGCTGGAAACCTCGTCGGGCAAGGTCGAGGCGGCACTGAGCGAGCCGCCGCGTGGCGCGTCAACGTCGACCAAACGCAAGCACAAACGATAGATCGCCTTGCCGCGATGGAGTGAGACAGCATGACGGAAGCATGGATTGCCGGGATCAACGCGGTGGCCGCGGCATTGGAAGCGGGTGCGTCACTGACCGAAGTGGTCATCGAGCAACGCGCGAAGAATCCGCGCTTGCAGGACATCGCCGAAACGGCCAAGGCGGCGGACATTGCAGTCCGTTTTGTGCCGACGGAACAACTGGATCGGCTGGCGCAGGGGGCTCGGCATCAGGGCGTGGTGGCGAGACAGGTCGAGCAGCGCAACTACGACGAGCGTGATCTGGAGGGCTTGATCGAGTTCGTCGCCAAGCCGTTGCTGCTGATTCTTGATGGGGTGCAGGACCCGCACAATCTGGGTGCGTGCCTGCGTACCGCCGCCGCGGCAGGCGTGACGGCGGTGATCGTGCCCAAGGATCGCGCCGTCGGTCTGACACCCACGGTGCGCAAGATTGCGGCAGGCGGTGCCGAGCGGGTGCCGCTGGTGCGGGTCACCAATCTCGCCCGATGCATGAAGCAATTGCAGGATGCAGGTGTGTGGATTGTCGGGCTGGCGGGCGAGGTCGAGGCGAGTCTGTATGACATCGACCTGCGCGGTCCCATCGCGATTGCGATGGGAAGCGAGGGCGATGGGTTGCGGCGCTTGAGTCGTGAGCATTGCGACTATCTGGCGCAAATACCGATGCACAGCGGGATGGAAAGCCTGAACGTGTCGGTGGCGACCGGCATCAGTCTGTTCGAAGCGCTTCGTCAGCGGCGCTGAGGTCGCTACACTCCGCGCCCATTCAAAGGCGCGAATCACTGCGTTCGCGGTTCGGCGCGCCGCATAAATGGAGTTCTGTCATGAGCATCAAATGCGACAAGTGGATTCGTCGAATGGCCGAGCAACAAGGCATGATCGAGCCGTTCGAAACGGGCCAGATCAAGCACGACAACGCAGGTCAGCGGATTGTGAGCTACGGTACATCGAGCTACGGCTACGACGTGCGGTGCGCGCGCGAATTCAAGATCTTCACCAACATCAACTCCACCATTGTCGACCCGAAAGCCTTTGATCCAAGCAGCTTCGTCGACGTGGAAGGCGACACCTGCATCATCCCGCCGAACTCATTTGCGCTGGCGCGGACGGTCGAGTATTTCCGCATTCCGCGCGACACCCTGGTGGTCTGCCTGGGCAAGAGCACCTATGCGCGTTGCGGCATCATCGTCAACGTCACCCCGCTCGAACCGGAGTGGGAAGGCCATGTGACGCTGGAGTTCAGCAACACCACACCGCTGCCCGCGCGCATCTATGCCGGTGAAGGCGTGGCGCAGATGCTGTTCTTCCAGTCCGACGAGATTTGCGAAACCAGCTACCGCGATCGCGGTGGCAAATATCAGGGTCAGACCGGCGTCACGCTGCCGCGCACCTGAGCGTCCTCAACCAGACCTTTCAACGGATTGACCCGATATGGCCGGTTCCAGCCTGTTTGCCCTGATCGATGACATCGCCACGCTGCTGGATGATGTTTCCATCCTCACCAAAGTGGCGGCCAAGAAGACCGCCGGTGTATTGGGCGACGACCTCGCGCTGAATGCGCAACAGGTGGCAGGCGTCAATGCCGAGCGCGAATTGCCGGTGGTGTGGGCGGTGGCCAAAGGTTCACTGCTGAACAAGGCCATCCTTGTGCCTGCGGCCTTGGTCATCAGCGCCTTGGTGCCCGCACTGATCGTTCCGCTGTTGATGATTGGCGGCGCATTTTTGTGTTTCGAAGGTGTGGAAAAGCTGCTGCATGCCTGGCTGTACAGTCGCGCGGAGGATTCGGCGCATCACCGTGAAATGCTGCAGGCGGTTAGCGATGAATCGGTGGATCTGGTCGCTTTCGAGCGCGACAAGATCAAGGGCGCGATCCGCACCGATTTCATTCTGTCTGCCGAAATCATCGTGATCACCCTGGGCACCGTGGCCGGGCAGGCTTTCGGTAAACAGATTGGTGTGCTGATGGGCGTCTCCGTCCTGATGACGGTGGGCGTGTACGGTTTGGTTGCGGGCATCGTCAAGCTCGACGATGCCGGGCTATATCTGTTCCAGCGCGAAGGAGACAGCGCGTGGCGACGGCTGCAGCGCGCGGCGGGCAGCGTGTTCCTGCGTGGTGCGCCCTTGCTGATGAAGTTTCTATCCATCGCGGGCACGGCGGCGATGTTCCTCGTCGGCGGTGGCATCCTGAGTCACAACGTCGGCGTTCTGCATCATGCGC
>Ga0209066_10008136_pt1 | contig 10227 bp, 6 predicted proteins | sample All_14_2_FD_187198 | JGI IMG/M metagenome (GOLD analysis project Ga0209066, IMG submission 187198) | Freshwater microbial communities in response to fracking from Pennsylvania, USA - Allegheny Zone_MetaG_DW_15 (SPAdes) (version 2) ... | reverse complement strand
GATCAATCTGGGGTACACGCGGATCACCGCCCCCATTTCCGGACGCATCGGCAAATCCACCGTGACCGCCGGTGCCATTGTGACGGCGTACCAGCCCGTGGCGTTGTCGACCATCCAACAACTGGACCCCATCTATGTGGACGTGCCCCAGCCCACGGCCGAACTGCTGCGCCTCAAGCGCCGTCTGGAGGACGGACGCCTCAACCACGGAGGGACGGATATGGATCAGGTGCGGATCATTCAGGAAGACGGCACGCCCTATCCACAGGAGGGGACACTCCAGTTCAGCGACGTGTCGGTGGACCCGACCACGGGTTCCGTGATTCTGAGGATGGTCTTTCCTAATCCGGACGGCGCGCTTCTGCCGGGAATGTTCGTCCTTGCGGTGGTGAAGGAGGGCATCAACGAACAGGCCCTCCTTGTTCCGCAGCAAGGCGTGAGCCGCACCCAAAAAGGGGAGCCCTTCGTGCTGGTCGCGGACGTCGCCGGGAAAGTCGAACAGCGGATGCTCACGCTTGATCGCGCGCTCGGCGACCAGTGGCTGGTCTCGTCCGGCCTGAAGCCCGGTGACCAGGTCATTGTCGAGGGGTTCCAAAAAGTGAGGCCAGGCGATTTCGTGAGAACGGTGCCGTTCAGCAATGTCCAGGCGGCCGGGCCGAAGGCTGGCACTGCGGCGGGCATGCCAACGGAAGAAACGCATTAACGGAGACACGACATGTTATCGAAATTCTTTTTGGAACGACCGGTATTCGCTTGGGTTATCGCCATCATTATCATGGCGGCGGGGCTGGGGGCGATCTATAAGCTGCCTATCGCCCAGTACCCGCCCATCGCGCCGCCCTCAATCGCCATTGAGTCCTTCTATCCGGGAGCCTCGGCGGAGACGGTGGAAAACAGCGTGACGCAGATCATTGAGCAAAAGATGACAGGTTTTGACGACATGCTGTACATGTCCGGCACGAGCGACTCGGCAGGAGCCTCCCGTCTCGAGCTGACCTTCAAGCCGGGGACCGACCCGAACATGGCCTGGTCGAAAGTGCAGAACAAGCTACAGCTTGCCATGGCCAGCCTTCCTGAAGTGGTGCAGCGCTCCGGCGTCAAGGTCAGCAAATCCACCCGGAACTATCTGATCATCGTGGGGCTCATCTCCGAAGACGGGAGCATGGACGGTAACGACCTGCGGGACTATGCCCAGTCCAGCCTGGAAAAGGTCCTGGCCCGCGTGCCGGGCGTCGGCGAGGTTGAAAACTTCGGTTCGCAATATTCCATGCGCGTCTGGCTGAACCCCGACAAGCTCACAGACTACAACCTGACCATGGAAGACATTATTCTGGCCTTGGAGTCCTACAATGTGGAGGTGTCCGCCGGGCAGTTCGGCGGGGCACCCGCAATCAAGGGACAGCGCCTCAACGCCTCGATCATCGTCCAGAACCTGCTCAAAACGCCTGAGGAATTCGCCGCCATTCCCCTTCGTACCAACCCGGACGGGTCCGTCGTGCTGATCAAAGACGTGGGCCGGACAGAGCTGGGAACCGAAACCTACGATGTTCAGGCTTTTTACAATGGAAAACCTTCTGCGGCCATGGCCATCCGGCAGGCACCCGGCGCCAACGCTCTGGATACCGCTGCTGCCGTCAAATCCAAACTCGAAGAGATGGGCCGCTACTTTCCGGCGGGGATCAAAGTCGTTTATCCCTATGATACCACGCCGTTTGTCCGGGTCGCCATCCATGAGGTGTCCAAGACCCTGTTCGAGGCGATCATTCTGGTTTTTCTGGTGATGTACCTGTTCATGGGGAATATGCGGGCCACTCTGATCCCGACCATCGCGGTGCCGATCGTGGTGTTGGGCACATTCGCCGCGCTGGGACTGTTCGGTTTCTCGATCAATATGCTGACCATGTTCGCCATGGTGCTCTCCATCGGCATGCTGGTGGACGACGCGATCGTGGTGGTGGAGAACGTGGAGCGGCTCATGACCGAGGAGGGCCTCCCGCCTTTGGAGGCCACGCGCAAGTCCATGGAGCAGATCACCCCGGCTCTGATCGGCATCGGCCTGGTGCTTACCGCCCTGTTCGGCCCCATCGCCTTCTTCCCCGGTTCCACCGGGGTGATCTACCGCCAGTTTTCCATAACAATCTGCGCCTCCATGGTGCTCTCGGTGGTGGTGGCCCTGATTCTGACCCCGGTGTTGTGCGTATCCTTTCTGAAACCGGTGGTCAAAGGGCATGAACCTTCGGAGAATGCGATCTGGTTCCTGCGCCCGTTCTTCCTCTGGTTCGACCGCGGGTTTTTCAGGTTCCGCGACGTCTGCGTGACCATCGTCGGCCACGCGCTGGCCCGGAAACTGCGCTACATCCTGGCGTTCGTCCTGATTGTGACAGGGCTTGTTTACCTTTTTGCGAGGATGCCGACAGGTTATCTCCCGGATGAGGACCAGGGCATTCTTATGGCTCAGATCCTTATGCCGACAGGCACCACTCTAGAGCAGACCCAAGCGGTTGCGGACGAAGTCCAGCGCTATTTTCAGGAGAATGAAAAGGAAGCGCTGGAGTCCTGCATGGCGATTTCCGGAATGGGCTTTTCCGGCCGGGGGCAGAACAACGGCATGGTGTTTATACGGCTGAAGGACTGGCAACACCGCAAGCTACCGGATTTGCGGGCCAAGGCCGTTGCCGACCGGGCCATGAAGGCTCTTTCCCGGATAAAAAGCAGCACGGTCTTCATCTTTCCGCCCCCGTCCGTGGTCGAACTCGGCAATGCACAGGGGGTTGATTTCCAGTTGGTGGACCGCGGCGGCCTCGGGCATGAGGCGCTGATGAACGCCCGCAACCAGCTTCTTGAGATGGCCTCCAAGGAGCCGAGGCTGGCGCGTGTCCGGCCTAACGGCATGGATGACGTGCCTGAATACAGGGTGGACGTGAACTGGGAAAAGGCTGGCGCGTTGGGCGTGCCTATCACCTCGATCCACAACACCCTTTCGGCGGCCCTCGGCAGCGCGTACGTCAACGACTTCATCCAGGCCGGGCGCGTCAAACGGGTTTACGTTCAGGCCGACGCGTCCTACCGCATGCTGCCCCAGGACCTGGAGAAGCTTTACGTCCGCAACACGGTCGGCAAGATGGTGCCTTTCTCCTCGTTCGCCTCCACCCGCTGGGCCTCCGGCTCGCCCCGTTTGGAGCGCTTCAACGGTTTCCCGTCGATGAACATCTGGGGCGAGCCGGCACCGAGGCGCAGTTCAGGCGATGCGATGCGGGCCATGGAGGAGATCACGGCTAAACTGCCGTCCGGAATCGGATATGACTGGACAGGGCTTTCCTATCAGGAGCGGCAGGGCACGTCCCAGGCGCCCCTGCTGTACGCCTTTGCCGTTTTCGCGATGTTCCTCTATCTGGCGGCCCTCTACGAAAGCTGGCCCGTTCCCGTCGCCATTCTGCTGATGCTGCCCCTCGGAGCAATCGGAGGCATCCTCGCCTCGACTCTTCGGGGGCTGCCCAACGATATCTACTTCCAGATCGGCGTGCTGAACACGCTGGGCCTGACCACCAAGAACGCCATCCTGATCGTCCAGTTCTCCAAAGATCGGGTGGACCAGGGCGCGGGACTGATCGAGGCCGCGGTCGAGTCGGTGAAGCTGCGTCTCCGCCCGATCCTCATGACGGCGCTGACCACGGGCCTGTCGATCCTGCCCTGGGTTTTTGCAGTCGGGGCGGGCGCGGGCGGCATGAACGCTGTCGGTGTTTCACTGCTGGGCGGCATGTTCACGGGCACGATCCTCGTTGTCCTGTTTACACCGCTGTTCTATGTGATGATCGAAAAGACCTTTGGAAGACACGGCAGGCATTTGCGGGCCGCAGGCAACGAAATGATCCCAGAGGGGGAGCTAACAAAATGAGCAAAAACGCGTTTTTTTTACTATTTGGAACAGCGGCCTTTCTGAGCGGCTGCACGATGGCTCCGAAATACACCCGTCCGGAGGCGCCGGTCCCGGTAGACTGGCCGTCGGGCGCGGCTTATGCGGAAAGCGGAGCGGCGACAAACGCACCGGCAATACCGGACCTGGGTTGGCGTGAGTTCTTCACCGACGAAAAGCTGCGGCAAGTCATCGGCGCGGCGCTGACAAACAACCTCGACCTGCGGGTCGCCGCCCTGAACGTGGAACTGGCCCGCGCGCAGTACGGCATTCAGCGGGCCGGGCTGTTTCCCACGCTCAATGCCAACGGCAGCGGCAGCAAAGAGCGGGTTCCCGCCGACCTCTCGACGACCGGCAGCAGGCAGACCTCGAAACGTTACGACGCCAATTTCGGCGCCGCCTCGTGGGAAATCGACTTCTTCGGGCGCATCCGCAGTCTCAAGGACAAGGCCCTGGAGGAGTACCTGGCCACGGAGCAGGGGCACCGGAGCGCGCATATCGCGCTGATTTCCTCCGTTGCCGGCGCGTATCTGGCGTTGGCCGCCGACCGTGAGAGCCTGAGGCTCGCGGAGACCACGCTGAAGGCACAGCAGGACGCCTACGCCCTGATCAGGCGACGTTATGATATCGGCATTGTGACCGAGCTGGATCTTTATCAGGCGCAAACTCAGGTAGACACCGCCCGGGGCGACGTTGCCGCGTTCAGCAAACAGGTGGCGCAAGACGAAAACGCGCTGAACCTGCTGGCCGGATCGCCGGTGCCGGACGGGCTGCTTCCCAAGCTGTTGGAGGACGTCACGCCGCCCCAGGACATCCGGGCGGGCGTGTCTTCCGAGGCGCTTCTGCGGCGCCCCGACGTGGTGCAGTCCGAGGGCGCGCTCAAAGCCGCCCACGCAAACATCGGCGCCGCGAGGGCGGCGTTCTTCCCGCGCATCTCACTCACGGCCGCCCTCGGTACCGCCAGCAGCGACCTCTCCGACCTCTTCAAGGGGGGACAGGGCACCTGGAGCTACTCGCCCCAGATTGTCGCGCCGGTTTTCGACGCTCGCACCTGGTCGGCGTTCAAGGCCGCCAAAGTGCAGAGGGAAATGGCCGTGGCCCAATACCAGAAAGCTATCCAGAGCGCCTTCAGAGAGGTGGCCGATGAACTGGCGGCGCGAGGCACGGTGGACCGGCAGGTGTCGGCGCAGGAATCCCTTGTCCACGCCGTCTCGGAGACCCACCGCCTGTCCAGTTCCCGCTACGACAAGGGGATCGACAGCTATCTGAGCGTTCTCGACGCGCAACGCTCCCTCTATGGCGCGCAACAGGGGCTCGTCTCCCTCCGTCTGGCCAAACTCGCCAACCAGGTGCGGCTTTACGCCGTTTTGGGCGGCGGCTGGCATGAGGAAACTCTGGCCAACCGGTAGACACACCCTTTGCAGGGACAGTCTTGACAAGGAATGACGGGTCGTGAGCATCACAAAACGGAAAGAGGTGACGGGAAAATCACAGAAAACAAGAATAAGTCTCCGGATCCCATCAGCGAGTCTTTTGATATGGGCTCGGAAACGACAACCTTTGTCGAGGTGGATCTCCTTGCAGATCGCATCAGTCAGCGGGCCTTTGAGATCAATAAGGCTCGCGGTGTAACTCCTTGGCCGGAGATTTGCGACTGGCGGCAGGCGGAGCGTGAAATCCGCGCCGAAGCGGGTCAGCCCCGCAAATCACAAGGCTAGGTTTCTCCACTATGAGGCCGTCAAACCGTGACAACAAATCCGAATGCCGATCTACTCCACCAACATAATTGCGGTCCGGTGAAATTCTCAGGCCGCAGGTGAAGGCGTGGTTGCAGGTTGCGTTTTCATGACCGATGTCGAGAACCGTGAGGTCTAAAATGGACTGGAAAAGATTGGTGGCGGAGGTGGAACGCACGAAGCGGAAGGCGTCATGGAAGATTGTCTTTGGCGAGGCGTATTCGGCATTCGCAGATTGTCTGCTTAATACGGGCGATCATGTCAGTTTTACCTGGTGTGATTCCTGCAAGTGCAGCCACCAGGTCTTGCCGGCATCTGAGGGGGAGGGGTTTATCGCGGTCTGCCGTTGTGCAAACAGTAAGTGCGACGATATCCGTCTGAGTGCGGATGAGGCGGCCGCGTGGGAGTTTTCCGCGAAAAGTCTGGGCCAGAAGCTGGGTGCCGCGCTTGGATTAGGTGCAGGCGCTGACGTTCAGGACGAGGGGTTCGGACTTGTTGATTTGGGGGTATGTCCCAGACATCCGGAACGCCTGCATGTTTGGCTTGTCGCATGCCCGGTTGTCGTTTGGCCTGACCGTTTCCTGCAGCTTTTAAGGTGTGCAGGGAGTGGATGCGTTTTGATGACGTGCGTTGATGCCAGGCTTGAGAGTATGGCGCGTGCGTCGGGGTTGACGGCTATGGCGCTGGGCGAGTGTTTCGAGGTCGGGCCGGACGGCATTAAGGGCATGTGCGGAGAGAGGTGCAGAGAGACTGAAATTCGCAGGCATGAAGACGGACCACTTGAGGCGCACTTGGATGGACGCAAGCAACGGTTACTTATTGTGGACGATTCGAGTTTGATGGTGAGAATTATATCTGCACTCATTTCGACCGAACCGAGTCTTGAAATTGTCGGAGATGCTTCTAACGGTTTGGATGCGCTGGGAAAAGTTCAAGAATTGAAGCCTGATCTTGTCACAATGGATTTCAGAATGCCGGTCATGGACGGCGTTGAGGCGACGCGGAGGATCAAGGCTGAGTTCCCTGGTACAATCGTTATCGGGGTGACATCCGATGATTCTGATGGTGTTCGTGAAAAGATGGTTAACGCTGGCGCAACAGAGTTTCTTGATAAAATCGACGCTGCAGATCATCTGGTCCCGACGATTTTGGGTGCCATCGCCTCGCGTAATGCCAAACGATCTTGAGACAAGGTTGACACACACAGGCCACACACGACGAACGTACATGGAACACAATCAACTAAATAACATAGGACCACTCCTGTCATGCAGCGCCCGGGGGCCGGGACCGCCCGGCCCCGGGTTTTTTGTGAGGGAAAACAGAAGAATGGTACGAGGGGACGTATGGGACGGATGGGACATGAACGGTGATACGAAATGTGGACTGGATGAAAATGGTGGACTGCGGGAAGGGCTTGTTACGCTGGCCCTCTGCGATGCTCGGGGCAGGCGTTGCACAGCGCCAAAGACAGTGAGTGCGATGGAGGGCTGATGCGGTGAGCAGGTGTTTCGATTCGGTGAAGAGTCTGAAGCTATTTGATGCTGACGTGCTGTGCGAGGCGCTGAGGCACTTTTCTGAAGATCTGAGCCGCCACAAGGTGGCGCTGCCAGAGGAACCTGATGCGGAGAACATGCCGTATGAGGCGATCCAGAAGATGCTGATTGCGGGGGAGATTTCGGACGGTTTGACAGACCTGCTGTACTATGTGGGCAAGTTAGGGAACGCCGAGGGGTGGGAGCACGTCGTCGGCGAGGCCAGGTTGCTGGGTCTGCGGGTGGAAGAGCGGTCGGGCACCCACGGCTGGGCTATGAGGGGTGAGGGTGGCGGGCAGGTCATGTACAATTTTGAACGAATCTTGTGAATGATGAGAGGAACGTGTATACAGCGTTGACATGTTAGGGTGGCTGCGGGATGGACGGGGTTATGTGTCGCGGCTGGCGGGCAGTTCATCAGATCAGCTTTTTGCCGATGAATGTCGGCGGGCTCATGACCTTTCCGTTCTTGCTGAGGGGACTGCCACGGTCAGGCGGGTTTTTATCTTTGACATTTGGCACCCCACGCCAAATTCCTGGAGGATATCCCGTCCGACGTGTGAAGAACCGCGTGAAGTAGAAGACAGACGAAAAACCCGTTTGCTCCGCGATTTGTGTGGCTGTTAGATCGGTCTGTTTCAGCAATGCTTTGGCGCGGTTGAGTCGGATTTCAAGGACGTACTCATGTGGAGCGTAACCGGTTTCATCTTTGAACGCTTTACGGAACGCCGAATAGCCCATACCAACAACCTCGCAGATTCGAACTGGGTCGAGATCCTCGAACGCATGCTCCAGCAACCAGTTACGGGCGAGAGCGACCTTTGATTGGTTGGCCAGTTTCTCCGGGGAGGCCATGGCTCGGGTGAACAGCACCATCCGGGTGATAAGTGCGATGATGTCGGAGGCCAAAAGAGGAGACCGACTAGGGCTAGGTTTTTGATAACTTTTGACGATGTGGGTCATCAACCGGTTGTTTTCCGGAGTCGCCGCGCCCCGCAGAACCGGCGACTGAGGCGGGAAATATGACCGCATCAGGTGCTTGGCATAATCGCCGTCGAAGCCCACCCAGCATTCGTTCCAGCCGGTATCAAAATTGGGGCGGAAACGGTGCCACTCGTCAGGGAAGAGCACGAAGATGTCGCCCGCGGTGACGTCCATGTGCCCAGCCGAAGCGGTCTCGATTTCGCCATTTCCCCGCGTTACCGCCAGAAACTGGTACTCCGAAAAGGTGCGGCCCCGCTCCCATGTGAACAAGTAGGATTCCGGGTGGTGTTGGGGAGGATAATAGGTTTGGGGCGGGATAACGGTATAGCCCACATCGATGGCACTAACGCCCCATACCCGCGCGTCCCTGTCTGGCGGATGGTAGAGCGCAAGCCAGTTCTTTGTGGTTCTTTTACTCATATTATAAATATAGAGCATCCGGTCTTGACCATCCAGAACAAAATCAAAAAGTGCAAAAGAATTATCAATCCGTGCATACCCTTTAAATCGAAAACGTGGTTTACTGTTTTATATGTTGTGGGTATTTGTGAAGGTGTTTAGCAGGATGACTTACACAAAGAGAGTCCATGGTTGAGAAGCGAAAGGAGAAGAAGATGAACACGACGAATTACGGACGGGGAACGAGGATTCTGATGGCGGTGTTGTGGGCGGCGCTGGTCGGCGTTGCGGCACAGCCGGCGACGGCCGCCGCCACCTTCTACGTGGCTCCGGCGCCCCTCGGCAACGACAGCACCGGCAGCGGCACGACCGTCGCACCTTATGCGTCTGTCACCAAAGCGCTGACTCAGTCAACCACGAATGACACAATCTGCGTGGGGGCGGGAACCTACACGCAGAACTTGACCATCGCCGCGAACAAGAGTTCCATCACCATCCAGGGCGGCTACAATACGAGTGACTGGTCATGGAGCCCGTCGAACCAGGTCACGGTGATTAAGCCCACGGCGGCCGCGAACAGTCCCATGACGATGTCTTCAAGCAACGGCACGCACCGGCTCAGCGCGCTCACCCTGACCGGGGCCACGGGCAGCGGCGCGGCAGGGCTTCTGTTTGCGATCAACATGGTCAACCTTGTCCTCGAGGGTTGCACCATCACCAACAACAACATAGGGGTGAGGGCGTATTACCCCAATACGCCCACGACGCTGACGCTGCGCAACTGCCTGATTGCGCGCAACACAGCGAAAGGCATCCACTCGTCTTGCGGCGGAGGTAACCCCGGCTGGTGCTATCTGTACAACTGCACGATTGCGAATAACGGGAGCGATGGGTTCTACACCATCGGGGACAGTGACGCTACTTTTCTGAACCTGTCCGCGACCAACACCCTGTTCACCGGCAACGGCGGATACGGGATCACGATGAGCGGGCGATTCAGCGCGACCGACTACTGTTTGTTCTACGGCAACACCAACGGGGCTTGGCAAAGCAGAAATACCGACGGTGGGCACAGCCTATTGACCATGAGCCCGAAGTACGTGGATGAGGCGCTCGGCAACTATCACCTGCAGAATAGCTCAGCCGCCGTGGCGGCGGGCACGGACCTGTCGGGCGCGGGCGTGACGAACGACATCGCCGGCGCGGCCCGGCCGCAAGGGGTTTGGTGGGACATTGGCGCGTTCGAGGTCAGCGAGCCGCCGGTTGTCTCGGCCTATGTGTCCACGTCGGGCGACAACACCAGCACGGGGGATGGCTCGCAGAGCAGTCCCTGGGCTACGGTCTCCTACGGTGTGACCAAGTTGTCCGCAAGCGGGACGCTGTACGTGGCGAGCGGGATCTACACGGAAAACGTGACCATCGCTGCGAACAAGAGTTCCATCACCATCCAGGGCGGTTACAATCAGAATGACTGGTCGTGGAGCCCGTCGAAACAGATCACGGTGATCAAGCCCACGGCGGCCGCGAACAGTCCCCTGACGGTGTCTTCAACCAACGGCACGCACCGGCTCAGCGCGCTCACCCTGACCGGGGCCACGGGCAGCGGCGCGGCCGGGCTTCTGTTCGCGGTCGGCAAGGCCAACCTCGTCCTCGAGGGTTG
>Ga0209066_10008135_pt1 | contig 10228 bp, 7 predicted proteins | sample All_14_2_FD_187198 | JGI IMG/M metagenome (GOLD analysis project Ga0209066, IMG submission 187198) | Freshwater microbial communities in response to fracking from Pennsylvania, USA - Allegheny Zone_MetaG_DW_15 (SPAdes) (version 2) ... | reverse complement strand
CGCCTCGGAGGCCGGGGTCGCTGCGGCGCGCCTCGAGGCGGCGGTCGCCGAGGCCGAGCGCACCGGGTTCCGCGCGGTGCGGGTGTCGGCGTCCCGGGAGTTGCGGTCGGTCGGCCGCCGGCTGAAGCCTCTCGCGGGGTCCGGGTGGGAGGGCCTGTCGGCTCGGGAACGGGAGGTCGCCCTGCTCCTCGCGCGCGGCGAGTCGAACGCCGGAATCGCGCGGGAACTGCACCTCTCCGATCACACCGTTCGGGCGCATGTCTCGCGCGTGCTCGTCGCGTTCGGTGCCGCCTCCCGGATCGTCGTCGCCGCGGCGCTCGCCGACCGGGACCCGCTCACGGGGACGGCGATCGCGCTCACTCCGCGCCAGCGGGCCGTCGCCGACGAGGTCGCCCGGGGGCTCGGCAACTCCGCGATCGCCGCCGTGCTTGGCATCAGCGTGAAGACCGTCGAGAAGCACCTCACCGACATCCGCCTCCGGTGGGGGGTGTCCACGCGCGGGGAGCTCGCCCGCCTCGCCCGCCTCTCGGCGGAATAAGCGGGAACCCCACTGTCGGCGTGCCTCCGGGGCGAGGAGCATGACGGCGTGACCACTCGTCCGCGCCTCGCGCTGCTCGCCCTCCTTCCGGCCCTCGCCCTCGCGGGCTGTGCGGGTGGAGGTGCCGGGGACACCCCCGGCGGCGAAGCCGATTCCGGTGCCGGGTCGGGCGCCTCCCTCTCCTGCGACGATGTCACGACGTCGGGGTACGAACTCTTCGTCGATCCGCGCCTCGAGATCGACCCGCTGCTCGAGGTCTACCCGCTCGGCGGGAGCGAGAGCTACGCGCTCGCCGACTCGGGCACCGACGGCGTCTACACGACGTACTCGTACTCGCTCTCCTACATCGATGACGGGACCGTGTTCCCGAACACCGGGGCGACCTTCGTCGGGGCGGAGGACACCAACGAGTGGACGCTCGACGGGCCGATCACGGCGAGCGGAATCGGCGGCGGTCCCTACCCGGGCTTCCTCGAGATCGAGGCGACGACCGACACGGGGACGACGATCCTCGCCCGGCTGTGCGTCGTGCTCGCTCCGTAGCGGCCGAGCCGGTCACGACGAGAACTTCTTCTGCCAGGCCCCCTCGTAGGCGAACGGCTCGAATCCGACGGACTCGTTCACGTCGAGCATGTGCCGGTTCTCCTCGGCGTTGAACGTCGTGATGGAGGGATGCCCGGGGTAGCGCTCGTCGAGGTGCGCGATGTTCGCGATCTTCAGCAGCATCCCGAGGCGGTGCCCCCGGTGTTCGCGCATGACGATCGTGTCGCCCTGGTCGACCGCCCGCGTCGGGTCCGTCGGTGCCGCGAGTTCGGTGTAGCCGGCGAGATGCCCGCTCGCGACGTGTTCCACGGCGGCGTAGAGGAAGACTCGGGGGGAGTCGCGGTGCTCCTCCTCCGCTTCGAGCCAGCGCTCGACCGTCCAGACGTCCTCCTCCTCATCGAGGCCGCCGGAGGGCGCGTCGGTGCTCATCCGGGTGGCGAGCATCGCGAGGTCGGGCAGCCAGCGCTCGGGCGCCGTCTTCTCCCACAGGTGCACGCGGTACCCCTCGGCGCGGGCCTCCGCCGCCGCTCGGCGTTCGGCGAGCAGTTCGGGGTCGACCGGGAGCGGGAGCCGGCTGCCGCGGTTCACCTGACCGAGCTCGTAGCCGCGCGCGAGGAGGAAGCGCACTTCCCGGTTCTCGGCGGGAACCGACCCGAAGCCCGTGGGTGGCTCGAGTCGGGGGCCGGGAGCGGGCGGCGAGCCGGCGTACACGTGCGCCTGAGCGCGCCCCTCGTCGACGGCGATCTGCTCGAGAGCGTCGGCGAGCGCGCGCCCGACGCCGCGTCCGGTGAACTCGGGGTGCACGTGCAGCTGCAGCCACGCGGTGTTCGCGGCGTCGCCCTCGAGCGGGCTCTCGTACGCTCCGCGCGCGACGATACGTCTGTCGAGACGGGCGACGAGCATCCGCCGCTGCTCGTGCGCCGACGGCTGCCAGCCGGGCAGCAGTTCGGCGGCGGGATAGGCGACATCGGGCGTGCCGAAGCTCGCGACCTCGGCGGCGTTGCGGGCCGCCGTCGCCTGCTCGAAGTCGCGCGCGACGGGGGAGTCGTCGAGCAGCTCCGGGATCGGCAGCTCCGCGATCGTGAGGGTCATGTCAGGTCCTTCCGCCAGGCGCCTTCGGAGGCGATCGGGGTGAAGCCGAGGGCTTCGTTGACGTCGAGCATGTGCCGGTTCTCTTCGGCGTTGAAGGTGACGGCGCTCGGGTGGCCCGCGGATGCCTCGGGCAGGTAGGCGAGGTTCGCGAGCTTCACGAGCATGCCCAGGCCGTGGCCGCGGAATTCGGGCAGGACGAGGGTGGCGTACTGCATCGCCGCGCGGTGGCGCTGAGGCGGCACCGAGAACTCGGTGAACGCGACCAGGCGCCCGGTCGGGCGGTGCTCCGCGGCGGTCGTGACGAGGCGCCGCGGGTTCTCGGCGGCGCGGCGCGCATCTTCGCTCGCGACGCGTTCGGCGGTCCAGACATCCTCGGGCGTCTCGAGCCCGGCGTCGGGGGCGTCGGTGCTCATTCGGGTGATGAGGGTCGCGATGTCGCCGAGCCAGCGTTCCGGCGTGCGGCCCGTCCAGCGATGAAGCGCGAACTCGGCCCCGCTCCGCTCCCGAGCCGCGTCGAGCGACTCGGTGATCCCGGCGACCGGGAGTGCGATGCGGCTCACCCGATTGACCTGTTCGAGTCGATAGCCGTTGGCGTCGAGAAACCGGGTGGTGCGCGAGTGCGCCGCCACGGAACCGTGCCCGGTCGGGGGGATGCGTCGCTCGCCACCCGTCTCGTGCTCGGACGCGTAGGCCAGGATCTTGCGCCGACCCGCCGCGCGCACGAGCTCCTCGAGCCGGGCTGCCAGGTCACGACCGATGCCGCGGCCCTGCACGTCGGGCAGCACCTGCATCACGCTCCACGCGGTGTCGGGATCGTCGACCTGCATCTCGACCCAGGCCCGGGCCACGATGTCGCCGCCCAGGCGTGCCACGAGGAGGTGGGCGGGGCGGTGCGGGTCGTGAAAGCTCGGCAGCTCCTCCGCCGGCTCGTAGGCGAGGTCGGGGGTTCCGTAGGTGATCGCGTCGACGGTGTTGCCGACCTCGACCGCGCGCACGAAGTCGCTCCAGCCGTCGGCTCCCGCCGTCGCGGGGATCGGAAGCTCGTCGATCGAAAAGCCACTCATGGGGGACCTGCCTCACGCCGCCTCGTGGGCAGCCGACCAGACTACACAGCACCGGCTCGGCAGACCAGAACGGGTACCGTAGGGGAGTCCTACGTCGAAGCGGAGCCGTGTGTACCTGAAGAGCCTGACCCTCAAGGGGTTCAAGTCCTTCGCGACGCCGACGACCTTCGCGTTCGAGCCCGGGGTCACGTGCGTCGTCGGGCCGAACGGCTCCGGCAAGTCGAACGTCGTCGACGCCCTCGCCTGGGTGATGGGTGAGCAGGGGGCGAAGACCCTGCGCGGCGGCAAGATGGAAGACGTCATCTTCGCTGGCACCGCCACCCGCGGGCCGCTCGGCCGCGCCGAGGTGCAGTTGACGATCGACAACGCCGACGGCGCGCTGCCGATCGAGTACTCCGAGGTCACGATCTCGCGCACCCTGTTCCGCAACGGCGGCAGCGAGTACGCGATCAACGGCGAGCAGTGCCGCCTTCTCGACGTGCAAGAGCTGCTCTCCGACTCCGGCCTCGGGCGCGAGATGCACGTCATCGTCGGGCAGGGGCAGCTCGACGCCGTGCTGCACGCGACCCCGGAGGACCGCCGCGGCTTCATCGAGGAGGCGGCCGGCATCCTCAAGCACCGCCGCCGCAAGGAGAAGACCCTCCGCAAGCTCGACGCGATGCAGACCAACCTCACCCGGCTCTCCGACCTCGCGGGCGAGATCCGGCGTCAGTTGAAGCCTCTCGGTCAGCAGGCCGAGATCGCGCGGGAGGCCGCCCACATCCAGGCGACCGTTCGGGATGCGCGCGCGCGTCTGCTCGCGGACGAGGTCGTCACCCTCCGCGCGGCCGTCGCCGACCTCGGTCGCGGCGAGAGCGAGCGCAAGACCGAGCGCCTCGTGCTGCAGGAGCAGCTGGATCAGGCGCGATTGCGGCAGGCGCGCCTCGAGCAGGCGATGGTCGGCGACTCGGTCGACGAGGCGCGCCGGGTGGCGTTCGGGCTCGAACAGGTGCAAGACCGGATGCGGTCGCTCTACACGCTCGCCAACCAGCGGCTGTCGCTGCTCGGCCAGCAGGCGGAACTGCCCGGGATGTCGACGACGATCAGCCCGCGCATGGTCGACGACGCCCGCGAGGAGGCCACGCGACTCGCGGCGGGAGTCACGGCCGCCGAAGAGGCGCTCGGGCGCGCGAGCGCCGTCACCGCGACCGCGCGCGCGAGCCTCGACTCGCTCGACGAGGAGATCAGCGCGCAGAGCGCCCTCGTCTCGGCCCACGACCTCGAGCAGGGCCGGCTCGACGGCGTCGTCGCCGCCGCGGAGTCGCGACTCTCCGCGACGCGCGCCGAGTCGGAGCGACAGCGGGCCGCTCTCGCTCAGGCCGAAGCCCGACGCGACACCGCGCGCGACGAACTGCTCGCGCTCGAGGGCGACGACGACGCGGTGCGCGAAGACGACACGCTCGCAGCCGCGGTCACGGCCGCCGACGCGGCCGTGGAGGCGCTGCGCGCCGAGGTGGAGACCCTGCGCGACGAGTTGCACGCGTCCGAACGCGAGCGCGACGCCCTCGCGGCCCGCACGAGCGCGCTCTCGCTCGCCCTCGACCAGAAGGACGGCTCGGGGGCGATCGTCGGGGCCCGCGGCATCCGGGGGCTCGTCGCCGAACACATCCAGGTGCGCGCCGGATTCGAGGCCGCGATCGCCGCCGCACTCGGCTCGCTCTCCGACGCGGTGCTCGCCGACACCCGCGATGCGGGCCTCGCCGCGCTCGACGACGTGCGGGCCGCCGAGGCCGGACGGGTCGAGATCGTCATCGCCGACTCCGCGCCGCCCGTTCTGCCGACGGGGCTGCCCGGCGGGGTCGAGTCGGCCGCATCGCTCGTGACGGGACCCGACGGCATCCGCGGGCTGCTCGCGTCGGTCGTCGTCGTCGCCGACCTCGCCGCCGCGCGCTCCGCCTGGCCCGCGGTCGCCGCGATCGGCGGGCTCACGATGATCACCCGCGACGGCGATGTGCTCACCGAGCACGTGCTGCGCGGGGGCTCGGGCGGCGGACGCTCGACGATCGAACTCGCCGCCGAACGGGATGCCGCCCAGAGCCGCCTCACCGAGGTCACGACCGCGATCGAACGGCAGCGGTTCGCGCTCGCCGAGAAGCGCGAGGCCCTCGATCTGGCGCAGATCGACGCCGCGACGGCATCCACCGCCCTGAAGGGCTTCGAGACGCGTCTCGCCGAACGCAGCGAAGCGCTCGGGCGCTCCCGCGTCGCCCTCGAGGCGGCCCAGGCCGAGGGTGAGCGTCTCGCGGCTTCGCTCGCGACGCTCGGCGCCGCGGTCGACGAGGCGGAGGCGGCCCTCGCGGCCGCGCGCTCGGCCCGGGACGGTCACGCCGCGACGCCGCGGCCGATGCTCGACGTCTCGGCGCGCGACGCCCTCTACGCCGAACTGGAGGCCGCGCGGGCGGCGGAGGTGCAGGCGCGCGTCGAACTCGAGACGGCCCGTGAGCGCGTGCGCGCGCAAGCGGCGCAGGCCGACGCGCTCCAGGCTCAGCTCGAGGCCGAGCGCGCCGCCGCCGAAGAGGCCGCGCGCATCGCCGTGCAACGCCAGCACCAGGTCGAGTCGGCCCAGCGCGTCATCGCGGCGCTGCCGGCGGCTCTCGACGTCGCCGACCGTTCCGTCTCGCAGGCCCGCGTGGCGCTCGCCTCCGCCGAGGCGGCCCGCGCTCAGCAGAACGAGGAACTCGGCGAACTGCGGCGCGCCGAGAGCGGACTGCGCGAACGACTCGCGACGCTCAACGAGAACGTGCACGGGCTCGAGATGCAGGCGTACGAGAAGAAGCTGCACCTCTCGACGCTGCTCGAACGGGCCGCCGAAGACCTCGGGCTCGACGAGGACGTGCTCGTCGCCGAGTACGGCCCCGAGGTGCCGATCGCCGAGACCACGGAGGTCGACGGCGAGGAGGCGACCGTCGAGAAGCCGTTCGTGCGGGCCGAGCAGGAGGCGCGCCTCGCGACGGCCGAACGCAAGCTCGGACAGCTCGGGCGGGTCAACCCGCTCGCGCTCGAGGAGTTCGAGGCCCTCGAGCAGCGCCATCGCTTCCTCACCGAGCAGCTCGCCGACCTCGCCGCGACGCGCAAGGATCTGCTCACGATCATCGACGAGATCGACGAGAAGATGCAGGACATCTTCAGCTCGGCCTTCGAAGACACCAAGGCGGCGTTCAACCAGGTCTTCCCCGTGCTGTTCCCCGGCGGGACGGGAAGTATCCACCTCACCGACCCGAGCGACCTGCTCACGACCGGGATCGAGGTGACGGTGAAGCCCGCCGGCAAGAAGATCGAGCGGCTCTCGCTGCTCTCCGGTGGGGAACGCTCCCTCGCGGCCGTCGCCCTGCTCATGGCGATCTTCAAGGCCCGGCCGAGCCCGTTCTACATCATGGACGAGGTCGAGGCGGCGCTCGACGACGCCAACCTCGGCCGCCTGCTGACCGTCATGGAAGACCTGCGCACCGATTCGCAGCTCATCGTCATCACCCACCAGAAGCGCACGATGGAGATCGCCGACGCCCTCTACGGCGTCTCGATGCGGCAAGACGGCGTGAGCGCCGTCGTCGGGCAACGCGTGGGGGATCGCGCGTCCTAGCCCGACCCACTAATTTGGCGCCATGAAACGCTGGGTGGTCGCCGCGCTCCTCGCGGCCCTGACGGTGATCGGGATGCCGACTGTCGCGGCGCATGCGGACGAAGCGGATTGCGCGGAGAGCCCGTACCTCGGGAGCGGATTCGAGACGTTCACGGTCGACCGCGACCTCCTCCCGCCCTCGCTGAGGGCGAGCGGGTGGGACTGCGCGTTGCGCGTCGAAGGCCGCGAGTTCGACGAGACGCTCCTCGACGACGGCCGATACGCGACCTCGATCAACTTCATCCTCGTGTACGTCGACCTTCCGTTCGACGACATGGTGGCCCTCTTCCGGGCGTTCGAGCGCAGCGGCTACATGGGGCCCGACGACATCAACCTCATCGCCGCCCCGGGCGGGGGTACCCAGGGCGCCGCCCTCGGGGCCGACGAGCTCGCGGCCCTCGACCCCGAACCCGGGTACGTGCACGCGCGCTTCAGCCACCCCGCCGACGCCCCCACGGGCCCGGGATCGAACATCTACGCGCTCACCTGGACCGATGGCGTCGAGTACGACAGCGACTCGGGCATCCCCGGCCGTCCGCAACTGATGGCCAACATCATCCTCACCGAGCCGTTCGTCGGCGGCACCGGGCTCGATGACCCCAGCGTGCTCAGCGGCCTCCCGACGATCTACCTCCCGTCGGGTGTGCAGTGGACGTTCATCGGCGCCGGGTCGCTCATGCTCATGCTCGTCGTCGGGTGGCCCTCGACCCTGCTCAACTCCGTCGTCGGGTCGCGGTACCAGTCCCTCGTGCGCTGGGTGACGACGCGATTCCGCCGGAAGGGACCGGATGCCGCGCCCGCCGAGGACGCCCCTGAGAGCGCCGCGGGCATCCGCCGCTCGGGGCTACCGGGCTGGCTCATGTGGCCCGGCTTCGCGCTCGCCGCGATCCTCGGCGCGTTCGTCGACCCCGACTTCGGTCTCAACCTCATGTCGCTGCGTCTCGTCGTGACGCTCTTCCTGAGCTTCCTGCTGTTCAACCTGCTCGCCTGGGCGATCGTGCGTCGAGTCGCGGTGCGGTTGCAACCCGACTCCGATCCCTACCTGCGCTTCCGCTGGGGCTCGCTCGTGCTCGTCATCCTCGCGGTGCTCGTCGCGCGACTGCTCGGTCTCGAACCGGGCGTCATCTTCGGCCTCGTCGCGGGCATCGCGTACGCCACGACGCTCCAGGCCGCCAAGAGTGCCGTGGTGACGATCGTCGGGTCGGCGTTCGGTCTCGTGCTCGCGCTGGTCGCCTGGATCGGGTATTCGCTGCTCGCGCCCCTCGAGGCCGACAACGTCGCGATCGTCTTCCTCGTCGAGTTCCTCGCGGGAGTCACCGTCAAGGGCGTCTCGACGCTGCCGCTGTCGCTCCTGCCGCTCGGCAACCTCGAGGGCGCGAAGCTGTTCGGCTGGAAGAAGGTCGCCTGGGCCGCGTCGTACGTCGTGGGGCTCGCCGCGTTCATGATCGTGCTGCTGACGATCCCGAAGGCGTGGGGCGAGATTCCGGGCGACTTCGTGCGCTGGCTCGTGCTGTTCGGCGGCTACGCGGTCGTCGCGATCGTGATCTGGGCGATCAACGCCCGGATGCTGAAGAAGCGACCGCTGCCGCCCGAGAAGGACCTGGGCGATCAACCCGACGCGATCACGATCGACTGAGCGGATGCCGGGCGCGGGGAGTCCCGCGGCCTCACCCGGCGTGGGTGCGGCTCTCGCCCTCGCGCGACGGCTGCACGGCCGCGTGCTGCTCGGGGATCTCCTCGAGCGGGATGCCGTTGACCGTGCGCACGACCCAGCCGGCTCCGTCGTCGCGCAGCATCGACACCGAGCCGTTGTCGATGCCGGGCACGGGTCGCCCGGAGATCCGCGCGAGGGTGTAGCGGATGATCGTGCCGTGGCAGACGACGAGCACCGACTTCCCCGGGAGATCGCGGGCGATCGCGTCGAGGGCGGCGAGGCCCCGGGCGGCGACGGCGGCGAGCGTCTCGGCCCCGGGGTAGTCGCGGTGCGGCCACCGCTCGATCGCGTCGGCCGAGGGGGTGCCCTCGAGGTCGCCGTAGTCGCGCTCCGCGAGCTCCGGGTACGCCGCGCCGAGTTCCACCCCGATGCCCGCGGCGATGATCTCGGCCGTCTCGCGCGCCCGACGCAGCGGCGAGCTGACCACGGCATCCCAGGGCCTGGAGCGCACCGTCATGAGCGCGTCGCGCGCCTGCTCCCGGCCGGTGTCGTTGAGCGGGATGTCGCTCGAGCCCTGCAGCAGGCCCTCGCGATTCCAGTCGGTCTGTCCGTGCCGGATGAACGCGACGATCATGCGACCATGGTGTCATGGCGGCGGCGTGGTCTCTCGGGTCGGCGTTGCGCGGCATGTTCAGCCGGGCGACGATCGACGACTCGACCTGGGAGGGGCTGGAAGACGCCCTGATCTCCGCCGACTTCGGGCCCGACCTCGCGGACGCGATCGTCGAGGAGCTGCGCGGCAAGGTCGCCCGGTTCCGCACGACCGACCCCGCCGACCTGCAGCGGATGCTGCGCGAGACGATCGAGGAACGCCTCGCCCGCCTCGACTCGACCCTCGTGCTCAGCAACCGCCCCGCGGTCGTGCTCGTCGTCGGGGTGAACGGGGTCGGCAAGACGACGACGATCGGCAAGTTCGCGAGATTCCTCGGCAACTACGGCCGTTCGGTCGTCGTCGGCGCGGCCGACACCTTCCGCGCCGCGGCCGTCGAACAGTTGGCGACGTGGGCCGAACGCGGGGGAGCGCAGATCGTGCGCCCGCAGACCCCGGGGCAGGATCCGGCGTCGGTCGCCTTCCAGACGGTCGAGAAGGCGCAGCGCGAGGGCATCGAGATCGTGCTCATCGACACGGCGGGACGGCTGCAGACCAAGAGTGGCCTCATGGATGAGCTGTCCAAGGTGCGCCGCGTCGTCGAGAAGCTCGAACCCATCGCCGAGGTGCTGCTCGTGCTCGACGCGACGACCGGGCAGAACGGGCTCGCGCAAGCCGAGGCGTTCATCGAGCACGCCGGCGTGACCGGGCTCGTGCTCACCAAGCTCGACGGCTCCGCGAAGGGCGGCTTCGTGCTCGCCGTGCAGGAGAAGACCGGCATCCCGATCAAGCTCGTCGGGCAGGGCGAGGGCATCGGCGACCTCACCGGTTTCACGCCGCACGTGTTCGCGCAACAGCTGGTCGGCTGACGACTCAGGCAGCTGCGAAGAACTCCCGGATGAGCGCGCTCGCGTCGAGTGCGTCGCTCGGCGGGTCGGCGGCGCCCTCCCGCGGGACCGACCCCGGCCACTGGTGGCCCGCGCCGGCGACCGTCACGAGCACGACCGCGTGGTCGTCGGCGCGGGGCCGG
>Ga0209066_10008134_pt1 | contig 10228 bp, 8 predicted proteins | sample All_14_2_FD_187198 | JGI IMG/M metagenome (GOLD analysis project Ga0209066, IMG submission 187198) | Freshwater microbial communities in response to fracking from Pennsylvania, USA - Allegheny Zone_MetaG_DW_15 (SPAdes) (version 2) ... | reverse complement strand
TATGGAAAACAGGCTTTTCGAGTATATGAACCGTCGCGTTGGCGGCGAATTTATTCCTTCCGGAATAATGAAGGAAGCCGGTCCGGTAATTACCATTTCGAGGCAGACTGGTTGTGGAGCCAGCAATATTGCATGGACCGTTTGCCAGGAACTCAACAAACGGAAAATCGCTGCTCAAAATGGTGGAAAATGGAATTTAATCAGCCGCGAAATACTTCAGAAATCAGCCGAAGAACTTAACCTTGATCCATTGGCTTTAAAACATGTGATCAGTGATAAAGACCGCGGTATAATGGATCAGATTGTTGAAGCATTGTCGTCGCACTACCACAAGAGCGATACTAAAATTTTTAAAACCATTCAGGAAGTAATCAGGCAGTTTGGTACTAACGGCAATGTTGTTATAGTAGGCAGGGGAGGAGCCAGCTTTAGCGCCGGTATAAAAAAATCTCTTCATATAAGGCTCGAAGCTCCTGAAGAATGGCGTATCGAATCTATTGCCAAACGCCTTGATTTCAGTAAAGCCTATGCAACTGAATATGTTCGTAAAACCGACATTGAGCGTGAACTGCTGGTTACCCGGTTTTTGGGGCATAAACCCGATAACTCCGTGTATGATATTGAAATAAACCGTAGCCGCTTTTCGGAACAGGAAATTGTTGAAGCCATAATACACCTGGCTTCTATAAAGGAATTGATCTAAACTTTGTAAAACTTGATGTGCTATTGAACTCAACTATAACCAATGATACCCCGATTTTATGTGTGAACGATCTGAGTATCGTTTTCAATCATGAAGGACAAGAGTATATTGCCGTTAATCATATTTCATTTGAACTGCAACATGGCAGTACTTTAGGAATTGTTGGCGAATCCGGTTCGGGTAAATCGCTCACTTCGCTGGCTATTATGGGTTTGATACCTGAACCAAATGGAAAAATTAAAAGCGGCTCGGTTGTTTACAATACATTAAACGGAGCAAACTGCAATCTTCTTCAACTTCCGGAAAATGAAATGAGGCTTTGGCGTGGCAAAAAAATCGCTATGATTTTCCAGGAACCTATGACATCACTAAATCCTGCCTATCGATGTGGGAAACAGGTGATGGAAAATATTCTGGAACACGAAAATGTAACACGAAGCGAAGCACGAAAACGTACCCTCGACCTTTTCCGGGAAGTAATGCTGCCTGATCCGGAACGTACATTTAAAGCCTATCCTCACCAGATATCGGGCGGACAGAAACAGCGTGTTATGATTGCTATGGCCCTGGCATGTAATCCCGATATTTTAATTGCCGATGAACCCACCACCGCGCTGGATGTAACCGTGCAAAAGAACATTCTTGAGTTGCTTCGTACCTTACAAAGGAAACACACTATCAGCCTCATTTTTATTTCGCACAATCTTGATGTAATAGCTGAAATTGCAAAAGAAGTATTGGTAATGTACAAAGGCGAAATTGTTGAGAAAGGAACTGTTAATGAAATATTCAACCATCCGCAGCACCCTTATACCAAAGGATTGCTTGCTTGCCGTCCACCTTTGGGAAAACGCCCACATCGCCTGAAAGTGATTGCTGATTTTTTGAAAGGAACAGGTATTGAAGCAGATACGGTTATAAGCAAACCTGAACGCGCACTATTTCACTCAAAGCTTTATTCATCACAACCGATATTAAAAGCAGAAGGAATTAATACTGTTTTTACGCTGAAGCGAAATCTGGCCGGCAAGCCAGTGAAACAATACAAAGCTGTGAACAATGTTTCTTTCGAGATATTTCCGGGCGAAACTTTCGGTTTGGTAGGAGAATCGGGGTGTGGAAAAACAACTCTTGGTCGTACTTTGCTGAGGTTAGTCGAACCCGAATCAGGAAATACAATTTATAACGGAATCAGCGTTAATGCATTGAAACCCGAGGATTTACGTTTATTGCGTAAAAAACTGCAAATTATTTTTCAGGATCCCTATTCGTCGCTCAACCCACGGATAACTATCGGCGAAGCCATTATTGAACCTATGCGAATTCACAAACTACATGCTAATGCTAATTCGCGAAAAGCAAGAGTATCGGAATTACTCGAAAAAGTAGGATTACAGGCATCGGATTACGGACGCTATCCGCATGAGTTTTCGGGCGGACAGCGGCAACGGATCTGCATAGCCAGAGCTTTGGCTGTTGAGCCTGAATTTATAATTTGCGACGAATCCGTTTCAGCGCTCGATGTTTCGGTACAGGCACAAGTACTAAATTTGCTGAACGACCTGAAAAAAGAATTCGGGCTTACATACCTGTTTATCAGTCATGATCTCTCGGTAGTGCGTTATATGAGCGACCGCCTGATGGTGATGAAAAATGGCGAAATACAGGAAATGGGCGAAGCTGATGAGGTTTTTACTAATCCGCAATCAGAGTACACACGGATTTTGCTGGATGCGATACCAAAGGGAGTGGTGTAGGACAAGGGGACATGGAGACAAAGGGACAAGGCGAGGGGCGAAAGGGTGAGGGGCGAAGAACTTAAAACTAGAATGGCAGTTCATATAAAGAGTGCCAATTATGCTTTCCGTCTGTTATTAATACATACACAAATAAAATTCCGTGCAATACGGCATAGAAAACGACTTTAAAAGAATTAAAATGTCAAAAAAGAAACAAAATCCGCAGGCTAATATCGCCCGCAATGCATTTACTAATCTGGTTTTTAACCTGTTCTCGGAAAATTCCGACAACTCGTATAATTTCAGGCAAACCGCCGCACAATTAGGCATCACTGATAAAAGAGAAAAAGACCAGATACGATCCATCCTCGAACAACTCTCCATACAGGGATCGTTGGTTGAAATGAACCGTGGAAAGTACAAACTGAACCCCACCCTGAAAGCCGCTGTATCGAGAGCCAATACCGTTACCGGAATTGTGGATATGAAATCAACCGGCAAGGCCTATATAATTAGTCCTGATCTGCCCGAAGATGTATTTATTGAATCCAACAACACCAACCACGCACTAAATGGCGATAAGGTAAAAGTCCACCTTTTTCCGAAACGCAAAAACCATAAACCGGAAGGTGTAATTGTAGAGATCATTGAACGGGCAAAAAAACAATTTGTCGGTATAGTTCACGTATCGAAACGCTTTGCGTTCCTTGTTCCCGACAGCCAGTTGATTAATGTTGATATTTATATTCCGCTTACAGCCCTTAAAGGTGCTAAACACGGACAAAAAGCTGTTGCACTTATAACCGAATGGCCCGAAAAAGCTACCAATCCGATTGGCGAAATTATTCATGTCCTCGGTCAGCCAGGCGATAACAATGTGGAAATGAATGCCATTCTGGCTGAATTCGATTTTCCACTCGAATTCCCAAAAGCTGCCGAAGCCGAAGCCAAACGAATTCAAAATGTAGTTTCACCCGAAGAGTTGGCCAAACGCCGCGACTTCCGTGATATATGGACCTGTACCATCGACCCTGTTGATGCAAAGGATTTCGATGATGCCTTATCGCTGCAGAAACTACCCGACGGCAACTGGGAAGTAGGCGTTCACATTGCCGATGTTTCGCATTATGTAACTCCCGGAACTGCCATTGATGCTGAAGCTTACGAGCGCGGAACCTCCATTTACCTGGTTGACCGAACCATTCCGATGCTTCCCGAGCAACTTTCGAACCTGGTATGTTCGTTGCGTCCCGATGAGGAAAAACTTTGTTTCTCGGCAGTTTTTAAACTGAATGATAAAGCCGAAATCCTGCACGAATGGTTTGGCCGTACAGTTATAAAATCCGACCGTCGTTATGCCTACGAAGAAGTTCAGGTGATGATAGAAGGAGCTGAGGGTGAATACAAAAACGAACTGATGACTTTGCATAATCTTTCTTCCAAACTGCGTGAAGAAAGGCTTAAAAAAGGTTCCATTGCTTTTAAATCGCAGGAAGTAAAGTTTAAACTGGATGAAAAAGGCAAACCTATCGGTGTTATGATCAAAGAGCAAAAAGAAGCTAACTACCTGATCGAAGATTTTATGTTGCTGGCTAACCGCCGTGTTGCTGAAAAAATTGCAACCCGCAAAAACAAGGAAGGCGAAGCAAAAACTTTTGTTTACCGGGTACACGACGAACCCAATCCTGAAAAACTGATCCGCTTCTCCGAATTTCTGCAAAAGCTGGGTTATGGTTTTCAAACAACCAGCCGCAAGAGTATCACGGCTTCCTTTAATTCACTGTTCGATCAAATACTCGGAAAAGGGGAGGAGAACATGATCGAAACCATTGCCATACGCACCATGGCCCGGGCCGAATACACAACACACAATATTGGCCACTACGGACTCTCGTTTAAGTATTATACCCATTTTACTTCGCCAATCCGTCGCTACCCCGACCTGATGGTTCATCGTTTATTACAGTGGTACCTGGATGAAAAGGGAAGTGCTTCGAAAGAGGAATACGAAGAAAAATGCAAGCATTCGTCGGATATGGAGCGCAAAGCTATGGAAGCTGAACGTGCCAGTGTAAAATACAAACAGGCTGAATACCTGATGGATAGGATAGGGGAGGAGTTTGATGGTTTGATTTCGGGAGTAAGCAAATGGGGTATTTTTGTCGAACTTACCGAAAGCAAATGCGAAGGCATGGTTTCGCTCAGGCTGATGAACGACGATTTTTATTACCTCGACGAAGAAAACTACCGCATAATAGGGCAACGCTGGGGTAAAATTTACCGACTGGGCGATAAAATACGTATCAAGGTTAAGAAGATAGATTTGCAGAAAAAGCAGATGGATTTCGACCTGGTACGAAATTCATAACATTTGCTGGTATTAAACAAAGTCAGGGTATCACTTTGTGTTAAACCCTGACTTTTTCATTTACTAACGTATCATTATTTTTTTTGCAACAATTTTAATAAAATTATATATTTGCTACTCTTCAATATTTTATAGTTGCTTTTGATGGAATTACGTGATCAATACAAACAATAATCATTAACCACAAAAACAAAACGCTTATGAAATTCTGTCCGAACTGCGGAGCAGAGCTGAAACCGGAAGCAAAATTCTGTGCAGCCTGCGGAACACCTATCGCTGTTACTTCTCCGCCGCCTCAACAGGCAGCACCTCCGCCACCTCCGCCTGCTTACCAGCAAGAACCAGTCTATGAGCATGCAAGGGAAGCTTCAAGCGCTTTTAAGGAAGCAATTTCAGGAAAAACCAATCTTGTGCAGCGTGTAATTAATATTATAACCAAACCGAAAGAAGAATGGGAGGTTATTGCTACGGAGCAGCCTGATACCATGAAACTCATTGGCGGTTACGCACTGATATTAGCGTTGATACCGGCACTATCGGCTTTTATAAAGTATGGTATCATTGGTATGACGTTTATGGGCTACACTTCGCGCAGCATCTCAACAGGAATACAAACCGGTTTGATACAATTACTTTCGGCAGTTATTGGGGTTTATTTGCTGGCATGGGTAATCGATTTATTGGCTCCATCATTCGACTCGCAGAAAAACTTCGGACGCTCGCTACAATTAGCTGTTTATGCTTCCACTCCACAGTGGGTGGCAGGTATCCTGCTGCTTTTATCAACAACTATGAGCATGTTAATTATGCTTATCAGTCTTTATGCCATCTATCTGCTTGCCGTTGGAATGCCTGTTTTAAAGGGAACTCCAAAAGAAAAAGTTGTTGGTTATGTTGCCCTAACAATTATTGCAATGATTGCAATAGCTGTTGTAATGGCGCTGATAATAGGTGGTATTTTAGGATTATTTTTTGTTGGAAGCGCCGGAGGATTCGGATTTTAGCCTGTTTTGAAATGAATTTGACACGAAAAGCCTTTTTGAAAAATTGGTTATACCAATAGCCGGGAGAAAGGCTTTTCTTTTACAAATCTAAAAATACCATTGCTATGAAATTTTGCCCTCATTGCGGAACAACATTTGAACCCGGGGCTCGATTTTGCCTGGAATGCGGTTTCGATAAATCAACTGTTGAAACATCAGGCAACGAACCAGTTGCAACACCACAGGTAATTGTTGACGAATCATCAGCAGTAACAGTATCTCAACCTGAAATTCATGAAATTAAGCCTGGTTGTCCGAAATGTGGAACCGAACTAACTCCTGACGATCGTTTTTGTCCTGAATGTGGTTTTGATACTAATACACTTGTTGCAGCCGAGCCGACTATAGTTGAAACTCCTGTTGCGGAAATAATTATCCCTGCAGCCATAGCAGAAGAGAAAACTGCGGTTGAAAAGGGAAATAAACAGTTTTGCCAACAATGTGGTACAGTTCTGGATTCGGATGAACGGTTCTGCCAGGAATGTGGCTTCGATACACAGAGCTCAGTAAATAAAGTAGTTACAGGAATAGGAAATACTCATTCGGCAGCCACCAATCCCGAACCTGTATTTATTCCGCCACCAGTTGAAACGATTTCAGCTCCTCCTAAAGCACTAAAACCAATACCACCTCCTGCACCGGAACCTGTTCAGCAACAAGCACATCAACAATATCCTTCAGCCGGAACGCCAACTCAGGATAGAAAGGAACAATCTAAGAAACCCTTGATGATGATTCTTTTAATTGTAATTGGTATTGGTGTACTTGGAGCAGGTGGATGGTTTGCGTATAACAAGTTTTTTGCGTCTCCCGCTGAAACCACAGCCGATACTACCTCAACAATCGAAGTGCCTGAAGCAACAATTACTGATATTCCTGAACATGAAGATGAAATAGATTTAGTACAAGCAGAACCTACACCTGGTAAGCCAAAGACTGCCGCCAAACCGAAGAGTAAAATTGACCAGGAACTGGAAAAATACCGCGAACAGGAAAAAAATAAAGCTGCTCAGCAAAGCAATTCTTCACAAACCACAAAGCCTAATCCGGGGGTAAAAATATCATCTATAGCCAGCGGAAATACTATTGCTTCCAAAGTTATACACGAAGTTGGCCGTAAGGAAGATCCTAAAAATAAAAAGCCAAAAAATCCCGCTAAATTCACACTACAGAAATCAACTATGATAGTGCGTATTACAACCGATCATTACAACGATGGAATGGGAACTTCAGGAGCAGGAAATATAACCATAAAGGACCGCGACGGGAACACACTTGGGACATTTAAAGCAAGCGGAAAAACAGGAAAGGACGGAGCTCCGAATGCAAAATGGGTTGCCGAGCCAAATAAAATGTTCGAAAAAGGAACGTATTATATATGGGACTCTGATTTTTCAACCTGGTCGAAAAATTTTGTAGGAAACGGATTTGTTGTTGTTGAAGGCTACGAAGTGGAATAGGATAGGAGGGAACAAGCACGCGAAATTTCAATAGTAAAAAAGGTAAATAACTTGTTTAAACCATTTAAAACAGATTAATATGGCTTTTTGCAGTAATTGTGGCAACCGTTTGATTGAGGGTGCCGCTTTTTGCCCTGAATGTGGGACTAAAAATTCGTTAGGCGGAGCTCCTGCGCCGGCTCCAACGCAAGCACCGGCATACCAGCCACCGCCCCAGGTTGCTCAGCAGCCAGCGCCGCTGCAATTCGGTAGTGTGAAATTTGACATTGTTGAAAAAGAAACACTCAAATTCCTGAAAGCAGAATTCGATAACAGCGCTGTACGTTACGAATCGGGCGGCATGTACTACATGCAGGGAAACCTCGAAATGGAAGCAAATCTCCCCTCTGCAGGTGGTTTTCTGAAATCGATGGTAACCCGCGAAAGTGTGGTGAAGCCCGTAATACGGGGAAGCGGAACCGTTTGGTTTGAACCTTCATTCGGAAATTTTACTATTATGGATCTCAAAGGTGAAGAATGGATACTCGATAAGGGTGCCTATTATGCTTCCGAAATGGGAATTGAAATTGGTTCGTTTACCAATAAATCCATTTCAGGGCTTTTCTCCGGTGAAGGATTTTTCCAAACCAAAGTTGCAGGAGTTGGTAAGGTTGTACTACTTTCGAACGGACCTCTCGAAACGGTTGAACTGAACAATGGTAAACTGGTTGTTGATGGTTCATTCGCGGTTGCCAGGCAGGCAAGCGTACAATTAACAGTTGCAAAAGCCAACAAAGGGATTTTCGGATCCATGATTTCGGGCGAAGGAATTGTAAACACTTTTACAGGTACAGGGAAAGTTTTGATTGCACCTGCCGCCAACAGGTATATTACGTTGATCAACTATTTATCAAGCATTCACCGCCGGGTAATGCAGATAAAAAACAGTTAAGCACAATCTGTTTAACAGGAATAATTAAACCTCAAACCGGGAACTGAATTGAATTATCCATCGGTTCCCGGTACCGTTTTTATCCTTTTAGTGTGCTGTTTTGTGAATTTTGTTGCAGCAATTTTAGAAAACTTATTGGGCATCGGTTTTAGATTTTAAAAGTCTTATCCCGTTTTAATACCAATTAAAAATAAAATGATACTGATAGCAGACATCATATTGCCTTTTCTGGATATCATGTTTGATATATTGCATATTCTGCTGGTGATTTTTATAGTTTCCGGCTGGCTTTTCCCTGATCTGCGGAAAATGCATCTTGTTGTGGTTTTGCTCACTGGGTGTTCGTGGATAATATTCGGAAATGAATTAAACAATTGTATTCTCACCGAATGGCATTTTAATATCCTTCGAAAAATGGGTATCATCAATCTTCCTGATACTTACACCCAGTATGCGCTAAAACGAATCACAGGATTGGCAATTCCGAAAACTACAGCATTGCTTATAACCCGGATCTGCTGGTTGCTTTCTCTTTTTCTGTCAATAACATGGCTTAAAATTGAATCCTCACAGAACAAAGAAAAGGTAAAAACCGGTTCCGACTTTCAGATGAACTGAAGCAGTTTTATTCGCTTTTTTCTACTGATTTTTTCCGTTTAATAAAGAAAAAGATGATAAGATAGAAAACAAAAAGTGAGATAACATTAAAAACCAGAATGCCCATAAATCCACTACCGTAAACGAATATTACTGAAAGTAACAGAAAAACGGTATTTGTAATTACCGCCAGGGATAAAGCTTTGAAGCGAATCAAATCGAGTCCTGTAAATTCAGTTTTCTGCCTCGAAAAAACAATCATTCCCAAGCCGCAAATCAGGAACAGCAATGTAAGTTCATCAGCAAAATTTGTACGAAAAGTTTCAAATATTTTTGTTTCTAAAAATACGGAATACACTGCAAATACGGGTATGGTAAACCGAAAATCAAACCATATATAAAATATTGCCAACGCAATTCCTGTTACTAACAAAAAAATACCAATTAACTTGAAGTAGTATGGTAAAAGCAGGTTCTTCATAGGCACGGAGTCTTAACCGGATTGTTAACAATCATCCGGAATAATGTAAAATTTAATGATCGGGATTAATTTTGTGTGCTTGAATAAACAGGGAAGTCAGCGCTGGTTCCATCATCGAATGAGACTTTAACACCCACTAATCCAAATTTGTGGTTGGCAACATACGTGTATTTTGTTATTCCGCCGGATTTCTTCAACCCGAGGGGTTCCATTTCAACCTGTATAGTCTTAATAAGCATAAACCTGTAAGGATAGTCATCTTCACCTGTTTTGCTCACCACTTTTCGTTCTTTTCCGGTATTGCCAATAGGGTAAGTATCACCAACCTCTGAATCGTATTTTACAATCACTCCAGCTCCCGGGCCGGTAAGTGTTTTAATACCTTCTTTTGTTTGTTGTACCTTGAAATCAGTGATTGTACATTTGTCGCCTGTAACCGTGACTCCGGGAAAATTAGCAATAATATTTTTCACCAGAGGATTTGTAATAGTTGCTTCGGCAGTGTATGTTGATACACCATCTTTAAGAGCTGTTATTGTAGCAGAGCAATTACTCACCCCTGCATTTTCAATGGTACTCGAAGATACAGTAACACCTACTTCACCCATTGGAGACTGATCACCGCTTAACGTACCGGCATCTTCGTCTTTGTTGAAAAGTTTTTCGCAGGATGAGAACAATGCAATGATGGCAATTCCGGCAAACAGTACAAATAGCTTTTTCATAAAGAAAGGTTTAAAGTTAATTATAATCAGGCTTATATCATGTTCACAAATATATGTGATTTGGTGGCGAAATCCAACTAATTTTAACTGATTACTTTTTTATAAATTGTGACATTCGGAAATCAGGACAATCTTTCTGCAAAATAATTCCCAATCCTTTCGGCCTCCTCCATTTTCCCGT
>Ga0209066_10008133_pt1 | contig 10229 bp, 8 predicted proteins | sample All_14_2_FD_187198 | JGI IMG/M metagenome (GOLD analysis project Ga0209066, IMG submission 187198) | Freshwater microbial communities in response to fracking from Pennsylvania, USA - Allegheny Zone_MetaG_DW_15 (SPAdes) (version 2) ... | reverse complement strand
CGATAGTCGAAATCCTTGCCCAGCGGATTGGTCTTGCTGTCATGCTGGTGCAGAATGTCCAGGTTCAGCGCATTCGGCCACCACTGCGTGACCGAACTTCCCGTCGCGGTGTTGCCACCATGCATGACCGGGCATTTCCCCGCCGTCTTGATGTCAGTAGCACTCATGGTTCCCTCCGATAGCTGCCTTGCCGTGCGAGCGCGCCGAGTGGAGCGCATCTGCCTATTTCAGGTGGTGTGAGTATTGGGACGTCATCCACCGCAAGAAGAGGGTACCAAGGCAGTTCCATAAAAGATAATTGCATTTTCTAACTAGTTCGATAGGATTATCTAATGATAAGCCCGTCCATGAAACATCTGCGCTATTTCGAGGCGCTGTCGCGTCACGGCCATTTCGGCCGCGCGGCGGAGGAATGCGCGGTGACCCAGCCCGCGTTGTCCGTCCAGATCAAGGAGTTGGAGGCGCTGATCGGCGCGCCTTTGGTGGAGCGTGGGGCGCGGCACATTCATTTGACCAGCCTGGGCAAGGAATTTGCCGAGCGCGCGCAGGAGATTTTGCAGTCGGTCAACGAGTTGGGGGAGCTTGCGCGGGCCTCCCGCGGCCCCCTGATGGGCGAGTTGCGCATCGGCGTGATCCCGACCGTGGCGCCCTATCTGTTGCCGGCGGTGATCAAGGCGCTGGCATCCCATTACCCCGGGCTGGATCTGCGCCCGCGCGAGGCGGTGACGGCCAAGCTGATCACGGCCCTGATGGAGGCGCGGCTGGACACGGCCATCGTGGCCCTGCCGATTTCCGAGCCCATGCTGCGCGAGGTTCCCCTGTTCGAAGAGGAATTCCTGCTGGCCCGCGCGGCGCAGGATGCCGACAAGCCGGTTCCCAAGCCGGAAAAGCTGAAGGAGATGCGCCTGCTGTTGCTGGAGGAGGGGCATTGTTTTCGTGAACAGGCCCTGTCCTATTGCAGCCTGGATAATGCCGTCCCCCGCGATCTGATGGAGGGGAGCTCGCTGTCGACCCTGGTGCAGATGGTGGGGGCGGGAATCGGCGTCACACTGATACCGGAAATGGCGGTTCATATCGAAACCCGCTCGGCCGATGTCGCCCTGGCTCGCCTGCCCGAACCGCGCCCGACGCGTAGCATCGGCATGGTCTGGCGTCGGACCAATCCGCTTTCCGATCAACTTGCCAAGGTGGCGGGCATTGTCCGCAAGGTGGGTTTGGAGCGGAAAGCGGTGGTAGGGACGACATCACGCTCCGCTGTCGTCCCGGGCGAGGAACCGGGTTCCGAGACCCGGAATCTTTCCCTGGCCAGGGATTCCGGGTCTCGCTTCATGGATGCTCGCCCGGAATGACAACATCTGGAATGCCGCGCGCAAATCCGAGATGCTTCGGACCTGCTTGCGGGGTTTTTCCACCACCCGCAAATCCGGCGGCCTTCGGCCTTGCTTGCGGGGCTTTTCCACCACCCGCAAATCCGAGGTGCTTCGCACCTGCTTGCGGGTGTTACTCCACCGTCACCGATTTCGCCAGATTGCGCGGCTGGTCCACATCCGTGCCCTTCAGGACGGCGGTGTGATAGGCCAGCAACTGCACCGGAATGGCATACAGGATCGGCGCCACCAGACTGTCCACTTTGGGCAGTTCCACCGTGGCGAAGGGCTGCGTCATGGCCGAGATGCGCTTGATCCCCGGCGCGTCCGACAGGAAGATCACCTTGCCGCCGCGTGCCACCGCCTCCTGCACATTGCTGGCGGTCTTTTCGAACAGATTGTCCGACGGCGCGATCACAATGATCGGCACATTGGAATCGATCAGCGCGATGGGGCCGTGCTTCATCTCGCCCGCCGCATAGCCCTCGGCATGGATATAGCTGATCTCCTTCAGCTTCAGTGCCCCTTCCAGCGCGATGGGGTAGGAGATGCCGCGCCCGAGATAGAGCACATCGCGGGCCTTGGCGATTTCCACAGCGATCTCGGCCAGCCTGTCATCATTGTTCAGCACCTCCACCGCGCGGCCGGGCACCTCGATCAGGGCGGAGGCGAGCGCCGCCTCACGCTTGCGGTCCAGCCTGCCCTTGGCCTTCGCCATGGCGATGGCGAGGCAGGCGAGCGCGGTCAGCTGCGTGGTGAAGGCCTTGGTCGAGGCCACGCCGATCTCCGGCCCGGCCAGCGTCGGCAGCACGGCATGGCTTTCGCGCGCGATGGTCGAGCCCGGCACATTGACGATGGACAGTACCTTCTGCCCGCGCTTCTTCAACAGCCGCAGGGCTTCCAGCGTATCCATCGTCTCGCCGGATTGGGAAATGAACAGGCCAAGCCCGCCCTGGGCCGGAAGCGGCGGGTCGCGATAGCGCAATTCCGACGCGATATCGGTTTCCACCGGCACGCCGGCCAGCTGTTCGAACCAGTATTTCGCCACCATGCCGGCATAGAAGGCGGTGCCACAGGCCGATAGCGTGATCTTTTCCACCGAAGCCAGATCGATGGGCAGGTCCTTCAGCGTGATCGTCTGTTCCGCCGGGTTCAGCACAGTGGCCAGCGTGTCGCCGATCACGCCCGGCTGTTCATAGATTTCCTTCAGCATGAAATGCGGGAAATTGCCCCGGCTGATGCGGGCGGCTGATGCCGCACTTTCCACGATGGGTCGCTCGATCGCATGGCCGTCGGTATCGAACAGCTGCGCGCCCTGTGGGGACAGGACGGCCCAATCGCCTTCTTCCAGATAGCAGATGCGCCGGGTGAGTGACGCCATGGCCAGCGCGTCGGAGCCGAAATACATCTCCCCCTCGCCATATCCGATGGCAAGCGGCGAGCCCCGCCTGGCCCCGATCAGAAGGTCGGGGCGGCCGGCGAAGGCCATGACGAAGGCAAAGGCTCCCTCCAGCTTGGGCAGGACCTTGGCGACGGCCTGTTCCGGTGACAGCCCGCCGGCCATCTCATGGCTGATCAGATGGGCCACGACCTCGGTGTCGGTCTGGCTTTCATAGACGATGCCGTTGCCTTCCAGCTCGGCCCGCAGATCCAGATAATTCTCGATGATGCCGTTATGGACGATGGCCACCGCGCCGGTCATATGCGGATGGGCGTTGTTTTCCGACGGCACGCCATGGGTGGCCCAGCGGGTATGGCCGATGCCGGTCCGGCCCTCCAGAGGATGGGCGCCCAGCACCGCTTCCAGATTGGCGAGCTTGCCTTCCGCGCGGCGCCGATCCAGCGATCCGTTGATGACGCTGGCGATCCCCGCGCTGTCATAGCCGCGATATTCCAGCCGCTTCAGCGCGTCTAGGATCAGGGGGGCAACGTCGCGCTTGCCGATAATGCCGATGATTCCACACATGATGTGCCCTGTTACTCCTTGCCTGCCTTGCGGGCGGCTTTTTCCGCGGCCTTGAGCGCGCGCATGGTTTTGGCCTTGCCGGGTTTCACGATCCGCTCCGCCCGGGTCAGGGCCAGCGCATCGGCCGGAATCTCCCCGCCGATGGCCGAACCCGCCGCCACGATGGCGCCTGCGCCGACCGTGACCGGGGCTACCAGGGCGGAGTTGGAACCGATGAAGGCATCCGCACCGATTTCGGTGCGGTGCTTCAGATAGCCGTCGTAATTGCAGGTGATCACGCCCGCGCCGATATTGGCCCCGGCGCCGACATTGGCATCACCGATATAGGCCAGATGATTGGCCTTGGCGCCCGGGCCGAAATGGGCATTCTTCACCTCGACGAAATTGCCGATGCGCACGCCGCCGGCGATATCCGTGCCGGGGCGCAGCCTTGCGAAGGGGCCGATCTGCGCACCGGACCGTACCAGCGCGCCTTCAATATGACAGAAGGCGCGGATTTCCACATCGTCTTCAATCGTCACGCCGGGGCCGAACACCACATTCGGGCCGATGGAAACATCCATGCCCAGAACCGTGTCGGCGGCGAAAAACACGCTGGCGGGATCGGTCAGGGTAGCCCCTTCCAGCATGGCGCATTCGCGCCGCCGGCGTTGCCAGATCGCTTCCGCGCGCGACAGTTCCAGCCTTGTGTTGACGCCCATCACTTCTTCTTCCAAAGCGGTGACGATGGCGCAGTCCAACCCGTCCGACACGGCCAGGTCGATGGCGTCGGTCAGGTAATATTCGCCCTTGGCATTGGCATTGCCGATACGCGCCACGAGATCCCAGAGCCGGGCAGCATCGAAGGCCATGACCCCGGCATTGCATAGGGTCACGGCCCGTTCGTCCTCGCTCGCATCCTTGTGCTCCACGATGCGGGCCAGCCTTCCCGATGCATCGCGGATCAGCCGGCCATAGCCGGTCGGGTCGACGGCTTCGAAGCCCAGCACGACAATCGTCGCGCCCGCTTCGCGCGCAGCCACCATGGCGGCCAGGGTTTCGGCCCGGATCAGCGGCGTATCACCGAACAGGACCAGGACGGTTCCCTGCCGGAAATCGGCCAGTTCCTCCCGGGCCATGCAGACCGCATGCGCGGTGCCCAACCGGTCGGTCTGTTCCACCGCAGGGGCGGGGGCGGCCAACTTCGCCACGGATGGCATGTCGGGCCCGACCACGACGACCCTGCGGGTGACGCCGGCCTGTTCGGCTGCGGTCAGAACATGGCCCAGCATGGGCCTTCCGGCAATCGGATGCATCACCTTGGGCAGGGCAGAACGCATGCGCGTGCCCATGCCTGCGGCAAGCACGATCGCGGCAACGGGATGAGACGTCATGGACTTCCGTCATTCGGTTGGTATAGAGCCATTGATCCCCGCTTTGCACTGCGGGACGATGCACCCTGCCATGCGTCGACAGGGGGCGCCAAGTCAAGGCGTGTTTCGGTTCATTGCCAATTCTTGCGGAGTGTTTCAAGCCGTGTCTAGCCAAGCCCCTGCGATCCTGTTCGATCTGGATGGAACCCTGATCGATTCCGCGCCTGATATCGTGGCCATTCTGAACAAGGTACTGGGCGAGCTTGGCTTGGCCCCCATCCCCTATGACCAGGGACGCGTGATGATCGGGCGCGGGGCCAAGGTGCTGCTGGAACGCGCTTTTACCGCGATCAACCACCCAATGGAACGGCTCGACGGAGCGCTGAAGCGCTTTCTGGAACTGTATCGCGACGAGGAATCGCTGCGCTTGACCACGCTTTATCCCGGCGCGCGGGAATTGCTGCAGGGGCTGGCGGAGCAGGGCCATCCGCTCGGCCTTGTCACCAACAAGCCGATTGCCCCCACCCGTACCGTGCTGGCCCATTTCGGCATTACGGACATGTTCGCCACGATCTATGGCGGCGATGTGCAGGAGGAGCGCAAGCCCGCCCCCTTCATGCTGCTGGCAGCCCTGAAGGATCTGGACCGTACGCCCCGTTCCGCCGTGATGCTGGGCGATACCGACAATGACGTGCTGGCGGCCAAGGCGGCCGGCGTGCCGGTGATCGGGGTCAGCTTCGGCTATTCCGTCCGTCCGATTGCCGAACTGGAACCCGATGCCATCGTCGATGCGCTGGACCAGGTGCCGGGCCTGATCAGCTCTCTTGCTGGAGTATGAGGTCGAGCCCCTGGCCCTTGTAGCGGGTCAGATGCACGACCAGCGCGCCGTAATCGGTGTGGACCTCGATCCGTACCGGTACCGGCAGGCCCTCCGGCCCCAGCTTCGCTACATAGGCCTCGCGGCGCCGGGCCGTCTCGGCATATTTCGACGCTTCCAGCCGGAAGCCGCCCAGGCGCCTGAAATCGGCAACGGTGCAGGTAGCGGCCTCCCCGGTGAAAATACCATAGGTGCCGCCTTCCAAGGCGCGCGACGCGGCCGGTTCCACCACCACGTCATAGCGCCGTCGCCCGTCGAAGATGGGATAGCTGCCCCGGCATTCCGCCCCGTCCTTCATGGAGAAGGCCAGCGCGATCACGGTCGATAGCGGGTCGAGCGTGCCCTGGCCCGGATTGTCGGGCAGGGGGGTCAGTTCCGACCAGTCCGGTTCCGGTTCCACCGTGAATTCCGTGCCTTTCTGGGCGTCATAGCGCACCTCCGTCAGGCGCTCGCGCCCCCGGAAACTGCCGAAATTGCGGTGACTGACCGGGGTGAAGCCGCTGCCGTCCAGCACGCCGCGCGATTCGGTATCGCCGCGATATTCGGTCAGCCAGTTGGTGAAGCCCACCGTCTGGATCTTGCCGCCGATCCGATATTCGGTGGCCGACCAATCGACCGTGGCATCCGCCTTGGCGATCAACTGCCCACCGAAATAGACATCATAACCAAGCTCGGTGCGTTCCGGCAGCGATTCTGCCTGTGCGGCGGTGGAAGCGAGGGAAAGCCCGGCCAGTGCGGCCAGGGCAAACATACAGGCGCGCGGCGCGCGGCGGTCAATCCGTGCAAGCGAATGCGACATCATTTCTGCCGGTCCCTTCTGGCCAGATGTAATCTCCCTATTATTCGTCTTTTCGTTGTCTTTGGATCATAGCACACGGGCGCGGCTTTCGTCAGGGCCATCGCTGCGGCACGGCGTCCGAACCTGATGGAATCTAGGGCTGGAACGGGCGCTGTCCAGACCCTGCCGTCACGGGAACGAAATAACCCTGCTGGACTTGCTTGACAGGCCGGCCCGTGGGGCGCTACACGACGCCCCACGAAACGACCGGGCGTCGACAGGACGCCGCCTCACAGGTCGGGACGGGCGCGTAGCTCAGCGGGAGAGCACTACCTTCACACGGTAGGGGTCACAGGTTCAATCCCTGTCGCGCCCACCATTGTTTTCAATGGTTTGGTCTATATCGGGCAGATGGCGCAGCCGGTCAGAGCTTCATGCGCGGGCTGCCTCTACAGCCCCGCGATTTTTGCCGTGACTTTTGCCAGATAGGCAGCCCGGCTTTCCGGCGTGGAGAAATCCATCCGGTAATGGGCCAGATAGAAAGCGCGGGTGCGGGGCGCGCAGAGCGCGCGCAGGCCCCGCAGGATGGTCTTGCGCCCGGGCTCGCCCATCAGCTTGGACAAAAGCCAGCTTGCCCCGCAACTCGTCACCACGCCCAGCACGCGGATATGGGTCAGGCCGGAGCGGATGCCCTTGCCCTTTTCCGGCATCAGGAAGGCGACATGCGGAATGAAGACCCGGTCCAGCCAGCCCTTCAGGATCGCCGGCAGGCCATACCACCAGGTCGGATAGACGAAGATCAGCCCTTCGGCCCAGCGCAGATGGTCCAGATGTTCGGCCACCGGCGCCTCATTGATGCCAGGTTCGTGATAGCTGCCCCGCTCCTGTGCGTTCATCACCGGATCGAAGCCGATTTCGTTCAGGATCAGGCCGCGAACCTCGTGCCCCTTCGCAGTCAGAGTGTCCAGCACGGCGTGATAGAGTGCACGGTTGAAACTGTCCGCCCGCGGATGGGCATGCACGACCAGAAAGCGCATGGTTTTACGCCGTCTCTTCCAGATCATCCTCAGCCTCGTCCGATACGCTCAGCGAGGGGAAGAGATAGGTGCGCGGGGTGGAGAAATCCCAGTTCGGGTCTTCCCAGGCCACCATCTTGCCGGGGTTGAGCAGGCCCTTGGGGTCCGCCTCCCTCTTGAAGGCAAGCTGAACCCGGTCGGTCATCTTCATACCCCCTTCCTCCAGCGTATAGCGGTGCGGGTTGAAGATCGGGCAGCCCAGCGCCTCATGCTCGCGCATGATCTCCTCCAGCCGCTCCTCGGTCGTGAAGCGCACGATGGGCAGGCCGAAACAGGTGATGTCGCCGTTGAAGCGCACGAATTCCAGATGGTGGATCACCTCGTCGCCGAAATGCCGCGCGCATTTTTCCACCAGTTCCAGCTGGTTGGGGAAGGGGTAGAGCACCTGCAGATAGGTGATGCTGCGGTCGACCTTCAGCCCCTGCAAGGTGGTGTGGTTCCAGGACAGTTCATAGACGGGCGGAAAATGCGCGTCGCCATGGTCGTCGTCGGACCGGTAGAGGATGGATGCGCCCTTGCCGAAGGCCCGGGTGAAGGCCAGGAAGGCATCGACCGCGAAATCGGCCACCATGACCAGGCAGACCGATTTTCCCGCCGGGATGAAATCGCGGAATTCCGCGAACCAGTCATGCGGCAGCGGGGCGGCGATGGGGGAGGACAGCTTCTTCGCCATCGCATCCTGGCGCGCGAAATCATTGCCGAATTTGGCGCAGCCGGCGAAATCATCGAAGCCGATGATGAAATCGACCCAGTTATAGGCGGGCGCCAGTGGTAGCTCCACCTCGGTGATCACGCCGGTGGTGCCATAGGCGTGGTTGGCTTTCTGGATGTCATCGCCGGTCAGTTCGATGATGCGCGGCTCCGCCTCCATGGTGGCGAGCCTGAGGCGGATCACCGAACCCCGGTCGCGCAACCCGCCATGGGTGATCGATCCCACCCCGCCCGATCCACCGGCGATGAAACCACCAACCGTGGCCGTGCGGTGGGTGGAAGGATGCATGCGGAATTCCTGGTTGGAGCGGGCCTTGATCTCCCGCTCCAACTCCAGCAGCTTGCCGCCGGGCTCGCAGACCACCCGGCCTTGGCCGATCTCCTTGATCTTTGTCATCTCCGACAGGTCGAGCAGCACCCCGCCCGATAGCGGCATGGCCTGGCCGTAATTGCCGGTGCCGGTGCCGCGTGGGGTGACCGGAATGCCGCGGGCATAACAGGCCTTCAGCACCGCCAGCACATCGCCTTCCGATTGCGGCTTGACGATCAGATCGGCCGAGACACCTTTCAGCTGACGTTTCAGAGTGGGCGAGTACCAGTAGAAATCGCGTGATTTCTGCTTCAGCAGCGCCGGGTCGCGCTGGGTGGGAATGCTGCCCAGATCCCCGATCAGCCCGTCGATATCGTAAGTCATCGCCTTCAACCCTTCATCGCGTACAGATCGTCGAGAATGCGGAAATCCGGCGGGGTGGTGTCGACCGGCCGGCCGGCGCGCAGCACCACCCGGTCGGTCTGGGCCCTGGCAATTAGCTCCGTCCATTCCCGACCGTTGCACAGCACAAGATCGGCCACCGCGCCCTCGGCCAGCACGCCCCGGCCTGCCAAGCCCATCACGCCGGCGGGCGTCGCCGTCACCGCGCGCGGCCAGGCGCCAACGGGATGATCCAGCTGGCCGATACGTACGGCCTGCGAGAACACATCCAGCATGTCCATATCGCCATAGGCGTAGAAGGGGTCACGCGTATTGTCACTGGCGACCGATACGCGTACACCGCGTTCCGCCAATTCCTTGACCAGGGTGATGCCGCGTCTGCGGGGCGTACGGCCCGGTAAACGGTCCTGCAGATAGATGTTGCACATCGGCAGGCTGACCACGGCCAGATCGGCCTTGGCGACGAGGTCGAGCACCCGGAGCTGGGTTGCGTCGTCCTGTACACCCAGCGAGCAGCAATGCCCGACCGTTACCGTGCCTTCGAAACCCATGGCGAGCTTGGTTTCCGCGATCATGCCCAGCGAGATGGCGGAGGGGTCCATGCTTTCATCGACATGGAAATCGAGGTCGAGCCCGCGTTCCGCCGCCGCCTGGAAACAGGCTTCGATACCGTCGCGCACCTCCGGGATCATGAAGGTGACACAGCCCAATATGCCACCGGAGGCGGCCACCAGCTCGGCCAGCTCCTCCCGGAAGTCATCCTCAAGCATGCTGTCCACGCCCAGGATGGATACCGCCTGCAGGGTGATGCGGTCGGCCCATTGCTCGCGCATCGCCCTGAAGACCGGCCAGGAAGTCAGATGCTGCGGCCCGCGCGAGTCCAGATGGGTACGTACCGCCACCGTGCCATGGGCATAGGCGCAGGCGAGTGAGAAATCCATGCGCCGCGCCACGTCTTCCGGCGTCCACAGCGCGTCGCGATCCTGGGCCACGGCGTTCAGCGCACCGGCAAAGGTTCCGTCCGGGTTGGGCGAGCGCGGCCAGATATGGCCCTTGTCGATATGGGTGTGCATATCGACGAAGCCCGGCCAGATCATGCCCCCTTGCAGGTCCACCGCCGGGGCCGGGTCAGCGTCCAGCGCGCCGGGGGCTGCTATGCGCGCGATCCTGCCATCGGCTATCAGCAGGTCGAGCTTGACCAGATCGTCCCGGGCGCTGACGCCCGCAGGCAGGTCGCCCGCGATCAGGCTGGCCGGAGCCGTGCCGTTGCGCAGCACGAAGCGCGCCGCATCGGCGGGAATGGAAACAAAACCGCTACGCATCGACTACCGCTCCCGCTTGATCGCGCTTTCATGCCATTTGCGCAGCAACAGATGCTGGAACAGGGACA
>Ga0209066_10008129_pt1 | contig 10235 bp, 8 predicted proteins | sample All_14_2_FD_187198 | JGI IMG/M metagenome (GOLD analysis project Ga0209066, IMG submission 187198) | Freshwater microbial communities in response to fracking from Pennsylvania, USA - Allegheny Zone_MetaG_DW_15 (SPAdes) (version 2) ... | reverse complement strand
GGTCATGGGGCCATTGTGGCTGCGTATGGGGGCCTGCAATGGGGGCAGAAATCTAAAAACACGGCTTCAAGCCCGATCGGCTTGTTCAAAAACACCTGCTATCAGTCTTCCCCCCCAAGCCAACAGGGCCTCGCTGGCGACGCCTTGCGCCATGTCAGTCTTTCACGTGGCGGGGCCACAAACCGTCAGGGCCGGATACGCTGGTGCAGAAACCGGTCGTGACCCGATCCGTGTGAGGGCTCCACATTTTGAACGGGCGCGTAACCATCCCAGGCGCAGGTGTTCGCATCGGCCACCAGTTGCCATTCGGGGAACACCCGGTAGTGCTCGGCAATGCGTGCGCTCAGGCCGTCGCGTCCAAAGCTGTCGTAGTCGCCGCCAAAACCGTGGTCTTGCAACAGCATGCCGTACAACTGCGTGGCGCCACCCGGCTGGCAAAACAGGCCCTCGTACACCGCGTGGGCATCTGCCCCCAGCATCAGCATGGCCAACCGGTCAGCACCCCACGACGGCCCCATCTCGGGCAAGCGCTCCCACACCTGCAAAAACGCATAGGGCTTGACCGCTTTTTGGTAAGTCCACGGCTTCTCTCGCGGGGCAAACCGGGACACACCCGGTCCCCAGCGCACCGGAAAATCTTGGGGGCACAGATCAAACCGCGCCACAGGCCGGTAGCCGCGCACGCCCGTACCGGGCCGGCAACCGTCGATGGCCGCCACCACATCGTCGCGTTTCATCCAGTAATCGGCGTACACAAAACAATGCGCTGCGTGTGCGCCACCAAACACCTTCATGGGGTGACCGTCCAGCCCACACCCGGGGTAAAACACCGTGCGCTCTTTCAAAAATTCCCGCAGGGGCAGCGGCCCGCCAGGGGTCACCGCCCGCAGCCAGTCGGGGCAGGCTTGGGCGTGTTGCGACAAAGCTTCCACCATGTTCATGCCCGTGTTCCTTCTGACAGCGCGGTCAAGCCACCCATGCCCGGGTGGTCTTGCAGCCAGCGGCGCAGGTCGGCCAACACCTGCAGGTCGCGCTGGCGGCCCATGGGCAGGGTGGTTTGGCTGATGCGCTGCTGCGCTTCATCCAGGCTGACCCAGACAATGGCGGAGGTTTCGCTGTCCCAGGCGCCGTGCTGGCCGCTGTCGCGCATCACCGCGTACGCCGTGGTGCTGGTGCTGCCGCCGTACACATAGGGCAAATGGCCCACCACCACCGCCTGCACACCGGTTTCTTCGGCCACCTCGCGCAGCGCGGTTTGGGCCGGTGCCTCACCCGGGTTGGGGCGTCCTTTGGCAAAGGTCCACACGTAACCGCCAAAGTGCCCGGCGGGCTCGCGCAACAGCAAGCGCTGCTGGTCGTCCAGCACCAAGCCGCCGTAGGCATCGGCCTGCGGCAAGGCGCTGGCGTGGCGCAGGTGGCTGGGCGCGGCGGTGCTGTGCGCTGCGGGCGCCGGGGGCGTGGTTTGCAGCTCAAACAAGGCGTGCCACACCTCACCATAAGCGCGGGCGCGGGCATGGCCCTGGGTGCGCGTGACCTCGTTTTTGAAATTGTCGTAGGCAATGTCCATCACCAAACTGGCCAGCGCTCGGGCCACGGCGTCTTGGGGGGCGGTGGCGCGGTAGGCGTAGTCGCTGCCCTCGTGCGCGTTGATGGGGCCCATTTCTGGCAAGGCCAGCGCCTGGAGTGCGAGCAAATCGGCCTTCACACGCGCACGCACCGTCACTTGGCGCTGCAAGCCATCGCCCGGTTTCTGGACGATGCTGAAAAATCCCACGGGGGTCATGATCCACATACGGTTGCTTCCCTTTGTCGTTCACGGCAGGCATCAGTGCCAGCCGGTCAGCAAGTGTCGGCGCCCACTGGCTCAAGGCGTGAGCCTGTGCCGCCGTCCAATCCGCAAGAGACGTGTTTTTTACGGGTAACGCGCCACGCTGGCTTGCAGCGCGGTCACCACCTGCTGTTGCAACTCGGGGGGCGACAACACCTTCACCGCCGCGCCCCAAGACAGCACCTCGCTCAACACCTCTTGCGGGTTCAGGTACGGCAGGTGCAGCTCCAGCGAACCGTCGTCCAGCGCCACCATGCGCTGCTGCGGGTGCCAAATCTGGTCGCGCACCCAGCGGCTGCTGTCGGCATCAAAGTGCAACACCGCCGTGTGCAGCGGGCCGCCGTTGTAGATGCCAAAACCCGCCTCCAGCACCTCTTCCCATTCGGGCGCCGGCGTATCCAGCGCGGGCTGCTCCAGCGTCAGCACAGCGCTCATGCGGTCCAGCGAAAACACCCGAAGCCCGTTGCGCACATGGCAGTGCGCGGCCAAATACCAGTTGTCGCGGTAATACAGCATGCGCTGGGGCGAAAGCTCGCGCGGCAAAGCCTCGTCGCGGCCTCGGCTGTGGTACACGAGCTGCAAGCGCTTGCGCGTCAATACCGCGTCGCACACTTGCTGAAACACACCGTGCTCCACCACGCGGTGCTGCCCGGCCAGCTTGAGCTGGATGCGCTGCAACACCTGTTCGGTGGCCACGCCCTCGCGGCTCAACAGGTTGCGGATGCGCGCCATCAGTGGCTCCACATGCGGGGCCAGCAGCGCACCGGCATCCAGGTCGGCCAGCAACTTGTGCATGGTCAGCAGGGCCTGCATTTCGGGCGCCGAAAACCACAAACCCGGCAGCTCCACCCGGTCGCCCACGCGCTGGTGGCGAATGGTGTAGCCCCCGCCCAGGCGGTCGTATTCCACCGGCACCTGCAACTGGTCGCGCATGTAGGCCAAATCGCGCTTGAGGGTGGCGGGCGACACCTCCAGCCGCTGCTGCATGCTGGCAAACGTGACCGGTGCACCGGGGTTGAGCAGCCATTGCTGGATGCGGTAAATGCGGGCGGTTTTGGTCATGGGCGGGGTGTTTTCAGGTGGCGTTGGCCCAGGGCGGTGAGGCGGTAGCGCTGGAGACGGCTGTTGGGTTTGTCGGGCAGCGTCATTTCGACCACACCGGCTTGCAGGGCGGGCTTCAGGTGGGCCGTGCGAAAGTGCGCTTCGCTCTTCAGCCCCAGTGCCGCCTGGATTTGCTGTCGAGTCATCTCGCCCACCACGGCACGCAGCAACCGATCGACTTCACCTGTGACTTCACCTGTGACTTCACCTGTGACTTCACCTGTGACTTGCGTGGTGTCCGCTTGCGGCACCAGCGACAGCGGATGCCGGGGCAAGCGAATCACGAACGCGAGGCGGTCATCGTCTGTTTCAAACAGCGGCGCGGGCGAGCCATTGGCCGCCATTTCCTTAAAGATTTTCGGAATGCCGGTCGAGCGCCCCTCGGTCATGTCCAGCTCTTTCAGGAACTCGCCAATCCGCCGGTTGCGGTAACGGCGGCTGACGGCACGCCCGGCCTGAAGATCGGCCAGCCGGATGGACCGATCCGGGCCGGGGTAGCTGACGATGACCAGTTCTTCATGGCTGATGCGCACCTCAATCGGCTCGCGCTCCTCGTAAGACCGGTGGTACACCGCATTCACCAAAGCCTCTTCAATGGCGGCGTAGGGATAGTTCCAGACCCGCGTGGCCTCGGCCCGGTGCGGGTGCTTGATGACCGTTTCGCGCAAAAAATTGCGCTGGATGTAGCCCAAAGCCTCCCGCGTCATCCGCGCCAGCGGCCCCTTGAAAATCTGCTCTTCAAAGCGGTCGCCGCCCGCGCCTTCGGGAAACCACACCACATCTATCTGCACGCCGGGGAAAAACCGCTCCGGCGTGTCATGGAAAAACAGCAGCCCCGCGTTCTTGGGCCACGGCGATTCCGTGGGGCCGCCCGCCACGTTCATCTGCCGCGCCAGGGCCTCCACCGACAGCCCCGGCGCATCCGCCGCCAGCGCACTGCCCACTTCCTGCAAAAAAGCCTGCATCAGCGGCTTGGACAGATCGTCGATCCGCGCCGACTGGTTGAAGCGGTCGTCAAACGGCACCTTGGCCGCCAGGCTCAGCAGCTCCTGCTCTGTTTCGCCCTTGGCTTCGACCGTGCTGCTGTAGCGCCGGATGTAGTAGCGCCAGGTTTTCTTGTTGGCCGTGACGGCTTCGGGCGCTTTGTAAGGGCGGTTCTGCCCGCCCGGTGCCCACAAAACCATCAGCTTTCGGCCCTCCACCTCTTCAAGGCTCAGCACCGGGAAATACGGCGGCTGAATCAACTGGCAGGCGGCCAGCAGCTCCTGCTGAATTTTGTCCAGCTGGTGGTCGGCCAGCCCCACGGGCGGAAACACCGGTTGGCCGTTGGCATCGCAGTCCTGCCCGATGACCACATAACCGCCACCGAGGTTCTCGAAGTCGTTGGCAAAGGCGCAAACGGTGCGGATGATCGCGTCCGGATTCCAGCCGGTTTTGTATTCGATGCGCTCGCCTTCAACCGTGCGCTGGCGCAGCAGGTCGGTTAGGTTGATGGGGAGTTTGGGCATGTCTAACCCACCACTTTCGCTTGTGCGCAGGCATTGCACGGTGTACCGGCTTCAACCCATGTAAACAATGCATTTACACTTTCATTCAACGGTGGAATTAATCGCTTGCAATTCAGGCAAAACGGCAGCACCCACAAACGCAAGTTCTCTGAATTCGGAAAATCGAACACGGGCAGCGGCATATTGAAATCTACTGTGCTCGGGTAAATCAGTACGAGGTCACCTCGACCATTGAGATAATTTTGACCGTAGGCGTATAGTTGATAAAAATCGGACTGACTCAAGCCATATTTTTTTGAACCGTTGGCCTGCTGACTGTCAACCAGTTTCCACTTCGTATCCAATACCACACGATTCTCTTGGCCTTCTTTCACCAAAAGATCGGGTTTCAGCCGAAACCAGTTTTGATCAATATGCCTGACCAGCGAATGGCTGCAGACCTGTGTATGCAATGTGAATGGCGTCTTCAGTTGTCGTGCCAGGTGTTTGGCGACAAACGCCTCAAACACCGCCTGCATCGGGAACAGCAGCGAAGGTGCTTGATGCCCACCTGCACCTGTGAGCGGCGATTCGTATTCAAAAATCAAACGCGCCCAAGCCAGTGCCCCGTCATAATGCGCCATGCCGCGATCCAAGCGCACCCGTTGAAAGTCTGAAGAAGGCTGTGTCGATACAGGAACATCGGCAAACACAAAACACAGCTCTCGGGCCAATTGTTGGTTGCTCGGCGAAGCTGTCCAAGCCAAGACACGTTGAAGCGCGGCATGCAGCAAACGGTTTTCTGGTCGGTTGGACGAAAACTCATCAAACTCTATAAAAAAACGATCCCGGCGGCACACGTTATACCTTAAATGTGATGCCATGAGCAGCTTGCCACGTAAAGCAAACCGGTTGTCTTGCTGTGTGTTGTAGTCACTACGCATGCCGCGTTTTACAACGTGTTCCACAGAGCGCAAAAACTCGGCAATGAACACCTCCAACAAGGGCATGTTCGTTGCTGCCAATTGGGCACTATCGGTTTGAATGTGTCGAAAACCACCCAAACAGCGAAGCATTTCAATCAGCAAACGACGCGCCTCACCATCACCCGCGCCGTTAGCTTGAGTTTTGGCAACTTTGGGCAATACCTCGATCTGGTAGCCATTGGGAGCACGGAAGACCCCCACAAAATGGGTGACTTGCACAGCACGCCGCCCACAGTTTTGCGTCAATTTCAGCCAAGACGTTTCACCCACCTCGGCCACGCGCAATGCTTGTGTTTCCAGCCATGCAAACACATGAACAGGCACATAACTCACATTGGATTCATTGGGTAGCGTACAGTTGTCAGCGACCAGAACTTGAAACTCATAGATGGTGATGCCAGCCATTGGTTACGCCACTTAAACCGATGGCTGGTAAATACCTATATAAGCAGCAGGAATTTTAAATATATTTAGCTGCAAAGCGTAAAGCGGTTTGATAGCGTAACCATCAAGGTCATAATCGTTACCAAAAAGTTGGTTTACATCCTGTCCTGCTTGAAGCTGGAAAAACTGGTTGCAATCCAGCTTCTGGTTATCCCCCAGTACCAGCCTGATTTTGTTCAAGTCTTCAAAAAAGTATTCCTCCAGCAGTGGCATGATGCGGTTGCGAAAAATACTAGCCAACTCATCGAAACGCTCATCAGCATCATCAATAGTTATCAGCGGCGTAAAATATGCGTGTCCTATGGTGTGGTCGCGATCGTACAACGCCTCAATCCGCTGATTCATTTTTTCTAGCATTAGGCGCACATCAATATCACCGGTTTGCGTTGTGATGACCAAGGCCGCCAGCGGCGCGCTTTGCGGATCATCATCTTGCTTTTGAGCGCTGGTGTCGGGAAACAATGGAACGAATTCAAAACGGCGGCGCAATGCTGTGTCCAGCAAGGCCAGCGAACGGTCAGCCGTGTTCATGGTGCCGATAATATCTACGTTGGCGGGTACTGAAAATGGTTCGCCCGAGTATGCCAACGAAACCGAAACAACGTTATTTTGGCCCTCGCGTTTATCGGGCTCAATCAGGGTAATGAGTTCGCCAAATACCTTGCTTATATTGCCCCGATTAATTTCATCAATCACCATTGCAAAGCGTTGTTGGGGGTTTTTTCTAGCCTCGTCGCAGAGTGATTTAAAAGCACCTGGACGGATCTCGTATTGTATGGTGCCTACTCCAAGAACTGGGCGCAAGCCTTCTACGAACTCTTCATATCCGTAGGATTGATGAAAGGTCACGAATTTATATCGTGGATTGCCCGAGATGCCATTATTAGCTTCAGACATGCCATACTCAGTCTGGAGCAATTTCAATACTATATAGGTTTTACCTGTACCGGGAGGGCCGTAGTAGATACGGTTAACACAGGGTGAAGTGTTGACACCTTCGCCGCTCTCGATTTTCTCGAATACCAGCGATTCATCATCAACCGAATCAGAATTTTTCACAGGTACATCACCAACGCTTTCAACCAATTCTTTGAGGCGCATATCAAAAAGAGGCTTAAGTAACTCAGATTCAAACTCCAGAAGTTGATCCATAGGTACTTTTGCGAAAGATCTATTACTCCGTGGTGACCACGCCCTTGCTGGCCCCGCATAAGGACTTTTATGTTTTGCAGGTATGAGGGGTTGATAACTGCGCATTTGCCAGCCATTACCTTTGTCACAGGATGAAGCCGCCGATGTAAATTTGCCGATCAGCTCCGTGCTGTTTCCATGACATAAGAAAAACACCGTTCCAACCGGAGCCTCAACAAAATTCCTCCCTTGTCCATGGACAGAAGTCGTGTCTACCACAACCTGATTTTTGTCTTTGTACGCCTGACGTTCTTCATTGCTGAAGTTTGGCGGATCGCCATGCGAGAGTTTCCAAATTACCAGATTCTTTTTATCCCAGGCCTCCCAAATCCGTTTACCGAATTCCAAAACTCCAATTTTATCTTTGTTATTTTTTAGCGCCAATCCCTGCAAAGAAGCCATTGATTCTCTGGCACTTCCTTCGACAAAGGATGCCAACATCACACGCTTAAAAACAGGTAAAATTATTGGATTATCACGATCTTTTTGATAGTGAAATGCAATCTTCCACTTATAAACATCACCCAATTCACGAAGTGAGTCTATCGCACTCAAATTGCCCTTGGATGCGCTCTCCGCCACATTCACCACATAACTACGTACCTTCGTGAAAGCATCTTCAGCAGTTTGCCCCAGGCTCGTGAGCCAAGCATACTCAGCCAAATAGCTACGAATTCTATCGTTAACGCCTTGATTTGCATCCAATCGCCGATACACACCAAACTTAAACGACGACCCACCAGAAATACTGCCCATTTCATTAAGTCGATTTTCCATCCAGTATGTAAAGGTATTTACTTCACCGGTCGATGTGTAGTCACCCAAACTCATCTTTTTCAGGCGCTCTATCGGCCAAGCCAGCAAAAACTCATCCCACAACTTGTATTGATCGTCCATATACCTCAACCTTAAAAATGATTTTGATTAATTTCTACTGCCTGCACGAATGAAGGCAACGCTCACAGCTTACCGGCAAACAGGCAACATCTTCCACCAAGCCACAAGCCAAACACCCACCCCGCACACATGAATAGCCCCCGCTGCAAATAGCTTGCGGGGGCATCGTAGCTATCTGCCTGCACTGTACGTGCAAATACGCGATGCCAGCACGGGGGCGGCTTGCATGGCTTGCATGGCTTGCATGGCTTGCATGGCTTGCATGGCTTGCATGGCTTGCATGGCTTGCATTTTTTATGCAAGCCCAGTGCACAGCATCCCGATTCGGTTCAGCTCACATCTTTTGGCTTGCTGCACACCTCCCGCAAATGTTTCAACTGCACATATTCCCCGTCCACCGCCGCAATGGCACGGTCAATCGCTTCGGGGAAGTGGCGGCAGGCGCGCACGAAATGGTCTTGCACCATGACGCCGAGGCAGGTCAGGGCGAAGTCGAAGCGCAGGCGGTCGTCGGTGACGCAGACGGCCAGATTGGTGCTGTTCAGGGAGACTTCGTTGGACAGGCGCAGGCGTTCGAGTTCGGTGGTTTCTTCGCGGAACTCGGTGTAGGTGCTGAGCGCAATCAGGCCTTGGTGTGGCCGGTGGGTGATCCAGTACGGGAACCAGCCGGGTTCGTGGACGTGGATCTGGCCATCGCTGTCCACGCTGTGGGCGATGACGGCTTGTTCCAGCAGCACGCTGAGGCAGGCGGGGCTGACGTCGTTTTCGTCGATGAGGGTGTTCATGGTGGTGGTTTGGGTGGGCTGGGGTGTGTTTGGGGTGGATGGGCTGGGCTTGCGGCTGGGCCGAGCTGCGCAGGGCTGGGCTTGGCCGGGCCGCAGCGGGGGCGTTCAGTCGCGGCGGCGGCCACGGCCTTCTTCCACCTTTTTGCGCAAGTAGGCGGGCTGGGCGCTTTCGGTTTCGTCGCCACCGAAAGTGCCGTCGTCGCGGGCGCTCAGGCGCTGGCCGGTGCGGCGGCTGCTGAAGTGGGCTTCTTTGCGGTACAGCTCTTGGTCGCGTTCGGCGAGTTCGGCCAAGCGCGCGAGCTTGGCGGCCAGCCAGGGGTGGTGGCCCAGGCGCTGTTGCATGCTCTGGAGCAGTGCCCGGGCTTGGTTGGTCTGGCCCTTGGTGAGCAGTTGGGCGAGTTGCTGGCTGTCGGCGGCAAAGCGGGCTTCGTCCAGACGGGTGGCCACGGCTTCGTCGGTAGGCAGGGTGGCGAGGGCGGCGGCGTCTGCGGTGGGCAGTTGCAGCGGCGGGGCGTAAAGGCTGACGGGCTGGCCGTCGAGGGTGGTGGCGTTCAGGCTGGCGGCGAGCAGGGTGCGCGGTGTGCCGCTGGCTTGGCCGGGGGCGCTGGGGCTGATGTGCAGGCGCAGGGCCACCCAGGCTTGGGCGGACCAGGGCAGGTCGGGCAGTTGGATGCTGCCGTCTGCCGCGCGGTCTACCACGCCCAGGGGTTCGATGATGACGCCGTCGGCGGGCACAAGGGTGAGGCCCAGGCGGCGCAGGCAAAGGGCTTGCAGCAGTTGCAGTTCTTCGTCAAAGCTGTCGTGCAGGTCGGTGGCGGTTTGGCCAAAGTATTGCTGGCCCCGGCCTGCGCGGGCCATGGCGTTCATGAGGTCTTCGTTGAAGCCCCGACCCAGGCCAACGGTGGTGGTGGCGATGCCTTGGCTGGCGGCGCGGGTAACGTGGGGCACGATGTCGTCGGCGTGGGTCAGGCCGTGGTTGGCGCAGCCGTCAGAGAGCAGCATGACGCGCGAGATGGCGTTGGCGGGGCCGTCAGCCAGGGCTTGGGCACCGGCTTGCCAGCCCAGGAACAGGTTGGTGCTGCCGCCTTCTTGCACCGTGGCCAGCGTGGCTTTGAGTTCGGGCAGGTTCACCGGGCCGAGGGTTTGCAGGGTGGTGACCTGGGTGTCGTAGGCCAGCACGGCGAGCTGGTCTTGCGGGGCGAGGTGGCTGGCGATGTGTTCCACGCAGCGCAGGGCTTCGGCCAGCGGCTGGCCCGACATGCTGCCCGAACGGTCCACCACGAGGGCGAGGCGCTTGGGTGCTTGGGTGCTGTCGGCGGGGGTTTGGGGTGCGTCGTGGGCCTGAATGCGAACGATGAGGTCGAGCACGCCGCCTTGGGTGGGCACGGCGGTTTGCAGGGGAGAAAACTGGATGGTAGCGGTGGCCATGAGAGACAGCTCCTTGTGGGAAGCACACCGGGCGTGATTGCCTGGGGTGAGCAAGGAGTGTCTGGCGGGGGTGGCTCATGGCGTGAGC
>Ga0209066_10008128_pt1 | contig 10235 bp, 9 predicted proteins | sample All_14_2_FD_187198 | JGI IMG/M metagenome (GOLD analysis project Ga0209066, IMG submission 187198) | Freshwater microbial communities in response to fracking from Pennsylvania, USA - Allegheny Zone_MetaG_DW_15 (SPAdes) (version 2) ... | reverse complement strand
TGCTGGACCAGGGCTGGAGCGTGCTGGTGGACGCGGCCTTCCTGCGCCGGCACGAGCGCGCGGCCTTTGCGGCGCTGGCGGCCGAACGCGGCGTGCCCTGTCACATCCTGGCCTGCGAGGCGCCGCCGGACGAGCTGCGGCGGCGCATCCGGGCGCGGCAGGCTGCGGGGGGCGACGCGTCCGAGGCCACGCTGGCGGTGCTGGAACAGCAGTTCGGCTGGCTGGAGCCGCTGGATGCCGCCGAACGCGCCCGGTGCGTCGCCCCGGAATAAATTTCAAGCCCGTCAGTCCCGCTTTCACAAGCCATTTGCGGGGCGCCTCGCTACCATCACCCGATTCCAATGCTCCCCGGAGACCGACCATGACCGTGATCACCAACATCGAAGACCTGCGCGTGCTGGCCCAGAAGCGCGTGCCGCGCATGTTCTACGACTACGCCGACTCCGGCTCCTGGACCGAGAGCACCTACCGCGCCAACAACGACGATTTCCAGAAGATCAAGTTCCGCCAGCGCGTGGCGGTGAACATGGAAAACCGCAGCACCGCCACCACCATGGTCGGCGAGGCGGTGGCCATGCCGGTGGCCATTGCCCCCACCGGCCTGACCGGCATGCAGCACGCCGACGGCGAGATCCTGGCGGCACGCGCAGCAAAGAAATTCGGCATTCCCTTCACCCTCTCGACCATGAGCATCTGCTCCATCGAGGACGTGGCGAAACACGCGGGTGAAGGCTTCTGGTTCCAGCTTTACGTGATGAAGGACCGCGGCTTCATCGAGCGCCTGATCGACCGCGCCAAGGCAGCCAACTGCGGCGCGCTGGTGCTGACGCTGGACCTGCAGATCCTGGGCCAGCGCCACAAGGACCTGAAGAACGGCCTTTCGGCGCCGCCCAAGCTGACCATCGCCAACATGATCAACATCGCCACCAAGCCGCGCTGGGCGCTGGGCATGCTGGGCACCCCGCGCCGCCAGTTCGGCAACATCGTCGGCCACGTGACCGGCGTGGCCGACATGAGCAGCCTCTCGAGCTGGACGGCGCAGCAGTTCGACCCGGCGCTCAACTGGGGCGACGTGGAATGGATCAAGAACCGCTGGGGCGGCAAGCTCATCCTCAAGGGCATCCAGGACGTCGAAGACGCCAGGCTGGCGGTGCAATCGGGCGCGGACGCGCTGATCGTCAGCAACCACGGCGGCCGCCAGCTCGACGGTGCGCAGAGCAGCATCGAGGCGCTGCCGGCCATCGTCCAGGCCGTGGGCGGCCAGATCGAGATCCACATGGACGGTGGCATCCGCAGCGGGCAGGACGTGCTCAAGGCGCGCGCCCTGGGTGCGCGCGGCACCTACATCGGCCGACCCTTCCTCTACGGCCTGGGTGCCATGGGCGAGGCCGGCGTGAGCAAGTGCCTGGAGATCCTGCACAAGGAACTGGACCTGTCCATGGCCTTCTGCGGTCACACGAAGATCGAGACGGTGGACCGGGGCATCCTGCTGCCCGGCACCTTCCCGACCGCCTGAACCGGTGCCGCGGGCGCGGCCGCCCGGACCGTTCAGCCCAGCCGCTGCAGCGCGGGAGCCAGCGCCGCCCAGAGGTCGGTGAGGCCGGGATCGTCGCTGGCCGTGGGAGCGCCCAGCCAGGCCAGCCCCTGACGCTCCACCCGCTCCCGCAAGGCGTCGTCGGTGACACCGGGCGCACCCACACACAGGATGAGCGGGCAGTGGTGCACCTGGCGGCAGGCCTCGACCACCCGGTCGGCCAGGTGGTGGTTCAGCGCGGGGTCGGCATCGAGCAGCAGCACCACCGCGCCGTAGTCGGGCAGAAAAGCGTGCGTCATGCCCATGGCCAGCGCCTTGCGGGCGTTGGCAATCAGGCGCAGGCCGCTGCCTCCCGGACCGGGGATGTCGAGGTAGTCGCTTTCCACGTCCCGCACGTCGGCCATGCTGCCGGTGAAACGGCGCCGCACCAGCGGCTGGCGGTGCTTGGCGGCCAGCCAGGTCAGCAGCTCAAAGGCACGGGAGCCTCGGGCCGAAAGCAGCATGACGCGCGGATAGCTGCCCAACGGCGCCGGCATGTCCGCCATCGGCGGTGAACACAGCGTGAGCCAGATGCTCGCCGGCTCCAGACTCTCGCCACGTTCGTGGCGCTCCAGCAGTTCGAACACCCGCAGGCCGAAGGCGTCGGTCCGCTCGGGCGACTGCACGATGGCGCCACTCCAGGGCATGAACAGCCGCGGCCGGCCGACGCTGCGGTGAATGACTTTGAGGCCGTGGTGGCGCGGATCGCGCACCACCCGCTGTATCAGCGCCTGCACCGCCTCGTCGGCCCCCTCGATCCACTCGACGAACCAGCCGCTCATGCTCAGCAGGGCCACGCGAAGGCCATGCTGCTGGTTGCGCGCCTCGGCGTGTTCCCGGATGCGCTGCATCTCGTCCAGGTGCGAACCCTGCACCAGGCTCATGCTGGCGTAGATCAGGCGCGAGACGGGCTGCAGTGGCACTTCGCCACTGCCGTCGGGCCAGAAGGTGGAGATGCGGTCGGAATCGGCTGAGGACATGGCTGCGAATGGGGCGTCCGGCCCCCATGGGACAATCCCGCAAAGGGTGAACCGGAGGCCAAGGCGGCGATGCTAAGGCGATTGGCCACCGATTCCGATGTGGTTTACCGCAAGACATCACTCGCATCCACACTTTCAAACATCCGCCCCATGACATTGACCGATTCCGCTTCGGCGCCGACGCGCCGCGTGTCGCCCCTGTGGCGTGCCCTCGCGATCTTCCTGCTGCTGGTGCTCCTGCTGGCCTGGGCCGCCAGCGCCAGCATGGTCACCCAGTTGCAGGCGCAGATTCAGCACCTGCAGGGCCGCCTGGCCCAGGTGCCGCAGATCCGCCACGTGAGCGTGCTGCTGGACGCGCAGGGCCTGCCGGCGATGCTGGCCACCCACAACCCGCAGGAAGGTGCCCTCACCCTGCAGCGCCTGAACGACGTGAAGGAAGGCCGCGAGGACAGCATGCAGGTCTGGGCCGTTTCGGCCGACGGCAGGACGCGTTCGCTGGGCATCATCGAGAGCAAGTACAAGACGCTGCAGATTCCCCTGCGCGAGGGCGACCTGCAGGGCGTGGCCGATCTGGCCATCAGCGCCGAGAACAAGGGCGGCGTGCCCGACGGCAGCGCGCCCAGCCTGCCCTGGCTGTTCAAGGGTGCCCTGGTGCAGAAAAGCATCTGACACCCGCCGGCCAGCGCCATGGCAAGCAAGCGCTTTCCCATCAACCCGCCGCACCCGGAACGCAACTGCTGGGGCTGCGACCGCTATTGCGCGGCCGACGCCATGCTCTGCGGCAACGGTTCGGAGCGCACGCAGCACCCCGTCGAGACCTTCGGACCCGGCTGGGAGGCCTGGTCGCCGATACCGGACGCGGTGGCGACCCCCGTGCCCGAGGCCGACCTCAGCGCAGCTCGTACTCGAACGAACTGACCACCCGCAGGCGCTTGACGCGCGAACTGCCGTCGTCAAAGTCGTTGCCGTCGTCACCGCTGATGCGGATCACACCCTGGTTGGCGGTCTTCAGCGGTCCCAGCTCCGCGCCGGCCTCGGCGGCGAACTTCTGTGCCTGCTCGCGGGCATTGCGGGTGGCCTCGGCCAGCAGGGGGGCCTTGGCGTCGTTGAAGCCGCGCAGCTGGTAACGCGGCCCGCTGCCGGCGCCCTCGCCTTCGCCACCGAGCTGCACCCCGGCCTGGATCAGCGGGTCCAGGGCGAGCGCGGCTTTTTCCACCTCGGCCACCCGGGCTGACTTGACCAGGATGCGGCCGCTGCCGTTGAAGCGGAAGGGCACGTTGCCCTGGGCGTAGTCGCGCGCCAGCAGGTCCTGCACCGACAGGGGCCGGGCCTCGAGTTCGGCCTCGGTGAACCCGCGCGCCTTCAGGAAGGCCAGCACCTTCTCGCGGTCGGCGGCCAGGGCCTGCTGCACGCCGGCGAATTCGTTGCCGGCGCGGCGGAAGTTCAGCGTCCAGACGGCGAAGTCGCTCTCCACGTCCTTTTCGGCCAGGCCCTTGACGGCGACCGTGCGGTCGGCCATGCGAAAGCGCTCCAGGCCACCGCCGACGAACATGCCGCCAGCGGCGATGCCGGCGGCCAGCAGCAGGGCGGTGATCAGGCGTGAGGTGTCGGTCTGCATGTGAGGCTCCCTGGAATCCGGCGGCCCGTGCCGCCCGCATGGGCCATCTTAGCCCCGACGCGGCGCTATGCTTGCCGGGTGAACCCCGCCAGCCCATCGCCGACCGATCTGCCGCGGCGCATCGCCCACCTCGACATGGACGCCTTCTACGCGTCGGTCGAGTTGCTGCGCTATCCGCAGCTCAAGGGCCTGCCGGTGGTGATCGGCGGCGGCCGGCGGCGCGAGGACGACCTGTTCGAGCGCCTGCGCCAGGCGTGGCCGGAGCGCGACTGGGGGCCCGACACGCTGGACCGCATTCCGGTCGAGTTCTTCCCGCGCCTGGCCGACTACGTGGGCCGCGGCGTGGCCACCACCGCGACCTACGCAGCACGCCAGTTCGGTGTCGGCTCGGCCATGGGTCTGATGAAGGCGGCCAGGCTGTGCCCGCAGGCGATCCTGCTGCCGGTGGACTTCGAGGAGGTCAAACGCATCTCGCGCCTGTTCAAGCAGACCATCACCGAGATCGCGCCGGTGATGGAAGACCGCGGGGTGGACGAGGTCTACATCGACTTCACCCAGGTGCCCGGCGGCCAGCGCGAGGGCGGACGGGTGCTGGCGCGGCTGATCCAGAAGAGCATCTTCCAGGCCACCGGCCTGACCTGTTCGATCGGCGTCGCACCCAACAAGCTGCTGGCCAAGATGGCCAGCGAGTTCAACAAGCCCAACGGCATCAGCATCGTGCGGCCGCAGGATCTGCAGACCATGATCTGGCCGCTGCCCTGCCGCAAGATCAACGGCGTGGGGCCGAAAGCGGACGAGAGGCTGCAGGGCCACGGCATCCACACCATCGGCGACCTGGCGGCGCGCGACCGCGACTGGCTGGTGGAGACCTTCGGCAAGAGCTACGGCGCCTGGCTGCACGACGCCGCCTGGGGCCGCGACGACCGGCCGGTGGTCACCGAGAGCGAGCCGGTCAGCATGAGCCGGGAGACCACTTTCGACCGCGACCTGCACGCGGTGCGCGACCGGGCCGAGGCCGGGGCCATCCTGACCCGCCTGTGCGCGCAGGTGGCGGCCGACCTGCAGCGCAAGGGGTACGTGGGCAAGACCATCGGCATCAAGATCACCTTCGACAACTTCGAGAAGGTCACCCGCGACCAGAGCATCGAGACCCACACCGCCGACGCGGCCACCATCCGCCGCGTCGCGGGCCTGTGTCTCAAGCGGGTGGATCTGTCCCGGCGCTTTCGCCTGCTGGGCGTGCGCGTGGGCAACCTGATGCCGGCGCAGGCCGCCAGCCTGGCCGCCACCCCGCAGGGCGCCGAACCGGCCACCGACCAGTTGTTCTGAACCCGAAGCCGGCCGTTGCCGGTCCCCAGGCCGCATTGACGCTGCCAGTCGCCAGTCCTACATTGGGGTATCGTGTCCAGGAGCCTGTCATGGGGCGGCGAATCACCCTCTCGGAGTTGCAGCGCATCAAGCAATGGCATGTGGCTCACCGGGAAGACCACCCGATTGAGTACCAGCTCTGGGATGCCGTGCTCACGCTGTGGGTGCTGGGCTGGATGGGCTGGGTTCCCGCCCTGGCCATGGACGCGCTCTGGGCGCTGCCCCTGTGTCTGGCCGGCATCTGGGTGCCTGCCTTCTATGTCCACTGGCGCGAGCGCGCACACGCAGCCCACCGGCTGCGTTGCGAATGGCTGACCTGAGGCAGGCCGGCCTGCAGCGCCTCCTGGGCCTCACAGGCCTGAGGCCGCCACCGTGCAGTCCACGCCGATCAGCACCGACGAGCCGGCCGGCAGGCTGGGCAGCACCACCCCGGCCCCCAGCAGGTTGCCGATGCTCAGCTGCCCGGCGGCGCTGCCTTCGGGAGGGCAGGTGCCGCTGCCACTGACGCCCAGACAGGTGGCGGCCAGACAGTTCAGTCCGGGCCCGGGGTCGTCGGTCAGCACCGCCCCGCTGGCCGAGCCTGGCCCCTGGTTGGCCACGGTGATGGTGTAGCGGGTGGTCTGGGCGGCGGTCAGCGTGCCTTCGCCATTGCTCTTGTCGACCGTCAGCAGCACCGTGGGCTGCAGGGTGACGCTGGCCGCACCCAGGTTGTTGCAGGACGGCACGCCCGCGCTGTCGCACTGCTGCTGCACGCCGGCCAGGCTGGCCACGGGGCCCGGTACCGGCCCGGTGGGCGAAGCCGGCGCCGGTGTGTGGGCGTCCGGGTCCTTCATGTCGCTCATGCGCTGGATGCCGGCCCGGTTGCTCACGCTGACCGCGCCGGTCAGCGTGCCCGACCCGACGGCGGTGCTGGTGATCACCACGGTGGCGGTGGCGCCCGGCTGCAGGCTGAGTCGCCGGCTGTAGCTCTGTCCGGACACCCCCCCGGCGCCGCAGGCGCCGCCCCCGGCCACGCTGCAGGACGCTTCGGCCAAGGCGCCGAACTCGACCGGAAACTCGTCGACCAGCACCGCCTCGCTCACCGCGCCGGGGCCCTGGTTGCTGACCACCAAGGTCCAGGTCAGTTGCCCGCCCTGTGACACCACCGGCGCAGAGGCGGCCTTGGACACGACGCGCAGGTTGGCCTCCCGGATCTGCAGCGAGGTGCTGTAGGCCGCGGTGACCGGTGTGGCGAGCGCCCAGGTGTCGATCAGGCGCTGATCGCCGAAGTTCGCTCCCCAGCTGTGCGCGCCGGACGGCGCCGAGGCCACGCCCGAGAGAGAGACCGTGCCCCCCAGCGCACTGTCGTTCCAGTAGATCCGGCTGTCGGGCGCCCCGGCGCCGTTGAGCCGGGTGACGACCAGGCCGCCGGGACTCTGCTCCACGTCCACGTAGGGAAAGTGCACCTCGCCATTGCCCACCACCACCTGTGTGCTCAGGCTGAGGGCGGCCGCCGTGGCCGGCACCGGCACGCCCAGGCCATCCAGGCCGTCCCAGTAGACCTGGTTGGAGCCGCTGACAACCGTACCGGCCAGACCGCGGTCGTTGGCGTTGCCGAACACGCCATCGCCGTTCACATCGATCACCGCGTGGTAGCTGCCGCCCTGCCCGGCCTGGAAGCGGAAGAAGCCCCCCATCGGCGCCGTGCCCATGGCATCGGGCGTGCCTTCGAGACCGACGAAGCCGAACTGGCTGACGCTGGGCGCCTGCGGCAGGTTCAGCAGCCAGGTGCTGCGAAGCGCGTAGCTCCAGCTGCCGACACTGGTGTAGTTGACCGGGAAGGCGCCCACCGCATCGGCCGGCAGGCCGCTGTCGGGCGGATTGACGAACAGCTTGTGGGTCAGGTTGCTGCTGTCGTCCGGTGCCATCGGGTGCTGCACGCTGGTGATCGAGCCGAGCGGACCGCTCTGGTAGGCGGGATTGCCGTCGGCCTGGCGGATGCCCTTGTTGTTGGCGAAGAAGTGAAAGCCGAAAGGCTGCATGCCATTGGGATCGACCGAGTAGCGGTAGCCGTCGGCGGTGAGCACGTACAGCACCGCGGAGAAGCCCGCCCCGCCGTCCATCACGTTGGCGCTCAGCAGGTTCGTGAACAGGCGTCCGCGCCGCTCCGAGCCGCCACTGCGAACGGTGACGTCCCAGGCGGCCACGTAACCCATGATGGGGTCCTCGGTCCATTCCTCGCTGACCAGCAACGGCGTGCGGTTGAAGTTGTTGGCGGGTGTGGGCGAGACGAACTCGAAGGTCCAGACACCGGTCTGCCCGGCGGCCACCACGACCGAGCAGGGACTGTAGCCACCGGCATACAAGGTGGCTGGCCCGAGCACCTCCTGCGACCGGTTCAGGATGCGACCTTCGGCCTCGGCCGGACAGCGTGACAGGGCATCGCCGGTGCTGCCGTCCGGTGCGATCCAGCGGACGTTGCCGGCGCCGATGCCCTTGGCGCTGGAACCCAGGTCGATCGATTCGCCCGCCGCGGCGTAGGCGTGCAGCAAGGTGCGCCGCACCAGTCCGGTGGTGCCGGTGGTGACGTCCTTCCACTCCAGAAAGGCGCGGTACCCGCCGGATTGAAGGGTTTCGCGGCTGCCCTCGGCCCACGCGCCCGCGAACGGGCACAGCGCCAGCAAGGCAAGCAGGACCCGCAACAGACCTTTCATGGGTGGGCGCCTGGACTGCGGGGAAACCCGGCCGGCGTCGGCCTGCCGGCGCGGTTTTCTTGGATTGGCAGGGGCATCCGGTCACTGTCGCATAGGGGTCTGCGGAGGCCCCGCCCGGCTAGACCGATTTCAACCAAAACCGACAATCTGAAACACGAAATCGACTTCTTTGACCAACCTCGACCCAAGGCCCTGCACATGCCCCTGCCCACCACCTGCTTCCAGTGGAGCGTCACCGACCAGGTGGCCCACCTGGTCCTCAGCCGCCCCGAACAGCTCAACACCATGCACCCGACCTTCTGGCGCGAGCTGGATGACATCCTCGTCGAGCTTCACCGCGACGGGCAGGCGCGGGCGCTGGTGGTCAGCAGCACCGGCAAGCACTTCTCGGCCGGCATGGCGCTGGAAACCTTCGCCGGCGCCATCAGCATGGACGACCAGAGCCCGGAGGGACGCGCCGCCATCTTCGACCTGCTGGCCGACATGCAGGCCACCTTCACCCGCATCGAGAACCTGCGCATGCCGGTGATCTTCGCCATCCAGGGCGGCTGCATCGGCGGTGCGGTGGACATGGTCACCGCCGGCTGCATCCGCTACGCGACGGCCGACGCGTTCTTCTGCATCCAGGAGATCAACATCGGCATGGTGGCCGACGTGGGCACGCTGCAGCGCCTGCCCAGGCTGGTGCCCATGGCCGTGGTCAAGGAGCTGGCCTACACCGGCCGACGCCTGGGGGCCGCCAAGGCCGAGCAATACGGACTGGTCAACGCCGTGTTCGACACGCCCGAGGCGACCCTGGCGGCTGCTCTGCAATGTGCGAAGGAAATCGCCGCCAAGCCGCCGATTGCCATCTGGGGCACCAAGCAGGCCGTGCACTACGCACGGGACCACAGCGTGGAGGACAGCCTGCGCCAGATGGGCTGGCTGCAGGGCGCGATCTGGAGCAACGCGCATGTGCGCGAGTCCATCGCCGCCATGAAGGACAAGCGGCCCGGCCAGTTCACGCCGCTGTCGCCGCTGCAGTCGTTCCGCGAACTGGGCTGAACACCCGCACCACCACCTGCACAATGCGGGTCATGACGACCCGACCCCGCCTCCATCTGCTGGCCACCGGCGGCACCATCGCCGGCGCCAGCGCCAGCGCCACCCAGTACGTGGGCTACCGCCCGGCCGTCACCCCGGTTCACGGGTTGCTGGCCGCCGTGCCTTCGTTGGCCGAGGTGGCCGACATCACTGGCGAGCAGGTGGCCCAGGTGGCCAGCCAGGACATGACGGGCGCTGTGCGCCTGGCCCTGGCGCAGCGCATCAACGCCTTGCTGGCCACCGATGCCTGCGACGGCGTGATCGTCACCCACGGCACCAACACCCTGGAAGAGACGGCGTACTTCCTCAACCTCGCGGTGCGCAGCGCCAAGCCGGTGGTGCTGGTGGGCGCCATGCGCCCGGCCGACGCGCTGAGCGCGGACGGGCCGATGAACCTGTTCCGCGCCGCCGTGGTGGCCGCCAGCGAACAGGCCACCGGCCGCGGCGTGATGGTGGTGATGAACGACCGCATCCTGGGCGCCCGCGACCTGCACAAGGCCGACACCATGACCGTGGACGCCTTCACTGCGCCGATGTTCGGGATGATGGGCGTGGTGAGCGACCGGAACGCCCGCTTCTACCGCGGCGGCCTGCGCCGGCACACCGCACGCAGCGCTTTTGACGTCAGCGGCCTGCAGGAGCTGCCGCGCGTGCACATCGCCTACGGCCATGAGGACGACGACCGCAGCGCCATTGACGCCTTCGTCGCCGCCGGGGCACAGGGCATCGTGCACGCCGGCGCGGGTACCGCCTCGGTCAGCCATCGGGTCAAGCCCGCGATTCTGGACGCGGTGGCGCGTGGCGTGGTGGTGGTGCGCGCACCCCGCGGCGCCCACGGGCTGGTGGCGCGCGGCATGGAGTTCGACGACGAGGCCCACGGCACCGTGGCGGGCGACACCCTCAGCCCGCCCAAGGCGCGT
>Ga0209066_10008127_pt1 | contig 10237 bp, 9 predicted proteins | sample All_14_2_FD_187198 | JGI IMG/M metagenome (GOLD analysis project Ga0209066, IMG submission 187198) | Freshwater microbial communities in response to fracking from Pennsylvania, USA - Allegheny Zone_MetaG_DW_15 (SPAdes) (version 2) ... | reverse complement strand
ATTGTCGCCTTCCTTCCACCAGCCCTGCCAATGCGGCGATGTCTTTGGCGGATAAATATCAAGCATGGCAAAAAATCATTGCGCCCCTGAGTCTCCTGGGTATCGACAAGCGGTAAATTGACCAATGACAGGCAAGTAAATAAGATAGCCTCGCTATCAGTGGTTTGTCACCCATAGCCATTCACTGCAACAAGGGGATATCAATGCGTTTGCCTGATTTTATTTACAACCAGAAAGCGATTTTTTGTATTCGTTTCCCCTAAGATTCAACGCTTTGCGGCGTATCACCAGCGCCGACTTTTCGATGTTTTTTATATCTTTCATTTTTATCAGGAGCAGTTATGAAACCACTTTTTTCAAGCGGGTTGATCGGGTTGGGACTATTGTGCTTAGGCGGGTCTGCCCAGGCTTTTGATTATGGCAATGCGATCAAAGGCGTGCTGGAAAAAAACAAGGTCAATGCTGCGGCTCCTGCAACTCCTGCCAACGCGGCCGCAAGCAATAGTGGCGCCGGTGTGAGCAGCCTGACATCATCCGAGATGAATAGCGGCTTGAAAGAAGCATTAAGTCGGGGCGCGGAAATGGCGGTTGCGCAATTAGGGCAGAAAGATGGTTTTTTTGGCAACGCGGCGATGAAAATTCCTTTGCCACCCATGCTGCAAAAAGGCGAAAAATTGATGCGTGCTGCGGGCATGGGGCAGCAGGCGGATGATCTGGTTTTGTCGATGAATCGCGCTGCTGAAGCGGCTGTGCCTGAGGCAAAAACCTTGCTGGTGGACGCCGTCAAAAGCATGACGCTGCAAGATGCCAAAGGTATTTTGACGGGTGGTGAAACGTCTGCAACCGACTTTTTTCGCAGCAAGACAGAGGCTTCACTCACTAAACGCTTTTTGCCAATTGTTAAAGCAACAACCGATAAATCCGGGCTGGCCCAGCAGTACAACAGTTATGCAGGCATGGCCACCAAATTTGGCGTAAGTAAAAAAGGCCAGAATACGGTGGAAGATTACGTCACCAAGCAGTCGCTTGACCGCCTGTATAAGCTGGTGGGTGAGCAAGAGCGCACAATACGCGCTAACCCGTTGCAAGCAGGCAGTGATTTGCTCAAGAAAGTTTTTGGCGCAGTGGCGAAGTAGTTTTTATACGCCAAAGGCTGCATGCCCCTGCTTTGCGAAAAAGCCATGACAGAAAACTGTCGTGGCTTTTTTACATGACAAACCAATGCTTATTGCTTAACTCTGACACGGTAAGTCAAGGTCGCTTTGCCTTCGGCGGGCACGCGAACCTGCCATTCGGCAACGCCTGCTGCACGCTTGGAGTGGGGTTGAGATTCACTCACCATCGTCCAATCGCCGGGCATTGGCTCACGCACGGTAACGGTAACAGCCGCTGGTTTGGCGTTAGTCAAAACAATCTCATACGCAGATTCCGTATTGATGGTGTAGCGGCCGCTATTAGGCAGGCGTTGAAACGATGTCTGTTTTTTATGCGCGGTTACGTCAAACGCGTTGCCTAATTTCAAGCGGACTGTTTCGTTTTTTGGGGTGTGGTCCAATCGGTCTTCACCCACAAATTGCGCGTTGCCCTGGCTATCTTTTTTATAAACCCGAATGATGCCCTTGGGTAGCGGAATGCCTAAGCCATCACCTTTATTGTGAAAGTCGACAAACACGCCTACTTTTAATTTTTGACCTAAATCACCGCCATTGCCTGCCGAATCAAAATAATAATGGGGTGCGCCTTCCAATAAATAGGTTTTCTTGGTGGGCACTTGCGTGGCTGTCATCAAGGCCACTTGCTTGGTTTGATTCTCGGCTAGCGTTGTAGGCCGTTGCAATGTGTAGAGATGATATTCAAACAACGATTCTTGCTGCATCTCTGCTACATCGGCTACTTTGGCGGCCATGGTCATCAGGGCACGCGGGTTAGCTTGGTTTTCTTGCACGCGATTCAGGTCGCCTGCGACCAACTGCAATTTTGCTTGCGGGTAGGCAGCACCACTTTGGTTGGTTAAAGTGACCCAGCCATTCAAATCCAGCCAGCTGTCGTCGGCGTTAAGCTCGGCAACGTAATCCGCACGCCAGGACAACCCAGCCGTCAGATACGACAGCTCAAGATTTTGCTGGCCTTGTGCCGGGCTTACCAGGGAAATCACCAGCGTGGGTTTATCACGCAGTGTTTCAGGCACACCAGGAAAAGCCAGCCTGCCGGGGACACCCGTTTCAATACGATCAGCAAACTTTAGTACGACACCATTTTGCGTGGATAACACCGTCGCCAATTCACGGGTTTCAGCACCGGTGGCTGGGTTCATTTTCAAGACCATCACCTCACGCCCGGCATATTTTTCGAGTAATTTTTGCGGTGTCAGCAGATCAAAATCAAAGTTTTGCTCAAGCAAACGGAACCCTGCAGGCTGTGTAAGATTACGCAGCTGTGCGGTTTCCGGCCGCATTTTGGCAGACACTTCACGCCAGGCCAATTGATTTAAATCATGCGCCAGCTTTACCCGCCGCGCATCTTTTACCAGCGCCAGATTGTCGTTATAAATTGTCACCGCAATGCTGCTTTGATCAGCGGCTGTGCTCACCGTTTCATCGCGCGGCAAGGCGCAGGCGGGCAGCGCCCAAATCACTGCTAACGCGCATCCGACGCAGGTAAATTTTCTGGTAATGCGTTTCGACATCACGTTCTCCTGTAGGTTGGGCACATAGCCGGTTTAGTCCCCAGACCGCAACTGCTGCACTTGAAAAAAACTCGGCGGGTTAAGTTTGGGATCAATAAAACTTTTGAATTGCCCGGTTGAACATCGCTTGGCTTGCACGTCGATCATTGTGCCTGAATCATCAATCGGCACACCGGCTCCTTTGTTGCTGGCCATTTGATAATCCGGATGCGTTTTACCCAAGAGACCGACCTTCCACAACTCGCCTTTGCGATCGTAAATCAGCGAGACGGCAATGGTGTTGGTTTGCGCATCAAACAAAAACACGCGGCGACTGACCGGATGGCTGGCGAGTAGCGGCACGCCAGTGACTACATGCACTTTGCGCAACTGCCAGCGCACATCGGGAAAACATCCGCCCTGCCCGGTAAAAGCAACATAGCGAAAACCTGTCGGGTCTTTATATTCATCCGATAATGTCAACTCATTATGGTTATAAAAAGGCAACAGCATGTTGCGTGTGCCATTAAACTTCCATTGTGTTTCCGACACGCGTGCGTTGTAGCCACCAAAATCTTCGATCATGGTGTCCGAACCTAAAAAGGCATCGGTCGTTTGCCCGGTGGATAAACGGCGCACACGACGTTGAAAACCAAAATACATGTAAGCGTCATCCAGCTTTAAATCATTGTCATAGCGCTGAATCAAGAGCTGGGTATTTTTCAAATCCATGGGCTCGTTCACCATTAAATACGTGGCATTGAGCAGATTGGACGGGTTGGGCTGAATCTCCGGCGTTGGCGGTGTTTCAACCCGATACTTGAATTTGAGCGCATGCACATTGACCAGCAGCGAGCGCTCAACCTTGCCTGACATCAAATTACGGTATTTCCATTGCACGGGGCGAATAGTGAAAGTCTCGCCAGCGCCATAGCGAAAATTCCACGCGATTTTTTCACCCGCACGCGGGTCGCTCTCTTGCGGCTCTTCAGGGAATGGACGGCCGCCCACGTACCCGATAATCTCACCCGGCTTGTCGCCCAGCCGCGTCTTGTTTAAATTAGCGCGCGTGGCTTCAACATATTTGGGCACCACATCAAACGATATCGTGGGCGTTGTTTTGATGTCGAACCAGCCATTTTTCACCATCATGAAAGTGCCGGCATCAAGGGCTTCCTTGAAGCGATCTACATTATCCTTGTCGATTTTCATGCCTGAAGCCAACCCGGCAAATGAGGGCATGCCTGTGCTGTAGGGGGAAAAACTCTTTAGTACATCAGCATCAGTTGCTGCGTGAGCCAGACTGGCAAAACCAAACAAGCTACTGGCAATGGCGGCAAAAAAACAGCGGGGTAGTGTTTTCATAGTGCTTTCATTTTCCTCATTTTATTTTTTAATTTTGAAAACTCACTACAAACTACGCGACCTTAACTCCCCCGACCGTCCTACGCACGCCGCCAGGTTGTCCCTTGCGGGCTATCTTCAAGAATAATGCCAGCGGCTTTAAGTTCATCGCGAATACGGTCGGATTCAGCAAAGTTTTTGGCTTGTTTCGCCGTAGTGCGAGCGCCGACTTTTTCTTCAATCATCTCGTTACTCAGCCCATCCGATGGCGTCGCCTGCAAAAAGTCCTGCGCATCGCGCTGCAAAAGTCCCAGCAAGCCACCCAGTGCACGAAGCTGACCGGCCAAGGCGACCTCGCCCCGGTTGATGAGGGTGGCGAGATCAAATAAAACGGCCATGGCTTCGGGTGTGCCGAAGTCATCATCCAGCGCCGCCTTGAAGCGTTGTGCGTGGGCTTCGTTCCAATCCACCGCTGCTGCGCCCTGCTGCCCCTTCAATGCGGTGTAAAGCCGCGTGAGCGAGTGGCGCGCATCATCCAGATGCACATCAGAATAATTGAGCGGGCTGCGGTAATGGGCACGCAAAATAAAAAACCGCACCACTTCGGCGTCGTACTTTTTCAAGACTTCGCGTATGGTGAAAAAATTGCCCAGCGACTTGGACATTTTCGCGTCATCTACTCTTACAAAGCCGTTGTGCAGCCAGTAATTCACGAAATGCCTATGAGACTGATCAGCACAGGCGCCTTCAGATTGCGCAATTTCGTTCTCGTGATGCGGAAACTGCAAATCCTGGCCACCCCCATGAATGTCAAAGTGCGCCCCGAGCAATTCAGCGGACATGGCTGAGCACTCAATATGCCATCCGGGTCGACCAGCGCCCCAGGGAGATTCCCATTTAGCCTCGGCCGGCTCTTCTTCCTTGGCCTGTTTCCAGAGCACGAAATCAAGCGGGTCCTGCTTGCCAGCGGTCACATCGACCCGCTCACCCGCGCGCAAATCTTCCAGCGATTTACCGGACAGCTTGCCGTAACCATCAAACTTGCGCACTGAGTAGCAAACATCGCGATTAGCTGCCACATAGGCGTAGCCATTCTTTTCCAGGGTGCTAATCATGTCTTTCATTTGCACCACATAGTCTGTCGCACGCGGTTCAGCATCCGGTGGCAATACGCCCAGCGCTGCAGCATCCTCATTCATCGCCGTGATGAAGCGATTCGTCAACTCGCGGATGGTTTCCTTATTTTCCTGCGCGCGGCGAATGATCTTGTCGTCGATATCCGTAATGTTGCGCACATAGGTGAGCTGATAGCCACTGGCGCGCAGCCAGCGCGCGACCAGATCAAACACGACCATCACACGGGCGTGGCCCAAGTGGCAATAGTCATACACTGTCATGCCGCACACATACATTTTTGCGTGGCCGGGCTGAATGGGAACAAAGGTCTGTTTTTCGCGCGCGAGGGTGTTATATAGCTTCAGCATCGGGTAATGGGTGTTTGCTTGTGCAATGGTCAAAGGGGTTGAACGGATGCAAGCCCGGTTGTCGAGTCAAGGTGCTTGTTGTTAGAATTCACCACCAAATACGCGCTTGGCTTCAAGCTCGATCTTTGGTGAGCTTTCAGTGCATTGCCAATCAATATCCAGAGTATTCAGCAAACCCTTTTGCAACAATAAGCGCGCGCCCGTGGGAAACTGCGAGAAGTATACAACATGACTAAACTCTTCTTTTACCGTCTGAAAACTGTGTGTTGCCGACGGCTTCATGCGCTGTTATTCATACTGACCTGCGTTTTCACACCTCTCGGTTTTGCGCTCGCTCAATCGCTGGATGATGTTGCCAACTTGATTGACCAACATCAATATACGCCAGCATTAGCAGCGCTTGCGCCCTACCTTGAGGCAGACCCCATGGATGCCCACGCTCGATTTCTCAAAGGTGTGGCATTAAGTGGCGCCAAGCAACCAGAGGCCGCTATTGCGGTGTTTCGCGGTTTAACTGAAGACTTTCCCGAGTTGCCCGAGCCCTACAATAACCTGGCTGTGATTTACGCCCAACAAGGCCAATTGGATAATGCCCGTCACGCATTGGAAATGGCGATTCGCACGCATCCATCCTACGCAACAGCCCATGAGAACCTGGGGGATATCTATGCCTTACTCGCCCAAAAGTCCTACAGCCAAGCCGTGCAGCTGGACCCCACAGTTGAAAGTTCAAAGCGCAAGTTAACTGCAGTCTCAGCCATCAGTTTGCCGTAATTTTTTCACTCACCTTTAATTTCATCACTATCACCTGGAGCTTTTATGCATCGTTTCTTTTTCCTTATCGCTACACTGTTCATCAGTCTTAATGTGTTTGCTGCCAATCCACAGGTTGAGATGAAAACCTCGCAGGGTACTATTGTCATTGAGCTTTATCCCGAAAAAGCACCCAAGACTGTCGAGAATTTTTTACGCTACGTAAAAGACAGTTTTTACAAAGACACTGTGTTTCATCGTGTGATTGATGGCTTCATGATTCAGGGTGGCGGCATGACTGCCAGCATGCAAGAAAAACCCACGCGTGACCCGATTCAGAATGAAGCAAAAAATGGTCTGAAAAATGATGCCGGTACGATTGCAATGGCTCGCACGGGAGATCCTCACTCAGCTTCGGCACAATTTTTCATCAACCTTCAAGCCAACAATTCGCTAAATTTTCCAAACCCCGATGGTTGGGGCTACGCCGTTTTTGGCAAAGTTATCAAGGGCTTTGATGTCGTCCAAAAAATTGGCAAAACAAAAACGGGCAACGCTGGCTTTCATCAGGATGTACCAACCACCCCCATCGTGATTCAATCCGTCAAACTTTTGCCTGCTCAAAAGTAACTCTCTGCGGATTCAATTTCTTTTTCTCACTTCACTGAAAGTTTAATCATGATCAAACTCACAACCAATCATGGCGTCATTACCCTGGAACTCAACGCCGAAAAAGCGCCCAAGACCGTAGCCAACTTTATTGATTATGTCCAAAAGGGGCAATTCGATAACACCATTTTCCACCGCGTCATCCCCGGCTTCATGATCCAAGGCGGTGGTTTTGAACCCGGTATGAAGCAAAAACCCGTTGGCGCGCCGATTGATAACGAAGCCAACAACGGCCTTGGCAACAACTGCTACACCGTCGCCATGGCACGCACTTCTGACCCGCATTCAGCCACGGCACAGTTTTTTATCAATGTCGCTGACAATGACTTTCTTAACTACGGCACCTGCCAGGATGGCTGGGGTTACTGCGTTTTCGGCCAAGTCGTTGAAGGCAAGGACATCGTCGATAAAATCAAAGCAGTGCCGACTAGCACGGTGAGCTTTCACCAAAACGTACCAACAGAAGATGTCGTGATAGAGCGTGCAGAAGTAATCTAAGTTCAACGGCATCAATTTGTATCTTCAAGTACTCGGGCAGTGCGCATGAATATTTCCGGCACTGCCCGCTTTATTTCTGATTTGCATTTAACTTCCGAGCGCCCTGATCTTACGGCGCGCTTTGCTACTTTTCTGGCAAATACAGCATCAGAAAAAATTTCCAGCTTGTTCATTCTGGGTGACTTATTCGACGCCTGGATTGGTGATGATGATCTCGCTCAGCCTTTGCATGCCGAAGTCTGCGAACTACTCCGCCGGTTACATGAACAAGGCACCCAAGTTTTTTTTATCGCCGGCAATCGTGACTTTTTAATCGGTGATGCTTTTGCGCGTGCCTCGGGCATGCAACGTTTATCGGATATTGAAAAAGTCGGCGCTGGCGATACGCCGCAAAATCTTGCGCCGGTTTCTGAAAAGCCCCTCAGGGAAACGGCGGTCATTATTATGCATGGCGATACATTGTGTACGGATGACACGGATTATCAGAGCTTTCGTCAGCTAGTACGCAACCCGGCGTGGCAAGCTGACTTTCTTGCTCAGCCACTGACCGAGCGCCGTGCACAAGCCGTAGCATTAAGACAAAAAAGCAAAGTGGCAACACGGGAAAAATCGCAGGACATCATGGATGTCAACGCAGATACAGTTCAAAAAGTATTTGCGGCTTCAACCTGCCGCAGGTTGATCCACGGCCATACGCATCGCCCTGGCTACCAAAAAATTATGCTGGCCGATGGTGCAGCCGAACGCTGGGTGCTATCTGATTGGGATACACATCGCGGTGACGCGCTTGAAATGGATGCTGCCGGCAATATTCGCCGAATTGACTTATCCCGCTAAACTCCGTTTTAAGCGCTCAACCCGCGTGCAATATCCGCTTCGAGATCACACGGGCTCTCTAATCCAACGGCAATCCGCAGCAAACCTTCCTTGATGCCAGACGCAGCACGCGCTTCTGGCGAAATGCGGCCATGTGTGGTCGAGGCGGGATGCGTAATGGTGGTTTTGGTATCACCCAGATTAGCGGTGATTGATAACAAACAACAGTGATCAACAACACGCCATGCAGCATCGCGCTCACCCTTGACTTCAAACGCCACAATCGCACCACCACTGGCTTGCTGCTTCATCGCTAAGGCATGTTGCGGATGCGACGCCAGGCCAGGATAGTAAACACGCGCCACTTGGGGTTGCTTCTCCAGCCATTGCGCTAAGGCCAGCGCGTTGGCAGACTGCTGATGCATGCGTAGCGACAAGGTTTCCATGCCCTTGAGAATAATCCAGGCATTGAAGGGCGAAATCGTCGGTCCAGCGGTACGCAAAAACTTGAATACTTCATCCGTCAACACCTTGGGGCCGCACACTGCGCCGCCCAAAACGCGCCCCTGCCCATCGAGATATTTGGTAGCGGAATGAATAACCAAATCCGCACCAAGCTGCAAAGGCAGTTGCAATGCCGGAGTACAAAAGCAATTATCAACGACCAGCAACACGCCTGCAGCATGTGCAACAGACGCCAAGGCAGCGATATCGAGTACCTCTGTCAGGGGATTCGAAGGTGTTTCAATAAACAGCAAGCGCGTATTAGGGCGTATTGCGGCAGCAAAAGCGGCGCTATCGGATGAATCCACAAACGTGGTTTCTATGCCAAAACGCGAAAAAATCGTGCCGAATAACTGCTGGGTTGCACCAAAAATACTACGCGAGGAAACAATATGCTCTCCTGCACTCATCAAGGCCATCACTGTGGCCATGATCGCCGCCATGCCACTGGCTGTAGCAACACAAGCCTCAGCGCCCTCCAGGGCAGCCAGCCGCGTTTGCATCATGGTCACGGTGGGATTGGTAAACCGGGCATAGACCATGCCCTCTTCTGCACCAGAGAAACGCGCGGCCGCTTGGGCGGCACTATCAAACACAAAACTGGATGTTAAATAAAGCGCTTCAGAATGCTCATTGAATTGGCTACGCGTCTGCCCGGCACGAACAGCCAGCGTTTCCAGCGTCCAATTCTGGTCTGGTGGGACAAATGAAGTTAACGGGTCGGTCATCAGTCAATCTCGATGCAATAGGGATGTAAAAGTCTTCGGCGTAAAAATGTTTCGACGTGTTATCCGTGACTTAAATTAAGGTCAAGTTGTGAATCATGCTCCTGCTCAAATGGCTCATTGTCTTCAGCGCAATCTTCCGAGTCCAAGCGCGACGCATTATTTGTCGCGGGCTTATCACGCTCGTTTTCCATCTTCTGCAGATAAGCAGACGTAACATCGCCTGTGACGTAATGACCATCAAAGCATGATGTTTCAAACTGGGTAATACTGGGATTAAGGGCTTGAACGGCTGCTTTCAAATCGTCAATATCTTGATACACCAGTGCATCTGCGCCAATCTCCTGGCAAATCTCTTCGTCCGACCGAAAAGAAGCAATCAATTCAGAACGGCTTGGCATGTCAATGCCATACACATTGGCAAACCTGACTGGCGGCGATGCTGAAGCAAAGTAAACTTTTTTCGCCCCTGCTTCGCGAGCCATCATGATGATTTCTCGACTCGTCGTACCTCGCACGATTGAATCATCAACCAATAACACATTGCGGCCTTTGAATTCCTGAGCAATCGCATTGAGTTTCTGACGTACAGATTTACGCCGTGTTGCCTGCCCCGGCATAATGAATGTACGACCGATATAACGATTTTTCACGAAGCCTTCACGGTATGGCAAGTTCAAGCGCGCAGCTAAATCCATCGCAGAATGGCGGCTAGAGTCAGGAATGGGAATCACCGCATCAATTTCCAGATGCGGCATGGTGCGCCGAATTTTGTCAGC
>Ga0209066_10008125_pt1 | contig 10238 bp, 7 predicted proteins | sample All_14_2_FD_187198 | JGI IMG/M metagenome (GOLD analysis project Ga0209066, IMG submission 187198) | Freshwater microbial communities in response to fracking from Pennsylvania, USA - Allegheny Zone_MetaG_DW_15 (SPAdes) (version 2) ... | reverse complement strand
GATCGCGACTTTGAATTGGACTACTGGCGAAACATCGTTCAAACCGCCTCTTCCTCCGCCGACGATTTGGTCGCTGCCGCATGGGCAGATACCCTCACCCGATACCATATCCCGCGCCACTACGCCCTGCAACTGATCGATGGCGTGGCCCGCGACTTATCCCAAACGCGTTACCAAACTTTTGACGACCTGGCCACGTATTGCTACGGAGTTGCATCCACGGTTGGGTTGATGAGCATGTACATTGTTGGCTTCAAGAGTCACGACGCCGTGAAGTACGCCATCAAACTCGGCGTGGCTCTGCAAATGACCAACATCCTGCGCGATGTGGGGGAGGACTACCGCAATGGACGGCTGTATCTTCCGCGCGAAGAACTTATCCAGTACGGCATCCGCGAGCAGGACATTGCCGAAGGCCGCGTGACCGATAACTGGCGTCAGTTCATGCGCTTCCAAATCGACCGCACCCGCACTCTCTACAAAGAGTCATGGGCTGGCGTGAAGATGCTCGAACGCGAAGGGCAGCTCGCCATCGGCGCTGCATCCACTTTTTACAGCGGCATTTTGGATGACATCGAAAAGCATGATTACAACGTCTTTACCCGCCGCGCAAGTTTGAGTGCCTGGGGGAAGATCAGCCGCGTTCCCGGCCTGTGGGTGAAAGTCCGGGCGTTGTAAATTAAATCTCAATCTCTTTGCCGCGGATTTCGCGAAATCTGCGTAATTTGCGGCTAATCTTTTCCTTCAATTCTTAGATACACGGACATTCATGTGAATGTCCGTGTATGGTTTAAAATAAAGAATGTCCAATTTTAGAAATATCTTTGCGTTTTTTGCCTTATCCATTCTCATCTCTTGCGGAGGTCCCGTGGCCACACCTGCACCATCGAACCAAACCTATCGTTATCTTGCTTTAGGAGATTCCTACACCATTGGAGAAAGTGTTACAGAGGAAGAACGCTGGCCCAATCAATTGGCGGCACTTGTAAATTCCTCGAAAGAGATTGATGTCACCATCATCGCCCGCACAGGCTGGACCACAAGCGAACTCTGGCAGGGAATCCAAGCCGCGAACCCGCAAGGGACATACGACATGGTCTCCCTGTTGATCGGCGTCAACAATCAATACCGCGGATATGATATGGACGAATATCGCGATGAATTCAAATTTTTGTTGGAGAAAGCCATTGAATATGCAGGCGGAAAGCCAGAGCATGTCATTGTCCTTTCCATTCCAGATTGGGGAGTGACTCCCTTTGCCACCGGCAGAGATCGCGGACAAATATCGAGTGAGATCAATACCTTCAACCAGATCAATCTCGAAGAATCCCAAAAGGCAGGAATCCATTATGTGGATATCACGCCCGTATCTCGTGAAGCTGTATATAACTCATCTTTGATCGCGGGTGATGGTCTGCATCCTTCGGGCAAAATGTATGCTGAGTGGGCGAAGCAGGTATTGCCGATAGCAGTTGAGATACTGGAGTAAAATCAAAGCAATATATTCAAACGTACAAACGGAGAACAATTTATGCCCACGATCAAAGCAGTCAATCACGTCGCCGTCGTAGTGGATGATATGGACAAGTCTCTCAAATTTTGGCGGGATGCTTTAGGAATTCAACTTCATGAACTTCGTGATGTCCCTGCTGAAAAATCACAAGTCGCTTTTTTGCCTATCGCTGGCGCAGAGGTCGAGTTGGTCATGCCAACCACAGATGATTCAGGTATTGCCAAGTACCTTGCCAAGCGTGGTCCCGGCATGCACCACCTCTGCCTCGAAGTGGATGACATCAATGGGATGATATCCCAATTAAAAGCAAAAGATATCCGGCTGATCAATGAAGAACCACGCACTGCCGCCGATGGAAAGAAATATGCTTTCATTCATCCAGAGTCAACGGGCGGAGTGTTAGTTGAACTGTATCAGCTTGCTTGAAATTAAAAGTTAGCAATGCCAGAGAATATTGACGACATCCTAAAAAATGAATGTGGTCTTGTAAAAGATCGCCCAGTCGTTGTCGGTGTTTCCGGGGGACCTGACAGCCTGTGCCTGATGGAATCCTTGCGTAAGGCAGGCTATCCTGTCATTGTTGCCTATTTTGACCACCAACTTCGTCCCGAGTCTGCATCAGATGCGCGCATGGTGGAAAAAACCGCCAACCGATTAATGCTCGCCTGCTATGTGGACGGCGCTGATGTACGCGCTCATGCAGAAGAGAAAAAACTATCGATAGAAGAGGCGGCTCGAAACCTACGCTACCGATTCCTTTTTAATCTTGCTCGCCAGTACCATGCTCAAGCTGTCGCGGTTGGACACACAGCGGACGACCAGGTGGAAACCGTGTTAATGCATTTCCTGCGCGGTAGCGGCATCACTGGTTTGAAAGGGATGTCGTACCGCTCCATTATCCCTGTCTTTGATTCTGAAATCCCCATTATTCGGCCGCTGCTTGATCTGTGGCGTGAGGAAACTGTTGTGTATTGTGCAGTTCATGGGCTGCGTCCGCATTATGACTCGAGCAATGATTCATTAAATTTTCAACGCAACCGTATTCGCCATCTACTAATTCCCAATCTTGAAACGTATAACCCGAAATTTCGCGAGGCTGTTTTGCGCATGTCCCAATCGTTGAAAGGCGATTATACGTTTGTGATGGAGACTCTCGATACAGCATGGAGACAGACAGTTCTTACAGCCGATAAGGAATCCATCACATTTGATTATTCCCTGCTCTCAAACTGCTCGCTCGGTCTCCAACGGAACTTGGTCAAACACGCCATGCAGATGCTTCGCCCCGGCGTGGACGTCACATTCTCCGTGTTGGAGCGCGCAACTACCCTGATCAAACAAGGGGCACCTTCCTCGCGTGTAGACTTGAAGGCTGGCTTGCGCATGTTCCGTGAGACGAATTTTATTTATATCAGTACCTTGGATGCTGAATTGCCGTTTGATCTCTGGCCTCAAATGCCTGATGATATTCCAATTACTATTTCTCCACCTGGGCAGGTTGCGCTGGCTGGTGGTTGGAGGGTAGGTTGTGAACGCTGGCATCTTCCAACGCTCGCGAGGGAACAGGCTGAACGAAACGATGATCAGTTTCAAGTCTGGTTGGATGCGGAACGTTTGCCTAATGAGTTACAGTTAAGGCCGCGTCGTCAGGGTGATCATTTTTCGCCGCTAGGGATGAATGGCCATTCGCAGAAGTTGTCCGATTTTTTTGTAAATGAAAAGATGCCGCATCGTGCACGTGAAAGATGGCCTTTGCTATGCGCGGGTGATGAGATCATTTGGGTACCTGGTTATCGTCCAGCACACCCATATCGCCTGACAGATTCAACGCGCAAGGTCTTTTACCTTTCCATTCTCCGTCCGTCTGAGAAGATCTAGGAATAAACAAAATCCCCGTTCATTGAACGGGGATTTTGTTTATTTTATTTCACCATTTAATTGTTTTAGTTTAATGAACAATTCGCGCCATTGGATTTTGGAGACACCAAGCTTTTGACGGATCTTATCGACTTCGATGCCTGCTTGATAATCGCGTAAGGCACATGTCCAACGACACATATCGAAAGAGAGGTGCTTGGTGAGGCCGGCTTCTTCACCGATATCTTCAAGCAAATATTCGAGCCTGCGTGGTGACCATGCGAAGACTTGATCCACAGGCTGGTATTGCGCAAGATATTCCTTGTAAGCAGCAATCCAGTCGTCGTCCAGGTCTATTTTGCGTTCCTTGTAGCGGTTGGCAGGGCTGGCGTAACGGACAAAGAGGTGAGGGCCGTTCTTGGCGTCAAGGTCAATGTGGTTGATATGGATGCCGAGGCACTCGCTTTTCTTGATGGCAGTGGTGAGCAGCAGATAAACAAGGGTATATGGACGGGCGTCGGCTTTCTTTTCACGGCGGTGACGGTCTGCTGCAAGGAGGACGGCTTCATACTCACTCTCTGTCAATACTTGTGGAATGGGGCTGATAGCAGAGCGTTGCAGAACCTTTTCTGCTGGATCGATTACAAGTGCGCCATGCTGATTCAACCAGCGGAAAAATGATTTCACAGAAGTTATACGTCGTGAGAGTGTCTTTGGGCTGCAAGGAATACCACGTTCCTTTTCCATCCATGTGAAGAAGCGGTTGAGATCATCTGTGGTGACTGCTCCAATGGCTTGGTCTGGGGCGACGAATTGGTTGAGCAGTTTCACATCCGAAAGGAATGCTTTTACGGTGTTGGAAGAGCGCCCCTGGTCATATAGGAACATTTCCCAGCCGTTGATGGCGGTGGGAAGTAATGTCTTTGAATTAATGTGTGCAGAATCAGATGCTTTTGCCATAATTTATCCTTACTCAGTAGCGCATAGTCTTTTCGTATAGTTTAGCGAATCTGGCGGGGGTTGTCAACTAGTGATTTTTTGAAAAGTATGGGGCGATTCGTTTGGATTGAACAAAATACTTCATGATTTGGAATAAAGCTCATTAATGTGTGAGTTCCTGAGGCTGAAAACATGGTTCGTAATCTGAGCCGAGGATGACACGATATTGCACTGTACTATTTGTATCGGGTAGGGAAAGAATATTTGCCGAATACAAGCCGAGGCTGGAAATGATCGTCTGCCGTTGAGTGGCGTCCTGCCCGGGGGTGAAATCCACTAATACGGAATTGGAATAGTCGCGGCGGTCTGCATTTCCGATGATGGTTTGATATCCTGCATAATTCAGGCGCGAGGCAGCGAGAGATTCGAGCGTTTCAAAGCTGGCTCCGTTTTGCACTTCCACTGTGATGGTTTCTCGGGTGACGGCAAAAGTTGAGAGGGTGGTAGCTTCAACCAACATTTGCTTTAACGCGGCATCGCTAGGTAGGAGCACGGATGCGCCACCTGGGGTTATCCACGAATTGACGAGAGGTGGTCGGATAAAATATCCACGGATATTTGCGTTGGTGAAGTTGACCGCGTAGGGTGCCATGCGAAGCATATCTGTAAGATTAAGGTCGGTAACAACTGTACTTGAAAAATCATTGTATAGCTGCGGTATCTTGCTAAAAGTATCCGTCTGCAAGGCTTTTTGGAAGATAGTGCGGAGTACTTCCTGCTGACGACGTCCGCGGTCAAAGTCATTGGATTTGGAGCGTGAGCGTGCATACCAAAGGGCGAGATCGCCATCCATATGAACTTGACCTGGGCCGACAGTGTATAGCCACCAATTATTTTCATTGTTTGGGTCGTAGGATGGATCGATTAGTCGCCAGTCTGTATAGGCACAGGACACAGGGACTTCGATACCGCCAAGTGTATCAACAATGCGACGGAAGCCATCGAACTCGACCATGGCTGTGTAATCAATACGAATGCCAAGGTTGTAAGCGATGGTTTCTTTTAAGAGTCCGGGACCACCACCGGGATAATCACTGATCTCTCCGCTTTGGTATGCGGTATTGACGCGTTGCATTCCCACAGTGGGGATGTAGATCCACAGATCGCGAGGAATCGAAATGAGCGAAACCTGCCCCTCTTTGGGCCATATGATTGCAATAACCAATGTATCAGTGCGGTATGACGCGCCTGGACGTTTATCTGAACCGATGAGTAGGAAGTTGATTGTCTCATTATCAGTAAGTGGTGGAAGGGCTGTTGGGTCGCTCAACTGAGATTGGATAGGAGGCGCCGCCTGGGTGGGAAAGAGCTGATCTAGCGCTAATGTAGCTGTTGGTAAAGGTAGAGGTGTTGGAGTTGGCGAAGGTGTCTCAGATGGAAGTAGTTGTGCTGCGGAAGCATTGATATCAATCACATAAAGTGAAGGCAAGGTGGGTGTGTACAGTGACGGTTGAAATGGTGTTGGGGTCGGGGTTGAATTTGGTGCAGAGGTTATCAGAACAAAAGGCAGGGCAGCCTGTTCCTGTGCAAGAGAAGTTGAGCCGCAGGCCGATAATAAAATGGAAAGAACTGCGACGAGAGAATAAACCTTAAATGATTTCATCAATGATTGTGAATTTAAATGTGGAGCCGTAGATGATTTTATGGAAATGCCGTTGGGCTTACCGTAAACGTTGGCACCGGCGTTAGTGTTGGGGCAATGGTAGGTGTTGGCGGTACAGGAGTATTGCTTGGAATAGGTGTGATGGTAAACGGTAATGCTGTCTCAGTTAACGGTTCTGTGGGATACGGTGTAAATGTAACACCTGGCTGTGGTGTTCGGGTGGGGGTTCGCGTAGGCCCATTTGGTACCCAAAGGACTTCACCTGGATAGATGATGTCGCTTGTACGGCAGTTAATAATTTTTAACAGGCTCGCTGTTGTGTTGTAATTTGTAGCAATGGCATAGATGGTATCGCCTGCTTTAACAACATAGTTTTTTATCCAACCAGCCGCGCCGGCCACGCATCCTGCAACCGTGCTGGTGGCGACAGGTGGAACATATAAAATTGTATTTACTAAAAGAATATCGCTGACTAAACAATTCCCGAGTTTTAGCTCATTTCTGTTAACACGGTAGCGCACTGCGAGGCTGTCCAATGTATCGCCGGATTGAACCAAAATCTGTCCCCAACCTACTGGGTGTGGACATGAACTTTGAACCGCTATATTTGTATTTGTGGGGGCAACCGTGTAGGTTGGTGTCTCCGTACCCGGCAACGATGTTAACGTAGCTGGAAGTGTTGGCGTGGCAGTTAGAGGAAGCGGCGAAGGTAGCAGGATGCTAGTTGCCGTTGCAACTGCTTCAGGAACAAACTCTACGAGTGAAATCGACAATGCCCCCACCATTAACCCAATGGAGAGCAGTGCAACTACGAGCGCGTTACCAAAATCGCGCAAGCCTTGTGTCATTTCTTTCCTTTAGATTCGCTATTCTTATCAGGAGTTACCGATCCAGCAATGGGTAACAACACACTAAAGGTTGCACCGACGCCTTGCTCGCTTTCAACCCAGATTCGTCCGTGTTGAGCTTCGGTAAGAGCCTTGGCAATAGATAGCCCTACACCAGTATCACCAACTCCCTGAATGAGGACATTATCCGCTCGGTATAGGCGGGTGAAGACGCGCGGTAGATCTGTAGATGCGATACCGCCACCACTATCTGCCACTTGAATGAGAATGTAGTCCGAACCATTTTCGCTTCGGGTCTGTACTTTGAGCCTGACCGTACCTTCGAATGGAGTCGCAGCCCCGGCATTTTGCATAAGGTGAATCAATATCTGTTGCAAAGCCTCACGGTCCGCTTGAATGGGAGCGAGGGTCTTTGGTAATTCCAGATGCATGGAAATATTTTTCTCACGCACCTGCGTACTTGTATAAGACATGGCATTATCAATGATCGAGTTCAGATCCACGGATTCTGGCTTGAGGTCGTTTAGTTCATTTTCCAGTGTGGTGATCTGGATCATATCGTCTGTTAAACTGCGGATGCGTTCTGTGGAAGCTTTGATACGCTCCACAAATTTTCTTTGTAAAGCACCGAGAATCCCCACCGATTCGCCGAGTAACAAGTCTGTGTATCCAACAATGGATGAGAGTGGCTGGCGCAATTCCTGTGAAATGGAGGCGATAACCTCGGCCTGCTCTGTGCTTTTTGTTGCCACACGGCCTTTTTCCATTTCGTGTGCTTTTATATTTGCTTCTGCAAGTTGATTTTGTAAACGAGCTAATTCTTGCAGGGTTGTTTTCAATTCTTTCTCAACCTGTGAACCAGAAGAAGGCTGCAGGTTCCTGCCAGAACGCAACTCGGCATTCTCTAATTGTAATTGTTCAATGATCTGGAGAGATTCTTCCTGAGCAATCCTCAAGGACGAGGCTTCTACGGCTCCGCCTTTTTGGATCTCTGCGCGAGCTTCTTCCAATTGTTGTACGAGTTCTTGAACCTGGCGTTCCAATTGAATGGTCTGGCTTCGTGCTTGGTCGGCCTGTGATTCCAATTTGTTTAAATTCTGGCTGCGCTTAATGATCGGCACAAGCGATGTGGCAATATTAGAAAGGAAAGCCTGATCTTCTGCCGTCCACGTGCGGTCGGAATAAGGAGAAAGCAAAAGAAGGCCGCCCAAGGCTTCTTTTTCAGGTGTAAGAATTGGCACACTTAATAAGTGACCGGGGTTGGTTAAGCCAAGAATATCACCAAGCCCTTTGATATCCGCTGATGTACTGCTGGCAGGCATTCGTAAGGGACGTCCACGTTGCAGGGAATTTGCCAACATCGGAATAGACCCTTTGTTGAGCGAGCCGCCTTCCAAACTATCTTCACGGATCAAATCATATCCGCCGGCAATCACCATTTGGTTATTATTGTCTGTCAGGTAGATCATAAAGCACAGATCAGAGAGCATGGTCTGTGCGATCGCGCGGGTGATGGCCTGGCTAACCTTTGTGGGATTCGATTCGGCTGCAAGCGCAAGCATGGCGTGAAAAGTCTTTGGGTCAGTGCTATAACGTCTGCGCTCTTGGACGTTGGTATCCTGCTTTTGTGTTGCTGATCGTGCAGGGGATACCATTAAGGTCGAACTGGGCAGTGCAAATCGTTGAGGCAATGTCAACAAGATGGGATAGGCTGCCATATAAGCGAGGCGCACGATCCCAGAATAATTTCCTTCAATTTGAAACAGCAAATGCCCAATATGTCCAAGCATACCGAGGAAAAGTAAGGTAACTCCATACCACATGCCATCTGGCCTGCGGATGAAAAGAACAGCCATTCCCACAATTGCTAGAAATAGAGAACTGATTTGCCAGAACCAATCGTCAACGGTCTGGTTGTAACTTAAAGAAGCAAATTGTGGATTTGCGATCTGAGTTTGCCAGGTAAGCAACCCTAACCCTAAAGCGGTTAGTACGAACAGACTGAGTAGGGTTGCCACTGCATCTGCTGCACGGTTGGGTTCAGGGAAGGCGTACAACCACGTGATCCAAATGATGCCGAACATGATGAAGGCACGATCCATAGGCGGGAGGATCGTCCGTGGTTCAATGATCTGTTGCCAGCCAAGGCCGCTCAATATGAACATGAATATCTGGGCAGCGAGCAAAATGCCCAGTCCCACAAAAGCGCGCTTTGCCTGTGGAAATTCACTTGCGCGCCAATGATTGAATGCAGATTGCAGCGCGCTTGCCACAGCGAACACCAATACGATATAGTAAATTAAATCCCCAGGGGGAACAGTGAGTTGGGTCAGGATTAAGCTGGTGAATGCGTTCATGCAGTCATGATTATACTGCCAGTTCAAAAAAAGTAGGCTCACCCAACGTATAATTACCATTACGATGTTTAATAAAAAATGGCCTGCCTCCCTTGTCGTTTTTGCGCTTATTGCCGCCCTGCTTGTGCCCGTTTTTTATACGGGGTATTCCTCTGTTCAACGCGCGGATAATGAATTTAGTGCGCAAAATTATACAGATGCCTCCATGCATTATCAGCAAGCGGCGCGCCTGCTGCCTTGGCGCACAGATCTTTTGGAAAAGGCGGGGATTGCTGCATACGCAAATAGAGACTATTCGTCTGCCATAGCTTTATTAAACCGTCAGTCAGAACTAACTGAGCAGGGCTGGGTTGCGCTCGGTAATTCATATTCCAACACAAATGATATGGTCTCTGCTTTGCGCGCCTATCAGGACGGACTCCGCTTCTATGATTCTGCTGCGCTATATGCAGGGGTTGCCTTTATTTATCGTGAACAAAAGGATTGGCCTGCCGAACGGGATGCGCTCCAGAATCAACTGCGCCTCGATATCAGCGATGCCTATACTCATTATCGATTGGGACTCCTGTTGACGTTCCTCTCTCCCGAACAAGCTCTTTCTGAATTAACCCTCGCCTCTTCTCTGGACCCTGAAACTGATTCTGCCGTGCAGACATTAACCGCAGCTTTGAATTTATCTTCCACTCAGCCTGATGCATCCGAGCAAATGCTGACGATTGGCCGCGCGCTCGGCCTTGTGCAGGAATGGGATTTGTCTCTTGCGGCGTTCGAGAAAGCCATTGAAATAGATGAGAAGAATGCTGAGGCGTGGGCATGGCTTGGCGAAGCGAAACAGCAGCTTGGTCAGGATGGAAGCGTGGAGCTTGATCGCGCGTTGACTCTGGATCATTTATCTGTCATCGTTCGCGCATTGCGCGGCTTGCACTGGAATCGCCTTGGAAAATATGAACAGATGCGTGCAGAATATGCGCTTGCCGCAGAATTCGAGCCGACCAATTCTGCATGGCAGGTATCGCTGGGAGATGCACACCTCAAGCTCGGTGATCTCGCTTCGGCATTGG
>Ga0209066_10008124_pt1 | contig 10239 bp, 10 predicted proteins | sample All_14_2_FD_187198 | JGI IMG/M metagenome (GOLD analysis project Ga0209066, IMG submission 187198) | Freshwater microbial communities in response to fracking from Pennsylvania, USA - Allegheny Zone_MetaG_DW_15 (SPAdes) (version 2) ... | reverse complement strand
GTCCGGGCCGGTATCGGCGGTATCGTCCTCCTCATCCAACTCCACGAATGGCTTCAGGCGCTTGCGATCGATGCTGAGATTGTAGACGACGCGATAGAGCCAGGTCGGGAAACGCGCCTGGCCATCCGTCTTCCAGCGGGCGGCATGGACCCAGACTTTGAGGAAGGCCTCCTGTGCTATTTCCTCCGCATCTTCCGGACGGCCGGACATGCGCGAGGCAAGCGCCAGCGCAGCAGGCAGATGACGCTGCATCAGCATGGCAAATTTCTCCCGGTCTCCTTGCGCCACCGCGGCAAGGAGGGCGTCGTCGCTTACCTGGTCAAAAGCGCCCAACCTGTTGCCCTGCATCCGGCCTACACGAGCTTACACGGTCCAGCGCGCGAAATCCTGCGCTGCATTCTTTCAAAAAAAATCGGTCGGGGTGCGCAGGATTCTTCCGGCCATTCCGTGAAACCAAATGAACCGGCATTTCACCGGCACATTCAGGCGGAGGTCAGCCATGACGAGTATCGGCTCCTACGGGTCTTCAGCGTATAGCCAGATCAGTTCGCTGTTCAGCCAGCTCGACAAGGATTCCAGCGGCAAGGTCAGCGAAGAGGAATTTTCGCTGGCGACCTCCTCCTCCTTGTCCTCCAGCGAGGCAAGCTCGCTGTTCGAGGCGATCAATGACGGGGAGGACTTCTCCGCCGAGGATTTGTCCTCGCTGTTCCAGCAGATGGCGACGCTGTTGCAGGCGCAGGAACAGGGCGGTTCGGTCCCCCCATCGGGGGGAGGCGAGGACCTGTTTTCCAAGCTCGATTCCGATAGCGACGGGACTGTGACCCGCGAGGAATTCGTGGCCGGCCGGCCGGAGGAGATGTCGGAGGAAGAAGCCGATTCCCTGTTCTCCACCCTTGCCGGTGAAGATTCCGACAGTGTCACCCAGGACGAATTCGCTGCCATGATGCCGCCGCCCCCGCCGCAAGGCGGGATGGGTGGAGCGCAGGGCGGCGGTTCCTCCGCGGAGGAGACCTTCGATGCGCTAGACACCGACAAGGACGGCACGGTCAGCCTGCAGGAATATTTGGCGGCCCGACCGAACGACGTGTCGGAGGAGGATGCGACGACGCTGTTCCAACAGATTGCGGGCGATGCCGAGAGCTTCACCCTGGAAGATCTGAAGGAAAGTCAGGCGAATGGCACGATGCCGCCGCCCAAGCCTTCGGAGGGTGAGGGGCAGGACGCGTTTGAGGAGATGCTGGCGGCGCTGTCCTCCACAGCGACGGATGAGAGTTCCGCCACCGATTCCGCGACGACCACCCGTAAGGCGAACGAGTTGCAATATCTGCTGAACGCCATCCAGGCCTATACCACGGCCAAGGGTGACGGCACCCAATCGACGCTGGGCTCCCTTCTCGCCCAGGCTGCCTGAACGGGCTCACCCCGGTCTACGTTCCCTAATTCCCTGGACCGGCCCCTTCTGACAGGCATCGTCGAACAACCCCACCCAACTGACGGCATGCCGTCAGTTGGGTGGGGTTAGTATCTTCCTCGCCAACCAGTGTGGTGAATTTGAAGTTCGCATCATTCTTCCGCCGGCACCGTAGCGAACTTCAAATTCGAAAAACCACACTAGAATCAAATGTTTGCTAGTGTCCTCATCGAATCCGAAGTTCGATCCCTGCTTCCAGAGGCAGTAACGAACTTCGGATTCGGGACACTGGGATCGAGGAGATACCGAGAGATGTTCAATCATGTTTCCGTGGGTGTGACCGATATGGATCGGGCGGCCCGTTTCTATGATGCGGCGCTGGGTGCGCTGGGCTACAGGCGCACCTTCAGCGAAAGCTTTGGCCATGCCTGGGGCCTGAAATGGCCGGAATTCTGGGCCGGCACGCCGCATGACGGCAAGCCGGCCATGGCGGGCAACGGGGTGCATGTTGCCTTCATCGCCCCCAACCGTGCGGCGGTGGACCTGTTCCATGCCGAAGGGCTGAAGGCTGGCGGGGTCTGCGCCGGCGAACCCGGGGAACGGGAGTATACCGAAGACTATTACGCCGCCTTCCTGTTCGATCCGGATGGCAACAAGGTCGAGGCGGTACACCTGCCCTATGTGCCGTTCCCGACGGAGTGATGTGACGGGCGAGACCCGGACCGTTCCCAACCCGGAACGGTCCGTTTCGGGGGCGCCTGCAAATGCATCCCGCTTGCGGGGCAAGGGCCGGCACGATAGCCTCGGGCCATGCAGAACAGGGCGGAACCACCCGGGCAGATCATCTCCATCCGGCAGGATATGTCGACATCCTTTCGGACGGTGCCGATTCCGGCCCATCTAGTGTTGTTCGTGCATCGCGGCGAAAAGCGGGCACGCGGCCTGTCCGGCCAGGAATGGCGGGTCGGCCCGGGTGAGGTGGCCTTTTTCGCGGCAGGCGAACGCTATACGATCGAGAACCGCGCGGATGAGGCGGGCAGCTACCGGGCCACGGGCGTGATCCTGCCCGAGGGTGTGCTGCGCGGCGCTTTGGAAGGCATGCCGCGGACCGGCCGGCGGGTCGGCAGAGTTGCGCCGGATCTGGCCAGGCAGCTCGATGCGCTGCGCGGCGAGGATCGGTCCCTGCCGCCCCCCATCTTCCGACACCGGCTGGGCGAGCTTGTGCTGTGGCTCTGCGATGCCGGGATTGATTGCCGGCCTGCCGGATATGATGTGGTGGCCCGGCTGGCGTCCCTGGTCGGTTCCGATCTGGAACGGCGCTGGCTGGCGCAGGAGGCGGCGCTGGCGCTTGGGATGAGCGAGGCCACCTTGCGTCGCAGGCTGGCTGAAGCGTCCACCCGCTTTTCCGATCTCGTGCTTGAAATCCGCATGATGCAGGCGGTGGGCCTGCTCCAGGCGACCGATATGGCGGTGACCGAAATCGCCTATGCCTGCGGCTTCGCCACGCCGTCGCATTTCGCGGAAACGTTTCGCAGGCGGATGGATGTCAGCCCGTCCGCCTTCCGGCGCGAATTCCTGCCCGGTGATCGGATCACGACAGCTTCTGATCGCCTGCCGGCAGCGTGACCCTGCCCGCGCGGGTTACACGGTTTCCATCCTTTGCAGATGGAGAATGTCCTATGCGTATCGCTGCTTTCGCCGGTGTCATGCTGGCCTGTTCCGCCCTTCCCGCCCAGGCCGAAGATGCATTCCGGCTGACCAGCCCGGATGTCGCCGAGGGCCGCATGTTGGCCGCCGCCCAAGTTTTCAGCGGCTTTGGCTGCACGGGCGCAAACCAGGCGCCCAGCCTGGCCTGGGAGCATGCGCCGAAGGGCACGCAGAGCTTTGCCCTGACCCTGTATGATCCCGACGCGCCGACGGGGTCGGGCTGGTGGCATTGGGTGGTTTTCGACATTCCTGCCGACGCCAGGGGGCTGGCCGGCGCAACATTGCCGCAGGGTGCCAAAGCCGGCCGGAACGATTATGGATCAGCGGATTTCGGCGGGGCCTGTCCCCCGCCCGGCGCGATGCATCGCTATCGCTTCACCGTAACCGCGCTGGACGTGCCGAAGCTGGAACTGCCCGTCGATGCTTCCCCCGCGCTGATCGGTTTCATGACCGGCGCGCATGCCCTGGCATCGGCGACGATTACGGCGGTGTTCACGCGTTAACCAGACCGAGGACAAGGCTGGTTGCGATGGCCCACATCACCAGCGCGATCAGCCCGTCCAGCACCCGCCAGGCGGCGGGCCGGGCGAAGAGTGGCGCCAGCAGCCTCGCCCCATAGCCCAGCGCGAAAAACCAGGTGGCGCTGGCCAGGACGGCACCGAGGCCGAACCAGAGGCGTTCCGGTATCGGGAACTGACCGGCAATGCCGCCGACCAGCACCACCGTGTCCAGATAGACATGCGGATTGAGCCAGGTCAGTGCCGCTACGGTTGCCAGTGTGGCGAACAGGCCGGGTCCGTCTGCGGCGCCACTCTCGGCCTGCATCGTTCCCGGACGCAGGGCCGACCAGGCCGCCCTGGCGCCATAGAAGGCCAGGAAGATCGCCCCGCCTATGGCCGCCGCATCGGTCAGCAGCGGAAAGGCTGCGACCAGCGTGCCGAAGCCGCCGACGCCGGCCGCGATCAGCGTCGCATCCGACAGGAAGCAGAACAGCACCACGGCCAGAAGATGGCGGCGCAGCAGCCCGGTTTTCAGTACGAAGGCATTCTGCGCGCCGATGGCGATGATCAGCCCGGCGCCCATGCCGAAGCCCTGCAGGGCGGCAAACAACTGGTCGACAAATGGCATGAAACCCAATCTCCGCAGCTCGATCAGCCATGGCCCATAGCAGGGCGCGCAATTCCCTTCCAGAGAGATTGGCGCAAGGTTCGGTTCCATCGGCGCCGCGAACCGGCTAGGCTTGGGTCAAATAGTCAGCCTGATGGGATAGTTGATCCATGCAGATCCGTACCGATTTTGATTCCGCCAATATCCAGCTGGAAAGCCTGGCCGATCCGCAGGATATCCGCCTGTCGATCCGCAAGGACCCGGGGCCGGAGGGCTTCTTCCAGTGGTTCCATTTCCGCTTGACGGGTGCCGGGGGGCAGCCGGTCGCATTGCGTATCGTCAATGCCGGCGAGGCTACCTATGCCAGGGGCTGGGACGGCTATCGCGCCGTGAAATCGGCCGACCGCAAGACCTGGACGCGGGTTGATACCAGCTATGCCGACGGGGTGCTGGAAATCCGCGACACGCCGGAAAGCGATTCCGTATTCTATGCCTATTTCGCGCCCTATAGCGCGGAACGGCGGCATGATTTCGTCAGCCAGGTGCTTGCCACCGGCAAGGCGCGGCTGGAGGAGCTGGGCCAGACGCTGGATGGCGAGGCGATGCAATGCCTGGTCTTCGGGCCGGACAAGCCGGAGCGCACATTGTGGGTGATCGCGCGCCAGCATCCGGGCGAAAGCATGGCCAGTTGGTGGATGGAAGGCTTCCTGTCGCGCCTGATCCGCCCGGGCGAGGCGCTGGCGCGCACGGTGCTGCAAACCACCCGGCTGATGGTGGTGCCCAATATGTGCCCGGACGGGTCGCGGCGTGGCCATCTGCGCACCAATGCGGCCGGTGCCAATCTCAATCGGGAATGGGCGACGCCGACGCTGGAGAAATCACCCGAAGTGCTGCTTGTGCGCAACCGGATGGAGGAAACCGGCGTGGACGGCTTCCTGGATGTGCATGGGGACGAGGCGCTGCCCTATGTCTTCATCGCCGGGACGGACGGCATTCCGTCCTGGTCGGATCGTCTGGCCGGGCTGCGCCGGGGCTTTGATGCCCGGCTGGTGTCGGCCTGCCCGGACTATCAGACCGAACATGGTTATCCGAAGAACGCGCCTGGCAAGGCCAACCTCTCCATGGCGTCGAACTGGGTGGGCGAACGCTTCGGCTGTCTGGCGATGACGCTGGAAATGCCCTTCAAGGACAATGCGAATCTGCCGGACACGGTCGCGGGCTGGTCGCCGGAACGCTCCGCCCTGCTCGGCTGGGCCTGTCTCGACGCCTGGGCCGCCGTGCTGCCCGATCTGCGCTAGTGTCCCGAATCCGAAGTTCGCTACAGCTTCCGGAAAGAGGGATTGAATTTTGGATTCGATGAGGACACTAGCAACCATATGATTCTAGTGTGGTTTTGGAATTTGAAGTTCGCTACGGCGTAGCTGGAAGAATGATGCGAACTTCAAATTCACCACACTAGCCTTGGCGTGGGGAAAGTAGTAAAAATTAGGCGGATTCAATGAAACTGCCCAATAATTGAGCGGTTTCTGCTTATGCCTTGGGCGTGTTGGCGGTGATTTCGCACAAATATGCCCACAATGCGCGCTGAATCGTCGCGGCATGAAGCTTGAGTGATATCTCCCATGGCCTGGTGCAACACATCGGGCTGGCCGGGTCGCGCCGCGATCAGGATGCGACCGCAATCAGAGAGGAATGCCGGCGATGAAGCTTATTATGGCGATCGTCAAGCCCTTCAAACTGGACGAAGTCCGCGAGGCCCTGACAGGCCTTGGTGTCCAAGGGTTGACGGTCAGCGAAGTCAAGGGATTCGGACGTCAGAAAGGGCAGACCGAGATTTACCGCGGCGCGGAATATTCGGTCAGCTTCCTGCCGAAGGTGAAGATCGAGATCGCGGTTGCCGACGACATGGTCGATTCGGTGGTCGAGGCGATTTCCAAATCCGCCAATACCGGACGGATCGGGGATGGCAAGATCTTCGTGCTCGATATTCTTCAGGCTGTTCGCATTCGCACCGGTGAAACCGGCGCGGAAGCCCTGTGACGGAGGTCGGAATGAAGCGCTCCATCGCTTTCCTCGCTGCGGCTGCGGCGGGCCTGCTGGCCGTCGCGCCGGCCTGGGCCCAGGATGCGGCCGCCACCGTCACCCCGACCGCCGATATGGTCAACAAGGGTGATGTCGCCTGGATGCTGGTTTCCTCGGCCCTGGTGCTGATGATGTCGGTTCCGGGCCTGGCCCTGTTCTATGGCGGTCTGGTCCGATCCAAGAACATGCTGTCGGTCCTGATGCAGGTGCTGGCAATCGTCTGTGTCGCCAGCCTGGTCTGGGTGGGCTGGGGCTATTCGATGGCCTTCACCAATGGCGGTAGCCTGAACAGCTTCGTCGGTGGCTTCTCCAAGGCCTTCCTGGTCGGGGTCGATGCATCCACCTTTGGTGCCACCTTCTCGAATGGCGTCTATCTGCCCGAATTCGTCTTCGTCGTGTTCCAGATGACCTTCGCCTGCATCACCCCCGCGCTGATCGTCGGGGCCTTTGCCGAGCGGGTGAAGTTCTGGCCGCTGATGGTCTTCATCATCCTGTGGCTGACCATCGTCTATTTCCCGATGGCTCATATGGTCTGGTACTGGCCGGGTCCGGACTTCCAGCCCGGCGCGGCGGATGATCATGGTCTGCTCTGGGGCTGGGGCGCTCTCGACTTCGCGGGCGGCACGGTCGTGCATATCAATGCAGGCATCGCCGGTCTTGTCGGCTGCATGGTGCTGGGCAAGCGCCATGGCTACCGGACGGAGGCAATGCCCCCGCACAGCCTGGTGATGACCATGATCGGCGCCAGTCTGCTGTGGGTCGGCTGGTTCGGCTTCAATGCCGGGTCCAACCTGGAAGCCAATGCGGTGACGGCGGTGGCCTTCATCAACACCTTCGTGGCAACCGCTGCGGCGGGCCTGACCTGGGCACTGATCGAAGTGATCCTGCACAAGCGGGCATCGCTGCTGGGTGTTGCCACGGGCGTGGTCGCGGGGCTGGTCGCCATCACCCCGGCCGCCGGTTTCGGCGCGCCGCTGACCTCCATCATCCTCGGCGCCGTGGCCAGCCTTGTCTGCTTCTTCTTCGTGACCACGGTGAAAACCAAGCTTGGCTATGACGACTCGCTGGACGTGTTCGGCGTGCATTGCGTCGGCGGCATTGTCGGTGCGATCGGTACGGGCATCGTGGCGGCACCGTCGCTGGGTGGGCAGGGTGTATTCGATTACAGCGTCATTCCGGCTGCCTTCGATCCCTCCAGCTACAGCATTGCGACCCAGGTCGTCACGCAGATCAAGGCGGTGGTCTTCACGCTGGTCTTCTCCGGCGTGATCAGCTTCGTGCTCTTCTTCGTGATCGACAAGTTGATGGGCCTGCGCCCGTCCAAGCAGGTCGAAATCGAAGGGCTCGATATCAACGAGCATGGCGAGCGGGCCTATAACCCGTAAACCCTGCGCGGAAATCGGGGGCCGGTCAGCGCTGCTGGCCGGCCCTTTCCTTTTGGCTACAGTTTTTCGCCCCGGATCAGACGCGGCAGATCGCCCACCAGCCCCATGGCATGGCGCATCAGGAAATGCTTCAGCGGCTTCAGCGGCCCCACCCGGTTGATGGCGGCCATGCCCAGATCGCGGGCCAGCCGCAGCGGGCCGATATCGTTTGAGAACAGCCTGGTCAGCCCGTCGGTGACCGCGAGCAGCAGCTGATTGTCGAAGCGGCGGCGGCGCTCATAGCCCTCCAGCACCCCATCCGATCCGAGGTCCAGGCCCAGCCGGTGGGCATCGACCAGCGTTTCCGCAAGGGCGGCGACGTCGCGGACACCCAGGTTGAAACCCTGTCCCGCAATCGGGTGCATGCCATGGGCTGCATCGCCCGCCAGAGCCAGCCGCCTGTCGGTATAGCGCTGCGCATGTTGCAGGCTCAACGGATAGGCAAAGCGCGGCCCGGTCAGCGTGATCTCTCCCAGCCAGGCACCGAAGCGCGATGTCAACTCCGCCAGGAAGGCGTCATCCGGCAGCGCCATCAGCATGCGGGCGCGCGCATGGCTTTCCGACCACACCACATTGCTGCGGTCCGCGATCATCGGCAGCATGGCGAAAGGGCCGGTCGGAAGGAACAGTTCTACCGCCACCCCGGCATGGGGAAGTTCATGGGTCACGGTGCAGACGATGGAGGTCTGGCCATAATCCCAGCGCGCAAGCCCGATGCCGGCCGCCTCGCGCAGCGGGGATTTTCGGCCCTCGCAGCCGATCACCACCGCGGCTTCCAGCGCCCGCCCGTCGGACAGGGTGATCCCGACCCGCAGTGGACCACGATCACATTGCGCGATGCGGGCCGGCGCGATCAGGGTCAGATTGTCGATCTCGGCCGCGCGGGCGGCCAGCGCCTGGCGGATATGCCGGTTCTCGATGATATAGCCGAAGGGACCGGCCCCGATCTCGGTATGGTCATAATGCAGGAACAGGGGGGAAATCCCGCGCAGCGGGTGCCCGTCCACCACCCGGATATCCCAGATCGGTGACATGTATTCCGCCAGATGGGGGGCAAGTCCGATCCCGTCGAACACGCGGGCGGAGCCATGGGCGATGGCCGATGCGCGCCCGTCATAGGCTTCTTCCAGCCGGTCGGGCTGCGGTTGGGCGTCGACCACGGCCACGCTCAGCCCGGCACCAGCCAGGGCAACGCCCAGCGTCATGCCGACCAGGCCGCCGCCGGCGATGACCACATCGTAGCGCTCATGTGTCTGCATGGCCGTTCTCCCTGCTGCATCGTGTCGCTGGCGAAACTGGCGGGAAATGTCCCGCCTGTCCAGATGGCTGCCCGAACGCGACAGCAGGTCGCAGCGCGATGAAAAAATAGGCACATTCATTATTCTGCACAGTGTTTGAACAAAACAACCGGCGCGATTCTCAGCATCGTGCTCCAGTATATCAGTAATGCATTGAAATATAATAAAGAATTGCCATTTCGGAAAAACGGCACGAACCTTGATAAGCGAGGGTTGGGGCCTTGTGCGGCGCAACAGGTCGAGCGGATCGCGTCGGTATAGGGTCAGGCTGCAACCAAAGAGGGGAGCCGACGATGAAACTCGTTATGGCGATCATCAAGCCCTTCAAGCTGGACGAAGTTCGTGAAGCCCTGATGGGCCTCGGAGTCCAGGGCTTGACGGTCAGCGAAGTGAAGGGGTTCGGGCGTCAGAAGGGTCAGACCGAGATTTACCGCGGTGCGGAATATTCGGTCAGTTTCCTGCCGAAAGTGAAGATCGAAATCGCGGTCGCCGACGACATGGTCGATTCGGTGGTCGAAGCCATTTCCAAGGCGGCCAATACCGGCCGGATCGGGGACGGCAAGATCTTCGTGCTCGACGTCATGCAGGCAGTGCGCATTCGCACCGGTGAAACCGGCGCGGAAGCGCTCTGATCGAGAGGGGAGTAACCGTCATGAAATCGACGAAGCGCCTGGCCCTGGCTACCGTTGCCGGCCTCGGTATTGCCGCCGTGACCGCCGGCACCGCCGCTGCGGAAGTGTCGGTCGAAACGCAGTATATCTTCAACACCCTGTCCTTCCTGTTTCACGGCGTGCTCGTGATGTGGATGGCGGCGGGCTTCGCCATGCTGGAAGCCGGTCTGGTCCGTTCCAAGAATGTCGGCACGCAGTGCCTGAAGAACATCGCGATCTATGCCATCGCCGGCATCATGTATTGGCTGATCGGCTACAAGATGATGTATGGCGGTGCGTCGGCCTATTTCGGCGGCTTTGAAATCTGGAGCGCCGGCGATGCGGTTACGGCCGAATCCCTGGCGGCCGAAGATGCCACGCTGTACTCGGCCGGTTCCGACTGGTTCTTCCAGATGGTGTTCGTGGCCACCGCCGCCTCCATCGTGTCGGGCACGGTTGCCGAACGCGTGAAGCTGTCCTCCTTCTTCCTGTTCACCGTGGTGCTGACCGCGCTGATCTACCCGATCCAGGGTTCCTGGGTGTGGGGCGGCGGCGGGCTG
>Ga0209066_10008123_pt1 | contig 10239 bp, 9 predicted proteins | sample All_14_2_FD_187198 | JGI IMG/M metagenome (GOLD analysis project Ga0209066, IMG submission 187198) | Freshwater microbial communities in response to fracking from Pennsylvania, USA - Allegheny Zone_MetaG_DW_15 (SPAdes) (version 2) ... | reverse complement strand
ACTACAACGCGCACGTCTGCGCCTACCCGGAAGTTGACTGGCAGGACTTCGCACAGCGCTTCGTCGAGTCGCTCGGCTTGCGATTCAACCCCTACACCACCCAGATTGAACCGCACGATTTCATCGCCGAACTGTGTGATGCGCAGCGACGGATCAATACGGTATTGACCGATTGGTCGCGTGATGTCTGGGGATACATCTCGCTTGGCTACTTCAAGCAGGCGCTCAAGGCTGGTGAAGTCGGCAGTTCGACCATGCCGCACAAGGTCAATCCGATCGACTTCGAAAATGCCGAAGGCAACTTCGGCATCGCGAGTGCCTTGCTGACGCATTTTGCCGAAAAGCTGCCGATCAGCCGCTGGCAGCGCGATCTGACCGATTCGACGGTACTCCGCGCGCTCGGAACCGCGTTCGGACATGTACTGGTTGCGCTGGAAAGCCTGCATCGCGGCCTTGGCAAACTGAGTGCATCGCCAGAGCGTCTGGCCGACGACCTCGACGCGGCATGGGAAGTGCTTGCCGAGCCGGTGCAAACGGTGATGCGTCGTTACGGATTGCCTGAACCCTACGAGCAATTGAAGGCATTGACGCGTGGTCGCGGCATCGATGCCACCAGTCTGCGCGAGTTCATTTCGCAACTCGCACTCCCCGACGCTGCCAAGCAGCGCCTGCTGGCACTGACGCCGTCGACCTACAGTGGTCTGGCCGCTCGGCTCGCAAAGGACATCTAAGCCATGGCAAAGCCCGTGTTCCCGATTGAAGTCTCAGCTAGCCCGAAGCAACCACTGGGCATGAGCCCGGCCGCCTTTCTGCGCGACTACTGGCAACAGCGACCGCTATTGGTTCGCCAGGCATTTCCCCACTTTCAATGTCCCACAACACCCGATGATCTGGCCGGACTGGCGCTCGAAGAGACCGCACTGTCGCGGCTGGTGCAATACGACCGCGCCCACGATCACTGGCAGATCGAAACAGGTCCGTTCTCCGAAGATCGCTTCGCAACGCTGGCCGAACGCGACTGGACGCTTCTGGTCCAGGACGTGGACAAATGGGACGCAGACGTTGCCGCACTCTACCCCGCCTTTGATTTTCTGCCGCGCTGGCGCTTCGACGACATCATGATCAGCTACGCCGTTCCTGGCGGCTCGGTGGGAGCGCATGTCGACAACTACGATGTATTCCTGATCCAGGGTATGGGCGAGCGCAACTGGAAAATCGACGCCAAGCCCAACCCGCCGCTTGCATTTCTCCCCGACGTCGCGCTGAAGCTGTTGCAGACCTTCAACCCCAGCCATGACTGGACTCTGCAACCGGGCGATATGTTGTATCTGCCACCGGGCGTTCCGCATCACGGCATTGGGGTCACGGAATGCCTGACCATTTCGGTCGGCCTGCGCGCGCCCTCCTCGGCGGAACTGATCGGCGATTTGGCGGACCACCTTTGCCCGGAGCTGCCGGAGGAACTTCGTTACGTTGATCCCGGCATGGCGGTGGCCAAGCAAGCAGGTGAAATCGATGCGGCTGCCATTCAGCGCCTGCGCAAGGCGCTGTCGCCACTGCTGACGATGGACGACGCGGCGATGCAGCGCTGGTTCGGCAGCTTCGTGACGCGTTACCGCGCCGCCGTGTCGCCAAGCGCCCCGCCGAAACTGCCGTCGCGCAAACAACTGATGCGCAAGTTGGACGACGGAGCGAATGCGATCCCGCACCCCTATGCGCGGCGCGCTTGGACGCGTGTCGGGCGTGCCGCAGACCTCCACTCCTGCGGCGAAACCTTCCGGGTCAGTCTGAAATCCGCCCCGCTGTTTTGTGCTGAGCAAGGTATTGACGCGAACGCGTGGGCGCTGCTCACCACGTCCGACAGAGAGGTCCTTCTGACCTTGCTGGAAGCGGGGCATTTCCTTCTGCAGCCCGCACGAAAGGGACGATACTGAGTCGATCACGATGACCGCCACAGGATCTGTTCCCGAGGGATTTCAGGTCGATCACGTCGTTTATGTGCGTGACTTCGATGCATTGCGAACGGTCCGCGAGGCGGTCTTCATCAACGAGCAATCCGTTCCGCGCGAACTGGAGCTTGATGCCATCGACTCGCAATGCGCGCACGTACTGGCGCGTGATGACCTTGGTCATCCGATCGGTACCGGGCGTTTGATGCCCGACGGTCGGATCGGTCGAATGGCAGTACTCGCGGGATGGCGGAATCGAGGCGTGGGTGGAGTCATGCTGCAGCGACTGCTGGAGATCGCTCGAACGCGCGGGCTGGAATCAGTTCATCTGCACGCCCAGATCGATGCCAAGCACTTCTACGCCAGACATGGCTTCGCCGTTTGCGGAGCGCAATTCACCGAGGCAAATATCTCGCACGTTCCGATGCGGCTCACGCTGCAACGCTTCGAAAAACAGGCCGAGGAGAACCGCTCGACCTTGCGCGCTGTGCGCGATGAAGTCGGCATCCGCCAAGCGGTCGCCGATTGCTTGAACGCCGCACGACACAAAGTCGATCTCTTGCGCGTGAAGCTGGATCTCTCGCTGGCCCATCCCGATGCCATCGACGCGTTGCGAAGAGTAGCCACGAGTGGTCGCGGGGCTCAAATTCGCATCCTTCTGCATCACCCGGACGCCGCTCTGCGTGATATGCATCCGCTGGTTTCCCTGCTGCAGCGCTTGCCCAGCATGTTTGTCATTCGCGAAATCGATGATCCAGCCGACCGCGAAGATCGCGGGGAAATGACCTTGAACGATCAACATGCATTGGTATGGCGGGCAAGCGCCGACCTCGTCGAAGCGCATGTATCGATGCACGCGCCTGGGCGTCGAATGCAACTTGGTGAGACCTTTGCACAGAAGTGGGAGCGCGCAGTTCCCTGTTCACGCTTGCGTGCTTTGAGCGGTCTTTGAGCCTTTGTAACTTCTGTCACCGACAGCGCGCGTCAACCCGGGCAACCTGCGCACACATCAACCCGGGAGCACCTCATGAAAGCCAATGTCGGCGGCATCGACCGCATTCTTCGTATCGTCGTGGGAATTGCCGTGCTGAGCCTGTTCTTCGTACTCGAAGGCGACAACAAGTGGTGGGCATTGATCGGACTGGTTCCACTTGGAACCGGTTTGATCAACTTCTGCCCGCTGTATCCGATTCTCGGCATCAGTACCTGCAAGCGCTAAATTGGATCGTGCCGCCCATCGTCTTCGTTGGGCGGCACAGCGCTTTCGACGTCTCCTGACCCACGACCCGCCGCGGGACGAACCTCAACCCCGCGAGCGTCTCATCCGAGCAACCCGGAACCAACCAGAAGCTTGTTCCGCGGACGTCGCGACAACAGCGCAGCGGTCTTTCGAGCAATTTCTCCGTAGCGCAAGGCAACATCTGATTGCGGCTCCGCAAGCACCATCGGCTCGCCACCATCCGCCTGCTCACGGATGCGCCGATCCAGCGGCAAACTCCCCAGCAACGCAACGTCATACTGCTCGGCCATCCGCTGCCCACCGCCCTCGCCAAACACATGTTCAGTGTGTCCACAGTTCGAACACACATGCAGAGCCATGTTCTCAATCACACCGAGCACGGGAATTTCCACTTTTTGAAACATCCTTAACGCTTTGCGTGCATCCAACAAGGCGATGTCCTGCGGTGTGGTGACGATGATCGCCGCCGTCACCGGAACCTTTTGACACAGCGTCAACTGGATATCCCCCGTGCCCGGCGGAAGGTCCACGATCAGATAGTCCAGATCCTGCCACGCCGTGTCGTTCAACAACTGCATCAACGCCTGCGTGACCATCGGGCCACGCCAGATCATCGGTGCGTCTTCCTCGATCAGGCAGCCGATCGACATGGCCTGCAGACCGTGCGCGCGCATCGGAAGGATGCGTTTGCCATCCGGGCTTTCAGGCTTGCCCTGCAAGCCCAGCATTCGTGGCACGCTCGGGCCATAAATATCCGCATCGATGACACCGACGTTTGCACCTTCACGCTGCAGCGCCATCGCCAGATTGATCGCCGTCGTTGACTTGCCGACGCCGCCTTTCCCGGATGCAACCGCAAGTATGTTGCGAACGCCATCGAGAGGTGCCAGACCCTCGCGAACCTGATGCGTCAGGACACGTGACTTGACGCGGACCGTTGCGGTGCCCACCTGCGACGAACTCTCGAGCAAACTCCGCACCTCACGCTCAATCTCGAGATGGTTGGAGCTGGCCGGATACGGCAACTCCAGTTCCACCACGACACGATCACCATCAACGCCGATCGCTTTGCTGAGTGTCGCTCCATCTGCGCCAGACACGGGTTCGACGTAGCGGCGCAGCAGATCGCGAATCGTTGTTTGATCCAAACTCATGCCCAGGTCTCCAACCGAATATCGGCGCACATTGTAGGTGTAGCGTGGCCGCGATCCCTGCATGGCGGAGCGATGAATCAGGGATGCGTTGCAGGTCAACCGGTGCTTGGCTATAGTCGGGCGCGGTGTGCGCACAGCGTGGCACACATGGAAGGCCGACAGGCTTTGGGGGCGATGCGGTACGTCAGGGGAAGCACGGCCGCGCAGTCGGTGTGCATGGAGGACGTGACATGTTGATATTGACCCGCCGGGTGGGAGAGACGTTGATGATCGGAGATCAGATCACCGTCACCGTGCTCGGCGTCAAGGGCAATCAGGTGCGGATCGGGATTGGTGCGCCGAAGGATGTTTCCGTACATCGTGAGGAAATTTACCAGCGCATTCGTAGTGACGATCCCGGCAGCGCGCCAGTGGATTCATCCGAGCCAAAGTCCTGAGTTGCATCGTTGGGGTTTACCGCGCGAACGGACTCCGGTAAGCTGTGGCGCTCAGTTCGGCGGCAACGTCGAAATCAATTCGGAGAGATGCCCGAGAGGCCGAAGGGGCTCCCCTGCTAAGGGAGTATAGGGTCAAAAGCTCTATCGAGGGTTCGAATCCCTCTCTCTCCGCCAGATCGATGATGGGCTCGATGGGCCCGTCATTGTCTGAGAGACCGAAGAACGAACGCATTCAATTCCGCGTCAAAAGATGATGCGAGTCTTGACGAACGAACTTCATCTCAGCATAATGGTTGCTTCACGACGCGCCCGTAGCTCAGCTGGATAGAGCACCAGGCTACGAACTTGGGGGTCGGAGGTTCGAATCCTTCCGGGCGCGCCAAAATAATAAAAGGCCGGCAACTTTGAGTTGCCGGCCTTTTTGTTTGCACGTCGCGCGATGACGCTTGAGCGCGACAATCAACAAATTCGAGCGAATCCTGCTGTTGCAGAAGACTGTCGCTATGAACCGGGAGCACGATTCCTGTAGCGCTCGCTGATTGATGTCCGCCCTACTCCCAATGTCGCAGCATCAGGCGCAGTCTTGGTTCGCCGCGCCATTCGTCGATGTCGAGTTGGTAGGCGGCTCGAAATGTCTTGGGCGGGGCTTCGCCTCGATAGGCGTTGAAGAAGATGGCGTCGACAGGATGGCGTTCGGGCAGCAGGCGCAGACTGAGGCGCAGGTGGCGTTCGGCCATGACGGACCAGTGTTCGAGTTCAAACTCGTTGTCGAACAGCGGTTCGGGAAAGGCTTGACCCCAGGGTCCGCCTGCGCGCAGGGCTTCGGCTTGGCCGAGACTGATGTCTTCGGCCTGCAGCGGGCCGTCAGTCCAGATGACGGCCTGCAATTGCTCTGAACTGAGCCATTCGGCGGCAAGCCGCTCGAAGGCACGGACAAGCTCCGGCAGGCGTTCGCCGTCGAGGCTGAGTCCAGCGGCCATGGCGTGGCCTCCGTAGCGTTTCAACAAGCCGGGATGCCGGGTATCAATCGCCACGAGGCAATCGCGCAGATGAAAACCGGGAATCGAGCGTCCCGAGCCCTTCCACTCGCCACTGCCATCGTCGGCCGGGGCGCAGGCGATGATCGGGCGATGCAGGCGTTCCTTGAGTTTGGAGGCGACCAGGCCGATGACGCCGCTGTGCCAGTCGGCATCGTGCAGCACCAATCCAGCCGGCAGATGAGCGGCATCGAGGCTGGGCAAGCGGGCTTCCAACAGGGCTTCGGCCTGCTCGACCATGGCCTGCTGCAAGTCGCGGCGTTCGTGGTTGATGCTGTTCAGTCGATGCGCGAAGGCATCGGCGCGCACTGGGTCGTCGCAAAGCAGGCATTCGATGCCGAGTGCCATGTCTTCCAATCGTCCGGCGGCGTTGATGCGCGGCCCGATGGCAAAGCCGAGATCGGCGGCGATGGCGCGACGCGGATCGCGTCCGGCGGCACGGAACAGAGCCAGTACGCCCGGCTGAGCGCGTTCATCGCGAATGCGTTGCAGGCCCGCCCGCACAAGGCGTCGATTGTTGGCGTCCAGCGCCACTAGGTCGGCGACGGTACCGATCGCGACCAGATCGAGAAGGCAGGACAGGTCGACCTGACCCTGCGGCGAGCCAAGCTCGCGCAGGCGCGCGCGCAGGGCGATCAGCAGGTAGAACACCACACTGACGCCCGCCAGTGACTTGCTGGGAAAGGCATCGCCGTGCAGGTTCGGATTGACGATGGCAACCGCTTCGGGAAGCGTGTCGGCAGGCAGGTGATGGTCGGTGACCAGCACATCGGTGCCACGCGCTTTGGCCGCCGCCACACCCGCCAGCGCTGCGACGCCGTTATCCACCGTCAGGATGGCGTCGGGCGCAGGATGCAGCGTTTCGACCAGTGCCGGTGACAGACCGTAGCCGTGCAGAAAACGATTCGGTACGCGGTAGTCCACGCGTTGAAACCCGAGCAGGCGCAGGCCACGCACGGCCAGCGCCGTGCCCGTCGCACCATCGGCATCGAAATCGCCGACCACGGTAATGTGGGCTTGCGCATCGCGCCAGCGCAGCAGGTGTTCGCAGGCGCGGTCCAAGTCACCCAGCGTTGGCGGCAGCAGCCGCGCCAGACGCAGATCGATATCCTGTGCGTCGTGAACACCACGTGCCGCATAGATGCGTCGTAAAACCGGCGAAAGCCCGGCGTCGTGCAGGATCGGCACATCGGGCAGGACGCGCCGCTGAATGCGTGGGCTCATGCCCAGTCGCGTGGCGGCCGTCGCCAGAAACGCAGGGCGTGGCGGCGACGATAGATCCAGGCGTGACTGTCGGCGAAGTCGATGGTCAGGGCAGGCAATTTGCCCTGCTGAACACGTTTCAACAGCGGTGCGAACACAGAGGCTTCCAATGCCGCGAGATCACGCGCACCACGCAGGTCGATGGCGCAGTCGTCGAGCGCCTCCGGCAGTACGTCGCTGTCGATCAGCTTGACCTCGATGCCCGCCAGTTGGGCCAGTGCGCAGGCGTGCGGTTCGTGCGAGAACAGTGTGCCGACGCCCGCGATGACCTCATCCGGCAACGCGCCGGCACCCCACAGCCACAGACTATTGGCGGGCACCTTGCCTGCGTTGACGCGAGCCTGGTTGATCGGATGGTTGTGCAGAACCACCTGCGCTTCGTTCAACAGGTTGCGCCAGCGCTTGCCTTCCTCACCGTGCGGCAGGTGCTCGGCCAAGTCAGCGCCAACGGCCTCTTCCGGGGAAGCAAAACGCGGCAACCGCAGCGCGGGGTCGAGACGCAGATACCAGCGCTGCGTGTTGGCGGCACTGAACTGCATGCCCGATTCGGCAAACAGCGGTTGCAGCGCTTCGACCAAGGCACGCGACTCCTCGGCACGCAGGCCCAGTTCGCCGACAGCCATCAGTCGCACACCATTCATTTCCGGCTGCAGGAACGCGGGGTCGGCGCGCAGCCACAGATGCACTTCGGCATCGCCCACGTCGAATTGCCGCGCCAGCGCCGCGGCGGGCAGGCCCAATGGTGTCACGTCGAAGATGCGGGTCAACTGCCCCAACTCACCGGACTCGGTCGCCTCCAGCGCATCACCACGGGCCAGCATGCGCTGCAGACAGGGGGCCGAATCCAGCGCGCCACGCAAACGCTTGCGCGCCGGGAGTAGCAGAATGCAGCCGACTCCACTCATGCGTCGTAACGCACCGCGACGATTTCGTAGCTGCGTTCACCACCGGGCGCGGAAATGCTGATGGCATCGCCTTCGCGCTTGCCGATCAGTGCGCGGGCAATCGGTGCCGACACCGAGATCAGACCCTGTTTGATGTCGGCTTCCAGGTCGCCCACGATCTGGTAGGTGACTTCATCACCGGTGTCCACATCGGACAGTTCGACGATGGCACCAAACACGATCTTGTCGCCCGGATTCAACTTGCTGGTGTCGATGACATGGGCGTGCGACAGCGAGCCCTCCAACTCCTTGATGCGACCTTCGATGAAGCCCTGTTGCTCGCGCGCCGCATGGTATTCGGCGTTCTCCTTCAGGTCGCCGTGCGCACGGGCCTCGGCGATGGCCGCGATCACCGCCGGTCGCTTGACCGACTTCAGGTGTTCCAGCTCTTCGCGCAGGCGCTGCGATCCTTTCAGCGTCAATGGCGCTCGCATGTGTTCAACTCCTCAGGCACGCAATTCGGCGTGCAATTCCTGCAATGACAAAACACCGCCCGTGCCGCGATAGGGCAAGGAATGCACCAACGCGCGGGCACCGGAGACGGTCGTGGAATAAGTCACCCGGTGCTGCAGTGCCTCGCGACGGATCGAGAACGAGTCCGCGATGGCCTGCCGCCCCTCGGTGGTGTTGACGATATACACGATTTCGCCGTTCTTGATGAGATCCACCACGTGCGGACGACCTTCGGCCACCTTGTTGATTTGCGCGCAAGGCAGACCATGTGCCTGCAGGAAGGCCTGGGTGCCGGTGGTGGCGATCAGACTGAAACCGCGTTCGATCAGGGCTTTGGCCACCGGCAACAGGCGCGGCTTGTCCTGCTCGCGTACCGAAACGAAGGCCTTGCCCGGCGGCGGAACTTTGATCGACGCCGCTTCCTGCGCACGCGCGAACGCGGCACCGAAATCGCGCCCCACGCCCATCACTTCACCGGTGGAACGCATCTCCGGACCGAGGATCGGGTCGACGTTCTGGAACTTCGCGAACGGGAAGATCGCTTCTTTCACCGCGAAATAGCTCGGTACGATCTCAGTTTCTGTCTGCTGCTGCGCCAACGATTGCCCGACCATGCAACGTGCCGCGATCTTGGCCAGTGGGCGCCCCGTCACCTTGGACACGAAGGGCACAGTGCGCGAGGCGCGCGGATTGACTTCCAGCACGTAGATCTTGCCGCCACCCTGATCATCGGTATGAATGGCGAATTGGGTGTTCATCAGACCGATCACTTTCAACTCACGCGCCATCGCGGCGACCTGTTCGCGCAGTTGGTCCTGCAAGGCCGTCGATAGCGAGTAAGGCGGCAGCGAGCACGAGGAGTCACCGGAATGCACTCCGGCTTCCTCGATGTGCTCCATGATGCCGCCGATCAGTACCTGCCCGTCGGCGTCGGCAACCACATCGACATCGACTTCCACAGCGTTGTCGAGGAAGCGATCCAGCAGCACCGGCGATTCATTCGACACGCTGACGGCGTCGCGGATGTATCGACTCAGGTCCGCATCGGAATACACCACCTCCATGGCGCGTCCACCCAGCACGTAGCTGGGACGCACCACCAGCGGGTAGCCAATCTCACGCGCTGCCGCGAGGGCCTGCTCCGCCGTCCGTGCGGTGCGATTGGGCGGTTGATTGAGGCCCAGCTTGACGATCATCTGCTGGAAGCGCTCACGGTCTTCGGCCAGATCGATCGAGTCCGGCGTGGTGCCGATGATCGGCACGCCAGCTTCTTCCAGCGCACGCGCCAGCTTGAGCGGAGTCTGTCCGCCGTACTGCACGATGACGCCCTTGGGCTGTTCACGCTCGACGATTTCCAGCACGTCTTCCAGCGTCAGCGGTTCAAAATACAGGCGATCCGAGGTGTCGTAGTCGGTCGACACGGTCTCGGGATTGCAGTTGACCATGATGGTTTCGTAACCATCCTCGCGCATCGCGAGCGCCGCATGTACACAGCAGTAATCGAACTCGATGCCCTGCCCGATCCGGTTCGGACCGCCGCCCAAAACCATGATCTTGTCGCGTGTCGTCGGCTCGGCTTCGCATTCGTCCTCGTAGGTCGAATACAGATACGCCGTCGAAGTGGAAAACTCAGCGGCGCAGGAATCAACACGCTTGAACACCGGGCGCACCGCGAAGGCATGACGCAGCGCGCGCACCGCCTTCTCATCGGTCCCGAGCAACTTGGCCAGACGCGCATCGGAGAACCCGCGTCGCTTGAGGA
>Ga0209066_10008122_pt1 | contig 10239 bp, 5 predicted proteins | sample All_14_2_FD_187198 | JGI IMG/M metagenome (GOLD analysis project Ga0209066, IMG submission 187198) | Freshwater microbial communities in response to fracking from Pennsylvania, USA - Allegheny Zone_MetaG_DW_15 (SPAdes) (version 2) ... | reverse complement strand
GAGATGAACAGCCGGCGCAGGTCCGGGTATTTTTCCTCTGTCCCCTCTGGCGGCTCGGTCGGCAGGTTCTGGTGCAGCGAATGCTGCCAGAGGTCATCGATCAGATGGCGACAGAGATTCGATATCCACCACAGCGGAACATTCTCCGCGTTGTCCGCCAGACTAACCGCGGTCGCGAGCAACGTCCGTGCGCTATCGATTGGCTCGGGCTCGCCCGTCTCGAGCGCAAAGTCAAAATGCGCCAGGGCCCGGCAGATCGTCGTGTTGAGGATGGTCGACAGCACCTCATCGACATCAGGCTCTTCACCCCGCAGCGCTTCGGCGAATTGCTCATCGCGGTGAGCCTCGTCATCCAACCACCCGCGAACGAAGCCGCGCAACTGGCCGAGATCGCGCAGAATCAGGTGACGGATCGCCGTTTCGCCCGGCGAGGCATTGAGGTCGTCCGCAGTCTCGTTGAAGAGCGAATAGGCGACGGCTGAGAAGCCGGCCAGGTGATAGGCCGCGGCAGCGATGGTGCGGCGGAAACCGCGATCAGGCGACTCCGGATCGCCGTTGCGTACCAGAGCTTCGAAGGCGTTGGCGGCGCGCTCGAACGCCTTGCAGGTCAGATCCGAAGTGCCAGCTTGAGCACGCAGTGCCATCGCGCCCCGAAGCAGGGCGAAGCCGTGTTCGGCAAGATCGGTTTCGATTGTCGCGCCGAGGGGCGGCGCATTCGGCGGCAGCACACCCTCCTCGCGCATCAGCGACCAAGCCGCACCGCGATACAGAAGGCGCCCAAGGATGCCGTCGACGGTCGCGGTTGCCAGAAACGCGGTCAGTTCGTCAATCGTCTCCAAGGTCTTCCGCCTCCTGGTACATGGCCGCGATGAAGTCCTGATGGTCTTCGACGTGGATGTTCACGACATAGTGGTCACGATTGGCGCCTGTGGCGTCGAGGTCCTCCTTCAGCGAAGCGTGCGGGCCGTTGCCCGACACGGTGAAGAGCATGTGGTCAATGCGATCGGCGCGGAGGGACTTCAGGCCCACCTCGTCACGGAGGCTGCGACCCAGCGTGTTATCGTCCGGATCGGTGCTCTCCAGCAGGCGGTTGGCGACGAACAGCAGGGAGTCGGGCGTGCAACGACCGTTGTCGCGGTTGAGCACCTTGCGGGCACTCGTGACCGTGGCTTTGCCCAGCACCTTATTGCTCTTGGCTTCGCCCTTCAGGAGCCAGAGCTTCTCGCCGACCCCGTCGTATCCGGCACCGATGAAGTCGTCGCCGCGCATGGCCATATTGCGGCCGTCCTTATAGCGGAGACGGCGCACGGGAACGCGCAGACCGATCTCTTCCTCGACCAGCTCCGTCGCGAGAATCTCGCCGAGATCGCCGGAGCGGCCTTTGGCGGTTTGCGGCATCGCCTCACTGAGAATCGCGGCTGCAACCTTGTATCCGAGCCGCTCCACGTCTTCGGCAATGCGTTCGAGTCGGTCGTAATGCGAGCGGATAGTCTCGGCGAGGTCATCGCGAATCTCATCGCGACCGCCGTCCTTTTCGACATACGTCCAATAGCGCTTCCGCTTGTCCTTTTCTTTCGTGGCTTCGCACCACTTCTTATATAGCCCCACGCCGCGCTCCCATGCCGCCTAGATTAGACTCATTCACCTCTCCAATCGCACCCGCAGCCTGCGGGCGCGCTCGCGGAAGGCGGCCTCACCGCCCTCCAAGATGTCACACACCGCCTTGCGGATTTCCGCGCTCTCAAGACCGCCCGACACATAGGTGATCGGCGGAAGACCGCCCGAAGGATGCGGACCCGCCGATGCGACGATGATCTGGTCCGCATCGGTGTTGATGACGAGGTTGGCGTTGTGCGTGACCATGATCACTTGGCGCTTCGCCTTGGCCGCGACAAACAGCGCCACCAACTCGTCGAACACGGACTTGGGATCGAGATTTTCTTCAGGCTGATCGATGATTAGCGGGCGATCGTCGGAATCGTCGAGAGCGAGGTAGAGCAACAGCAGCACGATCCCGCGTGTGCCCGGTGACAGCTTGCGGATGTCGACACCGTCGTAAGAGATCTCGTACCGGACCGTGATGTGATCGGTGCCGAAAAGCCAATGCGCGAACCGTTTCGACCATGCCCGGAATTCGGCCTGCTGCGTGGGCGCAAAAGGCGCGTGCGACAGCAGATCTCTCAGGTATCTTGCCATGAATGCAGTCATGGTCGCCTGAACCTCCACCGCCGAGCCCCTTTCCCAGACCGGCTTGAGCGCTTCAGTGGCGGCCGCGATGAGAGAGCCTCTTCCGTAAAATGGGCCGGTCTTGCGCCGATCGAGGAGTTCTTCCTCCGCAACCGAGCCCCATGCCTGAACGTCGGCGATCCTGCGAACCGCGAAGCTGAGCTTCTTCAGTGTGCCTGACGATGCCGCAAGCCGCGCCATCAGCGGGGCGTAGAGCCCGGCCAGCGCGTTCTGTTCGTTGATGATCGCCTCGAATACCCGGCCATATGTGTTGTCACGCTCGGTCTGAAGGTCTTTCCGGCGCACTGCAGCGCCTTGCGCATCCGTGAGCCGGGCTTCGAGGGTCTGGAGCGCGGAGTTCTCCTGCGCGATGCGGCCGGTCAGCGCCGCGTATTGATCGCGGACGACCTTATCGGCGCTGAACAGCGCCTCAAGGCGCGTCATTTCGGCAGCGATCGGCGCGAGCGGAAGCGCGGAAAGATCGGCAGTGTCCGGGATCAGGGCGATGTTTGGGTCGCCGGGCGGCGGCGGAACGCCGTTGAGCTTGCGGACCTCGCCATCGGCCCATGCGACGTAGGCTGTCAGGCTCTTGTCGACGTCGCCCTTGTAGATCAGCAGGAAATCGTCCCACTGCTTGGCGTCGAGACCGCTGTTGCTGTGGCGCGCCTGCGCCTGTCGGAGCATTTCCGGCGCCCCGGTGGCGCGCATGCTGCGAACCTCGTCCTGCAGGGCGACGAAGGTGCGGCGCTGATTGCCGAAAGACTGGATCTTGTTGCGGAGCTTCTGAGCCGCCTCGCTGAGCCGCGTGTGGCGGGTGACCTGCGCCTCGGTGCCCTTGACGACGAGTTTGGCGCGATCGGCTGTGTAGTCCGCGATCAGCTTCTTCTTCTGCCCGACTTGGGTGGTCAGCGTCGCGACAAGGCTTTCTTTCTCAAATTCAGTGGCGATGCGGTCCGAGATGTCGGCGATCGCCTCGGCCTCGCGCTCGCGCGCCTGCTGGAACCGCGAAGTCTGCTGGTCGCGCAGCTCGGCGAAATCGAGCGCCCATTCACGATCGTCCTGGGAATGCGACTCGAAAATCACGCGCTCGATCTCGTCAACCAGGCCGTCGGAGACGCCCTTAGCCGAGCAAAGCTCCTCGACGAATTGCTGGGAGAGATACCGGGCGCGCGGAAAGGTCATATGGCCGTTGGCGTCGCTGCCATCCAGGGCGCGCGTGACCGTCGCGCCCCCGCCCCAGGTCAGCGTCGTCGATGCGTTGCCGATCAACTTGCGTGCCCGGGCCAGGAACGACGGGCTGATGTTCTCATCGGCGTTCCAGCCGGACGGCGAAATCGCGTCGCAGCCGGCCGCGATCACGTCGGCCAGGGCTGTCTTCCCCGATCCGCGCGCGCCGATGATGGCGACGAGACCATGATTGAGGGGGATGTCGGGCGTGGTGGCCCAATTCGCATTGCCGATCTGGACGTGCGAGATGACCTGCGACGGCATGGCCGAGCGCGGCGGCTGCTCACCGACATAGGCGCGCCCGTCGGGATCGATGCACGCTTGGCGGAGCGCATCGAATTCGAGCCCGCCCTTGATCCACGAGAAGCGATTTCCGAATGGCGACGCCACGTCGTCGAGCTTGTGCGCGTCGCTCCCATGCAGACAGGGCTTCAGCCCGCCGTAACGCGCGCGGATTTCGTCTGGCCTGAGGTCCTTCTGACCCAACCAGAACTCACGCTGCGCAGGGCTGCCCGCGAAGATCACATGGGCGAAGCCCTCGATCTCGCGTCGGATCGTCTGATCGGCGGCCTCCCGCACGCCCGACGTGCCGTCCGTCGCGCCGCCTGCCACCGCGATTAGGATGTTGTTCTTCGCCCATCCGCTTTCGGAGAACACCTCCCGGAGCTTCTGGAAATTGACCTTGAACTGGTTGGCGCCGTAGGCGAGCGCCGCGCGATCGTCGGTGATGTCGGGATCAGCCTTCTTGCCGAGGCGTATCAGGTCGGCCCGGGTGCAATCGAAGCGATCCTGCATCACGTTGAATTGCAGGCGCGAGAGCAGGCGCTGCAGCTCCTCGATGTGCTTCGGGTCTTCCGGGCTGACGAAGAGGTGGAGGTTGACGAAGCCGCCTTTCGCTGTCGCTACGTCGAGCCGGAGCTCCACGTTCGGAAAGACCAGCTTGGCGTTGGGCAGACGGCCGGCGGCCTTGTGCTGCAACACCTCCTCGTAGGTATCGGTCACGTAGTAGTCCGTGACCGCGATGGCCTCGATGACCGGCGTGACCTGCTCAAGCGCGGTCAGATAATCGCCCCAAGCGTTCGGGCCGCTGAACTGATTGTTCATGACCGTGCCTGGCGCGTGGATATGCGGTTCCCATCTCCGCCACTCTGACCCTCTGCTGAGCATCGTTTCCCCTTTCCCGGCGGCTATCTTGATTTGTCCGCCTTGTTCGTCCGCGGCGCTCCATTCCAAAGACTCGACAATGGCGCCGCCGCCAACCTGTCGCCGAACGGCACGACGTCCGCGCTGTCGTAGAGGACGACGCCGAAGGCAAAGCGGTCTCCGCAAGCCTCGGCCAACGCCCGCAGACCACCGAAATCACCGGCTTTGACCGTCGCGCTCGCCTTGACTTCGATGCCTGCGATCATCCCGTCGTCGCGTTCCAGCACGATGTCCACCTCGCGCCCGTCCCGATCCCGAAAATGGTGCGACGTCAGCCGCAGGTCCGAGGCCGTCATCAGCTTCAGAACCTCCGCGAACACGAAGCTTTCGAGCAGCGCGCCGAACGTGCCGCGATCCGCCTTGACTCTGTCGAAGGAAAGACCGCGCACAGTCGCCAGCAGGCCGGAATCGAGGAAGTGTAGCTTCGGCGTCTTGACGATGCGCTTCAGGGCATTGGTGAACCATGGTTGCACCGTCGCGATCAGGAACACCTGCTCAAGCAGCCCGACATAACGCTGTCCTGTCTTGTGGCTGACGTTGATGCCGGCGCCAAACTGCGAATAGTTGACCAACTGGCCGGAGTGCTCGGCCAGTAGCCTTACGAATTTCGGAAGTTCCGTCAGCTTCTCGACGTCAGCAATATCCCGCAAATCGCGCGTCAGCACCGACGTGAGATAAGACCTAGACCAGTCCTGCCGCCGGCGCTCGCTGTCGCGACTGATCGCTTCGGGGAAACCGCCGAGCAGGACAATTTGGACAAGATCGTCGCCGAGGATTGCGGCCCGCTGACTCCGAAGCTTTCCTTCGAAGAGGTAATCTAGGAAAGTCGGCCTTCGACCTTCGACCTCCGCTCTTGCGAGCGGCAGCATCTGGATGGTCTCCATCCGGCCGGCCAGGCTGTCGGCGACGCGCGGCAAAGTCAGCACATTCGCCGAGCCGGTGAGCAGGAAGCGACCCGGACGATAGTCCTCATCGACCGTCTTCTTGATGGCCAGCAGCAGGTCAGGCGCGCGCTGGATTTCGTCGATGATCGCCCGATCGAGGCCTCGGATGAAGCCGGCGGGATCGGACTGGGCGGCCTCAAGCACCGTTTGATCGTCGAGCGTGATATAGGTCCGCCCGGGCTCTCCCATTTTTCGGACGAGCGTGGTCTTGCCGGCACGGCGCGGGCCTACGATCAGGACCACCGGCGTATCAGATAGGGCTTCCTCCGCCCGTCGCTCCACAAATCGCTCGAACATGCCATCTCCGAATCCGGGCGATTGGAACTATCGGTGCCGGCTGATTGGGAGTCAATGGTCCGCTAATTGGAAGTAACTGGGCCGCGATCTGGAAGGTCTGGAGGGGAAAGCCTTCCCCCACGGCCGAGCCACTCGTCTCGGCCGCCCCCTTCTGCGGGGACACCCCGCAACGCCCCGAGAGTGAGAGGGCCGCAGCTGTCGCCGTGACGGGTTGAGGGCCGAGAGAGAGGCTCCCGGCCGGCCCGTCATGGAGATACTGCCATGACCCAGATAACCCCCACCGCCGCGCGCGACTCCACCGGCGCTTCGCTGGCGTCGCCCGGATATAAGGTCGACATCTCGCGCGGCGAGCGGATCGGGCGCGTGTCGTCTGAATGGTTCTCGCGGCCCGACGACGAGCGCTACCTGTCGCTCAGCGAGCTCTACGCCGCGGTCCGCGCCCGCGCTGATCGCGCGACGGCGCGAACCGTCGAGACCCGAGCCCTTCGCGTCGAAGCCCGCCGCGACGACGCCGAATGCCTGGCACTGATCGTGCCCGGCCGCGAGGAGCCGATCGCGCCGACGCACTGGTCGTTCAGCCAGATGTGCGGCCTGGTCGGCGCGCCCGCAGGCTATATGCGGCAGCTCCCTGCGCCGCTTGCTGGCATCAACATGCAGCACGGGCTGCTTTCGCACCGGGCCGAGCTGGTGAAGACGCTGGAGGCCGACGACGGGCGGATCGAGCTGCGCGCCGTCACGGGCCCCGACTATGGCCGCATCTGGGACCATGAGCTGGTCGCCGCGGTCATGAAGATCGCCGGCGAGGGCACGGGCGATACGCGCTGGAAGGTGCCGGGCCTGCTCGACTGGTCGACCATGACGCACAACCCGTTCGTCGAGGTGACCAAGGACACGACCACCCTCTATGCCTCCGATCGCGATGTCTTCCTCTTCCTGGTCGACGACGCCCATCCGATCGAGGCTGGCCGCCTCCCCAATGGCGATCCTGACCTCTACTTCCGCGGCTTCTATTGCTGGAACAGCGAGGTTGGCTCCAAGACGCTCGGCATGGCGTCCTTCTACCTCCGCGCCGTTTGCATGAATCGCAACATCTGGGGCGCCGAGGGCTTCGAGGAGATCTCGATCCGCCACAGCAAGTTCGCCAGCCACCGGTTCGCACATCAGGCGGCGCCGGCGCTGGAACGCTTCGCCACGTCGTCGCCCGCGCCGTTTCTGGCGGAGATCAGGGCCGCTCGCGAGCAGATCGTTGCCCGCAAGGACGAGGATCGCGAGACCTTCCTGCGCAGGCGCGGCTTCTCGCGTCCCGAGACCGAGAAGATCATCGCCACCGTGCTGGAGGAAGAAGGCCGGCCGCCGGAGTCGATCTTCGACTTCGTCCAGGGGATCACGGCGCTCGCGCGCGCCAAGCCACACCAAGATGCGCGGCTGGAGCTGGAGGGCAAAGCCGCGAAACTCCTTTCCAGCGTCCGGTAATACCGGGGGGCGTGGAGCCGGGTCCACGGCTCCACGCCTTTACGATTCCGCGCAGCCCCAGCCTCCTAGAGGAAGAGGGCTGCGCTCGCTTCGTGACGGGTTGAGGTCGAGAGAGAGTCTCACGGCCGCCCGTCATGGAGAATGACCATGACCCGAGTTCAGAAGATCGTCCTGTCCTCATCGCGGGACATCCCGTTCAACAAGCTGGTGCTGAGCCAGTCCAATGTCCGGCGGATTAAGGCCGGCGTCTCGATCGACGAGCTGGCCGAGGACATCGCCCGGCGCACGCTCCTGCAGAGCATCACCGTGCGGCCGGTTCGCGATGCCGAAGGCGTCGAGACCGGCATGTTCGAGGTTCCAGCCGGCGGACGCCGCTTCCGCGCGCTCGAACTTCTGGTCAAGCAGAAGCGCTTGGCCAAGACCGCGCCCGTGCCCTGCGTCGTGCGCGAGGACGGCATTCCCGAGGAAGACAGCCTCGCCGAAAATGTCCAGCGTGCGCCGCTGCATCCGCTCGACCAGTTCCGGGCCTTCCTGGCGCTGCGCGAGAAGGGCCAGTCCGAGGAGGATATCGCGGCGGCCTTCTTCGTCGCCGTGTCGGTCGTCAAGCAGCGCCTGCGCCTCGCTTCCGTCTCGCCCAAGCTGCTGGACGTCTATGCCGACGACGGCATGACGCTAGACCAGCTCATGGCGTTCACCGTCAACGGCGATCATGAGCGCCAGGAGCAGGTGTTCGAGCGCCTGAGCCAGTCCTACTCCAAGGAGCCGCATGTCATCCGCCGGATGCTCACCGAGGGCGCCGTGCGGGCGTCTGACAAGCGCGCGCAGTTCATCGGCCTAGATGCCTACACCGAGGCGGGCGGCGCGATCCTGCGCGACCTGTTCCAGGGCGACGACGGCGGATGGCTGCAGGATGTCGGTCTCCTCGACATGCTGGTGGCCGAGAAGCTGCGGGAGCAGTCCGAGGCGATCCGCGCCGAAGGCTGGAAGTGGATCGATGTCGCGCCGGATTTCGCCTACGGCCACACCTATGGCCTGCGGCAATTGCGCGGTGAGCAGATTCCGCTCGCCGACGATGAGCAGGCGACGCGCGACGCGTTGCAGGCCGAGATGGACGGGCTGGAGGAGTCCTACGCCGAAGCCGAGGAACTGCCCGACGAGGTCGATCAGCGGCTCGGCGAGATCGAGACGGCGCTTGCCGCCTTCGATGATCGACCCCAGGCCTTCGATCCCGAGGAGGTCGCGCGCGCTGGTGCCTTCGTCAGCATCGACCGTTCCGGCGCCCTGCGCATCGAGCGCGGCTATGTCCGCCCCGAGGACGAACTTCCGATCACCCCGGAGAACGACGCTGAGACCCATCCGGCCGACGAGCCGGCGATCGCGGCGCGAACCGAGCATGACGGTGCGAGCGTGGTCGCAGGCACGGAACCTCCCGCGGATGAGCCCGAGGAAGACGATGGTATCAAGCCGATCCCCGACCGGCTGATGACCGAGCTGACGTCCCATCGGACCCTGGCGCTTCGCCACGCGGTGGGCGAGAATCCTGACATCGCCTTCGTCGCGGCGCTTCACGCCCTGTGCCTCAAGGTGTTCTACCGCTATGCGCAGGACACCTGCCTTGAACTCGATCTGAAGAGCGCCGGTTTCAGCGCTCAGGCGCCGGGGCTCGCGGACAGCACGCTCGCTCTCGCTTTCGACGCCCGGCATCAGGCTTGGGTCGCTGCCCTGCCGAAGGAGCCGGCTGATCTTTGGGATAGGCTCATGGTGTTCGACGGCGACAGCCGTCAGGCGCTGTTCGCTCATTGCGTCTCACTGTCGGTCAACGCGATCTACGAGGCGTACAATCGCAAGCCTCGCGCGCTTGCCCACGCCGACCGGATCGCCCAGGCCGTCGATCTCGACATGGTCGCAGCCGGTTGGACGCCGACGATCGACACCTACTTCGGCCGGGTGACCAAGGCCCGCATCCTCGCAGCCGTGCGGGAGGCCAAAGGCGCGCGAGCGGGCGACCGCATCGAGCACCTGAAGAAAGCCGAGATGGCCGAACAGGCCCAGACGCTGCTGGCCGGGTCCGGATGGCTGCCGGAACCGCTGCGCACGCCGGGTCGCGAGGCGCCGGACGCCATTGAGTCCGACACCATCGACCCTGCGGAAGCAGGCGCCGATGCGGCGGGCGAAGAAACGGCGGCGGACGGCGGCGAAACGGCCGTGGTGGAAGATGAGGAAGTGGCCGAGGATGACTCGGTCGCGCTCGAAGCCCACGCGACCGCGGCCGAATAACGAAGGAGCCAACCGCACCGCCAGGGGCCCGCCAGCGATGGCGGGCCCTTTTTCGTCTCGGAGGACACGATGTCGGACAATGCATCCGATCTGGCGCGCCGCATGGCCAGGCAGGCTGAGGCGGCCTGCCGCCACTATCTCTCCAACGGTCGCCGAGAAGGTCGTTACTGGCTGGTTGGCGATGCCCGCAACACGCCGGGACGCTCGATGTTCGTCCGACTAAAGGGACCTGAATCCGGCAAGGGCGCCGCCGGTAAATGGACCGACGCCGCCACTGGCGAGCACGGCGATTTGCTCGACGTGATCCGCGAGAGTCGCGGTCTGGTGGATTTCAACGACGTCGCCGAAGAGGCGCGAACCTTCCTCAGCCTTCCGCATCCCGAGCCTGAGCGGCAATCGCGTCCGCAGCAGGCGCCGGTTCCGACCGGATCACCGGAGGCGGCACGCCGGCTCTTCGCCATGTCGCAACCGATACCGGGCACGATCGTGGAAACGTACTTGCGCCAACGCGGCATCACGGCTTTGCACGAAACCGGATCGCTGCGCTTCCATCCCCGATGCTATTATAAGCCGGATGAGCATAGTCCCACCG
>Ga0209066_10008120_pt1 | contig 10242 bp, 7 predicted proteins | sample All_14_2_FD_187198 | JGI IMG/M metagenome (GOLD analysis project Ga0209066, IMG submission 187198) | Freshwater microbial communities in response to fracking from Pennsylvania, USA - Allegheny Zone_MetaG_DW_15 (SPAdes) (version 2) ... | reverse complement strand
GCCACCTGGCTGCCTGGAACTACTTCATGTCCATCAAGAACCCGACCAACACCGAGTTCATCAAGAAGTGGTCGGCTTACGCCAAGGCCAAGAACATCGCCGGTCACAAGGACAAGCCTCTGACCAATGACCCGATGGAAGCCACCTACATCGGCATCCACATGTGGGCTCAGGCGGTCAAGAAGGCCGGCACGACGGACGTCAACAAGGTGATCACGGCCATGGCCGGTCAGACCTTCCCGGCGCCAGGCGGCTTCATGTCCAAGATGGACGAGAAGAACCACCACCTGCACAAGCCCGTGTTCATTGGCGAAGTCAAGGCTGACGGCCAGTTCAAGGTGGTCTGGAAGACCCCCGGTCCTGTGAAGGCACAGCCATGGAGCCCCTTCATTGCTGGCAACGACACCAAAAAGGGTGAGCCAGAAACCAAGTGATGATTTGAGGTAGTCGACAGAGAGCGTTTGCCCCGTTGGGGGTTACCCAACGGGGCATTTTTTTACGCTGCATTGGACCGAGACAGGATCGAGTTGTGAACAGATCAGACACTGACATCCCAAGCCGAGGCACCGGCTGGCGCAGTTGGGTCGCCACGCTGGGCCTGTGCCTGGCCTTGCTGCCGCTGCACCAGGCTCATGCCTTGACCATGGCCGAGGCCCTGGCCATTTCTGCGGGCGACAACGACGCGCGCATCGTCGCGTTGCAGGCCAAGTTGGGCAAGAACGATCCGGGCATGATTCCTTTTCTGCAGGCCATGGCGGCTGACAGCGTCAAGGTTTCGGGTCAGTTGGTGTTCATCGTGGATGGCGATGTCGCCAAGGATGCGGTCACCGGGCAAACGGTGGCGTTGCCTGCGGATGCCGAGGATGTGGTCAACAACAACCGCATGAGCAGCGAGATCGAGGCCTTTCTGGCGGCAGGCAAGCTGTCGTCCCCCGATCTGGATGCTCGCAAGGAGGGCATTGATGCCCTGTCGGCTGTGGCCGATGAGTCCAAACTGCCGATCATTGATCAGGCCTTGTCGACCGAGAAGGACGCCAAGCTCAAAGCATTGCTGGAGGTGGTTCGCGCCAAGGCATTGCTGGCGGCAGCAGAGCCTGCTCGCCGCATTGAGGGCGCTCGGTTCCTGTCTGAGGCCGGTTCTCCCGAAGCCCGCGCCCTGTTGATGGAGCGCTTGCAGGATGACGCCGAGACCGATCCGTCCGTGCGGCAGGTCCTGTCGATTGCGCTGGACAAGGTCAACAGCAGCCTGGCCTGGGGTGAGCGCGCCGGTGTGGTGTTCACGGGCATCAGCCTGGGCTCCATCCTGCTGCTGGCTGCCTTGGGTCTGGCCATCACCTATGGCCTGATGGGCGTGATCAACATGGCCCATGGCGAGCTGATGATGATTGGCGCCTACGCCACTTTCTTCATCCAGAACCTGTTCCGCCAGTACCTGCCGGATGCCTTTGACTGGTACATCCTGCTGGCCGTGCCCATGTCCTTCCTGGCATCGGCACTGGTTGGGGCGGTGCTGGAGCGCACCGTGTTCCGTTTCCTGTATGGCCGCCCGCTGGAGACCTTGCTGGCCTCCTGGGGCGTGAGCCTGGTCCTGATGCAAGGCGTTCGCACCATTTTTGGCGCCCAGAACGTGCAGGTCGAAAACCCAAGCTGGTTGTCTGGCGGCTTTGACCTGTTCAGCAACCTGACCCTGCCTTACAACCGCCTGGCCATCATCGCTTTTGCGGTGCTGGTGCTGGTGGGCATGACCTTGTTGATCACCAAGACGCGCATGGGGCTGTTCGTTCGCAGCGTGACGCAGAACCGCCCGATGGCCTCCTGCCTGGGCGTGAACACGGCCCGCGTGGACACCATGGCGTTTTCGCTGGGGGCGGGCATTGCCGGCCTGGCGGGCTGCGCCTTGTCCCAGATCGGCAACGTGGGGCCTGACCTGGGTCAGAGCTACATCGTGGACTCGTTCATGGTGGTGGTGCTGGGTGGCGTCGGACAGATTGCCGGCACCGTGTACGCCGCCCTGGGCCTGGGGCTGGTCAACAAGTTCCTGGAGGGCTGGACCGGTGCCGTGCTGGCCAAGATCTTTGTCCTTGTGATTGTCGTCATCTTCATCCAGAAGCGCCCCCAAGGCCTGTTTGCGATGAAGGGCCGCAGTGCCGAAGCGTGAGGACCCAACCATGAGTGCAGTGATGACTTCTTCAACCCTCGCAGGTGGTGGCTTGACCATCCCCCGCAGCGCCCTGGGGCCCAAGGGCTGGACCGCCCTGATGGCTGCCGTGATCACGGTGATGGCCCTGGTGCCTTTGCTCAACTTGCTGGTGCCTGCCGACAGCGTGTTTCACTTGTCGGACTTTGCCGTGGCCCTGATCGCCAAGATCATGTGCTACGCCATCTGTGCCCTGGCCATGGACCTGATCTGGGGCTACACCGGCATCCTGTCCCTGGGGCATGGGCTGTTCTTTGCCCTGGGTGGCTATGCCATGGGCATGTACCTGATGCGCCAGATCGGCCGGGACGGTAGCTACAAGAGCGATCTGCCGGACTTCATGGTCTTTCTGGACTGGAAGGAAGTGCCCTGGTCCTGGGCCTGGAGTGAATCTTTCGCGTTGCAGATGCTGCTGGTGGTGCTGGTGCCGGGGGTGATCGCCTTTGTGTTTGGCTTCTTTGCCTTTCGCTCTCGAATCAAGGGGGTGTACTTCTCCATCATTACCCAGGCGATGACCTACGCCGCGATGCTGCTGTTCTTCCGCAATGAAACAGGCTTTGGTGGCAACAACGGCTTCACGGACTTCAAGCGCATCCTGGACATTCCGATTGCGCAGCCCTCGACCCGCATGGTGTTGTTCATCATCACCGGCATGACCCTGATCGGTTTTTACCTGATGGCCCGCTGGCTGGTGAACACCAAGTTCGGTCGCGTGCTGCAGGCCATCCGCGATGCCGAAAACCGTGTCATGTTCTGTGGCTACAACCCGCTTGCCTACAAGCTGGCCATCTGGACCCTGTCGGCCGTGATGTGCGGCATTGCCGGTGCGCTGTATGTGCCGCAAGTGGGCATCATCAACCCCAGCGAAATGTCGGCTGCCGCGGGCATCGAGATCGCCATCTGGGCGGCAGTCGGTGGGCGTGCCACCTTGATTGGTCCGATCATCGGCGCCTTCTTTGTCAATGGGGCCAAGAGCTGGTTCACCGTGGAGTTCCCGGAGTACTGGTTGTACTTCCTGGGCGCGCTGTTCATCGCCGTGACCCTGTTCCTGCCCCAGGGCATCGTGGGTGGCGTGCGCAAGCTGATCAACAAGGACAAGGCTGAGGTGAAGGCATGACCCCCGATCTGATGGAAGACCGCGCTCAGGCGCTCAGCCGAGTCAAGCAGGGCGCCACCCAGGGTGGCGAATCTGGTGGCCGTGAAGCCAGCTATGGCCGCGTGGTGCACGAAGGCGAACTGGACGTGGCCCACGGCTCCATCCTGTACCTGGACGACATCTCGGTCAGTTTTGACGGCTTTCGGGCGTTGAACAAACTGAACCTGAACATCGCGGTGGGCGAGATGCGCTGCATCATTGGCCCCAATGGCGCCGGCAAGACCACCATGATGGACGTCATCACCGGCAAGACCCGGCCTGACGAAGGCTCGGCCTATTTTGGCTCGACCATCGACCTGCTGAGCATGCGTGAGAACGCCATCGCCCAGTCCGGCATTGGCCGCAAGTTTCAAAAGCCCACGGTGTTTGAGCACCTCACGGTGTTTGAGAATCTGGAACTGTCGCTCAAAGCAGATCGGCGTGCGCGCTCGGCGGTGTTTTTCCGCTTGAGCAGCGAGCAACTGGACCGCATTGCCGAGATGCTCACTCTGATCCACCTGCACAGCCAGGCCCAGCGCACCGCCGGTTTGCTGTCGCACGGGCAAAAGCAGTGGCTGGAGATCGGCATGCTGCTGATGCAGGACCCCAAGCTGCTGTTGCTGGACGAGCCGGTGGCCGGCATGACCGACGAAGAAACCGAACGCACCGCCGAGCTGTTCCTGTCGCTGGAAGGCGCCCACTCGCTGGTGGTGGTCGAGCACGACATGAAGTTCATTGGCGAGCTGACCACCAACGGCCCCAATGCGGCCAGAAAGAAAGTGACCGTCCTGCACGAGGGCTCGGTCCTGGCCGAAGGCACCCTGGCCGATGTGCAGGCCAATGACAAGGTGGTCGAGGTTTACCTCGGTCGCTGAAACGAGTTTTGCATCATGCTCAAAGTTGACACCGTTCATCAATACTACGGAGGCTCGCACATCCTGCGCGGCCTCAACTTCGAAGCCCGCCTTGGTGAGGTCACCGTGGTGCTGGGGCGCAATGGCGTGGGCAAGACCACCTTGCTCAAGAGCCTGATGGGCCTGGTGCCGATCAAGTCCGGGGCCATCGAGCTGGACGGGCAGGGCGTCGACAAGCTCAAACCGTATGAGCGGGTGCGCCTGGGCATGGGCTATGTGCCCCAGGGCCGCGAAATCTTTGGCCGCCTGACCGTGGCCGAGAACCTGCAGATGGGACTGGCCAGCAAGCCAGGCAGCACGCCCGTGCCGGAGCAACTGTTCGAGCTGTTTCCCGTGCTCAAGCAGATGATGCACCGCAGGGGGGGAGACTTGTCTGGCGGGCAGCAGCAGCAACTGGCGATTGCCCGCGCACTGGCGGCCGGCCCCAAGCTGCTGATCCTGGACGAGCCCACCGAGGGCATTCAGCCCAGCATCATCAAGGACATCGGTCGCGCCATTCGCAAACTGGCCGACGAGGGACTTAACGGCCAGAAGATGGCCGTGGTGCTGGTCGAGCAGTTCTATGACTTTGCGGCCGAACTGGCCGACCAGTACCTGGTCATGGAGCGGGGGGAAATCATCCGCCAGGGTCGTGGTGACCAGATGGAAGCCGACGGCGTGCGTCAGTTGATGTCCATCTGAGCCCCTGGAACCCCTGGAGCGCCGAGCCTGCCCAGGGGGCTCAGTTCACGGGCAGGCGTTGGGCCAGGTTGGCCATGGCGGCATTGAGTTCAATGAAACTCACCGGCTTGACAAAATAGGCATCTGCTCCCCGGTTGAAGGCCGCCACGCGGTCTTCCACGCGGGCATGCGACGACATGAAGATGATCCCGCAGTGGCTGTGCCGCCGGACTTTTTCAGCGATGTCCAGGCCGTTCTCTTCGCAGCCCAGGCTCACGTCCAGGATCAGGACGTCGGGGGGGTGACTGCCGAACAGGGCGTCCAGGTGCTGGCCGTTGTTCAGCCCGCGCACGTCATGGCCTTGCGACTGCAGGTGGTTCACCAGCAGATCCCGGAACAGTGGCTGGTCCTCGACCACGACCACACGCAACACTCGGTGGGCCGACGATTCTCTGGTGTTGGCAAACGCCGGGACAACGGCTTGTCCGGAGAGCCGCGTGCGCACCAGATCAGCGACCGATTCGACGTTGAGTTTGCGCATCACCTCGGCGCGGTGCGCCTTGATGGTGTGAACCGTGGTGCCCAGACGTTCGGCAATGGCCTTGCTGGTCAAGCCGTCGACGATCAGATCGCAGACCTGCTTCTGGCGCGGGCTCAGACACTCATAGTCACCGCCGGACGGCGCTGTGCTGGAGGCTTGACCCAGTGTGTGAGGCTCTGACATGGGTTCTTGAATCATGGAAACAGTTGGAAACCTTACCACCACTTTGGCGCTTGCTTTAGACTCTGCCGCTTTGAAACCTGTTTCCAGATCACATCATGAACACGACTCCCTCCGGCTTGCAGTTTGAAGACACCGTTGAAGGCACTGGCGAGGTCGCCAAAGCAGGCGCCTACGTGAGCGTGCACTACACAGGCTGGCTCTTCCAGGACGGCGTCAAGGGTGCCAAGTTTGACTCCAGCAAGGATCGCAACGATCCTTTCGCATTCCCCCTGGGCGCCGGTCACGTGATCCGTGGTTGGGACGAAGGCGTTCAAGGCATGAAGATTGGCGGCACCCGCGTGCTGGTGATCCCGCCTGAACTGGGTTACGGCGCTCGTGGCGCGGGTGGTGTGATCCCCCCCAACGCGACCTTGATGTTCGAAGTGGAACTGCTGGGCGTTTGATTCTCGATGTTCGCCCCTAGTCAGGAGCAGGTCCGCCGGTTCTTTTGCGAGGCCTGGTCCAAGCACAAGGGCGTGATGCCACTCACGCCCCTGGAGGCTCTGGCCGTCGACTGGATGGTTCAGCACCCCGAGTATCACGACGACCTGGCCGATGCCGATGCGGCGGTGGCGCGGACGTACAGCGTCGAAGATGGCCGGACCAACCCGTTCCTGCACCTGTCGATGCACCTGTCCATCACCGAGCAGATGAGCATTGATCAGCCCCGGGGCATCAAGCCTGCGTTGGACAAACTGGCGGCCAAACGCTCGTCCATGCACGATGCTCACCACGATGCCATGGAAGCACTGGGTGAGATGGTCTGGGCAGCCCAGCGCAACGGGTCTCCGTTTGACGGAGAGGCCTACATCGCCAGAATTTTGAGTCTTGCGACACGCTAATGCATCAAAAACTCAGACCTAGCGCCCCAGGGCGCTTTTTTTACGCCTTGAAATTAGCCGCCTGCATGACCTGCTGTTTGTGAAAAATCGCACATTTGAACCTCTCCTTAAGGCTAGGTCCCAAGCCATTTCGTGTGAACGAATGCACCTAAACAGGTGTTAGTGCCCCTCATTGGCGCACCACGCCATGCCCGGTGGCCGTACACTGACTTGTGTCTTTGTGTACAGATTCGGGGTTCTCATGCCTATTCTCGCCAAATCGTCTTCCGGTACCGTCACTGGCTTGTGGGGTTCTGCCTTCATCCGTTTGCCATCGGGCAAGCTCAAGGCCTTGGCCATGGGTGACCAGGTCAAGCAGGGCGAACAGATCGTGACCACCCAGGACGGCATCGTCCAGATCACGCCCCCCAAGGGCAAGGCGGTCGAGATCAAGCCGAATCTGACTAAGCCGGTCCAAGGCAAGACGGCGGTGGCCAGCAGTGACCTGGACAAGACCATCGAGGCGGTGGAACGCGGCGACGAAGATGCCGCCACGGCTGCCGGCCTGAATGGCGGCGCCAGCGGCGGTTTCCTGCCCGGTTTGCGCGTTGACCGCGTGGTCGAGTCGGTCAGCCCGATTGAATTTCAGTACGAGACGGCCCGGGGCATCGTGGCCAGTCCGATTGCTGCGGCGATCCTTCCCCTGTTTTTCACGGCGCCGCCCAAGCCGGTGGCCATCGACACCCGCCCCAGCATTTCGGTCTCTGATGCGACCGGATCAGAGGGCTCTGAGGCAGTCTTCACGATCACCTTGAGCAAGCCCAGCAACCAGGACGTGCGTTTGCTGGTGCGTACCGTCGGGGGCTCCGCTTCCAACGAGGACGACCTGGGTGGCGTCGATGGCTTCCCGGTTGTGATCCCCGCGGGTCAGACGTCGATCACGGTCGGCGTTCCGCTTTTCCTGGATGGCATCGCCGAAGGCCCTGAGACCTTCCAGCTCGAAGTGATCAGCGTGTTGCCGGTCGTCAATGGCAATGGCGATCCCATTGCGCCGCCGCCAGCTGTGGTGCTCGACGGCAGTGGCACGGGCACGATTCTGGATGCCGAATTGACGCGAGTGATGGACGTCAGCGCGCCCAGCGTCACCGAAGGAGAGCCCCTGGTTTTTGTGGTGACCATGTCGGGCGCCAGCACGGTGGACCTGCCCTTGTCTCTGGCTTTGACCAGCGGCACCGGTACGGTTGGCGTGGACACGGGCTCTCTGGTTCAGGTCAGCTTTGATGGCGGCCAGACCTTTCAGGCCGTCGAAGTGGGTGCCGATGGCTCCATCGAGACCACGGTACCTGCCGGTGCCACCACGGTTCAAGTGCGTGTGCCAACGGTCTCTGATGCACTTTCCGAAGGTTCTGAAACCATTGGTCTGTCGGCGACGGGTGTTGGCAATGACGTGTCTGTTGACGGCGTTGGCACCATCACGGATGTCGTGATCCTGCCTAAGATCTCGGTGTCCGATGCAGCAGGCTTTGAGGGTGATGAGGCTGTTTTTACCATCAGCCTGGACAAGCCCAGCACGCAAGACGTGCGCCTGCTGGTTCGCACCGTGGGTGGTACCGCGTCCAACGAGGATGACCTGGGCGGCGTCGATGGCTTCCCGATCGTGATCCCTGCTGGTCAAACCTCCGTCACGGTGGGGGTGCCTCTCTTCCTGGACGGCGTGACCGAGGGTGCTGAGACTTTCCAATTGGAAGTGATCGAAGTCCTGCCTGTGGTCGATGGTTCGGGCAATCAAGTTGCGCCAGCCAACGCAACCGTGGCCGATGGCAGCGGCACAGGCACGATCAATGACTTGGCCCTGCCCACGGTCGCTGGTGTGAGTGCGCCCACCGTCACGGAAGGCCAGTCTCTGGTGTTTGAGGTGACCTTGGCGGCGGCCAGTCCCATCAAGACACAGCTGTCGCTGGTCTTGAGCGGCGACACCGCCACCCTGGGCGAGGACACCGGCACTCCGGTTGAAGTCAGCCTGGACGGCGGCGCGACCTTTGTGACTGTTGAGGTCCAACCTGACGGCTCCATCGAACTGGAAGTGCCTCCTGGCGTCACCGCTGTGCAAGTGCGTGTGCCCACCACGGATGATGCTGATGTTGAAGGCAACGAACGCATTGTGTTGTCGGCTTCTTCGGCGGGTAACGAAGTGCCCGTTGATGGCGTTGGCACGATCGTGGACAACGAGTTCCCCCAATTGAGCATCGAAGGCCCCGTCACGGTCAACGAAGCCGCTGGCACACTGACCTACACCGTCAAACTGAGCACCCCGATTGCCTCGGGCGTGACGGTGAATTACGCCACGCAAGACGGCACCGCCGAGGCTGGCTCTGACTACACCCAATCGAGCGGCAGCCTGACCTTCGCCCCCGGCGAGACGACCAAGACTATCACGGTCAACGTGCTGGATGACAGCGTCTTCGAAGGCAGCGAAGCCTTCAAGGTGGTGCTGAGCAACGCCACGGGTGCAGGCATCGCGATCCCCGAAGCAACGACCACCATCAAGGACGACGGCACCGGCACGACGCCTCCAGGCGTGCCCCCAACGGATGACACGCCGAAGGTCTCTGGCGTGAGCTCGCCCTCGACCACCGAAGGTGGCGACCTGAGCTTCAAGGTGGACCTGAGCAACCCAAGCACCACCACGACGCCATTGACGCTCAAGCTGACCGACGGCACCGGTACGGTCGCTGGCGACACGACGGGTCCCGTTTCCGTGAGCTTCGACGGCGGCGTGACCTTCACGCCTGTGACGGTCAATCCCGATGGCACGATCAACCTGGTGGTGCCTGCGAACACCAGCAGCGTGACGCTGAAGGTTCCGACCACGGACGATGCTACGAGCGAAGGCAACGAAACGATCAAACTCAGTGCGGGCACCCCTGCCAATGGCAGTACGTCCGTGGAAGGCTTGGGAACGATCGTGGATAACGACGGCGCTCCCCAACTGACCATTGAAGGCCCCACGACGGTCAACGAAGCGGCTGGCACCTTGACCTACATCGTCAAGCTGACCAATCCTAGTGCGACGGATGTGACGGTGAGCTACGCCACGCAAGACGGTACCGCCAACGCGGGCAGCGACTACACGCAGGCCACCGGCAGCCTGACCTTCGCCCCTGGTGAGACGACCAAGACCATCACGGTCAACGTGCTGGACGACAGCGTGTTTGAGGGCAGCGAAGCCTTCAAGGTGGTGCTGAGCAACGCTACGGGCGCAGGCATTGCGATCCCCGAAGCGACCACGACCATCAAGGACGACGGCACGGGCACCACGCCTCCAGGCGTGCCCCCAACGGATGACACGCCCAAGGTCTCTGGCGTGAGCTCACCCTCGACCACCGAAGGTGGCGACCTGAGCTTCAAGGTTGACCTGAGCAACCCAAGCACCACCACGACGCCTCTGACGCTCAAGCTGACCGATGGCTCCGGCACGGTTGCTGGCGACACGACAGGTCCTGTCTCGGTGAGCTTCGACGGCGGCGTGACCTTCACGCCTGTGACGGTCAACCCTGACGGCTCGATCAACCTGGTGGTGCCTGCCAACACCAGCAGCGTGACGCTGAAGGTTCCGACCACGGATGACACGATCAGCGAAGGCGCTGAGACCATCAAGCTGACGGCCGGCACACCCGCCAATGGCGCCACGCCAGTGGAAGGCACGGGCACCATCAATGACAACGACGGCACCCCGACGCTGAGCATCGAAG
>Ga0209066_10008119_pt1 | contig 10242 bp, 9 predicted proteins | sample All_14_2_FD_187198 | JGI IMG/M metagenome (GOLD analysis project Ga0209066, IMG submission 187198) | Freshwater microbial communities in response to fracking from Pennsylvania, USA - Allegheny Zone_MetaG_DW_15 (SPAdes) (version 2) ... | reverse complement strand
GAATACGGTGGTGCCGCAGGGTGATTTCAGTCAGCATCTTTTTAATCAGCACCCTTTTGATTCTGAGTCTTTTCGGACTCACATGCGCTTTCTACGCGCTTTTGAAACCGGTCGAGCGCTCGCAGTTCGAAGACAAAAATTTGCCATTTGTCTCTGTGATTATTCCGGCGCGTAATGAAGAAGCCAAAATCGCGCGCTGCATAGATTCAGTCCTGAAGCAGAATTACCCTAATTTCGAAGTCGTCATCATCGACGATCGTTCTACTGACTCAACCGGTCAGATAATCGCTGAGTTCGCCGCGAAAGATAAGCGCATCAAGTCTGTCCAGGGCAAGGACGCGCCTGATGGGTGGATCGGCAAGTGCAATGCTTTAGCTCATGCGGTCGGGTATGCATCCGGTGATTTCTTCATTTTTACCGACGCTGACACGTATCATCATCCCAACTCGCTCAGAGACTCAGTCTCTTACGCTATTACAAACAAAATCGATTTGATTTCGTTCGTTCCCGTGCAGGAGCTTGGAAGCTTCTGGGAACGGCTTGTCATGCCGGTTTTGCTTAGCTCGTTCTTGCTGGGCGATCCATTCCATACAGTCAACGACCCGGAAGCAGAGCGGGCATACGCTTATGGACAGTACATTCTATGTCGCCGCTCTTCGTATCATGCGATTGGTGGACACCAGAGCGTTCGTGATGAAATCGTCGAAGATCACGCGATTGGGCGTGTCTTCAAGGAGAAGGGTTACAAGATTGCTGTCGCTGATGGCAAAACCCTTTACAGTGTTCGCATGTACACAGACTTCGAGTCTCTCTGGCAGGGATGGACGAAGAATGTCTACTCGCTTATCGACAGCAAAATTTTCAACCTTGTGTTCATCCTCGTTATGTTGAACACGATTTTGCTCGTTCCATACCTCGAGCTAGCCTGGGTTATCGCAGAATGGTACGAGGGCGATGTCTCCGGCAATTTGATGCGTCTAACGTCGCTTGTTGCGGTTCAGTGGATCATCTTCGGCTTCTGGTGGAGAAAAACCACCGAGCATCACGCCGGAGTAGACTGGCGGCATTTCTTCCTGATCCCGTTCGGTGGAATCGCCGTGTCCTGCCTGTACATCCATTCTGCATATCTGGTTCTGTTTGGCGCTCAGGTGAATTGGAAAGGGCGGCAGTATGTTGTCAACAAGCATAAGACGATTCGTCATGATGCTGAGCTTGAAAATGCAAAATTGCGTGACGCATCCGACGTTTAAGAAGTAGACTCGCGGTTAGCTGCCAAGCGATAAGTAGAGGGTGGACCTGATGTCTAATTCCGGCAACGAAGGGAAGCCCCCCTCAATAGCTGAACTACAGCGGTTTATCAAAGACGGTGAACGGCTTACTTTCAAGACCGCCGATGGTGGAAATTACACCGGAAAGTTGCGTTGGTTTGATGAACACGCATTTTCGCTCGCGCTCGATAACGGTGACTTCACGCTCGTGAAGAGCAATGTCATCGGATATGGAGTAAGCCGCAAGAAGTAGCGATCATTTATATAGTCGCTTATTTCTGGCTTCTATACTGACATAAAGCCGATTTAGCGTGTTAGACTTTACTTTGGTAGCGCTATTTCACCCTGTCGGGAGTTGCGAAAGTGGGCTTGTTCAAAGGGTTTTTCAGCAAAGGCGTTGGTGTCGACCTGGGCACTGCTAATACGCTTATATATGTGGAAAGTCATGGTGTCGTGCTCAGAGAGCCGTCTGTGATTGCCATCGATAGTAATACCAACCTGCCCATCGCTGTAGGCGAGGAAGCGCGAGCGATGATCGGGCGCACGCCGCAAGGGGTGCGGGCAAGTCGTCCATTGCGAGACGGCGTTATCGCTGAGTTGAATGATGCCACGTTTATGCTCAACGAGTTTATAAAACGTGTATCTCAGCAGGAGACGATGCTGCGCAATCCGGAAATCGTGATTGCTGTTCCTGCAGGAATTACTAGCGTAGAGAAAATCGCGATCAAGCAAGTGGCTGAGAATGCCAAGGCTTCGAGAATCTACATGCCGGAAGAACCGATGTGTGCTGCGATGGGAGCCGAGCTTCCTGTGACGGAGCCAACCGGCTCAATGATCGTTGATATCGGGGGCGGTACCACAGAAGTCGCAGTTCTATCGTTATCCGGCATCGTCGTCAATGAATCGATTCGTATCGCGGGCGACGAACTCAACGATGCTATTCGTACCTATCTGAAGAAGGTTCACAGTCTTGATGTTGGTGAAAAGACTGCTGAAGAACTGAAGTTCCGCCTGGGTTCTGCCTGGAAGACGGAGACAAACGACAAGTACAACGTCAGGGGACTGAATCTAATTAACGGTTTGCCTCGCACTGTAACTGTCAGTCGCGGTGAAGTCCGCGAAGCAATCGCTGAGCCGCTCAGAGCGATCGTCGGTGCCGTTAAAAGAACGCTTGAAAAAACACCGCCGGAACTTGCTGCCGACATCTACAATCGCGGCATTGTCATCGTTGGTGGTGGCGCGTTGCTTCAAGGTCTTGATGAACTTATCTCAAGCGAAACGGAAGTGCCTGTTTTCATCGCCGACGATCCACTTTCCTGTGTGGTGATCGGAACTGGAAAGCTATTGACGGACCCGGCTTACAGCCGCGTGCGCGATCTTTGCGAATTCCGTAAGTAGGAGGTCGCATTCGTGGCGGGTGATTCACATCGGCTTGGGAGCCAATCGGAGTCTATCGCCGAGGCGATTTTTCTAATCATCGTAATCATCATGATCGGTGGTCCTGCCGCCGGTATGCTTTTGACTGCTGCAACGATGGTTTCAGGAGTGATCACCAAAAGTGTCTACCAGGTCGAATCTACGCGTAACCTGGCGGAGGAAGTGTTCGAGTCTTCACAGCGCATACGCGACCTCGAACGTAAGTTGGCCGCATCTGAACTCGAGTTGACGACTCTGCGTCGCGAGTCTCGTGATACCAATAATTTGCGCGGTCTTCTCGGTTTAAAACAAAAGTTGACCAGGAAGACGATTGCTGCTGAAGTGATCGCGCGCAACCCGGACAATTGGTTTGAACAAGTTGTCCTGGACAAAGGCCTTGAAGACGGCGTCAGCAAAGGCAGCGCTGTGATCACGCGTGAGGGCGTTGTGGGGCAGGTCGTATCAGTCGATAAAAACGCGTCGGTAGTGCGTCTAATCACGGACCCTGAGCAAAAACTGGGCGTGCTCATCAAACGAATAGGTCTGCCGGGCATCATCGCCGGCAACGGGCAGCAGCTAGCTGTGATGGACTACATCCCAGTAGGGACCAGCGTAGACGTCGGGGACAAAATCGTTTGTTTCGGTAAAGGCGGCGTATTCCCAGAGAATCATCCGGTCGGAACCGTCAAATCGATCAGTCGCGACGTTGATGGCGCTTCTATGAAAATTGATGTCGCGCTTTCGGAAAATTGCTACGATTTGAATCAGGTCCTAGTGTTACCGCCGATGGCTCAGAAGTAGAATGTCCTGGCTTTCAATCCAAACTCGAAGACGTATTGGTGCCATCGGAATCACGATGCTGATAGTCGCGGGTGCCTGGGTTATGCAGCTGGCTGTAGTGAGCCGTTTGTTTGTCACTGGTGTTCAATGCTCCGTTCCCCTCACGCTTATAATCGTTTGGGGAATCACTTTCGGTTCGCCGCTCTTGAAACCGAGTATCGATGAGCTTCGGCTCAGTACTGTAAAAACCGTTCTCTTGCGCCAGGCTCTCTCCGGTTCCATTAGTGGTGCTTTACTGGGGGCTGCGTTCGCCGCGCTTTACTCGTCGGTTCTGCCGATGTATCCGCTCGCTTATCCAATTGTGGGTTGGATATCAGGCTACTTCTGCTTGCGTAATTTCAATAAGGCCGTGGTTCTTGTAATTCCGCTTGTCGTTATTCTTACCTTCTTTGCCGAGGCGCTAACGGCGCTACAGTTGTTCATTCTTGGTCGCCCGCTGGTGATTGAGAACTTCGTCGAAATTTCCGTGACCGAAGCGGTGTTAAACGCACTGATAGCGCCGTTTGTGTTTTTACCGATGCGCGGTTGGTACGAGTTTGCGCGCTATCGGCATATGATGGAGGCCAGATGAGCCACGTCATGCACAGATCCAACGGTGATGAGGCTGCATTCAAGGCAGTCGTTCTGTCTTCGGTCGTGCTCATGGCGCTTGCTCTAATCGTTCTGCGTTTGGGTTGGCTCCAGATTATCAACGAGAAGCACTACAAGGGTCAGGCCGTCGAAAACTCCACCCGTGTTACTTTTCTGCGTGCTCCGCGTGGCAGTATTTATGACCGCCACGGGAATTTGCTGGCGACCAACAAACAGTCGTTGTCCATGATCGCAATTCCGAATCAGCTTGATCACATGGAAGATCTGGCTACACGTCTGTGCAAAATTTTGGCGCTCGAATACCCGGAAGTGCTCAATAGATTGATGAAGGCGAAGGCCTCGGGTTCAGTACTACCGGTGGTGATTGAACATGATGTCGACATGGAAATTGTCAGTCGCTTTTACGAGCAGAAGATTTTTCTCGAAGGCATAGATATCTTGCCGGATATCAGCCGAACTTATCCTTATGCCGATGCTACAGCGCACGTGCTGGGCTATTGTCGTGAAATCACCCAATCGCAGCTCAAAGATAGACCCGAGCGAAAAATGGGAGACGTTGTCGGTCAAGCGGGCATCGAAAAAATCTATGACGACCAACTTCGTGGTGTTGACGGCGAGCAGCGTGTTCGTGTAAATGCCTCTGGTCATGCGCTTTCTCCGGAGACATCAAAGCCGGTAGTCACTAAAAAAGCTAAACCTGGCCTGCCGATTGTTACTTCAATCGACGTTGATCTGCAGCGTCACGCGTTCAACATACTGGCTGAGAAATCCGGCGCACTGGTGGGATGCGACCCGCGTTCCGGTGAAGTCCTTTTCCTCGTTTCTCGACCAAGCTTTGACCCTAACGTGTTCACCCGGCGTATGACGAAAGAAGATCGCCGGGTCTTGAACTCGCCCAGTCACCCATTGCACAACCGCGCTCTATCTGGTTTCCCACCTGGATCTATCTGGAAACCTGTGACACTACTGGCGGCACTGGACAAAAAGGTTGTGAAGCCCGATACCAAGTTGCATGTTTCAGGAGGACTGAGTCTCGGTGGCTTCACGTTCCACGATTGGACCGGCAAAGCAGCTGTTTACAATCTCGTCCAGTGCATGCAGTGGTCTCGTGATACAGCGTTCTACCAGATGGCTCTTGGTTTAGAACCAGAGGATATTAAGCTCTGGGGAAATCGTTTCGGCGCAGGGCGTCCAACCGGGCTTGAGCTACCTAACGAAAGATCAGGTCTGGTGCCGGACTCCGAATGGAAGATGAGACGACTTCACGAAAAGTGGTATCGCGGCAACACGATTCACATGTCGATTGGTCAGACATTCTTGCAAGTAACGCCCGCACAGGCTGCACGCATGTATGCCGGCTATGGCATGGGCGGCCGAGTACCCTTCCTCCATCTGGTGATCAAGATTGCCGATCGTCAAATTCCTGCCCCTCGGCCTGAAGTCTGGAAAGTCAATCCGGTCTACATGAAGATATTGCACGACGGTCTGAAAGCCGTAGTCGAAGCGGGTACAGCAGGTCGGTCTCGAATTCCGGAAGTGACCATGGCTGGAAAGACTGGTTCCGCAGAAGCCCCTCCAAAGGGCAGTAAAACGCACGGATGGTTTGCCTGTTATTCGCCTGCGGAAAATCCGGAAATCGCTTGCTGCGGATTTGTCGAGCACGGCGGCCACGGCGGTACCGCTGCTGCACCGCTGGTGAAACAAATGGTCGAGCAATTCAACGGTATAAAGCGATCGACACCAGGCGTCAAGACCGAAAGCAAAGCTAAGCCGAAACCAAAAGCAAAGAAAAAGCCTGAGTAGGCTGAGCGATAAAAATGGTTTTAAATTATTTCTGACAAAGAGGCTGATTGCAGGCTGCTTCCCTTAGCTTTCCGAGTGCTTCCACTCTTGCTTGTTTTTATAGTCGTAGCATGTTTATATCCCTAGTGGCGTATGTGTGGTGGATATAAAAGAGGGAAGCGGTTGCGCTTTTGACAAGCTCTATAGTCGTTGCATATAACGTCGTGGCACCATATACGGCACCATAGTTTCACTGGACAACTCGTCGCGGGATAAAGGATAATCCAGAAGGGATTTGCCGGGAGAGCCTACCATGAGTCAGTCACAATCAGTAGATGTGCCCGATCCAGCTTCGCTGGATGGTCTCGATCAAATGTTTTCGCCTGCTACAGCGGTGTCTTCATCCGTTTCTGGTGGCGCTGATGGTGTCAGAGTCCATCGCAACCTGCCGAGTGATTTGTTCACGCGCGGATTCGACGGTGTCGATGAGATCGTGACCGAAGAACTCGAGCAGAACGACTACAGTGTGGAAACCATCGGCACTTTTGACTATGCTCAGATGCACGCTTCTGCTGTCAGAAGAGGCAAGCTGCCGCCCAAACCCGGTCCGGTAGCGCGGAATATTAAAGCCGACGAATTGGCCCCTGTCGAAGACACCAATACGACGTCGTTGACTAACACTCTGATCACGGAAGACGATAGAGTATCCCGCAATGAGTTGGTTTCTTTACTCGAAGGATTTGTTCAAGTTCTCAAAGGCGATGATGCCGGCAACATGAGGCTCAGTCTCGCAAAAGCGCAACAGCTGGTATCCGCTCCGGAAGAAGTGAAGTATCACGATATTCGCGTTGAGGATAAGACTCAAGAGCTCGAAGAAATGCGCCGTCTGGTCATCGAGGCTCAAGAGACGATCATCAAACTGTTGACCGATCGTGTAGAAGATCGCGCGCGAATCGCAACTCTGGAAACCGAGTTACGTCTGCTTCCAGATCTCCAGGATCAGGCTGACAGAGCTATGTCTGTCGCGTTCAAAACAGAAGAGTTTCGTTCCGAGCTTCATAAGGTCAAGTTCGAACTTGAGCGTTATAGACTGGCTAGTGCGCGAGGTCATGTTCAACGCGGTCCCCGATACTGGATGTCCAGAGTGCGTCGCTGGTTCCTCAAAGCACAGGGCCTAAAGCTTCAGCAGTACTCCGACGCTACTCGCAAACTCGATTAGCAGCGAGGAACGGCGCTTAGCTGTTTGCTCTCAACGAGCTACTTGGGTCTTGAATATCTAATTATGATAGTCGAACGGCTGCCGTTGTTGGTGGCGTTGAGCTTGCACTCTTCTTTACCTTTGTTGGCGACCACTTCGCACGACGAGTCTGCCTTCTCGATTCCGGTAACTACCCAGTTCTGCATGCGCAATCTTCGGGAATACCAATCGCTTATATCCGGGCAGGCGTCGGGTGAGTGAAAGCTTCCGGTGATTGTCAGAGAGCCGCCGTCACTCCGCTTGGACTCGAATAGCGTGCTGTCCGGATAAATAGGAACTGCAAAGTCTTCAGTCATTGCGCTTTTGGCTTCAGACTCGGAAATATCGTCGTATGAGCTGGTCGCCTCGGAGCCGCATGCGCTCAGTGACGTTGTTGCAAAAAGCGCGAGCGCAAATAACTTGATTCGTCTTGAGTCAACAATTCTCATTTTTTTTGAGTCCTTCGAACCGTCCACCAACTTTCTACCCGGATACGTATTAATGAAACAATGTGCGGAACACAGCATGGACAGCGCTCATTGCTGCGTTTTTCAAAGGATGAGGGGCTATTCAAGAGGTTAAAATGTTAGTCCGTTGCCTCTGTTGTCTTACGGGATTCATGTCGAATTTCAGAGTTCATCTTGTTGTCATCGCAGCCATTTTGATCGCATTTGTTAGTTTAATGCGAGCACCGGCGTGTGCTCAGGCTGAATTGAATAAACCACAAAAGTTGTCGGTGGACAGTGACACGAGCCAGCAATATAAAACGACTAAGAATGGGCTTTCCGTTCCCGTCGTCGTCCACGGCAAGGAGATTCTAGTCGTACACGGTTCCGTGGGAGGCAAACATGCTGAGCATCGCGTCAAGCAACTAACGACCGAGCTGGATTCTGTAATCGAGGATCCTGCTTTCAAACCTTCCGGGATCGCGATCAAGAATGAAGGAAATACCTATGCCATCGTATATGGTGACAAGACATTAATTACTGTAGGAGAGGCTGATTGCAAGGCGGAGGAGACGACCGCGGATGTTCTCGCTCAAAATTGGCTCAGTAGTATCAAGGCGGTTGTTGAATCCGAGCGCTATCGTCGAAATTTAAGCGATGCTATCAATCAAGTGAAGATTGGAACGGTTCGCGAAAACCTCATATACGTGCTGGCTAACCCGCTATCCTTGCGCATTGGTATAAGTGTGGTTGGACTTGTGCTGATCGTCTTTATCTCCTACTCGATCCGACGCTCGCTGCCTAAGTACTTTCACGAATCGTACAAGCGCTACACCGTCTCAAAGATCACCGAATTTTCAGCCTATTTTATAGGTCTAGTTTTTCTATCCGTGGTGTTCAGCGACACCCTCGGAAGTCTGGCGGTTATTTTGGGTGCAGCCACAGCGGGTGTTGCGCTTGCGCTGAAAGAGCTGATCGTCAGCATGGCGGGCTGGATGGCTATAACCTTCGGCGATACTTATCGTGTCGGAGACCGTGTTCAAATATCGGGCGTTAAGGGCGATGTAATTGATGTCGGTTTAGTTAGAACGACGCTAATGGAATTGGGCGAATGGGTCCAGGGCGATTTGTACACGGGACGTATCGTCAGAGTTGCAAATGCCAGTGTCTTTGTCGGCGCCACCTACAATTACTCTCGCGACCTTTCATTCCTCTGGGACGAAGTGGTGGTCCGTCTGAGTATCGATAGCGACGCTGAACTCGCGAAAGAAAAGATGCAGCGCATTGTTGACGAGGTCTCCGGCGATTATGCCAATGAGGCAAAACTGGCGTGGCTTCGACTGAAAGAGAAATACTTGGTCGAAGACGAACGGATCGATCCGCTTGTTACCATGATCATCGTTGATAGCAAGTATGAATTAACCGCGAGATATCCTGTTGATTTCAGGCAACGCCGGATTGTCAAAGACGTTATATTTACGCGTTTAAATGCTGAGATTCGCTCATCGGACGGCGCAGTGAAACTGGCTTGAGCTCAAAGAATGAATTGAATCTGTTTTCTCCTGGCTATGGTTGAAACGGTTACGTCAGGATCGTGTTTCAACCGCTCGAGCACCTCACCGGATATGGTGTCATTATGTACGAGCTCCAGTCTAACCATCGGATTTGGATCGTTTAACAAGACTTCGACTTCTTCATCGGACAGTATCGCATTGCGTGCGTCGTGCAACCGCTCCTCCAGTGGAGCGGTTCTTCTCTCCACCTGTTTCTTTACCTTGCCTGTTAGTGGTGCCCAAACGCTTTCCCAGGTTTGCTTGATGAGTAATTTGATTACTTCCAGCGGCGGCTTCGGCGGTTCTTCGCCGGGCTTTCGATAGGTCCGAGTTTCTTCTTCGGGTGGTCGCATCATAAAGGGAGTGCTCATGGTTTACTCCAGCAAAACGCCAACTGTGCCGCAGTTTGGGCACTTTGGCGGATATATTAAGGCCGTGGCAAGTGGATGTCAATGGGAATTCCTACATCCCGTTGCATACTTTTGCCAAACAACCTGAAATTAGGGACCGAAAACCGTGCAAGCCGGCACTGCCGCTCGCAATTTTTGCAATCCAGCATCCGTAACACTATTATCGCGAATTTCCAGATAATCCAGATTCGTCAATTTTTCCAGATCCGCGATTCCTTTGTCAGTCACTTTTGTGCCGCTCAGATAGAGCGTTCTCAAGTTCGACAGGTTGGAGAGATGCTTGAGTCCGTTGTCACCAACCGCGGTGTCATTCAGGCAAAGGGTCTGTAAATTCGACATGCCGCCCACAAACTCCAGGCCTTTGTCCGTGACTTTTGTATTCGAGATATCGAGATGTAGCAATCGCTCGAGTTTCGCGAGTTCCTCAAGACCGTTGTCTGTTATTTCCGACGGCAATAGCAGCGTGCGCAAGTCTTTTAAATCACTTAGATGAACGAGACCGCCATCGGTAATATCGGTCTTCTTCAGGACGAGGTGCTGTAACGAGGGCATGGTTGCTAGTTGTCGCAGACTCTTATTCGTGATTGCAGTGTGGAGAAACCAGATCGTTGAAAGCTTCTTAAGCGGCGAGAGCTTGGCGACGTGCGAGTCTTCAAATGGGACGAAATCAAGGCGCAACTCTATGGTCTGATCTAAATG
>Ga0209066_10008117_pt1 | contig 10243 bp, 5 predicted proteins | sample All_14_2_FD_187198 | JGI IMG/M metagenome (GOLD analysis project Ga0209066, IMG submission 187198) | Freshwater microbial communities in response to fracking from Pennsylvania, USA - Allegheny Zone_MetaG_DW_15 (SPAdes) (version 2) ... | reverse complement strand
TCAGCCACAGCCGGTACCCCTCCTCCGGGAACATCCTCACGAACTGCCGCTCGTCCAAAATCAACGCCCCCTGAAGGATCCCGCTGCGCACCGGCAGCGCGCCCACGATCCGCACGCGCCAGGCCGTGCCGTCTGTGCCGGCATAGCTCAGGACCGTGCCGTCCGTGACCCCGGCCTTGGCCTTCAGGCTGTACTGCAGCATGGTCTGATCCGCCGCCAAGGCGGGAATCGTCCCGTCTTCCAGCGGCCGCTCGATCAGCGTCCAGATCCCGCCGGCGTCCTCTGGCTCGAAGGCCCGCGCACGCGCCATCGCCCGCGCGTCGAGCCCGAGCAGGCGCGGCGTCTGCGGCTGGCTCATGTTGAGGCAGCCCGCCTCATCCCCGTCATGCACGCGCACCGGGACCACGCCCGTGCCGCCGCTCACACGCCGGGCGCGCTCCAAGCCGCGCGCCCGGTCGGTCGCCGTGGCCGACGTGACGATCGACGCGAAACCGCCGCTGCCCGACGAGCTGCGCTCGCAGCCTGCGGCGGGGTCGTGCTTCATCGACAGGATGCCGACCGTCAGAAAGACGCCCACCGCCAGCAGGAGCACCACGGGCGCACTGCGTCGCGGCGACTGAACGGCGCGGCACACCCCCGCCACGAGCGGCGACGCCACGCATCCTCCTGACCTCCGGCCAAAAAACGCCGCGCCCGCCGTCTTCGCAAAGAGCACCAGCGAGAGCATCAGCAGAAAACCCGCGCCGAAAAACGCGCCGTCCGCAGCCGCTCCGGCCGGGCTCAGCAGCATGACCGCCAGCGCGCCCGCAGCCAAGGCGCCGCCCGCCACACTTTCCCACAATGCCCGCCGGCCGCCGTCCTCGGACCTCTGCCCTCCGGCCTCTTTGCCCTGCCACAGCTCGACCGGGAGGCGCCGCGCAAAACGGACCACGGTCCGCAGCAACACCGTCAGGGTCAGCACGGCGCTGAGGCCTGCGGCCAGTCCCGCGACCGGCCAGGAAAAATAAAACGCCACCTCCGCGCCCGCGAAGGCGTCGCGCCAAAAGCGGCCGAGGCTCCACACCAGCGCCCGCGCCAGCCCCGCGCCGAGGCCGCCGCCCGCCAGCGCGCCCGCAACCAGCGGCACGCTCCACTCGGCCGCCAGCACCCCGACCACCTTGCCCCGGCTCCAGCCCAGCGCGCTGAAGAGCGCGATCTCGCCCTTGCGCGTCTCCAGCGCCAGCGACAGCGAAAGCGCCGAGAGCAGCAAGGCCGCAGCCATCAGCACAAAGGCCATGCCCGCGAACAGCATGCGGAAGTCGGTGGAGCCGCGCGCGGCCGCCAGCCCCTCCTCCCACACAGGCCTCACCGCGAAGCCCGCCTGCGCGGGCGTCATGGCCTTCAGCGCGCGACGCACGGTCGCCTCGTCGGACTCCACGCGCACACTCATCGCTTCGCCGAAAAACGTCCCGAAACAGGCCTTGCCTGCCGTAAAGGTGAGAAACGCTTTGGGCGTCTCGCGCCACTGTTTCCAGTACGCCTCGTTGGCCGCGTCCTTCAGCTTCTCCTCGTCCATGGGCATGCCCACGTCCCACGCCGCGCAGCTGTCGACCCCGGCGAGCCCGGGAAGGACCGGCATCGCGGCTTTGGCCCACGCCGCCGCCTCGGTCGGAATCACCGCGCGGACGCGGAAGCCGCGGCTGTCGGCGACCAGCCGGCCGCCCGCCTCGAAACGCCGCCAGCGCAGCGTCAGCGTCTCGTTCGTTTGAATGCCCAACGTTTCGGCGAGCCAGGCATTGATCACGACCTCATCGTCCTTCAGATCCCGCGGAACCTCCAAGGACCCCGGCGTCGCCGCGGCCACGAACCCGTAGGGCGTCGCGCGAGAGGCCGTGGCGTTCGTCGTGCCGCCGTCAGGCGCTTCGCTCGTTCCCGCCTCGAAACTGTCGGCCAGATGGAACGTCGCGGGCGACGGCGTCAGCCCGGCTGCCGCGAGCGCCTCCGGCACGCCGCCCGGCAGAAACACGCGTCGGGATTTGACGACGACACACGACGCTCGACTCTCGGCAGACGGTGTTCGAAGCGTTTCCAGCGTCAGCCCGGCGTCCTCCGGCGTCAACACGCGGCCAAGCGCCTGCGAAAGCGCCTGCGGTTCCGCCGATGAGACCAGAAGGTTCGCCATGCCCGGCGCGCCCGCGTCTCGGGCGAGCGCCTCGAACGGCAGGGCAACGTTCACCGGCGGCACAGAGGCGGCGCGCAGCGCGAAATCCGGAGTGATCAACGGCCGGGAAGGCGGCCCGCGACCTCCGGGCGCGGACGACCGTTCCGGCGGCCGCAGGCCCACCGCCCGGCGGACCATCCGGTCTTCTTTGGCCGCGCCCAGCGGCAGCTCGGCCGAGAAGAGCGACGGCTTTTCAAAACGGACGGCCCCTTCCGCACCCGGCAGCACGCCGCTGCCGCGGGCGTTGAGCGCGGCGGACAACAGGCCGCTCTCCTCGGGCGGACGGCTCGGGGAGCCGTCCCTGCCGGAAGAGGCTGCCACGCCGAGAACCTGCGCCTTGTCCGCGCACAGCAGGCCGCCGGCGGTCAGCAGCTCGCCCTTGAGCAGCAGCGCCGCCTGCGCATCAGGCAGCCGCTGCGCCAAGGTCACGGGAAAGAGTCCGTCCGGAAGATAAACGGCGGAGCGCACCGCGCCGAGCCGCGCGTGCAGGTCGCGCAGCAACCCCTGCTGGAGCGACGCGCCGGTCAGCAGCGCGGCGCAGAGGATCGCCGAGGTCAGCGCCACGGTCCCCGCGAACACGAGGTGCCGCGCGCGATAGTACCGCAGGCTTCTCCTGACCCATGTGCCAACCATCTTCTTCTCCGTCCTCCGACTTCCGTCTTCGGTCCTCGAATGCCTATTTTCCCTGCGCCGTGCCCTTGACCTTCAGCGGCACCGCATAGAAGCCCTTCGATGCGGTCACGAAAAGCGTGTCCTTTCCCGGACCGCCGATGCAGACGTTGGCGCTCCAGGCCTCGGGAATCGCGATCACGCCGAGCGCCCGGCCAGCCTTGTCGAACACGTACACGCCCTCCTTGCCGGTGAGGTAGAGGCGGCCGTCCGCGTCGAGCGTCATGCCGTCCGAGCCCATCTCGCAGAAGAGCCGCTTGCCGCACAGCGCGCCGTCGTCCTGAACGCCGTAAACGTAGACCCGCTTCGCGCCGATATCCGCAACGTAGAGCGACTTGCCGTCCGGCGTGCCCACGATGCCGTTGGGCTGCACGAGGTCTTCCGTGACGCGGCGCGGCGCGCCGCCCTGCGGAAGGAAATAGACTTGCTGAGTGCCCTGGGGCGCGGCCGCGTGCGTCCACCAAGGGCGCTTGTAGAAGGGGTCGGTGAAATAGCAGCCGCCCTGCGGGCGCGGCCACACGTCGTTCGGGCCGTTGAGCGCTTGGCCTTCGTGGCCTTTGGCCAGGACCGTCACCTGGCCCTTGGGCGTGACGGCCCACAGCTCCATCTTCTCGTCCGCGCAGACCAGCAGCGTGCCGTCCGGCGCGAAGCACATGCCATTGGCGCGGCCCGCAGGCTCCATGAAGGTCCGCAGGCCCTGCTCCCGGTTCCAGCGCAGGATCTTGTTGTTGGGCTGGTCCACGAAAAAGACCTCGCCCGCGGCGTTGACCGTCGCGCCCTCGGTGAAGGTGAAGCCGCCCGCCAGTTTCTCGGCCACGGTCCCCGGCGCGACCACCTCGTCCAGCCCCGCCCCCAGCGCGCATCCTGCCGCGGCCGCCCAACACAGCATCCAACGCTTCTTCATTGTCCGCCCCTTTCCCGGCGTTCGCCTGGAACGGGGTCGAGCTGCCCGTCTCCACCCCATGGCCAGGTTCACCGCCTTGTCTGCCCCGTAGCTTACCGTTTTCGGCCAGCGGCGACAAACAGATAGATCTTGGGGAGAGGCGGAGGGGGCCAGCCTCCCGTGCGTGCCCCCTACTTCTTGAGAGCGCCCCGCACGCACACGGCGTGGTAAAGCTCGGCCGGCGTGTCGCACTGCAGCAGCGCGTCATACAGCTCGCGGTCACTGAGCGACGCGAGCGCCGCCGCCTGGAAGCCCATATACGGCTCGGCCGCCGCCGCAGGGCAGAGCGTCAGGAAAATCACCTGGGCCAACCGGCCATCCATCGAGCCGAAATCGACGCCCGCCCGCGTGACGCCGAGCGCGCAGACCAGCCGGTCGACGGCGTCCGTCCGCGCATGCGGGCACGCGATGCCGCGACCCAGACCGGTCGACATCGCCTGCTCGCGCTTCATCACGTCCGCCAGCGCCATGTCGCGGTTTCTCAGGGCGCCGTTCTTCGCCAGCAGGTCGACCAGCTCTGCGATCACCTCGTCTTTGGTCTGCCCTTTGAGCTGGGGCACAACGGAGGTGACGGCCAGATAACTCGCCATCTTCTCGCGACGCTGCAAGCGCGACAGCTCTTCGGGCGAGACGCGCAACTGCGTGTTATCGTCCAGCAGCTTGCGCAGCTCCCGCAGGGTCTGCTCATACTCCGCCACGACTTCGATCATCAACACGCGGATAATGGAGACGGCGTGCGCGGGGCAGTCGAACGTGATGGACTTGGGCGAACTCGTGATCGAGAGCACCAGATCGTCCTTGCGCGCCTGGTGCAGCCCTTCCTCGCGGTTCAGCGTGTGCGTGAAAAAGCCGTCTTGCTTGAGGCAGGCGAACAGCTTGTCCAGCAGGATGGACACCATCTCGGCATTTGCGAAGGCGTAGGTGATCGGGGGATTCTCATCGCTCTTGGCCCGTTCATTCCCGCGCCGGGTGAGGCCCGAAAGCGGGCTGCGGTACACCAGCACCAGCAGCGGCGGCGCCACGACCGTCGTCAACAGCGTCATCATGACGGCCACGCCGAACACCTCGTCCGAGAGCAGTCCGGAAGCGCGTCCGATGCCCGCCACGATCAAAGCGACCTCGCCGCGCGGAACCATGCCGACGCCGACCCGGACGGCCCCTCTCAGGTTGAAGTTGCACAGCAGGGCCGGCAGTCCACAGCCGAGCAGCTTGGCGACCACCGCCACAAACGTGTACACCAAGCCGAAGACCAGCACGCTGCGGGAAGCCATCATCCTGATGTTGACCATCATTCCCATCACGGCGAAAAAGACGGGCACCATGAAGGCGTAGACGGGGTGAAGCTTCTCGCGGATCATGTGGCTGATGTCCGTGCGGGAGAGCGCCAGGCCCATCACGTACGCGCCGATGATCATGGCGAGATGCGCCTCCTCGAAAAGTCCGCCCACGATCAGGGCAATGCCCAAGGCGGCCACGGCGATCTCCGTGTTGCCGCCCAAGTGCTTGAGCCCGGAACTCACCTTGCGCGACACGAGGATACCGAACACGGTCGCGCCCAGCCAGATGCCGATCGCCTTGAGCGCGATCATGCCGATCGCACCCCAGTTGACGTGCCCCTCTTTGCCGCCGCCGCTGGCCGCGACCAGCCCCATGCCGATCGCCAGCATGACGATGCCCAAAACATCGTCGATCACCGCCGCGGCCAGGGTCGTCACTCCCTCCGGCGAATCCAGCTTTTTACGTTCCGACAGGATCCTCGCGGTAATGCTCACGGAGGTGGCGGTCGACATCACTCCCAAGAAAATGCAGGCCGGGTGGAGGAAGCTGAAGCTCTCCTTGGGCATCACGGAAGGCAGCAGCCAGACGCCCAGAAAGTCGCCCGTGGCAAACGAGACCACCACGCCGCCGATGCCGACCAGACTGCCGGCCACCGAGTATCTGACGAACATCTTGAGGTCCGTCTCGATGCCGACCAGAAAGAGCAGGATGATGGCCGCGACGGAGCAGATGCCATAGAGTTCGGGCGTGACCGGACAGCTCCCGCTGCGCACCGACTCCGCCACCGCAAAAAGCCCGTGCTCAAACCCGTGAATCGGCAGCGGCAGGCCGCCGAGCAGGTAAGGGCCGATGACGACGCCCGCGCACAGTTCGCCCAGCACGCCGGGTATCCGCAGCCGCTCAAACAGCATGTTTCCTAGGCGGGCCGCAAAAAGCACGACGCCGAGCTGGATCACCAGCGTCGTCATGCGTGCCGTCAGGTCGGGGCCAGAGCCCTCCCCGGCGGCAGCTCCAGACGCCAGAACGGGGCCTGCGACGCACGCGAATAAAAGACCGAACACCCACAACCGGACCGAACGGATCATGACCATACTCCCGCCGACAGGCCCTATTGGGAGAGCCGGCAAAAAACAAAGATGACGCTTACGTATATTTCAAAAGACGAGCTACGTTAAGAGAAAAGGCCCGGGGCATGTAGCCCCGGGCCTCACCGGTTAAGGCAAACTTACTTCGCCGCGTTCAGGCGGGCCTGAATCTCGGCCAGCTTGGCCTTGAGGGCGAACGGCATACGCTTGCCGAACTTCTCCCACGACTCGGCGACGCCGGCCAGTTCCTTCTTCCAGCCCTCGACGTCGACCGTCAGCAGCGCCTTCATGTCCTCGGCGGACACGTTGCAGCCCTTGAGGTCGATCGCGTCTTCGGTCGGCATGATGCCGATCGGGGTTTCCTTGCACTTGGCGGTGCCTTCGATGCGCTCGCAGACCCATTTCAGCACGCGGCAATTCTCGCCGTAGCCCGGCCAGAGCCACTTGCCTTCGGGCGTCTTGCGGAACCAGTTCACGAAGAACACCTTGGGCAGCTTGGTCTCGTCCGTGCGGATCGCCATGCTCAGCCAGTGCGTGAAGTAGTCGGCCATGTTGTAGCCGCAGAAGGGCAACATCGCCATGGGGTCGCGGCGGACCACGCCGACCGCGCCGATGTTGGCAGCCGTGGTCTCGGAGCCGGCCGCGGAGCCCATGAACACGCCGTGCGTCCAGTCGAACGCCTGGTTGACCAGCGGGATCGTCGCCGGGCGGCGCCCGCCGAACAGGATCGCGCTGATCGGCACGCCGGCGGGATCTTCCCACTCGGGGGCGATCACCGGGCACTGGCCCGCGGGGCCCGTGAAACGGGCGTTCGGGTGGGCGGCCTTGACCTTCTTGCCGTCCGCGTCGCGCAGGTCGGGCGTCCAGTCCTTGCCCTTCCAGTCGATCGCGTGCTTCGGCGGCTCGCCGTCCATCTCCTCCCACCAGATGTCGCCGTCATCCGTCAGGGCGCAGTTGGTGAAGATCGTGTTCTTGGTGATCGTGCGCATGGCGTTCGGGTTGCTCGCATAGGAGGTGCCCGGCGCCACGCCGAAGAACCCGTACTCGGGGTTGATCGCGTACAGGCGGCCGTCGTCGCCGATGCGCAGCCACGCGATATCGTCGCCCAGCGTCTCGACCGTCCAGCCAGGGAGCGAGGGCTCCATCATGGCGAGGTTGGTCTTGCCGCAGGCGCTCGGGAACGCGGCGCACACGTAGTGGGACTTTTTCTGAGGCGAGGTGAGCTTGAGGATGAGCATGTGCTCGGCCATCCAGCCCTCCTGCTTAGCGAGGTACGAGGCGATGCGCAGCGCGAAGCACTTCTTGCCGAGCAGCGCGTTGCCGCCGTAGCCCGAGCCGAACGACCAGATCGAGCCCTCTTCCGGGAAGTGGGCGATGTACTTCTTCTCGATCGGAGCGCAGGGCCAGGTGGAGTCTTTCTGTCCGGCCTTGAGCGGCGCGCCCACGGAGTGCAGGCACGGCACATACTCGCCGTCCTTGCCCAACTGCTTCAGCACCTTGGTGCCGACGCGCGTCATGACGTGCATGTTGACCACGACGTACGGCGAGTCGGTGAGCTCGATGCCGATCTTCGCCACCGGCGAGCCCAGCGGGCCCATCGAGAACGGGATCACGTACATCGTGCGGCCTTTCATGCAGCCTTTGTACAAGCCCAGCATCACGCCCTTCAGCTCATCCGGATCGCGCCAGTTGTTGCTCGGGCCGGCGTCGATCTGCTTCTTCGAGGCAATGTAGGTGCGGTCCTCGACGCGCGCCACGTCCGACGCGTGCGAGCGGGCCAAGTAGCAGCCCGGGCGCTTCTTGGGGTTCAGCTTGGTGAAAACGCCCGCCTCGACCATCAGGTCGCAAAGCTCTTTGTACTCTTTCTTCGAGCCGTCGCACCACACCACATTCTTGGGCTGGCACAGTTTCTTGATCTCGTTGACCCAGGCGATCAGCTTCGCGTTCTGGGTGGGAAGCTTGGCGGCAGCCTTAACAGGCTTCTTCGCAGCCTTACTGCATGCGCATTGGGCAGATTTCTTGCAGGCCATTCTGGTCGTCTCCATGCTTTTCGGGTTGGTGCTTCCGCTCACAACATGCTCCGGGCATGAGGGCTGCGAAAGTTGGCGCTATAGTATAGCGGTTTTCCCCCTGTCCTGCAACTGAAACGATTTGGTTTCTCGGTTCGCCTGACTTGCAAGAGCAAATGCACGCAGGCGATAGAGCGGTGAGATGATTTTCATGCGGCGTTCTCCTCGAAGTAACGTTTGACCTTCTCCCCGGCAGAGAGGCCGTCGAATATTTTGCGGGGCAGCGCGTTGATCCAGTCCTCGATGCTCTGGATCTGAGCTCGGGTGAACGCGGAGATGTCAGCGCCCTTCGGGACAAAGCGGCGGACGATGCGGTTGGCGTTCTCGTTCGACCCGCGCTCGGAGGCGCGGAAGGGATGGGCGAAGAAGACCTCGCAGCGCTGCCCGGCGTGCGTGGCGGACTTCTCGATGGCGCGGAAGTCGAGGAACTCGCAGCCGTTGTCGCAGGTGATGGTCTTCAGGCCGTTGAAAAGGAAGTGGCCGGAACGCTCGAGCCTGTCGAGCTCGCGGATCACAGCCGCCTGCGTTCTGGCGGGCAGCTTACGGACGATCACGCGCCGGGTCATGCGCTCGGTCAGGACCAGGAGGCACACCTGGGAAGTCCCCGTCCCGCTGACGATGGTGTCCATCTCCCAGTGCCCGTACTCGCTCCTGTCCCAGGCGCCCGGCGGGCGCTGCGTGATAGACCTGCCGCCGGCGTTGGTGTAGGCCATGCGTGTGCCGGCCCTTTTACGCCGCTTTCCCGTCGGCCTGTAGGGCAGCTGCGACCTGGACACGCCGATCAGGCCGGCGTCGATCGCGTAGTAGACCGACCTTTCGCACGGCACCCACGGCAGGCCGCCGCACGCGCGCAGCCTCATGACGGCGGCGTACGGCGAAAATTTCTCTTGGAGGATCAGGGCCGCGATCGCGGCGGCCACGCCCATGGTCAGTTTCCCGCGCGGGCCCTTGTTCAGGGCCGCCCGGCCCGCGCCGTCCTGCGCCTTCCGGGCCGAGTAGACGGGGAACTCCTTCATCTGGCTGTCCCGGTTCACGGTCTTCCCCCGGCGGTACTCGCGGCTGACCGACGAGCGGTGCCGTCCGAGACGCCCGGCAAGATCGGCGAAGTTCGGCTTACGCCCGCCCGGATAGAGCGTCCGGACCAGCGTTTCGAGCCTGACCCTGTCCTCCCATGTGAAGTGTTTACCGCCGCCACGTTTTTTGACATCATTCTCCTGCCCCATGGGTCCTCTGGCCTCCTTGTTGTTTGGTAACTCAAGAAAACCAGAATCCGGCCCGTGGGGCACTCCTTTTTCTCGGCCGGCCGCCCCTAGGGGCGCTGCGTCAGCCCCCCCGGAAAGCCCTTCGGGCTCTCTGGGTCCCGGGGCTTCCTCGCCTCCGCCCACTGTTTTTCCCTTTTTCCCAAAAGCGTGCGTTTTATTTTGCGCTTCGCGGCCGAGTGAGCGGTGACATTGACACGGGTGCGGCTACTTGTTATTGTGCAAGCGTAATGTGTGAAAACGGCCGTGCGCTGCGCATTTTGCGGCGCAGGGTACAAGTGGAGGATACACGGTATGGCCAAAAGTCATGATGCGAAGAAAGAAGAGAAAAAGAAACCGACCAAGACGCTGAAGGAAAAGCGCCAGGAGAAGAAGGCCAAGAAATCGGCTCAATGATCTGGCCTCCAGCCCGCCCCCACCGGGCGGGCGTCTTTTTTGTATCGTCTCGCCGGTCTGGCATACCGCTTGCTCAGGCATCTTCTATGTTACTCTCTCGCGTGAATTCATTTGCCGTTGCCTGCATGGCCCTGCTCTTCGTCGCCGACCTGTGGTCCGGCACTGTGCCGCTGCGTGTCGCGGTGGCCGGCGGTGCATCCCTGCCGCCGCCGATGGAGGTGGGGCTCAGCTTCCCGGGCGAGTGCAACCTGGCCCTGCATGCGCCGCACGCCACAAATTGGCTCGACGCTGCGGCGCTTCACCTGAGCATCGCCTGGCCCGCAGGCCTGCCGGCGGGCCAGGCG
>Ga0209066_10008116_pt1 | contig 10244 bp, 6 predicted proteins | sample All_14_2_FD_187198 | JGI IMG/M metagenome (GOLD analysis project Ga0209066, IMG submission 187198) | Freshwater microbial communities in response to fracking from Pennsylvania, USA - Allegheny Zone_MetaG_DW_15 (SPAdes) (version 2) ... | reverse complement strand
CTCTATGATTCGCTCACCGGCCTTGCCAACCGCCGCAAGCTGGGTCAGCGGCTCTCCGCCATGCTCGCCGCCTTCCGGGTGAGCCAGCGCTCCTGCGCGTTGATGATGCTCGATCTCGATCGCTTCAAGCATGTTAACGACACACTCGGCCACCCGGCGGGCGATGCGCTGCTCAAGCAGGTGGCGCAGCGGCTCGAGCGCGCGATCGGCACGGCCGGGCGCTGCGGGCGCCTCGGGGGCGACGAGTTCCAAGTGATCGTCCCAGGCCACCAGAAGCGCGAGGTGCTCGGCCATCTCGCGCAGGAGATCATCACCCAGCTTTCGCAGCCCTACCATCCAAGGGCAGAGCGTGATGATCGGCGCCTCGGTCGGGATCGCGCTGGCGCCCGAGCACGGCGCAGCGAGCGACGAGCTGATCCGCAATGTCGACCTGGCGCTCTATGCCGCCAAGGATGCCGGGCGCCGGGCCTATCGCTTCTATGCCGAGGATCTCCACGCCGCGGCCGAGGAGCGCGCCGAGCTGGAGCAGGACCTGCGCGAGGCGATCGCCCGCGACGAGCTTGAGCTTTACTACCAGCCGGTGGTCTATGCCGCCAACGAGAAGATCGTCGGCTTCGAGGCGCTGATGCACTGGAACCACCCGAGGCGCGGGTGGATCAGCCCGGCCAAGTTCGTGCCGATTGCCGAGGATGCCGGGCTCATCGACCGCATCGGCCAATGGGCGCCGCGCAAGGCCTGCGAGGACCTCGCCCGCAGGCCGCGCGCGATCCGCTGCGCGGTCAACGTCTCGGCGCTGCAATTTGCCAATCCTGATCTTCCCACCATCGTTGCCAATGCCCTCGCGCACAGCGGGGTGGCGCCCTCGCGGCTCGAGCTGGAGATCACCGAGAGCGTGCTCCTCAACGACAGTGCCGGCACCGAGGCGATGTTCAAGGCGTTGAAGCGGGTGGGGGTGCGGCTGGCGCTCGATGATTTCGGCACTGGGGATTCCTCATTGGGCTTTCTCAACAAGGCGCCCTTCGACAAGATCAAGATCGACCGCAGCTTCGTCCAGGGCGCGACCGAGGAGGGCAGCCGCAACGGCGCGATCATCGCCTCGATCACCTCGCTGGCCGAGGCGCTGAACATGGACACCACCGCCGAGGGGGTGGAGACGCTCGATGAGCTGGAACTGGTGCGCCTGCTCGGTTGCAGCCATGTGCAGGGCTATATCTACTTCAAGCCGATGAGCGCCGCCGATGTCACCGCGCCGGTGGCGGGCGATCTTGTCGCCGAGGCTAATGACCCGCAATCGGCCTGCGCCGTGCGCCAGAACCTGCTGTGCCGGGTGGTGGTGCACAATGGCAACCGCCTCAACGCCACGCTGCGCAACATCTCGGAGAGCGGGGCGATGATCTAGGGGCTGTGGAACATGCCCGCAGGCAGCACCCTCAGGGTCGAGTGCAGCGCCGACAAGTCGGCCACCGGGCAGGTGCGCTGGTCGCGCGAGAACCGTGTCGGGATCGAGTTTCACATGCCCCTGAGGCGCCGCGCCGATGGCAGCTTCGCGGTGCTCAAGGGCCAGCCTTCCTCGGCCCGGGGGTGGTGGGCCTGCCGGCCTTGGCCCGCCCTTTAGCGGAATAATAACCATCAGGGCTTACCCCAAGCGCATGATGGCCGCGCCGCCGCTGCGCAGGGCGAAGACGGCCACGATCTGGAGGATCCGCGCGTCAGATGTCCCTCAAGGGTCTCTTGTCATCCCGGGGCGGCGGGGGCGCCCGCCGCGGTTCTGCCGCCGGCGTCTCGGCCCTGTCCGATGACGAGCGGCTGGCGATGCTCGATGCGCTCGAGCAATCGGGGCTGGGCTGGTTCTGGGCGAGCGATGCCCAGGGGATGCTCACCTATCTGTCGCCCGCGATGGCGGCGCGGATCGGGGTGCCGCTCGGCGACCTCATCGGCAAGCCGCTGGCCCAGCTCTTGATCGCCGTCGATCATGAAGGACGCGGGCGTTCGCTGCCGCTGCTGCTGGCCGCGCACAAGCCCTTTGCCAACCTCGCGGTGCGCGCCGCGCAGCAGGGCGCGGGCGCGGTGCTGCGGCTCTCGGGCCAGCCGGTGCTCGGGGGCGGCGGCTTTGCCGGCTTCCGCGGCACCGCCACCGACATCACCGAGGAATATGTCCGCGAGGCCGAAACCGCCCGGCTGGCGCGCTATGATTCGCTCACCGGCCTGTCCAACCGCTATCGCATGGCGCACCAGCTCGAGACCACGCTCACCGCCTTTCAGGCGGCGCGGCGCAATTGCGCGGTGATGATGCTCGATCTCGATCGCTTCAAGCATGTCAACGACACGCTCGGCCATGCCGCGGGGGACGAGCTGCTCAAGCAGGTGGCCGAGCGGCTGCGCCGCGCGATCGACCGCGAGTGCGAGATCGGGCGCCTGGGCGGCGATGAATTCCAGGTGATGCTTCCCGACATTGCCGACCGCGGGGTGCTGGGCGAGCTGGCGCTCAAGATCATTGCCATGCTCGGCCAGCCTTATAGCCTTGCCGAGGGGCGCTGCGTGATCGGCGCCTCGGTGGGAATCGCCATCGCGCCCCATGACGGGGTGACGCGCGAGGAGGTGGTGCGCGCGGCTGACATTGCGCTCTATGCCGCCAAGAACGGCGGGCGCGGGCAATACCGCTTCTTCTCGGGTGAGCTTGAGAACGAGACGATCTTCCGCCGCCGGCTCGAACAGGAACTGGGCAGCGCGCTCGCGCGCGAGGAGCTGTTCCTGCGCTTCGAGCCGATCGTCGCGGTGGCGAGCGAGACGGTCTGCGCGCTCGAGGCCCATGTGTGCTGGCTCCACGAGACCCGTGGGATCATCGACGAGGAGGAGTTCGCCGCCATCCTTGAAGGCTCGGCGCTGGTGGGCGAGGTCGGGCGCTGGGCGATCGGCGCGGCCTGCGCGCGGGCCGGGCAATGGCCCGAGACCATCCGCGTGGCGGTCAATGTGCCGGTGGCGCTGTTCCTCGCCGAAGGCTTTGTCGAACTGGTGGAAGAGGCCATCACCCGCGCTGGTATTGCTCCGGGGCGGCTCGAGCTCGAGATCAGCGAGGCGGTGTTCTTCGGCGATGCCAGCACCGTCGATCGCACCTTGGCTGCGCTGTTCAAGCTCGGGGTGCGGCTCACGCTCGACGAGTTCGGCTCGGGTTATTCCTCGCTCGCCTATCTGCGCCGCGCGCCCTTTGACAGCCTCAAGATCGACCAGCGCCTGCTCGCCGAGGCCGAGCGCCACGAGGGCCGCGGGCTCGAGCTGGTGCGCGCGATCGTGGCATTGGCCGGGGCGCTGCAGATGGACACCATCGCCAACGGGATCGAAAGCCCGGGTCTGCTGGCCGCGCTCAAGGATTGCGGGGTGCGCTATCTTGAGGGGCCGATCTTCAGCGAGCCGGTGGACGAAGACACGCTGGCGCAGGAGCTGGCCGGGGGCAGCTGGAAGATCGCCCCCGGCACCGATCGCACCCGCCGCGCCCGGCGCCGCACCGTGTTCCGCAAGATCCAGGTGATCCACGATGACTATGCCTACGAGGTGACGCTGCGCAACCTCTCGCGCACCGGGGCGCTGATCCAGGGGCTGGTCGATGTGCCCAAGGGCACGCAGTTCGTGGTCGACCTTGGCGGCGGGCAGCTGGCGGTGGCGACCGTCACCCGCTCGAACGGCGATGTCCAGGGGCTTGAGTTCGAGCAGGAGCTGGTCGAGGACGGCTCGGGCGGGCTGTGCACCCGCAACCGCGTCTCCCCTTATGCGCTCGCCGCCGCAGGCGCGCCGCTCGCGGCGCTGGCGCCGGGCCGCTTCGTCGGGATCGGGCAGGGCGGCGCGGTGCCCAAGTTCGGCTATGCTGCAAGCCCGCGCGCCGAGCCGGGCTGAGGGGTGAGGGGGTGTTGCGTTTTTGGCGCATGACTTTGCCGCGCCCCGGCGCTAATCCGCCCGGGGTATGACCGACCTCTCCAAGATCCGCAATTTCTCGATCATCGCACATATCGACCATGGCAAGTCGACCCTGGCCGACCGGCTGATCCAGTTCACCGGCGGGCTGTCCGAGCGCGAGATGTCCGAGCAAGTGCTTGATAACATGGACATCGAGAAGGAGCGCGGGATCACCATCAAGGCCCAGACCGTGCGCCTTTCCTACACCGCGCGCGACGGGGAGACCTATCAGCTCAACCTGATGGACACCCCCGGCCATGTCGACTTTGCCTACGAGGTCTCGCGCAGCCTCGCCGCCTGCGAGGGCGCGCTGCTGGTGGTCGATGCCGCGCAAGGGGTCGAGGCGCAGACCCTCGCCAATGTCTACCAGTCGATCGAGCATGACCACGAGATCGTGCCCGTCATCAACAAGATCGACCTGCCCGCCGCCGATCCCGAGAAGGTCAGGGCCGAGATCGAGGAGATCATCGGCCTCGATGCCTCCGAGGCGGTGCTCACCAGCGCCAAGAGCGGCATCGGCATCGAGGAAGTGCTCGAGGCGGTGGTGCGCCGCATCCCCCCGCCCAAGGGCGATCCCGCGGCCCCGCTCAAGGCGAGCCTCGTCGATTCCTGGTACGATCCCTATCTCGGCGTGGTCATCCTCGTGCGGGTGATCGATGGCAAGCTCACCAAGGGGCTCAACATCCGCTTCATGCAGGGCGGCACCCAGCACCTCATCGACCGGGTCGGCTGCTTCACCCCCAAGCGCACCGACCTTGCCGAGCTTGGCCCGGGCGAGATCGGCTTCATCACCGCGCAGATCAAGGAGGTGGAGCAGGCCCGCGTGGGCGATACCATCACCACGGTCAAGAACGGCGCGGCCGAACCGCTGCCCGGCTATCGCCCGGTGCAGCCGGTGGTGTTCTGCGGGCTGTTCCCCGTCGATGCGGCCGATTTCGAGAAACTGCGCGAGAGCATCGCCAAGCTCAGGCTCAACGATGCGAGCTTCTCCTACGAGATGGAATCGAGCGCGGCGCTCGGCTTCGGCTTTCGCTGCGGCTTTCTGGGCCTGCTGCACCTCGAGATCATCCAGGAGCGGCTCGCGCGCGAATATGATCTCGATCTCATCACCACCGCGCCCTCGGTGGTCTATCGCATCCACCTGTCGTACTCGAAGCACGAGGACGCCAAGGTCATCGACATCCACAACCCGGCCGATTGGCCCGATGTCAACCGCATCGAGCGGATCGAGGAGCCGTGGATCAAGGCGGTGATCTACACCCCCGATGAATATTTGGGCGCGATCCTCAAGCTATGCCAGGACCGCCGCGGCATCCAGACCGACCTTACCTATGTCGGCACCCGCGCGCAGGTGACCTACGAGCTGCCCTTGAATGAGGTGGTGTTCGATTTCTACGATCGGCTCAAGTCGATCTCGCGCGGCTATGCCAGCTTCGACTATGAGCAGATCGGCACGCGTGAGGGCGATCTCGTCAAGATGAACATCCTCGTCAATGGCGAGCCGGTTGATGCGCTGTCGATGATCGTCCACCGCGCCAATGCCGAGGAGCGCGGGCGCGGGCTGTGCGAGCGGCTGAAGGACCTGATCCCGCGCCACCTGTTCAAGATCCCGATCCAGGCGGCGATCGGCGGCAAGATCATCGCCCGCGAGACCATCCCCGCGCTGAGGAAGGACGTGACCGCCAAGTGCTATGGCGGCGACATCACCCGCAAGAAGAAGCTGCTCGAAAAGCAGAAGAAGGGCAAGGCGCGGATGCGCGAATACGGGAATGTGTCGATCCCGCAGGAAGCGTTCATCGCGGCGCTGAGGATGGGGGAAGAATAAGGCCCGCGAACACGCCGCAGGCGCGTCCGCGAGAGGCCGCATTCCGGCCGGTGGATGGCCGCAGGCCAACCCGTTCGACGCAAGCCGCGGCTACATTTTCACTGCGGCGCCAGCAAGCGCGGGTCCGGCGCCCGGCCTTCGACCGTGGCGCGGACCTTCTCGAACACCCCGGCTTCCCACGCTTCCTCGAACGGCGGATTGACGAGCGGCTTGCCGAACCGGGTAAGAGCCGCATGGAAGCGCTGCGTGAAGGCCTCAACCTCGGCCGGATCGGAAAACCATTCCATGTAAAACCGCCACATCCCGCGCCTTTCGTAAAGATCGGAAGGGGTCCACGGGAAGGTCGCGCTGCTTTCCAGTTCCTGCAGCAGCCCTTCAACCTTGGCGCGCATCCCTTCGACTGTCTGCTTGACCGGACCGCCCGAGGCCGCGGGGACGGGCGTATCGGCAAGCGGCAGATCGCGCTGTTGGGGGACGTGTCCGAACAGATCATCCATGCCGAGATTGCGCGTCATATTGGCAGAGGTGCGCTGCGGCGCGGCGGGGGTCAACGCCCGCGCAGGAGGTTTTCGACAAGCGTTTCGATCTGCGCGGCGACCCCGGCCTCGATCAATCCGTCACGCACCCGCCTGCGGGCGCGCTGGAACTTTTCGGTTTCGACCAGCGTGACATCGGCTGCGACCGCTTCGGCCCGGCGACCGGCAGCGGCAAGATCGCGGTGCAATTGGTCGCGCGGATCGAAGGTGGGGATGGGCAGGTTCCAGATGACCTTGTCGAAATGGCGCGCGCCGAACTGGCCGCGTGACTGGTATTGTTCAGCGAGGGCACGGGTGGTCTCGCTGTTGAGGATGGCAAGGAGGTAATAGGCTTCGTCCTCGCTGGCCGGCTTCATCCAGTAAAGATTGTGGTCGATCACCGCCCGCCCGTCGCGGATCAGGCAGGCCGCCGGCTGCGTTCCGGCCTTGGCATACACCACCCGCAGCGGCGCGATGGGGAATTGGCTCGACAGCTGATTGATATAGTTGAGCTGCTCAACAAACGTGCGCTTGCCCTTGCCATGCTGGTTCCAAAGCGTTTCGGCCTTCTGCATCCAATCAGCCAGATAGTGATGGCCAATGTTTGCCGCGCCGGTGGCGCTCAGCATTTCGCCCTTCGGCGTTACCGGAATCACGCCCTCGAAGGATTGCAGCAGGCGGTAAGGCAGAATGGATTCGCCGAGCAGAACAGGGCGCAGATAGTCCGTCTCGACATTGCCCTCGATGCCTTCGATTTCTTTCCAAGGCTTCTTTTCCTGATTGGATCGCCGACTGATCACGAGCGGTGCGGCCGCATTCACCCCCAATCGCCCGGAGGTCTTGCGCTCGACCAGCACAAAGGCGCGCGGCACCAGGATGGCGCCTTGCCGGAAGCTGTCACGATAGCCCGAGCCACCCGTCCTTTGCGCTGTGCTGGGTGCCGGCGCATTTTCGCGGACAGTGAGGAACTGGTCTGCCAATTCTTCCGGTGCGTCACGCATCGGAAGCGTGCCAGAATATGCGCGAACCTTGTCCGGCGTTGGTTTGCCGATTGCCAATTTGCGTCCGAACACGGCGCAAGCGGGGACGGGAAACAGCGGCGCGACGCTGTCATCCATCGTCCACGCTTCGTCCCACGCGATATTGTAGGATCCATACTGCCCGGTCCGGAACTTCTCAAACTGGGCGCGGGTCAGCGCCGCAAGCGGCAATACAAGCGCCAGACGACCACTTGGACGAAGATAGAGGTGCGAGGCGCGCACCGCGAACAGGGCGCAAAGATCATTGTGGGAAGGGATGTTGGCAACATAAATCCTCTCCCCCTTCGCCAGTTCCTTGAAGCGCTTCTGCAAATCCGCGCTCATATGGCGATAGGCGACCCAGGGCGGGTTGCCGACCAGCACGTTGGCCCAGCCGCCGCCCGTTGCCAGCGCCAGCGGGCGCGAAAGGTTGCGGGCAACATAGCTCCAGATGGTGTCGCGCCCCTCCAGCCGCAGCCGGTGGAAGGTTTCGTAGGTTGCGCCGAGGTCCTTGATCGCCTGCGCCTGTTCGGGCGTGATGTCCTCGCGATAATGCTGTTCGGTCTCGCGCGTGATCTGGGCTTCAACCTGCTCGCGGCTGCGCCCGGCAAGGCTGCCCTGGCGCATTGCCTCGATCGCCTTGTCGAACAGGCCGGGATCGCGGCAGAAGGTTTCGGGAAAGCTCAGCATTTCGCGGCTGCCTTCACCCGCGCGCGGCGGTGGCACCTGGATAATCAGCTCGCGCTCGATCATGTCCTGCTTGATCGAAAGCTGCATCGAATCGCCGAGATAGACGGGGATGGAAAAGCCGCCCGAACGCTGATCGAGCGCGGGGGCAAGCGCGAGCAGATAGGTGACGCGGGCGATGATGACCGCGACCGGGTGGATATCGACCCCGGCGACGAACTTGCAGGCCTCGGCCGCGCGTTTGCTCGGATCGAAACCCGCCTCTTGGGCCTCTTCAAGGAAGCGCCGCACGGCGTGGAACACGAAGGTGCCCGAACCGCAGGCGGGATCGAGCACGCGCTGTTCGAGCGGCCGGTCGACAGCGTGGCGCACGACCTTGGCGGCAAGCCAATCGGGCGTGTAATATTCGCCGAGCCCGTGGCGTTCCGAGGCATCAATCAGGGCCTCGTAAAGGATTTTCAGAACATCGCTTTCCACCTCGCGCAGGCGGAAGCGGCGGACATGGGCCATGATCTTGGCGACAAGCGCACAGCCTGCCGGCGTGGCGACCATCCAGTCGAAGAAATCGCTTTCCACCGCACCGGTGATGCCCGCCGCCTCGAAGGCGCGGCCCGAGAGCATCCGGGCAGGGTCCTCCTCGCGCAGGTCGAGCACAGCAAGCGCGATGCACTTGGTGACGATCACGAGATAGGAGTGTCGGAACCACAGCGAGGGATCATCGATCTCGCGGCCATAGACCAGCTTGAGCATATCGGCCCAGAGCTGGCGCTTGAGGGCCTCGGCAGGGATTTCGGAGACTTCATCCCAAAGCGCGCGAAGTTCGCGGTCAACCCGCTTGAAAGCAATGGAATCCGGGCCGAGCTCGTTGCGGATGGTCAGCGCATCGGGATGGAGCGAAGCCTTGAGGGCAAGAATGCCGTCGAGCCAGGCAAGGAACTGTTCGCCCTTGTCCGGATCGAGCGTGGTTTCCTTGATCGTGGAAAGGGCTCCGCCCGCCAACTCGTAGACGATCCAACGGTAGCCATCGGAAGCGATCCCGACGAACGGCTCGCCATGTTCGCGTTCGCAATCCGCGAGGTAATCTGGCATCCGTCGGAGCACATCCGGCAGTTCGCGATCAAGATCGCGCTTCGCCTCGAAAACAGTGCGACCGATGAGAGCGTCCAATCGGCCGCAGATTTCGGGCTGACGTTTTTCGAACCGCAAGCTGGCACGATCAGCCCCGAATTCCTGCACGAGCAATTCGAGGAAATAAGCCTTGACTTCGTCGTGACCGGGCTTGCGGGCAAGATTGCGAAGAAGATCCAGGCTCGATTCAGGCAGTCCCATACCGAGCGCTGTGCCAGAAACACCGAGCTAATCCCACCCCTCAAGGATCAAAACTCTCATCCTTCAACGTCCACTGCGTTCTCGGCGGCGGTGCGGGCTTGGGCTTGCCGTAGGACCAGCCTTCCGGTGGGCGCTGCGGCGGCTCCTCGGGCGGCGCGGCCTCCTTCGGCGTCACCATTCGCAACGGTTCCGGCGCATCTGCCGCCCCCGCACCCGGCGCCGTCCCGCCCGCCGAAAAGGTCTCCGCACGCGCGTTCCATTCCACCGCGATCAGCTTGCGCCCTTCGGCGTTGGCCTTGATTGCGGCAAGATCGCGCTCGCGCAGCTCGACGAAGCGCGCCCAGGCGGTCTTGGTCTCGTCGCTCATCTGCGCCCAGAGCGCGGCGCGCTCGGCCTCGACCTCCTTGCGGATCTGCGCGATCTTGCGCTCGATGCTGGCGCGCACCTCGGCCTGGGTCACCTTGGGCCGCTCGGCCTCCCACTCCTTGCGCCACTTCTCCTTGAGCTGTTCAAGCTGCATCCGGCCGATCGCGTTGAGCGCCTTGGAGCGCCCGTCGGCAAAGCGCTCGGGCGCGCGGTTCCTGAGGATAAACATCAGCAGCCGGTCGTTGTAGCGCCGGCGCGTGCCGATCAGCTTGCCATAGGAATAGACCGGCTCCTCAACCCCGTTGAGCGCGCGGTCCATCACCACATCCTCGATCCGCGCCACGCCGAGCTGGAGCGCGGCCTCCCAGGCGGCGCGGAAGCTCTCGGCCCCACTCTGGCGGCGCAGGTGATAGGCGCCGCGCGCACTCATCCCCACCGCCCGGCTCGCCGCCTCGACCGAGCCGGTGTCGGCCAGCGCCTCGATGAAGGCGATCTGGCGCTCGGGCGTCCAGCCATCGTGGCGCGGCGATTGTCGCGGGACGGGGGTGAAGGGGG